>VAOX01052894.1_pt1 | contig 121425 bp, 100 predicted proteins | sample 3393891 | NCBI WGS metagenome assembly VAOX01 (sample SAMN08290429, study PRJNA428436) | hydrothermal vent metagenome | isolation source: Deep-sea hydrothermal vent chimney | place: Indian Ocean: Southwest Indian Ridge | depth 2822 m m
AAGGCACGTCGATTACTTTTTAAAACCATTGATGAACGAAGAGTTAACCAAGCATGATGACTCTATCGTTCAGGCTCATTTCATTATTGGAAAATACTGTTTAGGCAGGTAGGGCTGGTATATTTATTGATTTTAGCGGCACCTGCTTTAATCGCCAGTTTTGCCATGCCCAGCGCCAGAATTCAGCCACCGTAGCCCTCGCCAGATCAGGCGGTGGAGAGTGGCCAAGAACGTTCAGAGCCTGACAAAGCTGCTTTGCCGGTTGGTCGAATGTCAGAGGAGGTGCTCCGGTCTGTTTGCTTAGTTTTTTGCCTTCGACATTGTTGACTACCGGCAGGTGGGCGTAGTCGGGCACCGTTCCCCCGAGTTGCTGTATGAGATAAATTTGGCAAATAGTGCTATCCAGCAAATCATTACCGCGGACGACTTCGGTGATGCCCTGCTGCATGTCATCAATGCTGACTGCCAGCGCATAGGCATAAAAACCATCACGCCGGAAAAGGATAAAATCCCCGTTTTCCCGATAAATATTATGCCGTATAAGGCCCTGAACAAGATCGTTAAAACTCAATATTGTGTCTTCAGTACGCAGACGCAGACTACATGGTGTCGCACCGTGTCGATGACGTAACCCTCTGTTCCGGCAGGTTCCCGGATAACGTTGCGGATTACCCCTGGGATTGGTTTCAGCAATTATTTTGCGGCTGCAGTCACAGGCATAGAGACGATTTTTACTGCGTAGCTGGTGCAGTACATCTTCATAGAGGGCATGACGCTGGCTTTGGTAGGTGACCGGGCCGTCCCACTCGAAGCCATATGTGTCCAGGATCGTCATGATGCTACTGACTGCGCCAGGGATCTCACGGGGAGGGTCGATGTCTTCGATCCTTAGCAGCCAGCGTCCTTGATGACGACGTGCCTGAAGATAACTGCCGAGCGCGGCGACCAGGGAACCGAAGTGTAGTGGGCCCGTGGGCGACGGGGCAAAGCGGCCAATATAGGGACGTTTGTCGGGAGAAGGATGCGCGTCAGTCATACCAGCGGGTAAATTCCTCGACATCACAACGTGGCAGGCGGTACTGATTGGCAGGCTGATCCATGTCGGCATAGCCCAGCGCCATGCCACCGAGAAGCAGCCGATCTGTACTCAATTGCAGAATATCTCTTACGACATCGGGATATTCTGCCAGCGCTGCCTGGGGGCAGGTGGCTAGACCATAGTGGTGAGCGGCGAGCATGATGTTTTGTAGAAACAAGCCCATGTCCAGCAGTGATCCGGCTGCCAGTTTTTTATCAAGAAAGAATAGTAGCCCCACGGGAGCGTCGAAAAAGTGGTAGTTTCGATACCAGGCCTGCTTGCGTTTTTCAGCCTCTTTGCGACCAATACCAAGTGCCTCGTACATGGCCAGACCGCATTGCAGGCGTCGGTTGCGCCAAGGTTCGATCCATTTTTCGGGATAGTAGGCATAGTCCGGGTTTTCTTTCTGGCCATTTTCGCGGGTGGCAATGATGCGGTCGCCAATGGTCTGTTTGGTTTTCCCCTGCACAACCACTACCTGCCAGGGTTGGATATTGACACCAGAGGGTGCCCAACGTGCAGCATCGAGAATATCGTGTATCGTTTTTTTATCTACCACTGTTTGTCGATAGGCGCGGATGGATTGGCGTCCACGAAGCGCTTGAAGAATATCCATCATTTAACCTTGTTTTATTTAGTAACATTTCGGCTTATAGTGTTCGACATCATTAAAGTCTGCCGAGGGCGCGCCGACAAAGATTGCATGCCACTGTTGCATTATTACCCAGCATAGAGGTAAACGCCTTGTCCGGTAAAGAAGAAGATATTCTGGTTATCCACAGTACGCGTGAGGATGGTGGGCGCTTGCGTCCCAGCGACTGGATTGAACGCATTTCCTCCACCCTGGCACATTTTGGGGGTGATCACCGACTGCGTTATGCCCGTAGCGTGCAGCCCTGTGTGGTCAGGGGCGAAAAATGCCTGATGGTGGCGCGAGGACTGGCCGAGAGCAACCCTGATGCGTATGAGTTTATTATGAATTTCGCACATAGTAATAAGCTTAAAATCCAGGAAGATCGTCGCTATGATGAGCGTGCCTTGCAAGTTTAAGCAGATCGGTGAAGGGGCAGGGAAAGCCAGGACAAAATTATACAGGGACTATTACTATCCGCCATGTCATAAAAATAAGCAGGTTAAATATAAATTCATCATCCTTTTAAAAGTCATAAAAAAATCACATCAGGTTGTTAAAGTTGTACATGTGCGGGGATTATGTTTAAGCTGAGCTATATTGGCAGGTTCCCCCACATAAAAAGCTAGAACAGGGGGCGCGAGTAGAAATCAGAACAATTATTCTACCGGTTCGAATAAGTCATTGTAATTCAATCATATATAATTATTTGTGACCTGCTGACAAGTAATATCTGAAACGATTTTAGATATTAACTATAAATATAGTTATATTGCTGCCTTTAGATTACTATCATATCGTGTACGGAAATATGGCAGATTATTGCAGAAAAATATGTTAAAAATAGTGGTAGGCGCTGGAAAATAAAGAGTATCTACAGCGGTAGATGAGTGTGAACAGTTCGAGCAAGATCTGCCGCATTTCCATAAAACTTTATTTCGCTGGTAGACTGTTGAAGGGACAGGCTGCAAGAAGAGCTGTTTTAATAAAAATATAACAATTACATTTCCAGGCAGAAGGGGAAATTATGAGAGTGAGTTTGAAAAGTTTGATCATCATGGCGTTCGCCATTTGTGCATTTACCCCCGTAGTTGCCGCAGAGGCACCTGCTACGTCAACTCTGGATTATCATGATATAACACCGGTGAACCACGATGATGTTCCAACAGCTTATCTTATTGCTGCTGGTGACGTGCTCGATATTTCTGTTTGGAAAGAAGATGGGCTGGAACTTGAAGTGCTGGTACGCCCGGATGGTGGCATTGATTTTCCGCTGATCGGCGAATTAAAGGCCGGCGGGAAAACCGCCAAGGTTTTGCAGGCTGAAATAAAAAAGAGAATCAAACGTTTCATTACTGATCCCGTTGTAACCGTCAGCCTCAAAAAAATATATGGCAATACTATCTATGTGCTGGGGAAAGTCGCCAGACCGGGCGAGTATGTTGCGAGACATTATATGGATATTACCCAGGCACTAGCGCTGGCTGGCGGTCTGACACCCTATGCGGCTGCCAGCTCGATCAAAGTTTTGCGCCGCAACGGGGTGAAGCAGGAAGTCTTCAAGTTTGATTATAGCGATGTAGAGGATGGTGAAAATCTGCAACAAAATATTATTCTGAAAAATGGTGATGTCGTCATTGTGCCCTAGATCGGGTAAGGAACTAAATACTCTATATTCAAGTACCGATGTCGCTTAAATTTTTGATGAAGATGGAACATTACTTCCGCATTACTTCTTATCTCCTGGGCAGGGTGGGTATTTATGTTTTATTGATGGCTTTGCCAGGTTCCCTGCTTGCAGCGCAATGGGCAGTAAGCCCCTCAATAAAGGTAGAGCAATCATATATTGATAATATTTATTTGAGCAGCTTACCGTCCCCGAATGTGACGACAAAAACAATTAATCCAGGAATGGATTTTGGCTGGGCTACAGAAACAGCAAATATCGACCTGTTAGGTGACTGGAAATATAGGCAATATGCGGGCGATCCTAATCTGAAAAACCGGACCGATAGCTGGTATAAACTGAAATCTGGATATAAAACAGAGCGTAGCGAGTTTTCACTGGATGGCAGCTATACCGATGATACGACGCTAGCGCAGGAAGCTTATAGTGAAGATACAGGTGTTATTCTGGCGCAACTGGGCAGGAGAACCAAACAGGTCGAACCAGCATGGTCATGGAATTTGAATGAACGCTCTAACCTGGGTATTGATCTGCAATATCAGGATGTAGCATATGAGAAGAGGCGGGCAAATCCATATGATGATTATACTTATGGTAGTGCGAGTCTAACCTATACTTTTCAATGGACGATACGTGATCAAGCGTATGTTGTGGTCGATCAATCCCGTTATATATCAAAGAAAAGAGCATTAGTTGCGGCGAGCCAAATGGTGACGGCCAGTAAATATTTAGGATCAGATTCAGATACTATGACCTACCAGATAGGTATTAGTCATCAGTTTAGTTCTACCTTTAAAATGGGTTTGGGTTATGGTAGTCGAGGTAGTAAATCACAGACTCAGAATCAAGTTTGTACCGCCGTCAACATATTTTTTAATACTTGTGCTGCGACAATTGAAACTCAAACTGTTTCAAATACTATCTCTCCCGTTTTTACGATTTCTGCAGATAAGAGTTTTGAACTGACCAAATGGGGATTTAAATTTAGCAGAACAATCACCGCCAGTGGTCTGGGCTCAGAAATGCAAGTTGATAGTTTGAATATGAATATTGATCACCATATTAATGAAAAGCTTAGATTAAGGCTCAATGGGGTCATCAACCAACGGGTTGCAGTTAATCCATATTTTAATTTCTATGATCGACAGTATTTGCGCGGCGAAGTTAATCTGAACTGGAAACTGGATAGAAACTGGAATTTATATGCGGCATACCGATATGTGCGGCAAGTTTATAAGAGTTCAAATGAAAAAGCCATTTCAAATAATATTTCACTAAATATCCGGTATGCATGGGACAGAATGTCAATCTCCCGCTAAGTTAGTAGAACTAAATTATTAAATAATACAAACAGATTTTAATATTTAAGAGAACAGCAGAAATGATGGAAAATATGGAATATCTGGAAACCGAAGAAGTAAAAACGCTGAGCGAATATCTGCAGATATTCAAACGTCGCAAAAAACAGTTTTTGATTCCTGTTATTGTTTTGTCGGTCTTGAGTCTGATTGTAGCCTTTGCCTTACCCGCCGTTTATCGTTCCACGGCCACCGTCCTGATAGAGCAACAGGAAATCCCGCAGGATCTGGTTAGATCAACCATCAGTACCTATGCAGATCAGCGACTCGAAGTCATGCAACAAAAGGTAATGACAACCAGTAATCTTCTCAGGATTATCGAGAAATTTAATCTTTATCATCATGAGTTGCAGAAGAAAACGAGGGAAGAGGTGATTGATGAGATGCGTGACGATATTGGCATGGAACCTGTAAGTGCCGACGTGGTTGATCCCAGAACCGGACGTCCCAGTACGGCAACCATTGCCTTTAGCGTATACTTTGATCATAAATCACCCGAAATGGCGCAAAAGGTTGCCAATGAATTGGTATCGTTATATCTGAATGAAAACCTGAAGACACGTAACCAGGATGCAAAAGAAGCCTCCCTTTTTCTGCAAGAGGAGAGTAAGCGCCTGGGCAACAGAATCACAAAGCAGGAGGCGAAACTGGCGAGATTTAAAGAAGGTAATATGAGAAAGTTACCGGAGCTGGTGCAATTCAATATTCAGTTAATGACGACAGTAGAAAGTGAGTTGCTTGATATAGATCGTCAAATACAAGCTACAAAAGAAAAGAAAATATATCTCGAATCACAACTCGCCCGGTTACAGCCTAATGCAACATTATATTCGTCATCGGGCAAGCGTATTTTAGGCAAGGAATCACGCTTGAAAACCTTGCAGGCTGAATTAGTAACGATGTCAGCCAGCTATGCTCCCGATTATCCGGGGGTGTTAAAAACAAAAAAAGAAATTAAGGCTTTAGAAAAAGAATTGGGTGTAAGTGAAAGCAGAACTGAATTGTTACTGGAGTTGAAGAAACTCAAAACTGACTACCTGATGGCGCGTGAAAAATACTCGGACAAGTATCCAGGCGTGATTAAACTAAAACGGGAGCTTGGGAAACTTAGGGCGAAAATTAAGCATACTCCTGATGATGTTCTTGAGAATGCCCCCGTTATCAAACCGGATAATCCAGCTTATATTGAAATTCAGTCGCAACTTGAGTCGGCTAAAGCCAATCTGAAATCCTATGCCAAACGCAGAAGTGAAACGCAAAAACGTATCAAGCGATATGAAAATCGTATCAAAAGTGCACCCAAGGTTGAACAGGAATATCGTGCGCTTACGCGAGATTATGAAAATAACATCAAAAAATATCAGGAAGTAAAAGACAAGCTGATGGAAGCAAACTTATCACGGGAACTGGAGCAGCAACAAAAGGGTGAACGCTTCACCCTGATTGAACCTCCACTTTTACCGGAGATTCCATACAGCCCGAATCGGCTAATGATTATTGTTCTGGGCCTGATTTTATCTCTTGGTGCTGGTCTTGCAACGGTTGTAATACTGGAGTCGATGGATGATAGTGTCCGGGGAGTCAAATCAATGGAGTCCTTGTTCGGGGCTGCACCTTTGGCAACTATCCCCTATATTTCATCTAAAAGTGAAACGGCAGAAGCACGATCATATGTCCCTGTAATAAAACTTCTCATTAGCGGGGCAGGTGTATTGGCTATAGCCTTGATTTTGATTAACTATTTTTATAAGCCCCTGGATGTTCTATGGTACGTCATATTAAGAAAAATGGGTATATAAGGCAGGATCAATAAATTTAACTGGTAATGAATATGGAACGAATTAAAAAAGCAATTGAGCGTGCAAGAAAAGAACGAAACGACGCTGCCCCCTCTGAGAATGACCACACTTCATCAGAAGGACAGGTTATTCCGGTCGCTACTGAAAACATAAAATATACTCATACGAAGACGATAGAGGTTGCTCCTTCAGTTCTGAAAAAAAAACGTGTCATAGCAAGCGACACTAATAGTCTGGATCGGGATGCGTTCAGGTTATTGCGAACCCAGGTACTACAGCGGATGCATAGTAACAACTGGAATGCACTTGCTGTAACAAGTGCGCAACCTGGCGAAGGGAAGTCCCTGGTTGCCGTAAATCTTGCTATCGCCCTGGCGATGGAAATTAACCAGACCGTCCTGTTAGTCGATCTGGATATGCGCAGGCCAAGCATCCACAAGTATTTTGATTATAGACCAGACAAAGGTCTAAGTGATTTTTTACTGCATGATACCCCGATGCAGGATATTCTGTTTAATCCTGGAATCGAACGTCTGGTTATTTTACCTGGCAGGGAGGTAATGTTTAATTCATCAGAAATGCTGTCATCGCCAAAGATGGTCGCTCTCGTTGAAGAATTAAAAACACGTTATCCATCGCGTACAATCATCTTTGATTTGCCTCCGCTCCTGGCAACTGATGACGCATTAGCCTTCTCTCCTTATGTGGATTCGATATTGCTGGTTGCGGAAGAAGGTAAAACAAGCAAAGAGGATTTGTTACAGGTTAAGGCTATACTGAAAGACTGCACTATTATTGGTACAGTTTTGAATAAAACAGAAGCGTTGTCTCATGCCCCCTATTGATGACTCTATTAGGCTGATTAAGTATGTATGAATCTTTTTTCGGATTCAGAGAAAAGCCATTTTCTTTGTTGCCTGATCCGGGATTTCTGTACCCAAGCAGAAAGCATTCCATGGCTTTGACAATGTTGCAATACGGACTTATGAATCATGCCGGGATAACGGTAATAACGGGTGAAGTAGGCTCGGGTAAAACAACACTTATAAGGAAATTATTGAGTGAGATTGAAGGCGATATTTCAACGGGTTTAATAAGTAATACGCATGAATCTTTTGGTGATTTGTTACAGTGGGTATCAATGGCATTTGATCTTGATTACAAAGGAAAAGATAAAGTTGCTTTATATGATGTTTTTTCAAAGTATGTAATTAATGAATATGCTAATTCAAAGCGCACTGTTTTGATAATTGATGAGGCTCAAAACCTGTCGCCGTCAGTATTAGAAGAATTGCGGATGTTATCAAATATCAATGCAGATAAAGATCAGATTTTGCAGTTAATACTGGTTGGTCAACCAGAACTCAGGGAAACATTACAGCGACAGGATTTGCGGCAATTTGCCCAGCGAGTTTCTGCAGATTATCATCTTTCACCTTTATTGATGGATGAGGCAATTGCATATATACGATATCGCCTGAAAGTAGCGGGGGGGAATGAAGATATATTTGAAATGGATGCCTGTAAAATTATCTGGAAGTATAGCGGCGGTATTCCCCGATTAATCAATACTATTTGTGATACGGCACTGGTTTATGCTTATGCTGAACAACTTAGGCATATTTCACGGAAATTGGCTGCTGAAGTCATAGTAGAAAAACAAAAGGGTGGAATTTTCCCAATGTTTGGTAGTGATCAGAAAGAGCAGGCAGTAAACCGTTAAGATGCCGGAGACGCCAAGAAATAATATATTTTTTCTCTTGCGAACCTTACATAGCGAGAATCGCATTGCGCAGGCTTCGTCTGGTATTGCCTATACCTCGTTCCGGTCATGTCTTTTATGGAAATGAGCGGAAACTATTTTGAAATTTTATATGGGGAAGGACATCAGTCTGAATTACAGGTTATGAGCCGGAAGCCATTATTCAAGATTACTCTGTTTCTTTTATTGCTTCTGATGACAGGTGATATTTATGCGGAAATTACGGCTAAAACGCTGGCAGTTATTGTCAATAAATCTGATCCTTTGAGTATCAAAATTGCTAAATATTATGAAAAAGTCAGAGGAATTCCTGAAAGAAATATGATAGAAATTGAACTGGATAAAAATAAAACAGTCATAAGTCCAGATATTTTTAAAAAAATAAAGATGCTAGTAGATGCTTCTACGCCAGACACGGTACAAGGTTTTGTCTTGACATGGGCGAAGCCTTATCGGGTGGGCTGCATGTCCATCACATCTGCATTTGCATTTGGTTTTGACAAAGCATATTGCTCAAAGGGGTGTGGAGAAACGAAAACGTCTGTTTATTACAATTCAGAAACGAGATCTCCATATACGGATTATAAAATGCGGCCAACGGTTTCGCTGGCGGCATTGACTTTTAAGCAGGCTAAAAAGCTGATTGACAGAGGCAAGCTATCCGATTCTACGTTCCCTCCTGGCACAGGTTATCTGGTTAGCACTTCAGATAAGGCACGAAATGTAAGAAGTGCCGGCTATCAGCATATTATCAAGACATTTCCGCTCCTTCCACATCTGGAAATCGTGCATGCGAATTACATTAAAAACAGGCGGGATGTTCTCTTCTATTTTACCGGTCTTAAGAATGTACCGGAAATAAGAACAAACCACTTTCTCCCAGGAGCCATCGCGGATCATTTGACTTCAACAGGTGGTATGCTTACAGATAGTAGACAGATGAGTATTCTTAAATGGTTGCAGCTGGGTGCAACAGGTAGTTATGGAACAGTTAAAGAAGCTTGTAATTTCAGGCAAAAATTTCCTGATCCAGCAATTGTTATAAAAAGATATACGAGTGGGGAGACTTTGATGGAGGCGTATTGGAAAAGTGTCGCCTGGCCAGGTGAGGGTATTTTTATTGGTGATCCATTGGCTTCCCCTTTTAAGTCTCTGAATACGGAACATAGCAAAAAATGACTGAATTTGTGTCCGCATTGGGCGGCGAATTGATCGATCTTATGCTTGATCCAGAGAGTGCTGAGGCAAGCAAGCATGAGTCGAGTGATTTCCCTTCTATAACGCTTTCGCAACGACAGTTGTGTGATCTTGAATTATTGATCAATGGTGCCTTTAGTCCCTTAACCGGATTTATGGGTAAAAAGGATTATAAATCAGTGGTTGAAGGACTACATCTTGCTGATGGGACACTTTGGCCTATGCCAGTGGTATTGGATGTAACGGATAAATTTGCAGACGGTCTGAGACCCGGTCAGAAGGTTGCTTTACGTGATGGCGAAGGATTTATGCCTGCCGTTATGACGGTTGATGATATATGGCAGGCAGATAAGGAGCAAGAAGCGGAATACGTTTATGGCACGACATCAAAAGATCATCCCGGTGTCCGATACCTGTATGAGAAAGTTAATAATGTATACATAGGTGGGCGAGTTGAAGGAATTCAACTGTCGACCCACCATGATTTCGAAAATTTATGGGATAGTCCTCGTGAATTGAGAGCTTTGTTTAATAAAATGGGATGGCGTCGCGTGGTAGCTTTTCAAACCAGCAAGCCCATTCATAGAGTGCAGCGAGATGTTGTTCTACAAGCGGCAAAAGATATACAGGGGCATGTGTTATTGCATCCTGCCGTTGGCATGACTCGACCCGGCGATATTCAATACTATGCCAGGGTTCATTGTTATCAAGCGATACAGCGATATTTTCCACATCATCTTTCTATGCTTTCCCTATTGCCATTAGCAATGAGAATGGCAGGACCCCGAGAAGCTCTATGGCATGTTTTAATACATCAGAATTTTGGTTGTTCACATATGATTATAGGACCAAAACATGCTTATCCACCATATGTATCAGAGAGAGACAGCCCGTTTTATTCAATGGACGAGGCAAGAAATTTTGTACTTGAATATATCGACGAACTGCAAATAAAAGTTGTTTCTGTCGGAACAATGCATTACGTGCCTGAAAAGAAGAAAAATTTTCCTCTGGCATATATTAAAGACCGAGATCTGAAATATATGGAATATTCGGACAGAAGACTTAAGCAGGATCTGTTAGATGATCAGGAAATCCCTGACTGGTTCTCTTTTCCTGAAGTGCTATATCATTTGTGCAGGGTATATCCACCGCGCAACCGGCAAGGATTTACTTTATTTTTTACCGGTTTGTCCGGTGCGGGAAAATCAACACTTGCGAAAATTGTGTATGCGAAACTTGTGGAGTCTGGTGGCCGTCCGGTTACTCTCCTTGATGGAGATATTGTTCGTCTTAACTTATCCAGTGAACTTGGATTTTCAAAGAAACATCGGGACCTGAATGTAAAGCGGATTGGTTTTGTTGCCAGTGAAATCACAAAAAACCGCGGAATCGCTATTTGCGCACCGATAGCACCCTATACCAACACTCGACATGCAGTGCGCGAGGCTATCGAACAGCATGGTGCCTTTATTGAAATTTATGTTTCAACGCCATTGAAAACATGTGAATCACGCGATAGAAAAGGGCTGTATGCGAAAGCCAGAGAAGGATTGATTCCTGAATTTACCGGGATCAGCGATCCTTATGAAGTACCGGATAAGGCAGAGATAAACATAGATACTTCGGATTATTCTGCAATGGAGGCAGCACAGGAAATATATTTATATTTATTGAGAGAGGGATTTCTGGATAAATCGGATATTTCCTGTCATTAAATATAAATTATTATCGTTACACGTTTACAGTTTTATGCAAGATGTATAGTTGAGTATTGTTTTCTCATATTTAATAGTAAAAAGTGGGTATTGCATCATGAGTGAGAGTAACGGGAATAGAGTGGTTTGGCGTCAATCTCCGGCTATCTGGGGCATGCTCGCTGTTCTATCGGCTTTGACTGGGTATGTCTATATGCACGGTCTGTCAGAGCTGGTTGTGCTATGGGATCAGCGTCCCGAGTACAGTTATGGTTATATCATTCCGTTCATTACGCTATTCCTTATCTGGCAAAGAAAGGACAGGTTGGAAAAAGTTGAATTTACAGGCTCCTGGTGGGGTGTTCTGATTGCTATTATTGGATTATTCCTGCTTGTTATAGGTGAACTTACAACACTGTTTCTTGTTATACATTATTCATTCCTCTTTGTGGTGCTTGGTGGTGTGCTGTCTTTGCTTGGTTGGAAGGCCTTCAAGATTATTTTTATTCCGCTTCTTTTTCTGGCTTTCATGATTCCATTGCCATCATTTTTTTTGCAGCAGATTTCTCAGGTTTTACAACTTGTCTCATCACAACTGGGTGTCTGGGTGATACGCCAGTTTAATATTAGCGTCTATCTTGCAGGTAATGTTATCGATCTTGGGGTTTATAAATTGCAAGTGGTGCAGGCATGTAGTGGTCTGCGTTACCTGTTTCCATTGATGGCTCTGTCCTTCATGATGGCCTATTTTTATCAGGATAAATTTTGGAAACGGGTCATTATATTTCTTTCCAGCATTCCTATTACTATTATTATGAATAGCTTCAGAATTGGAATGATAGGCATAATGGTTGAGTACTGGGGCATCAGTATGGCGAAAGGTTTTCTTCATGATTTTGAAGGCTGGGTTATCTTTATGTCTTGCATGCTGGTGTTGCTCGCAGAAATGTGGTTGTTAACAAAATTAGGAAGAGAACGGCGTCCTTTCAAAGTGGTTTTTGGTATAGATTTTCCTTCTGATACGCCGGCGGATGCAAAACTTGTTTCTCGGCGGATTCCATCTCCACTTATTGGTTTTGCGATAGTCATAATTTGTGCCAGCCTTTATATGTCTATGGCACCAAAAATGAAGGATATTATTCCCTCACGTCAAAATTTCTATTCCTTCCCATTGGCCTTCGATGGTTGGACTGGCTCGCGGGAAGGCCTGAGGACTAATATTCTGAAGGCACTTAAGGTAGATGATTATTTACTGGTTGATTATCAAAATAAGAATAATGAGGTGGTTAATTTCTATGTCGCTTACTATGCATCACAAAAGAAAGGTCAGTCTGCACACTCCCCCAGAACCTGTATTCCAGGTGGTGGCTGGAAAATAACAGCTATCAAGCAGGTTTATGTGCCGGGGGTTGTGGTTGATGGTGTACCTTTAATTGTCAATAGAACAATTATTCAGAAAGGTGAGCTTAAACAACTGGTTTATTACTGGTTTCAGGAGCGAGGCCGCATTCTGACAAATGAATATATGGTTAAATGGTATATTCTCTGGGATGCGTTGACAAAAAACAGGACTGACGGTGCGCTGGTGCGTTTGGTTACAATCGTCCCACCGGGAGAGGATATGAAGAAAGCAGACAAAAGATTGGCCCGTTTTGCGGATATTGCAATGAAAAAGATGCATGGGTATCTGCCTGATTGATTAACCTGAATTTTAAATGATGCTTGATAGCGTATTTAATCTCTTTGGATATAAGACTTCGCCGCTTTTCCGGGGTAATTTAATTTATTTGAGGGTAACTAGTTGAACCTTCTTTTCGTGTTATTGACAGCAATGGTTATCAGTATGGTGCTGATTCCATTAATGATAAGGTTAGCGCCATCCATCGGTATGGTTGATCTGCCTGATGAGAGGAAAGTACATGTAGAACCGATTCCGCGCGTTGGTGGGATCGGTATTGTAGTTGGCTCTTTATTAGCAGTGATCATCTGGTTGCCAATGGATACTTTTTTGTGGAGCTATCTGGTTGGTTCTCTGGTTCTATTTATATTTGGGGCGCTTGATGACAGCCTTGAACTTGGACATTATGTAAAGTTTATTGGCCAGTTTATTGCCGTGGGGATAGTTGTCTTTGTTGGTGGCGTTTGGGTCGAAAATATTCCTTTTCTTAATTCACCGCTACCTGAATATATAGGGAAGGGCTTTACGTTTATTGCGATGGTTGGTGTAATTAATGCAATCAATCATTCCGATGGACTGGATGGTCTGGCGGGGGGCGAAAGCCTGTTAAGTCTGGGTTGCCTTGCTTACCTTGCTTTTATAGTTAGTGATGCTGAAAGTGTTGAGTTGTTAACTATAATATTTTCTGTTATTGGTGGAATACTGGGTTTTATGCGCTTTAATAATCATCCCGCCCAGATATTTATGGGAGATGCTGGCAGTCAGTTTCTGGGGTATTCACTAGCATTTTTGACTATTTTATTGACTCAGAAAATATATACTTCGGTCAGTATGGCGCTGCCTGTACTTATTATCGGACTTCCGATTGTGGATATTCTGGCTGTTTTTGCGCAGCGAATATATCATGGTATGAACTGGTTTCGGGCATCAAAAAATCATATTCATCATCGCTTGCTTGAACTGGGATTTGACCATTATCAATCTGTTGTTATTATATATTCTATTCAGATTTTACTGGTGATCTGCGCAGTTGAATTCAGGTATGCATCGGATGCTTTGGTGACAGGATTGTATTTAGGTATATGTGGATTCTTGTTTGTGTCCTTGTATATTCTGGAAAAGATTAACTGGAATTTTTCACCGGATGGATCGGAGTCGAAACTTTCCGGGTTCATAAATTCATTGAGAGGAAAAAGAATATTCACGGATGGACCATTATTGTTTCTTAAATTTGTTATACCAGGCTATTTTTTAGCGGGAAGTATCCTTGTTGCTCATATCCCAGGAAATTTTAGTTTTGAATTGGTTTTGATAAGCTTGGTGCTTATTCTTTCATGGTTGACGAGAAAGTTTGATTTTAGTGCCTACTTATTGCGGATAGGCATATATTCCATCGCCGTTATTATCGTGTATATATTTGATCAGATGCTTATTCCAAAAGGTGAATTGCTTTATCAACTTAACATCTCGTTTTTTATAATTCTTGCTCTTGCTGTAACTGTTGTTGTGCGTTATGCAAGGCAGGTAAATTTTACGATAACGCCGTTTGACTATTTGATGGTTGTACTGGTCATAGTGGCGAGCCTTGTGCAGAAAAGTCATGGTAATAATATGGAGTTAGGTTATGTTGTTATAAAATCAGTTGTTTTATTTTATGGGTGTGAAATAGCAATAAATAACAGACGTTCAGATGCTGGTAATCTTCTTGGTGTTGCATCGCTTGCAACTGCGCTTGTTTTACTTCTTAAAATAGAGTTTAGCTAATTGTAATCTATATTAAATGTCAAAATTATGGTGAAATTATGAAAAATAAATTTTTAAACTTTGTTTGCATAATATTATTAGGAGTGTCACTCGTCAGTTGCGATGGAGAAAATGCACGCAAGGCGAAATATTATGAACGGGGGAAAACGTATTATGAGCAAGGCAACTATAAAAAGGCAGAAGTTGAATTAAAAAATGTACTTCAGATTGATCCGAAAGATGCGGATGCACATTATCTGTTTGGCGAAGTAGAGGAAAAAAGCAAAAATCTCCGTGGGGCCTATATTCATTATCGTTCAGCTGCTGAGCTTGATGACTCAAATCTGGATGCGCATAATAAACTTGCACGTTTATACCTTCTGTCCGGTAGCGTGGATAAAGCACAGGAGCAACTGGATAAAATTACAGCTCAGGCTCCCAAGAATGCACATGTTGAAATGTTGAAGTTGTTAATCGCCGCCCGAAAAGGGGAGTCTGATAAAGCTATTTCTATAGCAAAAAATATCGTTTCCGGGAACGAAAATAAACCAGAGGCTATATTCGTGTTATCAAATCTATATTTAAGAAAAAAAGAATTTAAAAATGCAACTTCACTTCTGATTGGAGGGATCAAGAATAATCCAGATGCTATTCCATTACGGTTACAGTTGGGTGGCATTTATGCGATGCAGAAGAATTATATTGGTGCCGAACAAGTTCTAAAGAAAATTATTGTATTGAAGCCTGATGAATTGGGATATAGGCAGCGATTGGCGAAATTTTATGTTAACACTAAAAAATATGATAAGGCTGAGATAGTTTTACGTGAGACAGCCAAGCTGGATACTAAGGATGAGTTGCGTGAATTAATCCTGGTTGAATTTCTGGCTAAATATAAAAATGTAAAGGATGCGGAAACTGAACTTTTGACGGCTATTAATAATCACCCTGATGCTTTTGAATTGCGCTTCGCACTTGCAAAGCTATATAAAAAAATAAAACCGCAAAAGGTCGAGTCAATTTATAAAGAAATTATTGACTTAAAAGGGACAGATCCGGAGGGGCTAAAAGCCAGGGTTGCTCTGGCCAATATATTTTTACGGCAGAAAAAATTCAAACAAGCGCGCACTTATAATGAAGAGGTTCTGGAGGAGAATCCAGGCGATATCCAGGCTCTCTTAGTTAAGGGCAAACTTGCACTTTCCAGCAATGACCCTGTATCTGCTGTTGCAGCTTTTCGTTCTGTTATTAAGAACCGTCCCGAAATGGTTGAGGCGAGTCGACTGCTTGCTGTCGCACATGTGGCAAATAATGAACCGGGGTTGGCAAAAGAGACATTAATTAGAGGGATTGAATCAGCAGAGGCAAATCCGGAATCATATTTGAATTATGCTCGTTATCTTATTTCACAAAAAAAGTATAAAGATGCCAGCCTTGAAATAGATAAGGCTTTTAAAGTCTCACCCGCCGATATGGATGTTTTGCAGATGAAGCTTGCAATAGGCTCTTTTTTGAAAAACGAGAAGATAATTTCCAGTACGATTGATTTGATGAAGAAGTATCATCCTGATAATCCGATTGGCTACCAGAAATCAGGTGATTTTAATCTGGCGTTTAAAAAATATGATAAGGCTATTCTTGATTATGAGAAAGAACTGAAGATATCGGGTAAAATGTTACCTGCTCTGGCATCAATTATAAGAGTAAACCTGAGCACAAAAAATTATACTGCAGCGACAAATCGATTAAGGGACATTTCCGCAAAACAGCCTAAAAATCCTATTCCGATAGAATTGCTAGGTGAGGTTTATTTTGCCAAAAAAGATTTTGCCAATGCTGAAAAATATATTAAAGAGGCTATTCAACTGAATCCGAAGTGGTTACTACCATATAATAGTTTGGCGAACATTTATATGCTTAAAAAAGATACCACTTCAGTTATACAGGTTTATAAGTCTGCACTGGCTATGATTCCTGATAATCCTGGAATCTACGTCAGATTAGCACAGATATATGAGCGTTCAGAGAAATATGATGATGCAATAAAGATGTATGAGAAAGTTTTGCAACTCAAACCTGGCGATGCTTTGGCCTCGAATAATTTAGCATCAATTTTGTCTGATGTTCGTGGTGATACAGAAAGCTTGAAACGGGCAAAAAAACTCGCTCTTCAATTTGAAAACTCGAATCAACCCGGGTTCCTGGACACGCTTGGATGGATTTATTACAAGTTTGCTGAGTATCCGAAGGCAATTACAATATTGTCAAAAGTTGTTGCGAAACAACCGAAGATTGCATTATTTCAATATCATTTAGGCATGACGTATTACAAATCTGGCGATGATAAGAATGCAAAGATACACTTGCAAAAATCATTGGCAAGTAAGCAGAGATTTAAAGGTCAGAATGAAGTAAAGAATATATTATCTAGAATTTAGGTGGTAATTATGAGTATTTCTATATGGTTAAAGGAATACTCATTTTTTATATAAAGTAGTTGTTAGAGAGGGGTCTCCCGCAATTATTGATGGGGATATGGATGGAATAACGAGTAGGGGATATCAACTGCGGCGATAATCCCGCCGAAATAATTCGGGAAACCCCTTGTAAATGAGGGTGTTCTCTACAGGCATTTCAAGGAGCGAGATTCTCAATGGGAATCTCGTCGATTGAAAATATTTATTAGTGTTTTAGTGCGGTTTTAAATGCATATACTAACGTCGACAGGAAGTTGGAATATGTATTCTGAACAGGGTGGATGAGATTAAAATAACACGTAAGTATATCTTAAGAAAATTCTGATTATGTATATAGGGTTGCTAAGTTACGGTATTGCCGCAGTTTTTTTTCTTATCCTTTTGGGTATTCTTCTAACCGACAGGAGACAGGATAAACCGTCAAGAAAATATCTGTTGCTGGCTACTTTTGTGTCCATTTTATGGGCGATCTCCGCCGTATACCAATCGGGTCAAGCGGTGCTTCTTTCAGTTTACCAGATTCTGGAAGTCCTCAGAAATCTGTTCTGGCAACAATTTTTATTACTTGTATTAGGGCGAGCTGTTGCGATAGACGCTGAGCCGCCTGTCATACGCCGTTTAAAAATATTGCTTTATATTATTGCTGTATTGATGGTGTTGTTAATACTTGGCCGACATCTGACGCATATAATTCCTGTTATATTCGAGAATTTCGATTTATTACTCGTAGGTTATCTGGCGCAAGCTGTTACCATTCTGGTCTTGCTGGAACAGATGCTTCGAAATACTCGCGGGGAGATGATGTGGGCCGTCAAATTTTTCTCTTTGGGTTTGGGAGGTATATTTGCGTATGATTTCTATTTGTACTCTGAGGCTATGTTGTTTCAACATGTTGACCTTATATTATGGCAGTCACGAGGTCTTATTAATGCATTAATGGTACCTGTTATTGGTATTGCTATTTCTCGACACCCCGAATGGTCATCGGGTATATTTATTTCACGACGTGTAGTGTTTCATACTACGACCTTACTTGGTACGGGCATTTATTTGCTGGTTATCGGGCTTGGCGGGTATTATGTAAGAAGTTATGGTGGCGGCTGGGGTGTTGTTGCCCAAACAATATTTATGTTTGGAGCGATGATAATTCTTGTGCTATTGCTGTTTTCGGAAACATTACGAGCAAAGTTAAGAGTTCTTATAAATAAACATTTCTTCCATTATAAATATGATTATCGTGATGAATGGCTAAGATTTATCTATGTATTATCATCGTTTGACGAAACGATTCCTTTGCCCACACGAACTATCCGTGCGATTGCTCAAATTATTGAAAGTCCGGGGGGGATGTTATGGATGGAAAGAGATAATAATATATATATTCCGGTTGCACGTTGGAATATGCCTGCGGTATATGATTCGGAGAAGCATGATACAGACTTCATCCAGTTTATGGAACAACAGGACTGGATTATCAATCTTGATGAATTTGAATGGAATCCGGGCATTTATCGAACTCGAGGCTTCTTTTCTTTGCCCGAATGGTTGAGGGGGATTCAAAATGCCTGGTTGGTAATGCCGCTAATACTTCAGGGGAAAATGTTAGGCTTTGTCATTTTGGCGCACGCTAGAAACAGGCGGCATAATTTTAATTGGGAAGATATAGATTTATTGAAAATAGCCTGTCGTCAGGCTGCAAGTTATCTTTCCCAACATGAAGCGGCTCAGGCACTGTCTGAGGCTAGGCGCTTTGATAATTTTAACAGGTTATCTACCTATATGGTTCATGATCTGAAAAATATGATTGCACAACTTTCTCTTGTTGTAAGTAATGCTTCAAAGCATAAGAATAATCCACTTTTTGTAGATGATGTTATTTGTACAATAGAAAACTCAGTAAGTAAGATGAGTAGATTGTTGAGCAATCTTAAAGATGATGTCCGGGGTAGTGAGGATAAGGAAGATATTGAACTTTGCGAATTGATTCGTCGTGAAGTTGATAATCGAAAGCGTGCCGGCAACACACCAAATATCGAATTACGATGTGTTGATGATTATGTTATTGCAAATGCCAACCATGATAGATTGGCATCAGTCATAAGTCATATCATACAGAATGCGCAGGATGCTACTCCGGTGAGTGGCGACATATCGATAAGGCTGTATAAGGATGTTAATCATGCAATTATTGAAATAGAGGATACTGGCCATGGCATGGATCGTGATTTTATTCGTACTCGCTTATTTCGACCCTTTGAAACTACAAAAGGAAAATCCGGAATGGGAATAGGTGTGTTTGAGGCGCGTGAATTTCTGCAAAGGCTTGGGGGGGATATAGAGGTGGAAAGCGATGTGGGGAAAGGTACTTTATTCAAACTTCATCTCCCACTTTTACATGAAAAACAAGTATAAATATAATTTAAAAGTTGAGCATGTGGGCTTGTATTGGGATGATTAATGATGGCGAATATAAAAACATTAGAAAAACGATTATTAATTGTAGAAGATGATCTGGGATTGCAAAAACAATTACGCTGGTATTTCGAAGATTATGAAGTCGATGTGGCTAATGATCGCATCTCTGCTATAGAGATTGTCAAGAAAAAGAAACCAGCGATAGTGACTCTTGATTTGGGTCTGCCACCTGATCCTGATGGTAGCACTGAAGGCTTGGCATGCCTGGAAGAAATTCTATCAATTTGTCCATCCACAAAAATCATTATCGTCAGTGGAAATGAGGCGCGCGAGAATGCGGTGAAAGCTGTTTCTGGCGGTGCATATGATTTTTACCAGAAGCCTGTTGAACCGGAGATATTAGGCCAGATAGTTAATCGTGCCTATCATGTTTACACTCTGGAAGAGGAGAATCGGCGGCTTTTGACTGTCCAGAAAAAAATGCCTATGGATGGGATTGTTGCTAGTAGTCCGGAAATGTATTCTGTTTGCCAGATGGTAGAAAAGGTTGCCCCGTCTGATGCCAGTGTACTTATTTTAGGTGATAGTGGCACGGGTAAGGAACTATGTGCCAGAGGATTACATGCCAAGAGCGGTTACTGCGAGGGGAGTTTTATGGCTATTAACTGTGCAGCCATACCTGAAAATCTTCTTGAAAGTGAGTTGTTTGGTTATGAAAAAGGTGCATTTACTGGAGCAGTTAAGACCACACCGGGGAAGATTGAGTTTGCAGATAATGGCACGCTTTTTTTGGATGAAATGGGTGATTTGCCTTTAGCCTTACAGGGTAAATTATTACGTTTCCTTCAGGAACGTGTAGTTGAACGTATTGGCGGACGAGCGGAGATTCCCGTCAATGTTCGAGTTATTTGCGCAACGCATCAGAACCTGGAAGAGAAGATCAAATTAGGTGAGTTTCGCGAAGATCTTTACTATAGAATAAATGAAATTTGTATAAAAATGCCACCACTACGAAGCAGGCAAGGAGATGTATTGTTGCTTGCGCGTTCTTTTCTGGATACGTTTAATAAAGAGCAGAGAAGAAGGCTATCCGGGTTTTCAAAAGAAGCTATTTCTGCTATGGAAGCTCATTCCTGGCCAGGAAATGTCCGGGAATTACGTAACCGAATTAAGAGAGCCATCATTATGGCGGATGGAAAGCAAATTACGGTCGAAGATCTTGAATTAGAATTAACTGACGTAGCGGATAATAAAACCTTCGATCTCCGGATGATTCGTGAGGAGGCAGAAAGAAACGCAATTTCTTATGCACTGAGTAATGTTGCCGGAAAGGTTGGACCTGCTGCGGAGTTACTGGGCGTTAGTCGACCTACTTTATATGATCTAATCAAGAAGCTTAAGATTAAGGTTTAAATCCTGAGTTATCCCCACGAATATTTTTTAAAAGCCAAAGGCTTATCTGTCCGCCAATGAACGCGAATAGACGCTAATAAAGGCAAAAGCATTTGTGGTTGTGTGCTGTGTGTGCATGATGCACATGAACATAAAATATTGGTGTTTATTCGCGTTCATTGGCGGATATTTCTTTCATCTGTTTAATTTTAGGCATTATTTTGTGGGGATACATCAGGTGTTAATCATAAACATGACGGCTTGTAAAAATTTTAGTATGTAGAGGCTATGCGGGGTCGATATTGACTTTCCAGTTTGTGTGGGGCTAAAGTTACTTTGTCACTTATAGAGTTGGTGCCCCGGAGACGATTCGAACGTCCGACCTGCCGCTTAGGAGGCGGCTGCTCTATCCTGCTGAGCTACCGGGGCATATATGGGGGGGGGGGGATGGTGGAGCCGAGGAGGATCGAACTCCCGACCTTCGCATTGCGAACGCGACGCTCTCCCAGCTGAGCTACGACCCCAGATTTCATCTGAAAAGATGACGGCTATTCTAGCACTGGCTATGGCTTGCGGCTATGGGTGACAGGACGATCTTGTGTTTTTTCAGGCTTTAGCCAGGCTGTTGCGCGGCTGGCTGTGTGATGTTTCGCCATTAGCCGTGTAGGTGGCGGTTTGCGGGGTTTGCCCCTTCAGAATGGCCAGGGCTTTCTCGGTACGGCGGCGATTCTTTTCCAGCATAATGCCGTTGATCTGGTTTTGCCTGCGGCATTGCTGAGTCAATGTCTCGATTTTCTGCCAGATGGCTGCGGTTTGGTTTCTTGTGCGGGATGTGCCGCGTTGCAGATAAGCCATGATACCGTTGCTGTCAAAATCAAGTCCCGCAGCCAGTAGCAGAGCGTGACGTTCTTTTTCCAGATCTTCGAGAAGTTCAAATAAGCGGTTTTTGTCACTTGCTGCCTGGATGATGATATCCAGATCATTGTCCATGAGGGCAGTATGTTCGCTTTCCAGCGTAGCGGCCAGCTGTATCAGGTGTCCGCTAATATCCTGAAGTATGAGGCTGAGTTCTGTCATGGCCATGGATGTTTGCTGACAGGATAAACCTGACTTAGGAATGCAGTGAGCTTTCGAAGTTGATCATTTTATTGGCGACCCGATCCGCATCAACATTGTATTCGCCATTGTTAATGGCTGATTTTACCTGCTTGACCCGCTTGTCATCTATCGGCGTCTGAGAGGCGGCAAGACGCTGTTCGATGTCTTTTAGTCGCGCTGCCGTGCTGGTCAGACTAACTTTATCGGCACCATCCGATGAGATCGGGCTGGCGCTGTTGCCCTTGCTGCTCGATTCATCAAGGCGCTGAGATGAGCGACTGCCGGATTGCTGGAGTCGGGATGAGTGAATGTTTGTAATATCATTAGCCATTGTAACTGCTCCTGGATCTATCCGGCTGTTTCGGCAGCAGCCAGAGTCGGTAGTGACAGATAGATCGCTGTCCGATGTAGCGGCGTGCTGCCCTGAAACTTAATAGTAAATATAAAAAAACTTCACATGCTGACCTTGACCATTCCCGTGGCTACGACCACGGCCTGGATTTCACGTTTGCTGCTATCATTTCTGACTCGGATGAGATCACCTTTGCGGCCATCCATGAGTGCCTCTCCTTTAACGCGAATGGCCAGTGCACCGCTGGAGGCCATGATGGTGACAATGTCGCCGCGCTTGATTAGTTTCCGCACATCCAGCATGCCATTAGTCAAAATGTCGCCACGGCGCAGACTGCGTTTCAAGACTTTGCCGCGAACCTGGTTTTTGTCTATAAAATAACCATTTGAAAGTCGGGAAATATTAAATCGCCGAGTCGTAACATCACTGAGGTGCAGAATACTCCCCCTGGGCATATTTCCTCTCATTATCAGCACCTTGGCGTAGCGGATGATGTTAATTGGTACATAGATTCGCCACATTTTACTACCTCGGCAGCGTATCCCAATACTACTGTGGCCAATAAGCCGGGTATCAGCAGAGTCAAATATCTCAAGTGGCTGGTCACATTTATCCAGTCTGAGACGCGGGTCAAGGTGGCCTATTTCATAGCTACTATTTTTACCCTGTAGCAGATTATCCTTTATGTAACGTTGAATGCTGTGGCGTATAGCACCAACAGGTTCATAATCCCGCGCACTGGCTTCAAGTGAAAATGTCATTAACATAATGAGGATCAGTATTGCATATCGGTATCTTCGGTAGACAATATCGGCCTTTAACGTTATTTCTTTAGATAACAATCTATTAGAACGGTTGATTTGTATACCAGTCGATATTTTGACGCTGTATTTTGTCGGAAGACAAAGCATGATGATTCCTGGGGCTCCTAAGGTATTGAAACTATAAAGAATGCCAACATTATGTGGCTCTGCCGGCACTTCTGAATAACATTTGTGTTATGAATAATGCAATTGATATGCCATAGCTGTATTTTTATGGCGTGACAGGGAAAGTTTTTTGGCCAGCGTTACCAACCGAATTTATTTAATCGTATGAGGTTTAATTTCCCATTCTTTGTGATGATTTGTCATCCTGGCGGAGACCATAATTCAGCCACTATCTCAATAGGCGTGAGATTTAAGTAAAGTCTGAGCTAGCCGATAATAATTCCAGAGCCAAAACATGATGCAAGTGGAGCAGATATGGCAGGTATTTTGGATGGAGTGGATCAAAGGACCCGGCTGGTAGGTGAGAATCGGCTTGAACTCTTATTGTTCACGTTAGGAGGACATCAGCGTTTTGGCATCAATGTATTCAAGGTTCAGGAAGTGATCCAATGCCCATCGTTGACACGCATGGCCAGTGCGAATCCTATGGTGCGAGGCATTACCCATATGCGAGGCAGGACTATATCCATATTGGATTTAGCCATGGCGATTGGTAAAAAGCCCATCGAAAATGTGGATGATGCGTTTGTGATTGTTTCTGAATACAATTGTACCGTTCAAGGTTTTCTGGTTACGGGTGTCGATCGTATTATCAATGTGAAATGGGAGGACATTAAAACGCCTCCCAAGGGGCTGGGTTCAAGAAATTATATGACCGCTGTCACCAAGGTGGACGGTGATCTAATTGAACTTATTGATGTGGAAAAAATCCTGGCCGAGCTTGTCGGGGTAACGACTGAAATTTCAGACACATCCCAGCTTGAAGGAGCGAATGAACGTCCTATCCGTTTATTGGTGGTGGATGATTCCAGTGTAGCCAGAAACCAGATTAAGCGAACGCTCGATCAACTGGGTATGGAATGCATACTGGCAAAAAATGGGCGAGAAGGTATTGATACTCTGCTGAGCATGAGTAAAGATAATGGTAGTATCTATGATCAGATTGATGCTGTCATATCGGATGTTGAAATGCCGGAAATGGATGGTTATACCTTGACTACTGAAATTCGCAAGAATGATCAATTCAAGGATTTACCGATTTTACTACATACCTCTCTTAGTGGTACCTTCAATAAAAATATGGTGAGTCAGGTTGGTGCTGATATGTTTGTACCCAAATTCAATGCGGAAGAGCTGGCTGAAGCTGTACGTACATTGTTAAAAAACAAGGGTATTACCCAGTCTTGAATCCCATACTAACTGGCACGGATCTGCGTGCTTCTGGATAAGGAACCTTGTATACGTGTCCCAACTAAAACTTTCAGATGTAGATTATGATGCTTTTCGAAAAATCCTGGAAGATGCCTGCGGTATCGTTCTGGGTGAGAACAAGCATTATCTCGTTACCAGTCGTCTGAATCGTCTGTCGGAGGAGCTGTCTTATTCCAGCCTCTCCTCTATGCTGGAGAAACTGCGCCAGGGTCGGGATGCAAAACTCAAGGAACGCATTGTCGATGCCATGACGACTAATGAAACCAGCTGGTTTCGTGATCGCTATCCCTTCGAAATGCTGAAAAACTCCCTCTTGCCCGAGTTAGCCGGGAAAAAGCTCAATCCTCTACGGATTTGGTCGGCTGCCAGTTCTACAGGGCAGGAAATCTATTCCATCAATATGACTATCCATGAGTTTAAACAGAGCAAACCCGGTATGCTGAATGCTCGTGTGGAGATTGTCGGTACCGATATTTCACCGACAGTTATCAAGACTGCACGGGATGCCAAGTATGATGAACTGAGCATGGGGCGGGGTTTGACGGATGAGCGGCGGCAACGCTTCTTCATTGATAATAAGGATGGTGGCTGGACGCTGAAACCCGAAATTCGTATGGGTACCCGTTTTACCGAGTTAAACCTTTTGAACGGTTATACTCTGCTGGGAAAATTTGACATTATTTTTTGTCGTAATGTCTTGATCTATTTCTCCACTGAACTGAAAACTGACATCCTCAATCGCATGGCTAAAATACTCAAACCCGGAGGCTTGTTGTTTCTCGGGGGCTCTGAATCCCCAACTGGATACAGCAAGGCTTATGAAATGGTACGTTACCCCGAAGGGGTTGTGTATCGGCTCAAGAGCTGAATATATGAATAGATGCCGGGATATCGCATAAGACGCAAAGGCATCAAGATACAGGAAATACCGGGTAGGCTATATTATTCTTTGTGTTACCCCCCATTGTTTTCATGTCCCGCCCTGATACAGTTTGCCGCTTCGGCTTCAGCTTGCCGTTACTACCGGCAAAATACGCTTTAAATCTCCCTAAGGTATTGAAAAACAAGCCCGCATGAAATTGGCATGGCAGTTGCATTTTGTATCTCGTAATCAAAAATGGGAACAAAGGGCGAAATAGTATGCCGATGAATTTTGACAGTATTCTTGGGGTAAATGAAAAAGCGCTGAATATGCAGGCCTATCGCGCACGTATTCTCGGCGCTAATCTGGCTAATTCAGATACGCCGGGATACAAAGCGCGGGATATTGATTTTAAATCAGCCCTCTCGAGTGCTGAAACAGCCAGCCAGATCGAACCTCTTACCGTGACAAACAAGATGCACATCGAGCCTGCTAGTGATGCTTTTGCTGCTGAACTGTTGTATCGCCAGCCACTGCAGCCTTCGTTAGATGGAAATACGGTGGAACCCCAGGTCGAAATGGCTGAGTTCACAGAAAATGCCATGCGTTATTTGACCAGCCTGCGCATTATTAATGGCCGTTTCAATAAAATGCTATCAGCAATCAGGGGTGAATAATTATGTCACTGTTTAATTTGTTTGATACAGCAGGCTCAGCCTTAAATGCGCAGACTATTCGCTTAAACACCATATCCAGTAACCTGGCGAATGCCAATAGTGCCAGCAGCAGTACTGGTAAAACATACCGCGCGCGGGAGCCGGTATTTGCAGCTATTGTCGATAATTTTGCGACGGGGGAAAGCGCCGTTAAAGGCGTACGGGTGGTCGGCATCGTGGAGAGTCAGAAACCTCTGCGTCGGGAATATGAACCGGGTAACCCGTTAGCGAATAAAGATGGGTATGTGTTTATGCCTAACGTTAATGTAGTTGAAGAAATGGCGAATATGATTTCAGCTTCGCGTTCCTATCAGACTAACGTGGAAGTCATGAATACAGCTAAACAGATGCTTATGCGTACGCTGTCGATGGGACAGTAGGGAGAAAATAATGGAAAACATTAATAAATCCGCCGCGCCCTCATTCGAAAGTCTTGGCCTGACCAAAACGAAGAAACAGCAGGACAAGAATAAGCCACACCTGGGGCAGGAAGAATTCATGAAACTGATGCTGACACAAATGAAGAATCAGGATCCCCTTAAGCCGATGGCAAACGGTGAATTCCTGACCCAGATGGCGCAGTTCAGCGCAGTCAGCGGGCTAAAGGACATCAAGGAATCATTCGCTTCGCTGACGGATTCACTGAAATCCAGCTATGCCCTGCAGGCCTCGAGTATGGTGGGGCGCAGGGTGCTGATACCAGGCGATGTGGCGAAGCTTTCACCTGAGGGGGAGATCAGCGGTGCGGTTAAACTTCCTGTGAGTACATCGAATCTAAAAATTCATATTCTTGATGCCAAAGGGGCGGAAGTGAAAACCCTGGATTTGGGCAGCCACGCCAAGGGATTGGTACATTTTAAATGGGATGGAGTGAAACAGGGGCATGATAAAGAGGGCAAGCTTGAAAAAGGCAGTCGCGCAGTGGCCGGTAACTATAGTATCAAGGCGGAAATTATTGCCGATGGAAAACAGCAGGCAGTCAAGACTCTGGTGGTTGACTCAGTCGAAAGTGTCTCGCTGGGTGCCAATGCGCAGGGGATGACCCTGAATCTTGCCAGTGGTGGTGCAAAACCGATGAGTTCAATTAAACAAATATTTTAACGGCCAGAAAAGAGGAATAGACCATGTCATTTCGCTCAGCACTTAGTGGTATCAACGCCGCATCTGAAGATTTGAAAGTTATTGGTAACAATATTGCCAATGCCAGTACTACCGGGTTCAAGGAGTCGCGAGCCGAGTTTGCAGATGTCTATGCAGCAACTGATGGTGCGGCGTCTAACGCTATTGGCGCCGGTGTCCGGCTGGCGGATGTAAAACAGAAATTCGGCCAGGGCAATATAGCGTTTACTGATAATAAGCTGGACATGGCTATCAATGGCCGTGGTTTTTTTATTCTGGATGACAATGGCGCACGAGTTTATAGCCGAGCGGGTTCTTTTCAGGTCGATCGGGATGGTTTTGTGGTCAACAATACGGGTAAGAAACTGGTGGTTAATAATGCTGATGCCAATGGCAATGTCACTGGTGCAGTTGGCCCTTTACATCTGGATAATTCCAATATCGATCCTCGCGCCACTAACAGACTGGATGTTGGCGTCAATCTGGACAGTTCACAGGTGCCTCCTACTACCCAACCGTTTGATCCGGAAGTACCCAATTCATTCAACCATTCAACTTCGTTAACAGTTTATGATTCGCTGGGCGCTTCACACCTGGCCACTATGTATTATGTCAAGACCGATACGCCTAACCAATGGGAAACCCACCTGTTTATCAATGGTAAGGATGCCAAAGGTGCCACCGCACCGCCTTACGCTAGTGATACGCTGAAATTCAATGGTGCAGGTGCACTGGCTAGTATCAATGGCAAGCCCGTGCCGCCGGGAGTGATTAATTACAAAAATATCAAGCTGGATTCGGGGGCCGATCCGCTCAATATCAAGGTCAACCTTCTGTCGAATACGCCGACGACTCAGTTTGGCAGTCGCTTTAATGTCAGCGCTCTGACTCAGAATGGTTATGCATCCGGTCGTCTGAGTGGTTTTGATATCGGTGATTCAGGCATTATCAAGGCGCGTTATACCAACGGTCAATCTAAAGTTCTGGGGCAGGTCAGTCTGGCTGACTTTGCCAATGTCAATGGTTTGCAGCAACTGGGTAATACGTCCTGGGCTGAAAGTTCGGCCTCGGGTGCAGCCCTGGTAGGCACAGCAGGTTCTGGCAGTCTTGGCGTATTACAGTCCGGCGCGCTGGAAGGTTCAAATGTCAATCTTACCGGGCAACTGGTGAATATGATCGTGGCGCAGCGAAATTTTCAGGCCAACGCACAGGTCATTACTACGTCTGATACGGTTACTCAGTCAATTATCAATATCCGTTAGTAGCGGCAGGAATCAACTATGGATCGCATGCTGTACATTGCTATGACGGGTGCCAAGCAAAATATGCAGGCTCTGTCGGTGATATCCAACAACCTTGCCAATAGCAACACCACAGGTTTTCGTTCCGATTTTGCCGCCATGCGTAGCATGCCATTGTTTGGAGAGGGGCAACCTTCCCGTGTGTATGCCATGGAAGAACGTCCGGGAACAGATTTTAGTCGGGGGGCCATGATAACCACCGGCCGCGATCTGGATATAGCGGTCAAGGGGAATGGATTTATTGCGGTGCAGGGTATGGACGGTAATGAGGCCTATACCCGGGCAGGTAATTTGCAGGTAACCACATTGGGACAGCTGGTAACGGGGGCAGGCCGCCCGGTTATGGGGAACAATGGGCCTATCAGCATTCCGCCATTTCAAAAACTGGAAATTGGCGGGGATGGTACGATCAGTATTATTTCTAAAGGTGGTGAAGCCCGATCTATCCATACGATTGATCGTATCAGGCTGGTAAATCCTCAGTTAAGCAAACTTTACAAGGGTGAAGATGGTTTGTTACGTCTGAAAGATGGGGGCAAGACTGATGCTGATGCTGATGCGCATATTATTTCCGGTACTCTGGAAGGTAGCAATGTCAATGCAGCCGCAGCCCTGGTGGATATGATAGAAATTGCCCGTCAGTTTGAAGTACAGACCAAGATGATGAAAATAGCCGAGCAGAATGACGAACACATGGCCCGGATTTTACGGTTGTGATAGCAATGAAGCGTAATTTATTTAAGTATATATTTGTACTGGAGCAAAGCAGATGAGTGGATCACTGTGGATATCAAAGACAGGCCTTGAGGCACAGACAAACCGTCTGGCAGTTATCAGTAACAATTTGGCCAACGTTAATACGACAGGTTTTAAACGCTCGCGTGGAGTGTTTGAGGACCTGCTTTACCAGAATGTACGCCAGGCAGGGGGGCAGAGTAGTCAGGACACAGAATTGCCTTCAGGCTTGTATCTGGGTACCGGGGTTCGGACGGTGGCAACCCAAAAAATACATACCCAGGGCAGCATTCTGCAAACAAACAACTCACTGGACATGGCCATTCAGGGACGCGGCTTCTTTCAGATTCTCCAGCCCAATGGCACCATTGCTTATACCCGTGCGGGTGAATTTCAAGTGAATTCTGCCGGTGCGGTAGTGACGTCATCGGGATATAAGGTCCAACCCAGTATTATCATCCCGCCAAATGCTCAGAGCATTACCATTGGTCGTGATGGCGTGGTCTCGGTAGTTCAGCCGGGTAATCCCACTCCAGCCCAGGTGGGCACCATCCAGCTAGCAAATTTTGTTAATCGTTCCGGTCTGGAACCGGTAGGGGAGAATCTCTATCATGAAACCAAGGCCAGTGGTGCAGCCCAGGTAGGCAATCCGGATTCTCAGGGACGGGGTGCAATCGTGCAGGGCGCATTGGAGAGTTCCAACGTGAATATTGTCGAAGAGCTGGTGAATATGATTGAAACACAGCGCGCTTACGAAATGAATTCCAAGGCTATCTCTACGGCGGATCAAATGCTGCAATATGCCAACAATAATTTATAAGGCCAGACCTATGACGATGCCAAAATTCCTGGGTTGTCTTTTCCTGCTTGCCAGCATGAGCCTGCAACAGGGGTGTGGTATTACATTCAAGCCGCGCAAAGCTAATTTTGAACCAGCGCCGCCCAAGGTTTCCAGTCTGCCACACGAGGATAATGGATCTATTTATCAAAAGGGCATGATGGTGGGTTGGTTTCAGGATGTGACAGCACATGCTGTGGGTGACATCCTCACTATCAAGTTGCAGGAAGACACCAATGCCAGTTCTACATCGAACACCAATATTTCCAAGGATCAGTCGGTAGATATGCCGGGGCCGACACTGGCCGGGCAGAAGATCACCAACAAGAAGGGAGTTGAGGTTCTGGCTAATAAAGTTAATGCCGGGCGTAAGTTTGCCGGGCAGGGTACCAGTGCTATGAGCAGCACCTTAAGCGGTACGATCACGGTTGTTGTTGCCAAGGTATTGCCTAACCATAATCTTCTGGTTAAGGGCAAAAAGCTGGTAACCCTGAACCAGTCAGTGGAAGTAATTCAGTTTTCAGGCATTGTTCGGCCATTGGATATTTTGCCGGACAATACGGTGCTGTCTAATCGGGTTGCCAATGTTTATGTGGCCTATGCGGGAGATGGAACGCTACGTTCAGCAAACAGCATGGGTCCACTGGCGCGTTTCTTCCAGAGTAAGGTTTGGCCATATTAAGCCGTGACTCCTGTTCCGGCAACAAAGCGCTTACAGCAGGTGAAGAGAAAAGAGGAATTTTAAAATGTTATCGCTCAGAGATCTCGGTTTTACTGTCATCAGCGGACTTATTATCATTTTGGGGCTAGGTAGTGGTATTGCCCATGCTGATCGGATAAAGGATGTTGTACAAATCGCCGGAGTGCGTAGTAACCAGTTGATTGGCTATGGTATCGTGGTTGGACTGAATGGCACGGGTGATGGTACCGGTGGACGGCAGATTACCAGCCAGAGTATTCGTAACATACTTAGCCGCCTGGGTGTGACCCTGCCACAAAACGCCAATATAAAACCGGATAATACGGCAGCCGTGATAATTCACGCGACCCTGCCGGCTTTTTCCAAGGTAGGCGAGAGCATTGATGTGACAGTATCGTCTATCGGTGATGCCAAGAGTCTGCGTGGTGGTACTCTGCTGATGGCCCCCCTGAAAGGAGCGGACGACAAGATTTATGCGGTGGCTCAGGGCAGCTTGATTGTCAGTGGTTTTGGTGCCAAGGGATCAGATGGTTCCAAGATTACCGAGAACATTCCCAGCACCGGGCTGATTCCCAACGGCGCGATGGTTGAAAAAGCGATTGATACGCCCTTTGGCACGCGCAAGGATATTGTGCTGAACCTGAATCAGCCGGATTTTACTACGGCTAAACGATTGACGGATGCTATTAACAAGGCCATTGGGCCGGGAACAGCCTACAGTATTGACTCGGGCTCGGTTTCGGTTAGTGCGCCTATGGATTCTTCACAGCGGGTTGCTTTTATTTCCATGTTACAAAATCTGACCGTGACACCTGCCGATGGTGTGGCACGGGTGATCATTAATTCCCGTACCGGAACCGTAGTTATTGGTAAATATGTATATGTGCGGCCAGTGGCCATCTCACACGGTAGTTTAACTGTAACGATTACTGAAAATCCGAAGATTAGCCAGCCTGCGCCTTTATCAGGTGGCAAAACGGTGGTTGTGCCGCGGTCAAATATTGCCGTTAAAAAACGATCTGATCCCATGTTTATTTTCAATCCCGGTGTATCATTGAATGAACTTGTTCGAGCTGTAAATAATGTGGGCGCATCTCCCAGCGATCTGGTAGCCATACTCGAATCTTTGAAGGCGGTAGGTGCTCTACGGGCGGAACTAATGGTTATATAAAGACCTTTTTCAATAATAAGCCACGAAGCGCACCCCGGTGTAGGCTGGACACCGTATTTGTGCCTACCGTTCAACCTGTTTTCTGCCGGCATATACTGTTCCCAACCACCTTGTACGGCTGCTTTGCAGCTTTCCCTGAAGAGGCAAAAACAGGCACAGAACCTGCATATTATGAAAATATGCAAATTTCATCTTTAGCCTTGCCGCCCGCTTCCCTGAATCAGGACATCTATACCGATCTGAGCGGTCTTGATCGTTTGCGCAGGCAAGCACAGAAGGATCCGGAAAAAACACTGAAAACAGTGGCTCAGCAGTTTGAGTCTCTGTTTATGCAAATGGTGTTGAAAAGTATGCGTAAAGCCAGTTTTAATGATCCTAATTTTAATAGTTCACAAGGCAAATTTTATCAGGATATGTTTGACAAACAGCTCAGCCTGAATTTGTCACAGGGGCGTGGCATAGGTTTGACCGAGATGCTGGAACGGCAGCTGCATGGCAGTTTGCATACACCCACGAAGAATATCCCGATCCCCGCCCAGGGTTTGCCTGTGAATGGTCGTAAGCACAAGTTAAACATGCCGGATGCCTTGGTTCCTGCTCACGGCTTGCCCGTAAAAGATCATAAACGCAAGTTAAGCATGCCGGTAGTGAATAGAGTCAGCGTGGTCTATAAAAAAATAGCAGCTCGGCCCGCAGTGGAAAAAATGATGCCGGCATCATTTTCTTCACCACAGGATTTTGTGCAACAGCTGATGCCCCTGGCAAAAAAAGCCGCCGACAGGCTTGGCGTTAAACCTGAAGTGCTTCTGGCTCAGGCGGCGCTGGAAACCGGTTGGGGGCGGCACATAAGTCGACATGCGGATGGCAGCAGTAGTTATAACCTGTTCAACATCAAGGCGGGAAATGACTGGGAGGGTGATCGTGTCGGTATTCGCACGCTTGAATATCGTAATGGCCTGGCGCGACATGAACACGCTGCTTTTCGAGCCTACCATAGTTATGCAGACAGCTTTGCAGACTATGTGAATTTTCTGAAATCAGGGCCTCGTTACCAGTCTGCGCTGGAACAGGCCGATAATCCAAAAACATTTATCCGTGAATTGCATGGCGCAGGTTATGCCACGGATCCGGATTATGCCAATAAAGTTATTAATATTATGCAACGGCCCGTGTTGCAGGCAGACATTAAAAATGGAACTCGCCATGCAGGGTAAACCATTAACGAAACCGAAGACTTGTGCATTCAGATCTGATCCACAGCCACTAATTTCGGGAGGCCTGTATGCCAGGTGATGTTCTTGGTATTAGTGTTTCCGGTCTGTTGGCATCACAACGTAATCTGGCAACGACCAGTCACAATATTGCCAATGCCAATACTGAGGGTTACTCACGCCAGAAAGTTGATCTGGTTGCACGTACGCCACAGGCTCGCTCCAATGGTGCAGTAGGTACCGGTGTGGTTGTTTCACATGTGGGACGAGTCTATGACAATTTTGTGGTGGGTGAGGTACGTAATGACACATCGAGTAATGAAGCCTTTGCTACTAATCATGAATATACCAATCAGGTAGATAACCTGCTGTCTGATCCTAATGTCGGTTTGGCACCGTCATTACAAAGTTTTTTTGCTGCAGTCAATGGTGTGGCCGACAAGCCATCTTCAGCTTCCGCCCGCCAGGTGATGCTGAGTGAGGCTCATTCTCTAGGTGATCGTTTTCATTACCTTGATGGACGCCTCAATAACATTCGCAAGAGTATTAATCAGGAAGTGCATAGCGTCGTCGATAGAATCAGCAAAATCGCAAAGTCCATTGCTAAAATTAACGATACCATTGTTAAAGCCCGGGGAATTGGAGGAGGGTCTCCCAGTGATTTACTGGATCAGCGGGATCAGATGGTGGAAAAACTGGCGGGATTGGTGTCAGTGCGGGTATCTGAACAGGAAGATGGTCGCTTAAATGTATTTATGGGGAATGGCCAGGCTCTGGTTATTGGCAGTGTAGCGTCAAATCTGGAAGCGAAAAATAGCCGTTATGATCCAAATGAAATTGAAATTATTTTTAAAAGTGGGGGCGGTGCCGAGTCTGTGATCACCCGTTTTCTGACGGGGGGGAAACTGGGTGGGTTGCTGGATTTTCGTCGCGGTATACTGGATTCTACACAGAATGAATTAGGTCGCATCGCCATCGGCATTGCCAAAACATTCAATGACCAACACCATTTGGGTATGGACTTAAATAATGACCTGGGTGAGGACTTTTTTGCACGAAATGCTATTAGTACGCCTAAAGTGTTGCCTGGCATTCGAAATAAAGGGGATACACTATTAGCTACTAGGATCACCGATGTTAACAAACTCACTGTTAGTGATTATCAACTGACTTATCGTGATGGAAAGTATAATCTGATCAGGTTAAAGGATGATAAACTGGTCGGTACTTATTCATCCTTACCCGCTGAAGTTAAAAGTGAAGGGATTCGAATTAGCAAAATAAGTGGCTCTCATATTGAGAATGGTGATTCTTTCATTATTCGCCCCACCCGTATGGGGGCACAGGATTTTTCTACCGTTATTGACAATATTAACAAGATCGCTGCCGCGTCTCCTCTACGGACGGAAGCGAGTATTGCTAATCTTGGTACCGGGAAAATTAGTGCGGCGATAGTACACGATACAAACAATCATGTTTTTGATCGGGAAGGAAGCAAGCTCAAGCCACCCTTTGTAATTCGTTTTGTTGATAAAGCACATTTTGAAGTCCTGGATAATACGGGTCATGCGATCCCGTTCAAACTGGCAGCAAAACCGGATAAGACTCATATCCAAAGTGATGCGGAGGGAAATCCGGTTACTCATGATGGTAAAGAGACGGCCAATCCGCCAGAAATCGGAACTTTACTGGAGTACGATCCAAAAAAAGGCGGAGATGTATTTCCTTTACCCGATGGCACTGACTTTGGTTTTCGTGTTCATCTCAGTGGTGAACCCAAGGCGGGGGATAAATTCAAAATCATATTCAATACTGATGGCATCGGTGACAACCGCAATATGATTGATCTGGCAAAATTACAGAGTGCTCCAGTATTATCCAATGGTACTGTAAGTTATGCACAGGCTTACTCTCAATTGGTTTCCCGTGTGGGTAGCAAGGCGCATGAACTCGAAGTTAATGCCGTTGCGCAGTCAAAGTTATTAGCACACGCCAAAGAACAACGGGAATCAATATCGGGAGTGAACCTTGATGAAGAAGCAGCTAATATGATGCGTTTTCAGAATCTGTATCAAGCTAATGCAAAGATGATATCCACGGCCAATAAGTTATTGGAAATTCTTTTGAGTTCATTCAGGTAAGACCATGCGTATATCAACTCATCAGATACAGCAAGTAGCGGTTGATGCCATGCTCAACCAGGAGAAAAAGCTGAGTACGGTGCAGAATCAGATTGCTACTGGCCGGCGCATCACCCGACCTTCGGATGACCCTGTTGCTGCAGCAAGAGTAGTCAATTTACGGGATACCCTGGCGAAGGTGGATCAGCAGCAGAAAAATATTGATGCCGCACGTACCAGCCTGACAATGGAGGAAAGTGTACTAAAAAGTGCAACCGGTATTCTTCAGCGCGTGCGCGAATTAACCGTAGAGGCCAATAATGATAGTCTGACATCCCAGGATCGGGGGTTTGTGTCTCAGGAAGTTGGCCAGCTTAATGATGAGCTTTTTAATCTGGGCAATTCCACAGATAGTACCGGCAGGTTTATGTTTTCCGGGTCAAAGACCAAATTTCGTCCTTTCAATCACAGTACAGGGAAGGGCTATGATTATCACGGTGATGATAGCCAGCGTTTTATATTAATCGGCCCAGATCGGCAGATTGCTGTCAACGACTCAGGTAGCAAGATATTTCGTAACATCAAGGATGGTAATGGTGAGTTTGCGATATTTGACAGTAAGCACAACAAGGGTAGCGCTATCATTTCACCGGGCAATTCCACGGGTGATTTTAAAGATGGTCAGTATGCCATTGTTTTTTCTAAGAAAGTCCATCCAGACGGGAGTAAGGAGTTTTCCTACAAAGTTGTTGATGACAAGGGTAAGGTTATTATTCCTCCAGGTACGCCGTACAAGATTGGTGATGCTATTACATTCAAAGGTGTGAATACCTTTATTAAAGGAGAACCGGATAATGGCGACTTTTTTATTGTGCGCCCGAGTGAAAATCAGGATATTTTCACCACGATAAGTCGGCTTGTCAGGGCGATGAAAGGCATGAGCGGCAGTGCTAATGAGCGCATAGGCTTACACAATGAAGTGAATCGTGCCCTGGTGGGCCTGGATCACGCATTGGGTAATATTCTTGAAGTTCGCGCTACGGTAGGTGCTCGTCTCAATGCGCTGGACGGGCAGCAAGGTATTAATGAATCCTACAAACTTCAGATTAAGAAGACTCTGTCCAATGTTGGCGATCTGGATTACAGCAAAGCCGTAAGTGATTTGAATCTGAAATTGACCGGGCTGAAAGCCTCGCAGAAAGCCTTTACCCGCGTGCAGGGTATCTCTCTGTTTAACTATCTCTAAACTGAAAATATTTATCGCAAAGATTATTTTAGCGATTTACAGCATTTTTTTGCACTTTTGCAGTGAAAATCTGAATTATTTCAAGTAACGTCCTTAAGAAACAACAACATAGATAATAAAAAGTTTCTCCTTACCCCCTAAAGGATGCTCGATCCCGGACGCTAGTGTTTTCGGGAGCGGTGAATATGTCCATTTTGCAGATGTATATCCGCTAAAGAGTATGTAATCGAAGACAGTGAGCAATCATTGTTGGAGATGAAAAAGAGGAGAGCGTTATGCCTCAAGTCATTAATACAAATATTATGTCGCTGAATTCTCAGCGTAACTTGAATAAATCACAGGCGGCGTTACAGGTGGCTCTGGAACGGTTGTCATCTGGCTTGCGGATCAATAGCGCGAAGGATGACGCTGCGGGTCTGGCTATTTCTGAACGTTTTACATCTCAGATCCGAGGCCTTAACCAAGCGGTACGAAATGCCAATGATGGTATTTCCCTTGCGCAGACGGCGGAAGGTGCACTGGCCGAGGGAGGCAATATTCTTCAGCGTGTTCGCGAACTGGCAGTACAGTCGGCCAATGCAACTAACTCAGCATCAGATCGTCAGGCACTACAGTCCGAAGTTGGGCAACTGGTGTCGGAACTTGATCGTATCGCAACTTCTACCGATTTCAACGGTCAGAAATTACTTGATGGTACCTTTGGTGCCGCTGTGTTCCAGGTGGGTGCCAATGCCAATCAGACTATTCAGACCACAACGGGTAATTTCCGGACTTCACAATATGGTGATTACCGGGTTGAAGGTGTGGCGTCTTCGGGTGGTGCGAGCGATCGTCTTGCAGGTGAAACCCTCTCGGTTAGTGGTTCGCTGGGAACCCATAATTTTACCATTGAAAGTGGAGCCAGCGCCAAGAAGGTTGCCGAGACCGTCAATGCTAAAAGTGACCAAACCGGTGTTTCTGCCTTTGCCAAGACCCAGGATTCAATAGATTTCAGTGCGTCAGGCGCTTATGTATTGAATATCAAATCGGATAATTCGAAAAGCCAGCAGATTGCTTTCACCATTAATGGCACTGAAGGCAATGATGGCCTGGCCGGCGCGGTAACCGCTATCAATGATGTTGCATCTAAAACAGGTGTTACTGCCAAAGTCAATGAGGATGGCTCGGGCGTATTGTTGATGAACAATACAGGTAACAATATTACCCTGGCAGCCGATGCCAACAATAATAATGCCGGTAGCATCAAGGTTGGTGAGGCTAGCATTCCGGCTGGCACAGGTGGCGGGACGGTTCCGGCTAAAGGTGAAAAGGCGGCGGCAGGCCCGGCTATCGTTATTACCGGTCAGGTTGTATTTGATTCAGATAAATCGTTTAGTATCGCCGGTAAAAGTGGCATGACAGTAACGGATAGTACGGTCGCGTCTAAGCTGAATGCGGTTTCCGATCTGGACATCAGTTCGGTGAAGGGTGCCAACCTGGCGCTGGCAACGGTGGATGCAGCACTGGCAACGGTCAATAACCAACGGGCAAAATTTGGTGCTATCCAGAGTCGTTTCACTTCCACTATTGCCAATCTGTCGACCGATGCTGAAAATCTGACTGCAGCGCGGTCACGTGTTCGTGATGCTGACTATGCTAAAGAGACGGCTGATCTGACGCGTGCCCAAATTTTGCAGCAGGCAGGTACGGCCATGTTGGCACAGGCCAATGTAGCGCCACAGAACGTCTTAAGCCTGTTAAAGTAAGCTGAAAATGATGACGAAATCGCTGAGGGAGTTTAGCGGTTTTGTCTGACAGCGAAAGAGGTGACGTTATGGCAACACATTCGATAACCCATGTGGCACCGGTGGTAACGGCAACGGATAGTCGTCCCAATGGTGGCTCTACGGGGAATGTTGCCGAAGAGCGGCAAGTAGTTGCCGCTGTAATTATCGGGAAGCAACCCCGTGAAACCAAGGTCACAAAAGAGGATATTACACAAGCGGTAAGCCATCTGAAGGAATATGTGCAGCATATGAAACGTGATATGGATTTCAGCGTAGATAAGGTGACAGGACGTTTCATTGTGAAAGTCTATGACTCGGAGACCAAGGAGTTGATACGTCAGATACCATCTGAAGAGATGTTGGCTATATCGAGGCACCTGGTTGAGTTCATGGATGAGGATGCAAGAAAGGGATTTCTGATAGAACTGAATGCATGATGAAAATCACAGCGATTGGTATTGAACTTGCATTGTACCTATAAACTAGATTTTCGGAAGAAATTCTCATTCAGATCTAAATGAGTCAAGAGGTACGGTATGCCAAGCATTACATCTGCAGGTGCTGGAGGAACGGGACTGGATGTCCCGGTCCTGGTAGACAAGCTGGTGGCAGCAGAAGGTGGACCGGCGAAGCTTAAACTGGATCGCAAGGAAGCGAAACTCCAGGCTGGACTCTCCGCAATAGGGGTGTTTAAAGGGGCTATTTCTGGGCTTCAGTCTTCACTTAATGCCTTGCGCAAGTCAGATACCTTTGGTCATATCGAAGTAACCAGCAGTGACAAGGAAAAACTGACTGCGACGGCGACTAAAAGCGCCCAGCCGGGTGATTATGACATTAAAATTCTACAGCTTGCCCAGGCGCACAAACTTTCAAGTGCTTCTTTGAAATCCGATCGTCTTCCCGTGGGGCACGGTAGCCTGACAATTCAACTCGGCCGGTTTGATAATAAAAACGGAAATTTTGTAATGAATTCAGATGTCCCCGCAAAAACCATCAAGATTACCGATAAGAATGCCAGTTTGCGTGGCATTCAGGAAACGATTAATAAGTCGGGCGCAGGGGTTCGGGCATCGATTATTAATGATGGTAAAGGTTATCGGCTGGTGCTGTCCTCCCTTGTAGCCGGTAATGACGATAGTATTCGTGTCAAAGTAAATGATAGTGATGGAACCAATGAGGATATATCCGGTCTGTCGGTTCTTGCCTATGAACCGGACAAATCGCAGGGTACTGGACGGAATATGCAAGAGGTAGTGGCAACGCGAGATGCCAAACTGGATGTTGACGGCATTCGGATAAGCCGATCCAGTAATAATATCGATGATGTGATCGATGGTGTAACGCTTAGTCTTAAGCCTGGTTCAAAAGGTAGTGATAATCGTATCCATATTGAAATGAGTACCGCAGGCATAAGCGGTGCCGTCAAAAATTTCGTCAGCAAATATAATGAGATGGTTAAAATCGTTGATAAACTGACGGGTTATAACCCAAAAACAAGGAAGGCAGGCCCTCTTTCAGGCGATGCATCTATTCGTGGTGTTGTTAGCCAGGTACGTCGGGCACTGGAAGATAATTTCGGCAGTGTTAATACACGATACGATTCTCTTTATAGTGTCGGTATTGATACCAATCGTAACGGACAGTTGACATTGAATAGTACCAAGCTGAATACGGCGATCGAAAATAATCTGCAACAGGTGACACAGTTATTTTCGATCGCAGGCTCCAGCAGTGATCCGGCAATTCGTTATGTTGGCGCGAGTGATGAAACGAAAACCGGAGCCTATGATCTGGTTATTACCCATATGGCCTCACAGGGTGCCTGGGCAGGTACTCCTGTAGCGGCAGGAGTGGGTGGGAATATATTCCCATTCCACCTCAAAAAAGGTGACAACAGTTTCAAGCTCAAGGTGGATGGTGTGGACAGTAAAACAATTACGCTGACTGCAAAAACGTATCGTAATGAAGATGAAGTCTTGCAGGAATTGCGTGACCAGATTAACTCGGATAGCCATTTTCAGAGTAAGAAAATCACGGTGGAAGCCCATTTTTTCGATGGCCATCTGCTGCTTGTTTCCGGCCGTTATGGCAGTAACTCTTCAGTTGAGGTTATTCGGTCTGATCGAGGGCTGAAAAAAAACATGGGATTTCAGGTTGCCCATGGTATCAGTGGTGAGAATGTGGCAGGTACCTTCAATCGTGTACCAGGGATAGGTTCCGGGCGAGTGCTTACAGGCAAAGGCAAGGCGGACGGGTTAAAAATAGAGGTGCAAGACGGGACAACGGGTGAACGAGGACAGGTATTTTTTTCTCATGGTGTGGGCGCAAGCCTTTACGAATTAAGCGGTAAGTTCCTGAAGCAGGACGGTATTATCGGCGTACGCAGAAAGGGCTATTCAGAACAAATTCATGATCTGGAAAAGGACAGAGAAAAGCTGGCGCGCAAACTTGAGGTAGACAGAAAACATTATCAGAAAAAGTATAGCAATCTGGATATGCTTCTGGGAAAAATGCGATTAACAAGTCAATACCTCAGCAAACAACTACGGTCCTTGCCAGGAGCGGTAAGAAAATAAACGGATGGGTTCAAGTGATAAAAAATTTAGCATCTTGCACTTGCAATAGTACTTCGCAGCATGCTGCGAAAAATTACACTCAATGTCATTAAATGAGGAGTCAGGTAATGAATATGGCAAAACCACATAGTGCAGTTCAGCAGTATAACACGGTTAGCGTTTCTAGCGGTGTTGAGTCTGCTAGCCCCCATCGCCTGATCCAGATGCTGATGCTGGGAGCGCTGGAAAAAATCAACACTGCCAAAGGACATATGGTGCGCGGTGAAGTATCGTCGAAAGGCGGCAATATCAGCTGGGCAATTTCTATTATTGACGGTCTGCGCGCCAGCCTGGATCTGAATACAGGGGGGGAGATTGCACAGAATCTGGATGATTTGTATGACTATATGACCCGACGTCTGGCCAGAGCCAATATTGAAGGTGATGTCGATATTCTTGATGAAGTTGCTTCGCTCTTACATTCAATCAAGGCGAGCTGGGATGAGGTTCCGGCACGGATAGAACAGGAAAAACAGATTCAGGGATACTGAAACCAGGAAGCAGGAATGATAATGTCTGTAACATCCCCGCAATTTTATGCGCAGACTATCCTGTGTATCAGTCGGGAGATGTATGGGTGTGCGAAACAGGGTGACTGGGCGGCATTTACCGATCTGGAAGCAAAACGTCAGGAAATGATCACGTCTCTCTTTAATTATCCGCATATCAATAAGGTATTGGAGAAATTGGCATCGACATTGAATGAAGTGATGGCTATTGATAATAAAAGCATACTACTGGGGGAAAAAGAGAAACAGCATCTGGCCGAGGAAATAAGCGGATTGAAACAGCATCACCAGGCGGCCCGGATTTATCAGTTTGTATCGATGAATTAGTCGGATGCTGCTGGACAGGCGCAAAAGTATGCCATTATTGTCTAATAAGTGAATGTTTTAGCTCATTATTTCAGCATTTTGGCTTATTTTATAAAATTAATAACATATAGTCTGGTAAAAGGGGGTGAATTCCCCTATAGTACAAGGAGATACAGATATTGTTATTGGCAGTTTTGGTTGTTCCCTTCGAGTTAGCCTTGAATTCCCTGTTTCATTACCTGTACGCAACAACACTCTAATTTTGTTTAATTTATTCTAGGTAAAAAGTTATATGGCTACAGGTACAGTAAAGTGGTTTAACGAATCCAAAGGTTTTGGGTTTATTTCTCAGGACGATGGTGGTGCAGATGTATTCGTACATTTCAGCGTAATCCAGGGTTCAGGTTTCAAAACCCTGAACGAAGGCCAGCCAGTCACCTTCGAGGTAGAGAATGGCCCCAAGGGTCTACAGGCAACTAGCGTTACGCCTACTTAAGCAATACCTCATCGGCTAAACCGATATGAAGAACCCCGCTCCGGCGGGGTTCTTTTTTTAGGCATATTTAGTTGAAGTTCGGAGATTTATTTTCAGGACCCTGGAAATGATTTGCTGTTTATTTTGCAGAATGTCATTTCATGAAAGTACTTAACAGGTTTGTTCGGGTTAACGATGTCGCCTGTTTTTAGCAGGTAGGTGCTTGAGATCCAGAACGCCGGATAAATACGTAACAGCGCCGCTATACTCTTATAATTTAAAGGGAAACAACATTGAAAAAACTATTCATCGGCAATTTGCCTGCCAGCACCTGCGAAAGTGATATCCAGGCCTTGTTTTCCGAATTTGGCACGGTGCGCGCCTGCAAGCTGATAACGGATGTTTTTTCTGGCCAGTGTAAAGGTTTTGGTTTTATCGAAATGGAAGGCCATGAAGCGCGTGCTGCCATTGCCGGCCTGAATGGCAAAGATTTTAAAGGCCAGTCAATTAAGGTTAATTTTGAATCCCCCAAGGTGGGTGGCCGTCGTCGCCGGTAGTAATAACGGGATATATCCAGCAGCCCGTTTTCTGCTTGCACCTTCTGAATCTCGTTCTATATTTTAATAATCAGCCTTTTTCTGACTCTAAACAAGATGCCACAAAACACGTTGTTTTGACATGGTTTCGTAGTATTGTGTCTACCTGACAGGCCATTATAAATACAGGGGCAGGTATGCAGGACGATGTATTATCTATCAAAACAACGCTAACACTAAAATGGAGTGTCTTGCCTGAAACGGTCTCGGTCGCATCCCTGCGGCGGAATAATCGGCTGGCATTTGCACTTCTCGAAACGCTCAACGAGCCACAATCTGCCACGCATGAGTCACATCATTCGTCTCCCGACCTGCAACGCATCGAAAACAAGCTGAATTTGCTCATCGATATGCTCAGCAGATTGTGTGGACAGTCGCAACAGCATGCTGAAGCTATTCCGGTCAGATTTTCCTGCAAGGGTATCGAGTGGCAGTCTGATATCGCGCCTGATGCCTCAACGTCGTTGTTGCTGGAACTCTATCCTGATAATGAGATGCAACAGGCGCTTAAGATTATTGCACGGGTGATATCAGTGGTGGAACATGATGCTTGTTATCTCGTGCGCACGAGATTTACCTCGCTGGATGAAACGGAGGTAAATTATCTGGAAAAATGGATATTCGCCCATCACCGACGCATGATTGCCCAGACTCGGAATTTTTCCTCCTCTTAAATAAAAAATACGTTACATATTTCATGTGCTTGGGCTTCTCCGGCATCAGATGACAAAATTTTGACTTTTTGTGCCGGACTGCTAACATCTAGCAAGTTTTAATTTTTTACTGCCTTTTGCTGCAAGGAATATTCTATGTCTTATAAAAACGTGCTGCTAATTGAAAGTGACACGCAACAACGCTATGACTTGAATTTACTCCTTAATTTTATTGATTATGGCCGGGTTAAATCTACAGAGATGAAATCCTGGCCCTCCATTGATACACCGGAGGAGGGTTGGGATGTCATTATTATCGGTCAGGCTGAGACCTGTAGCCTGACGCGGGCTGAAATTGAAGAGCTGAAAAGCAAATTTGGTGCTGAGATCCCGGTTCTTTTACTGCACCACCGTGAGGGCGAGCCAAGCGAGCTGGTACCGCCGTTGATTGCCGGTAAAGTTGAATATCCTGTAAAGTATCGTCAGTTGCAACATGCTCTGCACCAGGCCGATATTTACCACCGAACCAGTTCTCGTCCTGGTTCAGGTACCCAGACCCTGTTCCGCAGTTTGGTGGGTAACAGCCGTGCGGTTCGTGAAATTCGTCGGTTAATCGATCAGGTTGCGAATTCAGATGCCAATGTCATGATCCTGGGGGAGTCTGGCACGGGTAAGGAAGTGGTCGCGCGTAATTTGCACTATCACTCTTCACGCCGGGACAAGCCGTTTGTGCCAGTGAACTGCGGTGCTATTCCGCCAGAGCTTCTGGAAAGTGAGCTGTTCGGACATGAGAAAGGCGCGTTTACCGGTGCGATTAGCACCCGTCAGGGACGTTTTGAAATGGCTAGTGGTGGCACCTTGTTTCTGGATGAAATTGGTGACATGCCCCTTAATATGCAGGTCAAATTGTTGAGGGTGATTCAGGAACGGGTGTTTGAGCGTGTCGGTGGTAATAAAAGTATTGTTGCCAATGTCCGCATCGTTGCGGCTACCCACCGCAATCTGGAAGAGGAAATCGCAGCAGGGCGTTTTCGTGAAGATCTGTACTACCGTTTAAATGTCTTTCCTATTGAAATGCCTCCCCTGCGTGAGCGGGTTGAGGATATTCCTCTGCTGATTGAGGAATTGATTACACGCATGGAATATGAACAGCGGGGATCGGTGCGCCTGACCCAGAATGCCATTGCCGTACTCTGTCAGTACAAATGGCTGGGCAATGTGCGTGAACTTTCCAACCTGATTGAACGGCTAATTATTATGTTTCCCAATGGGGTGGTGGATTTGCGCGATCTGCCAGAAAAATTCCGCCATGATCTACCGGTGGCAGAATTCCCGGAAATACAGATGGGTGGGGAGCCGATATTGAAACCGCATTCGCTGGATGCACCGTTGCGTATTCCTGCAAATGGCCTGGATCTTAAAGAGCATATGATTAATTTGGAGTCATCCCTCATTAAGCAGGCGTTGGATGATGTCGATGGCGTGGTTGCTCATGCCGCTAAACGTCTGAGTATGCGCCGCACAACGCTGGTAGAAAAAATGCGCAAATATGGCTTGCAACGGGTGGATAAAGTTTCCTGAATAGATGTTGATGAGCAACCCGCATACACCACCCCTTGGTATGTGTGCTGGATAGTTACAACCCATCAACGGATAATTAACTTAAAAACGCAGCCTTAAATATTGGGTCTGAAATAGCGCCACAAAATTGACTCATCTTCTTCTCCTGTTTCTATCTATCTGTAATTGTTGTTAAAATTAATCGGGCACAATTCTTGCTGTTGTCTTTGTGGCGACGCCATTGGCGTCAGATTTCAGGCAATGACAGGAACTTTTCATGCAGTACGACAGCACTGATTCGCAGAGCCTAAAAGATGCCTTTGCGATCTTCAACGAATTCTCCAGTCAACTGAGTGACTCTTACCGGCAACTTGAGATTCGTGTGGCCGAGCTCAATGAGGAACTACAGGCAGCGCGCGATGACCGCATTCGCGAACTGACAGAAAAGGAACGTCTGGCCAGTCGTCTGAGCTTGCTGCTGGAGGCGCTTCCCGGGGGCGTCATCGTTCTTGATGGTGAAGGTATTATTCGTGAGAACAATCCGGCGGCGGAAGAATTACTGGGTCTGCCTCTGCTGGGGATCAGCTGGAGTGAAGTGATTAGCCGCGCCTTTGCTCCTCGTTGTGATGATGGTCATGAAGTTTCACTGGCTGATGGCCGTCGAGTCAATATCTCAACCTGCCCATTGGGTGCTGAGCCCGGCCAGATTTTATTGATTACTGATGTTACCGAAATGCGCATGTTGCAGGATCGACTGGCCCAGCAGCAGCGTCTTGCCTCCATGGGTGAAACCGCAGCCTCACTGGCACACCAGATTCGTACCCCTCTATCCGGTGCCATGCTCTATGCCTCTAATCTAAAACGTTCACACATGGATGACTCGCAACGTCAGCAGATAGCCGAAAAAGTATTTTCCCGTCTGCGTCACCTGGAGCAACTGGTAAACAATATGCTGGTCTATGCCCGCAGTGGCAAAAGTGGGGAGGAATGTTTTACCGCCGACGTACTGCTGGCAGATCTGCAACGGCTTTTAGAGGCGCAGTTGCAGCCCAGCCATATCCGCTATGAGTGGAAAGATGATACTGCCGGTCAGCGGCTTTACGGTAATCGACAAATGATTCTAAGTGGTTTGATCAATCTTGCGGTGAATGCCATTCAAGCCATGGAGCAGGATGGTGAACTTCAAGCGCTGGCAACGGTAGATGAAGCCGGTCAACTGGAATTACGAATCTCGGATAACGGCCCTGGCGTTGCGCAGGAAATACAGGATAAATTATTCGATCCTTTTTATACCACCCGTAAGGATGGTACCGGGTTGGGACTGGCCGTGGTGCAGGCCATAGCTCGTGCGCATAAGGGTGAGGTGAAGTTGGTATCGAAGCCCGGTGAGGGTAGCGCTTTCAGCCTGCACTTGCCGATTTTCCAGTCAGCCCAAGAGTTCGATGCCTTATCGATTGCACCCATACAGACTGAGCCGACAAATACGCAACAGATCGCCTGATAACTTTGTAGTGAGGAACTAACATGACGATGGACTTAAGCATTTTGGTAGTTGAAGACGATGAGTCCCTGGCGGAAGCGCTGCAAGACACGTTGCAGATGGCGGGGTACAGGGTGTGTATGGCAGAAAATGGCCTGATGGCGCTGCACCTGCTTGAACATGAAGTGGTGGACTTGATTATTAGTGACATCAACATGCCGAAAATGGATGGCCATAGTCTGTTGAAAAAGGTTCGCTTGCAGTTTCCCGATATCCCCATAATTCTGATGACGGCCTATGGCACTATCCAGCAGGCGGTGGATGCTATGCGGGATGGTGCTGCAGACTATATGGTCAAGCCTTTTGAAGCCGAGGTGCTGGTTAATATGGTAGGGCAGTACATTGGATCCGTACGGGCTGATGAAGACATGATTGTGGTTGATGAGGCCTCGCAGGAACTGGCACGTATCGCCATGAAAGTGGCAGAAAGTGACGCGACTATTATGATCAGTGGTGAAAGCGGTGTCGGCAAGGAGGTGCTGGCGCAGTTTATCCACCGTCACTCATCGCGTCATGAGCAACCGTTTGTGGCTATAAATTGTGCCGCCATTCCTGAAAATATGTTGGAAGCGACGTTGTTTGGTTACGAGAAAGGCGCATTTACCGGTGCCTACAAAGCTTGTCCAGGCAAGTTCGAACAGGCCCAGGGTGGTACGCTGTTACTGGATGAAATTTCAGAAATGGATCTGGGCTTGCAGGCCAAATTGCTTCGGGTTTTGCAGGAACGTGAAGTGGAACGTCTTGGCAGTACCGAAATGATCAAGCTGGATGTAAGAGTACTCGCCACGTCAAACCGTGATATGCAGACCGTTGTTGCAGAAGGTCGTTTTCGTGAAGATTTATTTTACCGGCTTAATGTTTTTCCTCTGTTAATGTGTCCCTTGCGTGAGCGCAGTGGTGATATCGTGCCGCTGGCAAAGCGTCTGCTGGAAAAACACGCGCGTACATCCAGCCAGATCATTCCAGAGCTTTCAGATGAAGCTTGTGCCGGGCTGCTGCATCATCGTTGGCCGGGTAATATACGGGAACTGGATAATGTCATTCAACGGGCGCTGATTTTACATAGCAATGCAGTCATTAATGAGCAGGATCTGCATTTTGAAGTTATCACGAACAGTTCCGTACTGACTCGCAGCACACGTTCCGGGCTGAATTCTGCAACCAGCATTGGGGCACTTAAATCAGTGTCAGCCGCAACGACAGGAGCTAAAGAAAATGACGAATCACTGAATTCGGATCTGAAACAGCGTGAATGGGATCTGATTCTGGATGCTATTCGTTATACCCATGGCAGCCGTAAACTCACAGCAGAGCGATTGGGGATTAGCCAGCGTACCTTGCGTTATAAGCTGGCGCGCATGCGTGAAGCGGGCATCGTGGTGCCGGGCAGTTCGGATACCCGGCTGATGGATCAGGGGATCGCCGATGTGGGTGCGTCTGGTCTGGAAACTGCATAATAATGTTTAACGACATATTTTTGACGAAGATGAATCTGAGCTCTCCAGGGTATTGATATGAAAAACGCGATTACTTCCGATGCATTACTGATTCAGATGCGGGCTATGGCCAGTGTAGCGCAGGCAAAAAATCCCGAACAGGTTGCCGGAGCCGGAGCTGCGAGTGATTTTTCTGAGCTGTTGAAACAATCCATCGATAAGGTCAACGAAACACAAATGGATGCCAAAAAAATTACGGATGCTTTTCAGCAAGGTGATCCGAATGTGCAGATGTCTGAAGTGATGGTGGCGTTGCAAAAATCCAATGTTTCATTCCAGGCTATGCTCCAGGTACGTAACAAACTGGTGAACGCCTATCAGGAAATTATGAACATGCCAGTATAGATAAACATCTGAACTAAAGCATTTTTTCCCTGTTACTTTAAAATAATCAACGAAGAAAAATATGGATTTGGTAAAACCGGAACAACTTAGCAGGCCATTCTTGGGAATGGTGGAGTTACCGATGGTACGTCAGCTAGGTCTGCTGATCGGGCTGGCAGCCAGTATTGCTATCGGTGTTGCCATCGTCCTTTGGTCGCAGACACCGAACTTCGATATTCTTTACAGCAATGTCACGGGTCGGGATGCCCAGGCTATGGCTGATGTATTGAAACGCAACGATATCAAGTTTCGTATAGATCCGGACTCTGGCGCTATCATGGTTGAATCCGGAAAGATTAATGAAGCCAAGTTGAAACTGGCAGCAGAAAACCTGCCACAAAGTTCTGGCGAAGGTTTTGAAATTATGGACAAGGAAAAGGGATTTGGTTCCAGTGCTTTTATTCAGAATGTGCGTTATCTGCGAGCGAGAGAAGGTGAACTGGCACGCACCATTATGTCTATTAACGCAATAGAAAATGCCCGCGTACACCTGGCCTTGCCCAAAGAATCGGCTTTCGTGCGTAACCGCAAGAAACCCAGCGCCTCGGTAATGGTCAAACTGGCACCAGGACGGCGTCTGGAAAGTGGACAGATTGCCGCCATCACTCACTTGGTCGCGTCCAGTGTCGCTAATCTTGAGGCATCACAAGTTACGCTGGTTGATAATCAGGGGCGTTTGTTATCATCAAGTGGCGATAAAAATAATCTGTCGATCACCTCCAGTGAATTCGAATATACTCGCAAGCTGGAACAAAATTACGTTCAGCGTATCGAACACCTGCTCGCGCCGCTGGTGGGGTTGAATGGCATACGAGCTCAAGTTAATGCCGATCTGGATTTCACACGGACTGAATCGACCCAGGAACAGTTCAATCCAGATCAGCCTGCTTTGCGTAGCGAGCAGCAGACAGAAGAAAAAAGTAAGGGTGCACAAAGCAATATGGGTATTCCTGGTGCGCTGACCAATGAACCTCCCGGCAAGGCGGTGGCACCGGAAGAGGTTGGCAAAAAAGGCAAGGGTGCAGTAGAAAAGCAGCTTGTCGCAGGGCCAAGCCGATCCAAAAAGACCTCGGTGCGGAATTTTGAGCTGGACAAGACGATCAGTCATACCCGTCAGAGTACGGGGGGGGTTCGTCGCCTTTCGGTCGCAGTCGTGCTGAATATGAAAAGCGGCAAGGATAAAAAAGGCAAGCCTATCGAGATTCCTTATACGAGTGCAGAGATGGCACGTTTTACCAGCTTGATAAAAGAGGCGGTAGGATTTAATGCCATGCGGGGAGATAGCGTAAAGCTTATTAACGCAGCGTTCATCCCGGCTGAAAAAATGCCGGAAATTCCGGCTATCCCGATCTGGAAACAACCCTGGTTCTGGTCGGCACTCAAACAATTGGCGGCAGCGGTTATGGTGATGTTCCTAGTGTTTGGCGTTTTACGGCCTATTATGCGTCATCTCGCCACCCAGCCAAAACATGTGATGGTAAATGAAGAAGGTGAAGAAATTTCCGAAGATCAACTGACGCTGAGTCACGAAGGGGGTGGACGTCTGCCCCGACCCTCAACCTATGAAGACAACCTGAATATGGCCAAGTCGCTGGCTGGACAGGAACCAAAACGGGTCGCACAGGTGGTTAAGGGCTGGCTTGGTGACTAAAGTTTATGGCAGATGATTCAAAACAGAAGAAGAAACTAACGGGCATAGAGCGCACGGCCGTTTTGTTGATGACCCTGGGTGAGCAGGATGCAGCTGAAATCATGAAGCTGTTGAATCCCAAGGAAGTCCAGAAGATCGGTGAGGCGATAGCCTCATTGGGCAGTATCGACCGGGATACGGTGGATAATGTGCTGAGTGAGTTTTGTGACACCGTGGATGAGCAGACAGCACTGGGTATTGGTAATGAAGAATACTTGCGTAACGTCCTGGTTAATGCTTTGGGGGAAGATAAAGCCGGCAATATTATTGATCGCATTCTCATGGGCCACGATGCCAAGGGACTGGAAACTCTGAAGTGGATGGAAGCACGCTCGGTGGCCGAAATGATCAGGCTTGAGCATCCACAGATTATTGCGATTATTCTTTCCTATCTTGAAAGCGATCATGCGGCAGAAATTCTGGCTGCGCTGCCGGAGAATATGCAAACCGATGTACTAATTCGAGTGGCAACGCTGGATGGCATCCAGCCTTCAGCTTTGCATGAGCTGGATGAGATGTTGGAGAAACAGTTTGCCGGTAATTCCGACAGTCTGAAATCTGCGGGTATGGGGGGGGTTAAAACGGCCGCCAATCTGCTTAATTTCCTCGATTCTTCTCTGGAAAATCAGATGATGGAAAAACTCAAGGAAGTGGATGAAGAGTTGGGACAGGATATTCAGGATCTGATGTTTGTCTTTGATAATCTCATCGACGTGGATGATCGTGGTATTCAGGCATTGTTGCGTGAAATTTCTTCCGAGAATTTGATCGTTGCCCTGAAGGGTGCGGATGAAGAAGTAAAAGAGAAAATTATCAAAAATATGTCCAAGCGTGCAGCAGAAATGCTGCGTGATGATCTGGAAGCCAAGGGGCCGGTGCGCTTGAGTGAAGTCGAAGCGGCACAAAAGGAAATTCTGTCTATTGCGCGTCGTATGGCTGATTCCGGTGAGATTTCACTCGGTGGCGGAGGCGATGACTTTGTCTGATACACCCTCCACCCCATCCAGAAGCGCAGAGGCCTACGAGCGCTGGGAGTTGCCTGATGTGAGTCAGGAAACGCAAAACGCGGCCAGTGCCGGGCTTCCTACAGCGGCTGAAATCGACTCCATCCAGAAGCAGGCGCATACAGAAGGTCATGAACGTGGCTACCATGAGGGCTATGCAAAGGGACTGGCGCAAGGGGAAACGGAAGTCCGACAAAAGGCCGAGGCATTTCATGAATTGATCCAGATGCTGGATACGCCGCTTGAAGAACTGGATGAGCAGGTTATTGAGCAGACTGCGCAGCTGGCGATTGCAATAGCGCGTCAGATTATTCGCCGTGAACTACATGCTGATCCCGGTCAGGTGGTGGCGGTGGTACGCGATGCTTTGAAAGCGCTGCCGGTGATGGCCAGAAAAATCCGCGTTTTTCTGCATCCTGATGATGCCGAGCTGGTGCGAGAGACCTTGTCGCTGCATGATGACGATGATAGCCAAACCTGGAAAATCATTGAGGATCCTTTACTGAGCCGTGGCGGGTGCAAGATAAACAGTGAAAATTCTAGCATAGATGCGAGTGTCGAAATGCGTCTGCAACGGGTGATTACCGGGATTATGGGTGGAGAGCGTGGACGTGACTGACGCGAATTACAGACAGCGGCGCAGCCAGTCCTGGATTGACGGTCTGGAGTCGATTGAGGCGCGGCTGGTTAATATTGATCATGTCGTAGTGGAAGGCCGCCTTAGCCGTATGGTAGGTATGACACTTGAAGCGGTGGGGTGCCAGTCGGTGATTGGTGCACGCTGCATGGTAGCCAGCCAGGATGGTTGCGATATCGAAGCCGAAGTGGTGGGTTTTTCAGGCGAACGCCTGTATCTGATGCCCATCGGCAGCCTCAGTGGTATCCACCCCAATGCCCGCGTTATCCCGAGTGAACATTTATATGAGGCTGAGGTGGGTGATGCCATGCTGGGACGGGTGCTGGATGGTTCCGGCCAGCCTCTGGATAATAAGGGGCCGCTTGAAACCACTGAAAACAAGCCCCTGATAGGCATACCTGTAAATCCACTGGAACGTGCTGCTATCAGTGCGCCACTGGATGTGGGTGTCCGTGCCATCAATGCCCTGTTAAGTGTCGGCCGGGGGCAGCGTATGGGGCTGTTTGCGGGTTCCGGCGTGGGCAAGAGTGTCCTGCTGGGGATGATGACGCGTTATACCACTGCCGACGTGATTGTTGTTGGTATGATCGGTGAGCGTGGTCGAGAGGTAAAGGAATTTATTGATAACATCCTGGGGCCAGAAGGCATGGCGCGAGCCGTGGTGGTTGCTGTGCCAGCGGATCAATCACCGGTCATGCGCATGCATGGAGCCATGTTGGCGACCAGTATTGCAGAGTACTTTCGGGATCAGGGTAAACACGTTTTGCTCTTGATGGACTCCCTTACTCGTTTTGCACAGGCGCAGCGGGAAATTGCGTTGGCAATTGGTGAACCGCCAGTAACCAAGGGGTATCCACCCTCGGTATTTGCCCGTTTGCCACAACTGGTTGAACGGGCCGGTAACGGTCGTCCGGGGGGCGGTTCGATTACGGCATTTTATACCGTACTGACCGAAGGCGATGATCAGCAGGACCCTATTGCTGATGCTGCGCGTGCTATTCTTGATGGTCATATCGTGCTCTCGCGTACGCTGGCTGATGGCGGGCACTATCCGGCCATTGATGTGGAAGCTTCGATCAGTCGTGCGATGGTCGATATTGTCGATCCTGCACATATGAGCATCGTGCAGAACTTTAAACGTATTTATTCGGTCTATCAGCGTAATCTGGATTTGATTTCTGTGGGAGCCTATTCCCAGGGTGCCGATACCCGCATCGACGAGTCAATTATGATGCAACCGCGGATGATGCAGTTTTTACAGCAGGATCTGCGTGAAGCGGTAAACTGGGAACAGAGCTTGCAAGGATTGGTTGATGTTTTTGCCCATGCCCCGGAACAGCAGGAAGAGGTCGACACGAGCGTGCCCATGGCTGTCGCACAGTAACATGTCGAAACAGGGTATATAGAAAATTGATTCAGGGACGCTATCAGGTGCAGGGATGAAAATGCAGTCAACACGAAGGCAGTCACTATGAAGAAATCCAGTCGTATCCAGCCATTAAAAAACCTGGCTTCACGGCATGAGCAACAAGCCGCGCAGGTACTGGGTCAGTCCCGGACTCAACTGGGGCAGCAGCAGGGTCGTCTGAAAGAACTCTTTAACTATCGGCAAGACTATCAGCAGCGTTTTCATAGCCAGGCCAAAAATGGTATTGGCGGAGCGCAGTTGCAGGCTTATCAGTCTTTTATGCAACAGTTGGATGAAGCTATTCACCAACAGCGGAGACAGGTAGAACAGTCTGAACAACTCTGCCTCACTGTCACCACGCAGTGGCGCGAAAAACATATACGCACCCAGGTTCTGGATAAGACTATTCAGCGTCTGCAAGTGAAGGAAAATCGGCAGGCGGAAAAAGTTCAGCAACGCGAAATTGATGATCGGGTGAGTAATCGGAATTATTCAAATCTGGAGTGACCGGCATAAATGGCAAGCATTCAGAACGATTGCCAGGAGAATCACGCAGGGATGGGCGCCGAACAAGACGAAGCAGCACCGCGATCCCTTTTGGGTAGCCAGTAATTAGGCCGCGTCTGCGACATTTTTAGTTTGGTATGTTTCCTGCATTAGCCTATGGTAACTCAAGTTTTTAGTTGATGTGTCGAAATTAATATCGACAGATCGGGTTGATTGCCTGCTTAGTTCGAGAAAAATCAACCAGATAACAATATGCCGGATAGTTTCGCCAGTTGTTCTAAAGTCAAATATTTGACTTTGTAATCTGCGGACTATCGATCAAGAGGAGAAAGTTTCATGAGTGAGGCAGCTGCAAGTGAGCAGGATCCGATTATTCAGTGGGTGACCTTCCGGCTGGATAACGAGAAGTATGGTATCAAGGTGATGCAGGTGCAGGAAGTGTTGCGAATGACTGAGATTGCACCAGTTCCGGGGGCACCGGATTATGTGTTGGGAATCATTAACCTGCGCGGCAATGTCGTTACGGTGATTGATCTACGCTGCCGTTTCGGTTTGGTGGAGGCAGAAGCCGATGACGCTACCCGCATCGTTATTGTTGAGGCCGAAAATAATGTGGTTGGAGTATTGGTAGACAGTGTCGCTGAAGTCGCCGACATACATGCTTCAGAAATTGATACCGCACCCAATGTTGGTAATGATGAAAGCTCCAGATATATTCAGGGCGTGTCTACCCAGAATGATGAATTGCTGATTCTGGTGGATGTCAACAAACTGTTGACCGATGAGGAATGGAACGATGTCGCGGCCTTATAATCGCCGCGCCCGTCAGGCCATCCCCAAATGATGAAGCATGGCCGACATTGCTAATATCAATCCGTTGATACCCAGCTGGCCGAACCGGCCGTTGAAGCCTTCCGGTTCGGGGAACGGTCGTCGGCAAAAGAAACCGCAAGACAAGAAAAAAAACAGACAGGACAAAGGGGATAATATCCCCAAAATAGACGAATACGTATGAGGAAATGGAGATGAATACAATTCTGGCCGTTATTACGACAATAGATGCTTCCATCTGGGTATTGATTGTCAGTCTTGCTCTGTTACTTCTTACCCTGCCACTCCTGTATCGTCGCCAGATCCGGACGCGGTTTAATACGGAACTGTTGCAGCGTACCCAGAATGATCTGCGTGCCCTGATTTCTGCCTCGCTCGGCATGGGAGAACGCATGTTGGATGTGGAACGTCGCCAGCGGCGGCTGGCTGAACGACAGGAACAACTGGATATCTATGATGCGGCTAATCAGCCTTATGAACAGGCTATTCGTATGGTGCAGAACGGTTCAAAAACAAAAGAGCTGGTAGATATCTGTGGTCTGAGTGAAACGGAAGCCGAGCTGATTAAAATCATGCATCGTTTCGATAAGGCCAGTTAATGGTTTAATGCCCTTAAATGAGGGATTTAAAATCCCACGCCTTTAGGCAGCATGATTGTTTTTGCCCTTTCTCCCCTTGAGGGGAGAAGGCCGGGATGAGGGGTGAGTTGCCGCGAGGTCGATTCTTGAACCCTCTGCCTAAGCCTCTCCCGGTTTTGGGAGAAGAAGCATTGACTCTCTTTGGCTCTGATTTCCAACCTGTTTCCCTCCTTAGTCGAATACCGCTTGATCAAGATCACGGCTTAAATAGTCGAATGAGTTACTGTAAAACCCAAGGACAATAGAGTAGAGTGCGGCTTCTCGCTTCTCGCTACAGGTTTGATGAACTCGATGATAGATATCATGCTGGTTGATGATCACGATCTCGTACGCACCGGCGTTAAACGGCTGCTGGAAGATCACGGTAAATTCAGGATTGTTGCTGAGGCCACCAGTGGAGAGCAAGCCTTGGTACTCATTCGCGAGACCCATCCTCACGTCGTACTGATGGACATCAATATGCCCGGAATCGGTGGTCTGGAAGCAACCCGCAAGTTGCTTCGGCAGAAAGCTGATTTGAAAATTATCGTCGTCTCCATGCACACCGACGAGCTGTTTCCTCAGCGAATACTCAAGGCCGGTGCTATGGGCTATCTCACCAAGGGTTCGCGTATCGATGAAATCGTGCATGCGATTCATGAAGTCCTGGCTAACCGTCATTACATTACGCCTGAGATTGCTCAGCGGCTGGCATTGTCACAGGTTGATGAAGCTGGATCATCACCTTTCAATGGCCTCTCTACCCGAGAGTTGCAGGTCATGCTGCTCATGATGGATGGCAAGAAGACCAATGAAATTTCCGAGCAGTTGTGTCTTAGTCCAAAAACCATCAGCACCTATCGCCATCGTCTGCATGACAAGGTGGGAGTGAAAACGGATGTGGAGCTGGCGCGTTTGGCGCTGTTTCACGGGTTGATTGAAAATGTTCCGTTCAAGACCTGAATAAAAGTTCACATTAAGGATCTTCAGTTGTTTTCATCAGGACGCGAAGTCCGGGAGGAAAGAAGGTACATGATGTCCTGGTCGGTGAACCTGACATCCTGGCGAGAGACTAAAACCGGATGCCAGGTGCCAGGTGGATAGGAATTTGGCGTTTTATTTATAAAATCACTACAATTACATAAAGACAGCGTTTCCTTAATTCTAATTCGAGTATATTTTTGCGTGCCCAAAGCCCAGTTTTCCCTTGATGTTTTCAACCCGGACTGTCATCGTTGTCCACGGCTTAGCCAGTTTCTAGATACCGTCAAAGCCGACCACCCAGATTACCATTGCCGCCCGGTGGAGCCCTTTGGTCTCAAGCATCCCGGCCTGCTCATCGTGGGACTGGCACCGGGAAAGCATGGTGCCAATGCAACGGGTAGGCCTTTTACCGGCGATCATGCGGGGATCATTCTGTATGAAACACTGCACAAGTTCGGTTTTAGTAACCAGCCTGATGCCAGCATGCGGAATGATGGTCTAAAGCTTAAAAACTGCCGCATTACAAATGCGGTGAAATGCCTGCCGCCGGAGAACAAGCCCACCGGGGGTGAGATTAAAACCTGCAATTCATATTTGCAAGCGGAACTGGCCGGGCTGAAAAAGGGCGCTGTAATTCTGGCCCTGGGCGGGATTGCACACAAGGCGGTGATCTCGGCACTGGGATTAAAACAGGCCGATCATCCCTTTGGCCACGGCCTGAAATACCCCTTGCCGCGTGAGCAGCAGTTGCTGACCTCCTATCACTGTAGCCGTTATAATACCCAGACCCGGCGTCTGAGCACCGCTATGTTCGAACAGATCTTCAGGAATATCCGGCGCATACTGGATAAAATATAAGCATATTCCTTTTTTATGAAGCAGGCTGCCAGCCCGTCATCTTCGCGTTTTGATTCCCGCGCCTTTCTCAAGACTTTGCCGGGGAAGCCCGGCGTCTATCGCATGCGTGACGAAAGCGACACGGTGATCTATGTCGGCAAGGCCATAGATCTGAAAAAACGGTTAGCCAGTTATTTTCGCAAGAATCTGGATAGTCCCAAGACTAAAGTTCTGGTATCGCATATCCGCGCTATCGAGGTCACGGTAACGCACACCGAAACCGAAGCCCTGTTGCTTGAAAATAACCTGATCAAAAGTCTTAAGCCGCGTTACAACGTTCTCTACCGGGACGACAAAAGTTATCCGGGTATTTTCCTTTCCAGTGAACACGACTTTCCCCTGCTGTCAGTGCATCGTGGAGTGCGACGACGCAAGGGTCGTTATTTTGGCCCCTATCCCAGCGCGGGCGCAGTTCGTGAAACGCTGAGTCTATTGCAGAAACTGTTTCCTGTGCGCCAGTGTGAAGACAGTTTTTTCAGCAACCGTTCCCGTGCCTGTCTGCAATACCAGATTAAACGCTGTACCGCGCCCTGTGTCGGCCTGATTTCAAAACAGGCGTATGCTGAGGATGTTGAGCATGCGGTGATGTTCCTGCAAGGCAAAAGCTATGAGGTGATAGATGCGTTGGTAGGCAATATGGAACAGGCGGCAGAGAGGCTGGATTTTGAATTGGCGGCTCGTTATCGGGATCAGATTGCCAGCCTGCGCCGGATTCAGGAAAAACAGTACATTAGTCAGGAACAGGGTGACTTCGATGTGATTGCTGCAAGCACGGCCGGTGGTCTCGGCTGTATCCAGATTTTTACCATTCGTGGAGGGCGTAACCTCGGAAACCGGAGTTTCTTTCCCCGTCAGGTCGAGATGGCAGCGGAGCAGGCGGAGACCGCGAACCACGCCGTTGCCTTGCTGGATGCCTTTTTACCCCAGCACTATCTGGTTGCTGAAGGCGGGCAGGGCAGCCGGGATATCCCGACAGAAATTCTGCTCAGTCATGCGCCGGAGAGCATGATGCTGCTGGAACAAGCGCTGAATATACAGGAAGGCCGCAAAATTCGTTTAGCAACACGCCTGCGCGGTCAGCGTGCGCGCTGGTTAAAAATGGCTCAGCAAAATGCTGAGCAGGCTTTGAGTTTACGGCTTAACAGCAAGGCTAATATGCTGCAACGCTTTGAGGCCTTGCAGGAGGTGCTGGAGCTGGCAGACATGCCGACCCGGCTGGAGTGCTTTGATATCAGTCACACCATGGGTGAGGCAACTGTGGCTTCCTGTGTGGTGTTTGACCTGAACGGATCGCTGAAATCAGACTATCGCCGTTTCAATATCGATGATATTACCGGCGGTGATGATTATGCGGCTATGCGCCAGGCGCTTTCCCGTCGTTACCGCCGCCTGAAAAAGGGTGAGGCCAGGCTGCCGGATATACTGTTTATCGATGGTGGCAAAGGTCAGTTATCACAGGCACGAGCAGTACTGGAAGAACAGCAGATCAACGGTGTCCTACTGGTGGGCATTGCCAAGGGACCGGAGCGCAAACCCGGCAAGGAAGTGCTCTGGCTCTGTCAATCTGATGCAGATGCCGGCTTGTTGGATGCCGTGCGTGAGATTATACTTTCTGCAGACGCACCGGCTCTGCACCTGATTCAGCAGATCCGTGACGAAGCCCATCGCTTTGCCATTACCGGACATCGACAACGGCGTCAGCGTACGCGCAACACCTCGGTGCTGGAAGCCATTGCCGGGATGGGACCAAAACGCCGCCAGGTATTGCTGAAACAGTTTGGTGGCCTGCAGGAAGTCGCACGCGCCGGTGTGGAAGATCTGGCCAGTGTGAGCGGGATTAGCCCTGCATTGGCACAACTGATCTATGATGCTTTTCATCCAGACGGAAAATGAATAAATATTATGCATTTAACCTTGCCAAACAAACTGACCTTACTGCGCATCGGCCTGATCCCAATCTTCGTGCTGGCATTTTATTTACCGCTGTTCAACCTTAATAATTACATCACCACTGGGCTGTTCTTCATTGCTGGCGTTACGGACTGGTTTGATGGCTATCTCGCACGCCGACTCAAGCAACAGTCGGAATTTGGCGCGTTCCTTGATCCCGTGGCGGATAAGCTCATGGTTGCGATCGCCCTGATCATGCTGGTCAGCATCCATCCTGGTCCTTTGCTGGCTATTCCGGCTGCTGTAATTGTTGGTCGTGAAATCGTAATTTCCGCCCTGCGTGAGTGGATGGCCAATGTTGGTGATACGACCAGGGTCGCCGTGTCGATGATCGGTAAAATCAAAACCACCGCGCAGATGCTGGCCATTGGTTTTATGCTGTTTGAATATTCCATTGGTAACTTTCCCACCATGCTGATTGGCTACCTACTGCTGTATACCTCAGCTCTGCTAACACTGTGGTCAATGGTAATTTATATTCAGGCCGCCTGGCCCAGCCTGGTGGGTGAACGTGCCAATACCAAGGAAACTTCTTGACATAGCAGCTTACATCGCTAAAATACGCAGCTTCTTTCAGGCGGGAATAGCTCAGTTGGTAGAGCACGACCTTGCCAAGGTCGGGGTCGCGAGTTCGAGTCTCGTTTCCCGCTCCAAATTACTACTTTATGTTCAAAGGTTTACGCATACCGCGTAAGTTACATAAGGTAAGTCTAATCATCGAACCGGCCTGCTTTGCAGGCTCTGCAAATAGCTTAATGGTTGGCTGAGCCGCGGCCAGTATGCTTTTTTTGAGCAATCTTTTTTCGGGCTGTTTTTTTCTGTTGTGGACGACCGTTGGGTGTGCCTGTGATGCTTCGACGATATCCTGCGGAAGTTTTATTTCCGGATTTCACAACCTTGTGTTTAGCCGAATGATCTTCACCAATGCCACGCGGCTGCCAACTGGGCACCAGATGCCGTTTACCGTTACCGATGAGATCGATCCGGCCCATTTTTTTCAGCGCTTCGCGTAGCAGCGGCCAGTTTGCCGCATCGTGATAACGCAGAAAGGCCTTGTGCAGGCGGCGCTGTTTGATACCTTTTGGGCTACTGATATCTTCCGAATCCCGACTGATTTTGCGCAGAGGATTCTTACCCGTGTGGTACATGGCTGAGGCAATGGCCAGGGGCGTGGGCAGGAAACCCTGCACCTGATCCAGGCGAAAGTTATTTTGTTTTAACCACAGTGCGAGGTTGAGCATGTCCTCATCAGTAGTGCCGGGATGGGCGGATATAAAATAGGGAATAAGATATTGTTCTTTACCAGCCTCATTCGAATATTTTTCAAACATCTGTTTAAACTTGGCGTACACGCCGATCCCCGGTTTCATCATTTTACTTAGAGGGCCTGCCTCAGTATGTTCCGGCGCGATTTTCAGATAGCCCCCTACATGATGGCTGACCAGTTCTTTTACATATTCTGGCGAACGTAGCGCCAGATCATAGCGCAGGCCGGAGGCGATCATGATGCGCTTGATACCGGCGATCTTGCGTGCCCGGCGGTACAGCTTTATCAGAGGTCGGTGATCGGTTCCCATATTGATGCAGATGTCCGGATAGACACAGGACAGCCGCCGACAGGCTGATTCGATTTTTTCCGATTTACACTTCAGCCGGTACATATTGGCTGTTGGGCCACCCAGATCAGAAATATTGCCGGTAAAACCGGGCACGTTGTCACGGATATTTTCAATTTCGTTGATAATGGACTCTTCGCTACGACTCTGAATAATACGGCCCTCGTGTTCAGTAATGGAACAAAAGGTACAGCCGCCGAAACAGCCGCGCATGATGTTGATAGAAAAACGAATCATTTCCCAGGCGGGCAGCTTGGCCTTGCCATAGTCCGGGTGTGGTTTGCGGGTATAGGGAAATTCATAAATCCGATCCAGCTCCGCCGTGCTCAGGGGAATCGGCGGCGGGTTGAGCCAGACATAACGTTTACCATGTTGCTGAATCAGTGCACGTGCATTGCCCGGATTGGTTTCCAGATGGAACACACGCGAGGCATGGGCATAGTAAACCCGATCTTCAAACACCTGATCATACGAGGGCAGGCGGATCACTGTTTTACTGCGATCCAGCTTGTGCGTACGGGATGTCAATTGAACGACATTAGACGGGGTGTGGGTACTTGTCGTGCAAGCGGATTTCTCGGCATAGGGATCAGGGGGCGTTTCAATGCGCCCAGGCTGATCAAGATCGGTAGAATCAATGACAGCCCAGCCATCGGGGATGTTTGTAGTCATAAAGGCTGTGCCCCGGATATCCCGGATATCAGCAACTTTTTCGCCCTTTGCCAGACGGTGAGCAAATTCGACAATCGCGCGTTCAGCATTGCCGTAAAACAGCATGTCGGCTTTGGAATCCGGCAAAATGGAGCGGCGAACCTTTTCAGACCAGTAATCAAAATGGGCGATGCGTCGCAGACTGGCCTCGATACCGCCTATAATCACGGGCACGCCCTTGCAGACTTCACGCACACGCTGGGCATAGACCACCACGGAACGATCGGGACGTTTGCCGCCTTCGCCATCGGGTGTGTAGGCATCGTCATGGCGAATACGTCGATCTGATGTATAGCGGTTGACCATCGAATCCATGTTACCGGCACTGATCCCGAAGAATAGATTGGGTTTGCCCAGCTTTATAAATTCAGCCGTATCTCGCCAGTCAGGTTGGGCAATAATGCCGACTCGAAAGCCCTGCGCCTCTAGCAAACGGCCGATCAGAGCCATGCCGAAGCTGGGATGATCCACATACGCATCGCCGGTTACCAGAATAATATCGCAGGAGTCCCAGCCCAACTCAGCCATATCAGCACGCGACATCGGCAGCACTGGAGCGGTACCAAAGCGTTTGGCCCAATAGGGGCGGCAGGAAAAGAGATCAGGTGTTTTTTGCATGGATGATAGTTACAAAAATGACGGGCAAGGGGTATTTTACACTGAAAATCGAAACAGTGCCTTGATGGCGATTCGCACCGCATCCCGCTTGTTCAAACGCGGACGGCAAAAAACGTTGCCGGTATGTGCCTGTAGCTTGTCAAGCACACAGGCACCGCCCTGTATAATCATGCGCAGTTCCAGTCCAAAACGTCCTTTTAAAGTATTTCCCAGCGGATAACCTTGCTGCAACAGGGCGATTGTACGTTGAAACTGCAATGCCATCAGCGTTTGCATGGCCTGGTTGCTGTGCGCATTTTTTATTATCGTCTCGTCAACACCGAATTGGTGCATCTCATCCTGCGGCAGATAGATGCGCCCATGTTCATGGTAATCCTGTATCAGATCCTGATAAAAGTTGATCAGTTGCAGTGCCGAACAAATAGCATCCGATTGAGACAGGTTTTGGGACGTTGCCGCCCCATGCAGATAGAGCAGCAGACGGCCGACCGGATTAGCCGAATAGTGACAGTAATCCAGAACCTCAGCAAAGTTGGCAAAGTGGGTTTTATCCACGTCCATCTTAAATGCCGTAAGCAGATCATGAAACAGCGATAACGGCAGGGCATGGTTTTTGATAATATCAGCAAGCGCGATAAAAACCGGATCATCAGGAACCTTGCCTTTTGCCATAGCGCTTAGTTTATGTCCATAGTCATCGAGTTTTTGATGCCGCTGCGCCCTGTTCCAGGCACCTTCATCAGCAAAATCGTCCGCCGTGCGGGCAAAGGTGTAAATGACACTGATAGGGCGGCGCAGCTTTTTTGCTAATAGACGGGAAGCCACCGGAAAATTTTCATAGTGACTGGCGGCTACTGACTGGCAGTGTTGATACGCTTGTTCAAGACGGGTCATATGCTTATGATAAGCCTATAGGGCGGCTAATCGCTAATGTGGATAAAAAAATATGAAACAACTTAAAATGCTGGTGGCAGGGTTATTGATTGGGCTATGTGCAGGACTTTGGTTCGGAGTCAATATTGGCAGGAATCAACCGTTGTACAGCAATCCGTTTAACAGCGAAAGCTTACAGCAAAAAGCAAAACGCACCGCTGATGATATGCTGGAAAAAACCAAACGCGTCCTGCGAAAATCACTCGATTAGCTTCGTGAAGACGCAGCGAATGGCGTGGTTTGGCTGGCTATTCCTTTCCGCCTAATCATCACATTCCATAAATTTATAAAAGTAAAGAACACAGATCATATATTTGCGTTGCCTGTTGCGCCAACAGGATGATAGGACGAAAGGATCTGATTTAGATGAAGCCAAAGCCCCATCTTCAGGTTTTTACGACACTTATGAGCAGAGAAGCTGGGGTGTCAGCCTCGAATGGTGGTTCCTTTGTTGTGGTCAAGTAAGTTGCACGTTCGTGATGAGCTTGTCGAACCATGAGCGTAGGAATCCGTGATATGCCGGCTTTCTCTCTTCGTTAGTGCCCTTTATAAAAGTCAGTAATGACATCCTGATAGTGTTCTTCGATGCGCTGGCGTTTGATCTTCATGGTCGGGGTTAACAGGCCGTTGCTGATGTTCCAGGGTTCCAGGGTTGCTTTTATTGTATATAACCGGGCATAGCCGGGAAAACCGGCCAGTTTTGTACTGATACGTTGCAGCAGCGCCTTCTGTACGCTTTCATCATCAAGGCGGTGTGGGTCGTCCGGATCCAGACCAAGGCTAGTCGCTACTTGTGTCCATTTTTCTTTGTTGAGGACAATAATAGCCGAGAGAAAAGGTCGGCCTTCACCAATAATGATGACATGCTCGAACAGAGGATCGGTATTGATGGCCAGTTCCATGTCGGCGGGCGGGATTTTTTCACCGTTGGACAGCACGATGATGTCTTTAAGGCGGCCGGTAATATAGATATGCCCTGTGCGAATTTCGGCTATGTCACCAGTATGTAGCCAACCATCCTCATCGACAACTTCGCGGGTAGCGGCCTCATTCTTATAATAGCCCAGCATTACACCTGGACTGCGTATCAGTAGTTCACCATTATCGCTGACGCGTGCATCCACTTCTGGCAAGGGTTGGCCGACGCTGAAGGGATCGTTGTCTTCCAGCCGGTTGGTGGAAACGACTGGACTGAGTTCAGTCATGCCATATCCCTGAGTGATGGTGATGCCGAGGCTGATGAAGGTGCGGGCAATATCGTTAGACAAGGGTGCGCCGCCGCTGACCGCCATCCGTAGCTGCCCCCCCAGTTTGGCGCGGATCTTTTTTGCCACCAGGGCATCCAGCAGGGGCCAGAGCAGTTGTGATGCAGACCAGTGCGCTCGACTTTGTGAAATCAGAAACCGCTGCCAGCCTACGGCTACGGTTTTTTCGAACAGCTTACGGGCAAAGGCGGGCTTTTCGGCCAGTTGTAATTGAATTTTGTTATAAACCCGTTCAAAGATGCGTGGCACGGTCACCAGAATGCTGGGGTGAATGATCAGCATGTCTTCGGCAAGCTGTTCGATAGAACGGGAAAAGGACACGCTGGCGCCCACCAGCATGGGCATGTAATAGCCTACAGTGCGCTCAAACATGTGCGACAGGGGCAGAAAAGAGAGGAACATATCGTCGGTATAGAAGTGATCGCAACGTCTGGCACTGTCGGCATTCCAGAGAATATTGGCGTGGCCGAGCATGACTCCCTTGGGATTGCCGGTGGTGCCGGAAGTATAGACGATCGAGGCCAGGGTATTATCGGGTACCGTCAGTCGTTCCAGCGTTGCGCCCTTCGCGGGTAGCCAGTCGTTAATGTTTTTCAGGCGGGTGTCGTGCGCGCTGGTGATGGACGTGAGGGTGATAATACGTTGCACGTTCTGCATATTGTTGTACGTGTCACACAGGCACTGCCAGTGCTCTTCATTTTCGATCAGGATGAGTTTGATCCCGGCATTTTGTATGATATAGCCGATATTATCAGGGCGGTCATTCGCGTACAGGGGCACCAGCACCAGTTGCAGGGACAGAGCCGCCTGTTCGAACATGATCCATTTGGGGCAGTTACGCGCCATCACTGCAACCCGATCCCCGACTTGCAGGTTTTCGGTTGCCAGTGCGGCTTTCCAGCGGGCAACGTGCTCGGCCACCTGTTGCCAGTTCAGTTCGCCCCACTGGTTTTTTTCGGCATTGAAACAACGATAGGCTAGCGCATGGGGGCTGCGCTGCACCCGTTCCAGCAGCAGGTTGTGCAGATTGCCGACAGTGCTGGGCGAAATAGCATCCTCGTACGATTCAGCCATTGACCTCTTCCTGTTCGAGCCACTGTTGCCAACCCGCATCGGGCGTGAAGCGTTGACCATAACGTCGCTGTAACTGTTGCAGCATTTTGTATACCTGTTGCGCACCCCGATCCTGTAGATAGTGTACGGGGCCGCCGCGGAAGGGTGCGAAGCCGGTGCCAAAGATGATACCGGCATCGGCCAGATCAGCCGTTTCCACTACGCCGTCCCGCAGGCAGGCAATCACCTCGTTGACCATGCGCAGAATCAGGCGTTCCTGAAGATCAACCGGCGGGATGTAATCCTTGTCTGCCGCTGTCTTGAGCGGTTTGCCTTTCTTGAAGCTGTAAAAACCCTGACCGGTTTTTTTACCCAACTGGCCGCGATCCACCAGGCTTCTAAGCTGTTCGGGTACGTTAATATCCATATTCTGCGCAAGAATGTCCGCGACCTTCAGACAAATATCCAGACCAACCGTGTCGGCCAGTTCAATCGGCCCCATAGGCATACCAAACTCAACCGCTTCATCATCGATGACTTTCAGCGGTACCCCTTCTTCAGCCAAAACTACAGCTTCAATCAGGTAAGGCATGAGTACGCGGTTGACCAGAAAGCCGGGGCTGCTGGTGACAGGCAGGGGCAGGCGGCTGATGGATTTGGCAAAGGTGGTGGCGCGCAGTATATTGTCATCGCTGCTATTTTGGCCGCAGACGATTTCAATCAGTGGCATTTTGGCAACCGGATTGAAAAAGTGCAGACCTACCAGTCGCTCTGGTTTTTCCAGTGCCTCGGCGAGTATTTCCAGCGGAATACTGGAGGTGTTGGTGCAAAGCAGGGCATCGTTCTTCATCTGTGGTTCAATTTCACGGAACAACTGACGTTTGACTTCTGCATCTTCAAAGATGGCTTCAATTACTATATCGGCGCGGGCCAGCGCATGGCCGGGCAGATCTGGCATCAACCTGTCCAGCGTGGTTGAAATCAAATAGGGTTTTTTCAGGCGTTTTTTATAAAGCGTGAAGGCGCGTTTGATCACCCGACCCAGAGTTTCATGCTCACGATCCTGAATGCTGACCTCATAGCCTTGCAGGGTGCACCAGGCAGCAATGTCGCCGCCCATGATGCCGCCGCCGATGATATGCACATATTTTGGTTTATTCTTCTGCTCCCGTCCCAGATTTTTCAGCGTATCTTGCAGATTAAATACTCGAATCAGATTCTGGGCTGTTTTGCCGACCAGCAGGCTGGCCACGGAGGCCGCTTCTTCACGTAGCATCTGTTCACGATCATCAGCATAGTGTTGCCAGAGATCGATCAACGCATAGGGAGCCGGGTAGTGCGCGCGGATCGCTTTTTTTGCAACCGTTTTAACCATATATTTTGCAATCCAGGGTCGCAACAGGCGGTGGTTCAGTAACGCCATCCACCAGGGTAGTGGCGTCTGTTTCGGCGGTTTGCGCAAAATGCTGCGTGCGGCATTGAACAGGTGACGCTTGGGTACGGCATAGTGCACCAGGCGCATTTTTTTCGCTGCCCGAGCCGAGAAACTGCGACCGGTGAGCATAATATTCAGGGCGGTAAGAGGGCCAGCAGCCTCTAGTGACCGCACTGTTCCGCCGAAGCCGGGGTGAATGCCGAGGCGTACTTCGGGCAGACCGAGACGGGTTTGGGGGCTGTCTTCGGCGATGCGATAGCGGCAGGCCAGTGCCATTTCCATGCCGCCGCCCAGACAGTAGCCATGAATCAGAGCGATGCTTGGACAGTTGAGCGTTTCAATCAGGCTGAAAATGCGCTGCCCGCGCTGGATGGCTTCCAGCGCGGCATGTTGAGATTCAAAATGCGTGAATTCGTTGATGTCAGCACCCGCGACGAAGCCATTCTTTTTAGCCGAACAGATGACCAGCCCGCGAGGTGGTTGGCGATGCAGATGATTGAGTGCGTCTTCCAGTTCCGTTAGCACCGCTTCTGAAAGGGTGTTGGTGGTGCTGTCGGCCTTGTCCAGATGCAGCCAGACAAAATTTTCCTCATCCTGTTCAAGCCGCCAGTGTTTGTAAGTGTTATTTATCATGCCCGTATCCATTGTTAAGCCCTTTTCTATGCTGCGTTCGATCAACCGCGTTCGATCAACATAGCGCCGCCCTGACCGCCACCGATGCAGAGTGAGGCTACGCCGCGTTTCGCCTGTTTGCGCTCTAGCACCGAGAGCAGATGCAGGACGATGCGTGCGCCGCTGGCACCGACCGGATGGCCGAGACTGACGCCGCCGCCGTCGATATTCAGACGTTCCTGATCGATACTGCCAAAAGCTGTTTTAAGCCCCAACTCCTGCTTGCAATAGTCGCTGTCTTCCCAGGCGCGTAAACAGGCGATCACCTGTGCGGCAAAGGCTTCGTTAATTTCCCAATAGTCGATGTCGTCGAGTTTCAGACGCTTCTTTTTCAGCATGGGGGTGATGGCGTGTACTGGCCCCAGCCCCATTTGTGCGGGATCCAGTCCCGCCCAGTGGCAGTCCTTGATCTCACCGCGTATGTTTAAGCCATGTTTTTTTACGGCCGCTTCACTGGCTAAAATCAGCATCGCTGCGCCATCGGTAACCTGGGCGCTGTTGCCGGCAGTGACTGCGCCAAATGGACGGTCGAACACCGGCCGCAGTTTGGCCAGTTTTTCCACCGCTGAATCGGCACGCAGGCCATCATCCTGGCTATAGATTTTGCCACGAGTATCGTAGAGCGTTTCGATTTCAGACAGATGGCCCGCTTCAACGGCCCGCGCCAGGCGCTGGTGGCTGCGCACGGCATAGGTGTCCATTTCTTCGCGGCTGATGTTGAAACGGTAGGCCAGGTTCTCGGCAGTCTGACCCATAGACAGCCCGACCACCGGATCGGTCAGGCCGCGTAACAGGCCGATAATGGGTTTGAAATGCGCCGGGCGTAGCCGAGCCAGTGTTTTCAATCGCAGGGGCAAGGTTTTAGCCGTTGCCCAGGCACCCAGCCAGGTGGCCATGGCAGTGCTGAACAAAATGGGGGCATGACTCATGGCCTCCACGCCGCCAGCCAGTACCAGATCCGCATGGCCGCTGCGAATGTTTCGGGCTGCACAGTCCAGTGCTTGCATACCGGAGGCACAGTTGCGCTGCACGGTCCAGGCGGGAACCCGCTTACCGCAGCCCAGACGCAGGGCAATGATCCGGGCAATATTGACTTCATCAGGACCCGGCATGACACAGCCCATAATGACCTCATTGAAGGCATCTGCTTCGAAAGACTGGCGTGCCAACAGCGGACGGCCGCAGCCGATGGCCAGCTCGGCGGCATGAAAGGGGCCGGGTTTGCTGCGAGCTTTCAGTTGTGGCGCACGGCTGCCATCAACGATATACACCGCGCGGCCATTGCCTGCGCTACGTTTGCGCGGAACCGTTTTTTTCTGTGTTGTGCTGCTGTTGTCAGTTTCGACCATGTCGGTTTCCTGTTGTCTCAGTTAGCGGGCTGTTGCGGAAAATCATCTACCTGGATAACCTGGGTGCGTGCGGCATCGGCGGTACGGATAAGGTCGGCATCCTCGGTGCTGATAATACCGTTCTTAATGCCGACTTCAAGCATACCTTCAAGGCCGCGATGATCCGCTTTGTAATCTTGTAATCCCTGGCGCAGCTTGCGTTCGGCATGATCGGCTTGTATGACTTTTTTCAGTGCATCTTCCAGTTGAGCGATGGCTTCATCCGGAGCCGAGGGGATATAGAGTCCATCGGTGAGACGGTCGCGTGAATTGGAGGGAATCAGTAACTGCTCGACAATCTGCTGGCCGAGTTTGTCTGACGGTGGTGAGAAGTGTCGTCCCAGTGGGAAGATCATCCAGCGCAGGACGAAGGCAAGCGGACGGTTGGGGAAATTCTGTAACAGGCCATCGATAGCGAGCTGTATTTCTGACAGGCAATGCTGACAGCTCCAGTGCAGTAATGCCCGATCCGATTTTGGACTGCCCTGATCTTCGAAACGTTTGAGTACGGCAGAGGCCAGGTACAGATGGCTGAGGATATCACCGAGTCGAGCCGAAAGACTTTCCTTGCGTTTCAGTGCGCCACCGAGACTCATCAGGGCCGCATCGGTGAGCAGGGCGAAGGCGGCACTCATACGGGTAAGGTGCTGGTAGTAGCGTTTGGTGGGGGCAGGGCCGCGGATGAAAATGAACAGGGAACTGCTCAGTGCATGAAAAAAGGTACGCAGACTGTTCATTATAACAAAGCGAATATGGCCGAACAGGGCGCGATCAAATTTCTCCAGTGATAGTTCGGGATCCTCTTCACTCAGCGCTTCCAGTTCCTTGAACACATAGGGGTGACTGCGAATAGCGCCCTGGCCAAAGATAATCATGCTGCGGGTAAGAATGTTGGCACCTTCCACCGTGATACTGATGGGGATGCCCTGGTAGGCACGGCCCATGATATTGCGTGGACCGAGGCAAATGCCGGCACCGCCCAGAATGTCCATAGCATCGTTCACCACTTTGCGCATGCGCTCGGTGAGGTGGTATTTAACGATGGCTGAAATGACTGAGGGTTTTTCTCCGCGATCCAGTGCCGTGGCCGTGAGGGTGCGGGCGGCATCCATTATGTACGTGTAGGCACCTATACGCGCCAGCGCTTCTTCCACGCCTTCGAAACGACCGATGGGTAGCTTGAACTGGGTACGAATGCGCGCATAGGCACCAATTCCACGCACCGCCAGCTTGCCAGCGCCCGTACTCAGTGCGGGCAGGGAAATGCCGCGGCCGTCAGCCAGACATTCCATCAGCATGCGCCAGCCCTGACCGATACGTTCCTGACCCCCAATGATCCAGTCCAGTGGTACGAATACGTTTTCGCCACTATTAGGCCCGGTCATGAAGGGGATGTTGAGCGCATTATGGCGCTGGCCGATATTTACACCTTCGGTATCGGTGGGGATCAGCGCCAGGGTGATGCCGAGATTTTTTTCTTCCCCCAACAGGTGATCAGGATCGTAAAGTTTGAAAGCAAGCCCCAGCAGGGTTGCGACGGGGCCTAATGTGATATAGCGTTTATTCCAGGTCAGACGCATGCCGAGTACGTCTTTTTGCTGCTGGAAATCCTGGCGGCAGACAATGCCATAATCGGGAATGGCACCAGCATCACTGCCGGCATGGGGGCTGGTGAGGGCGAAGCAGGGGACGTCCTCACCCGCAGCCAGACGTGGCAAATAATGGTTTTTTTGTTCCTCGGTGCCGTATTCCAGCAATAGCTTGGCCGGGCCCAGCGAGTTGGGCACCATTACCGAAACCGCAGCGGCAATGCTGCGGGTAGAAATTTTCATGACAATGGCGGAATGGGCGAGGGCGGAATAGTCCAGCCCGCCGTAGGATTTTGGAATAATGAGGCTGAAGAAACCGTTCTTTTTAATAAAGGTCCAGGCTTCGGGTGACAGATCTTCCCGTTCGGCGGTGATCTCCCAGTCATTGAGCATGGCGCAGAGTTCATCGACCGGGCCGTCGAGAAAAGCCTGCTCCTCGGCGCTGAGTTGCGGTGTGGGCAACTGGCGCAACTTTTTCCATTTTGGCCGACCGCTGAACAGTTCACCATCCCACCAGACTGAGCCGGCATCCAGTGCCTCACGTTCGGTCTGTGACATGCGCGGTGTAATCCGGCGGAATATCTTTAACATGGGTTCGGAAATCCAGCGCAGACGCCAGTTATGGTGGTGTTCAACGTGCCGGTTCATGAATTTTCTCCTTGTGAGGTTGCCGGTGTTGTTGCCGTCGTGCTCACCGAGCCGGATTTGTCTGCTGAGGTTTCGGCACTATCCGCATCTGTTGTATCGGTAACGGTGGACTCGGTGGTGTAACAGTCGTCCGGATTGTTGCAGTAAAGATCCGAACTGGCCCAGGGCAAATGCCGGTAGAGTGACAGATCATCGAGATTGAAAAAAGGGTATTTGACGATATCGAAATAGGGGGAAAAATCAAAATCCCGTGGTGTCATCAGGCGTGGATTGCGTTGGTACAGATGGATCTTGTCGTCCGGAGTTTTTTCGGCAAAGGGCAGAATGGGAAACCGTACCGACTGGAAGGCTTCGCCAATCATGGTGGAACATACGGTACGGGTCTGGATGCCGGCATTGTGTGAAAACAGACTGGAACGCCAGCGTCGAGGCAAAAAACTGTAGGGAAACATAAAGCGTGCCAGATCCAGCAGTTGGCGAATGTCGTAACCATTGCCCAGCCGGTCGACAGCGTAGCCAACCACTTTGCGGGTATCCTCGGGTGACAGCCCCTTGGGACGACAGATGCGTAGATGTTCCTCTGCGTATTTATCCAGTGGGTAAATCACCGTGCCTTCGCCCAGTAGCGCTTCGATAATATAGGGCTTGTCCATTTCGAGTCGATACTCACTGACCAGCTTGTTTTGCAGGGGTCTGTTTCCAAGTTCATAAAGGCGGCCAATATAAAGGGCAGAATGAGTCCAGGGGCTCTGGGTTATGAGCTTGATAACTTCTGATACACGGCTGCGGCCTTCAATCAGGATAACATCACCAGGATGAATTTCGTAACACAGGCGCTCAAAACTGGACAGGGGTGCAAGGCTGTAATCAGGATCGGATTCCTGGTTCAACCAGCGGGTAATGACTCCCATAACCGTTTTTTTTATACCCACGATTCCCATGGATTTTTTGTATCCTGATTAATTAAAGGTAACTTGTTATAACTATCGGCAATGCGTTTGACTATTTTAATTCTAGTAGAAATATCAAATAGAAGCGGGAACTATGTTGAGAAAATCAGGCGCGGACATGAATGGACAAAAAAACATCATTTCAGGTTATCTGCAATGTTGACAGCCTTGCTTATTTTTTCCTTTCGGGTATAAAAATGTGGAGAGAAGCGGAGCCCCTGTCCGCGTGCGGCGCAAACGATACCTTTTTTCATCATGTGGGCATACAGCCGGGCAGTAGGGACATGCTGATGGCAAAACAAGGCGATACCCGCAAAACGACCTTCAGTGGGGTCGGACAGAAGCCGCAAATTTTTGCTGGCGCTGATTTCTGCAAACAGATGTCGGCTGTTATCCAGCAACTGTTGCTCGACTGCATCCATGCCCACCTCCAGTAACAGGGAGAGGCTGGCGCTCAGAGCGTGAATACCCAGCATGTTAGGGCTGCCACACTCAAAGCGGCGTGCGTCTTGAGCGAGTTGCCAGTCCCGGTTGTTGAAATCCAGGTAGTCTTCAACCATGTGCCAGCCATATTGATGCAGGTGTAGTTGTTCACGGGCTGCGGGACGACTATAGAAAAAGGCCAGCCCCTCGGGCCCCAGCATCCATTTGTGGCCATCGGCCATGACAAAATCAGCCTGCATTTTTTGTATATCGGTTTGTAGCGCGCCGACGCTCTGGATAGCATCAACACAGAATAATATGTCATGCCGGGAACAGGCTTCACCCAGCTGTGCAAGATCGACCCGCAGGCCACTGGTATATTGCACCGAACTGATAGACAGCAGACGGGTATTTTTATTCATGGCTCCAATCAGTGCCTGCTCAGCCGAGGTGGCTGAAGTTAGACTGATCTGACGCAGTTCCACGCCCTGCTGTTGCAGGGATTCCCAGACGATGCGATTGGAAGGAAATTCCTGATCACTGATAATGATGTTGTCACCCTTGTTCCACTCAAGACCATGAGCGACGATGGATAGAGCTTCAGAGGTGTTTTTTACGAATGCAATGTCATTCGGGTTTTCCGCATGAAGGAGTTGTGCCAGTTGCTCACGCAGCTGGCTTTCCTGTGCCCACCAGTCGGGATAGCGGTATGCGCCCTGGTGAACATTTTCGTCGGCAAAACGCCTGACAGCGACCCCCGTGCGTTGTGGCCAGGGTGAGACAGCGGCATGATTAAGATAGATCAGGTTGTCATCCAGTGGAAATTCATCACTTGGCAAAAGCATGGTTTTTATCTCACTGCTGTTTGGTTTAACCCCTGCCCCAATCCTCTCACCCATAGAGAGAGGGCGTTTGTGGGATAGTGGTGTCACTCTATATCATCAAGCGGATCTGACCAGTTTTCTGGATGTTGAGGACTATCGGTATCACCCATGTCATCTGCTAAAAGATCATCAAAGGGACCCGACCAGTCTTCCGGTTCGGCTACGGATTCGAGATGAAGTTCATTCCATGTATCGAAATCCAGTTCTTCGATATCACTTTCAAAATATTGAATTTCAATAGTCGCGCTGTCTTCATCTGTCGCGACAACTTTAAAAATACGGTTTTCTTCACGGTTACGAAACCAGTTATTGATAGTAGGCTCATGATGTTCTTGCATGAGGTTAAATCCTCAAATTTAATAGACCGTCCTGCATTCTGAAATAGAGAATCCTTTAACCAAGCATAGGCGTGTTTTTTGCTGTCGGATAATGATATATGTCAATTAAATAAGTGTTCCGAATTCCTGAGCAGAAAAAACGGTTCGATCCGGGTCTGTTCCGGATTGGATACCTGGGCAGCATTTCCACGTTCATGGTTCGACAAGCTCACCATGAACGGTTGTTGAAAACGAACCGAACGCTCGCAAGTATGGCTTCTTATTTTTCCTGGCCATCCAGATAACGCTCGGCATCCAGCGCCGCCATGCAACCCGAGCCTGCTGAGGTGATGGCCTGGCGATAATTGTGATCAGCGACATCACCAGCAGCAAAAATACCTTCCAGATTAGTTGCGGTGGCATTGCCTTCTGAACCGCTTTTAACTTTTAGATAGCCGTGTTCCATATCCAATTGACCGGCAAAAATATCGGTGTTGGGTTTATGGCCGATGGCGATGAATATGCCGTGTATGTCAATGTTTTTCGTGCTGCCATCCTCGATATTTTTGATGCGCACGCCGGTAACGCCGGAATCGTCACCAAGTATTTCATCGACTGCATGATTCCATTCGATACTGACGTTGCCGTTCTTCGTTTTTTCTATCAGTTGATCCGCAAGAATTTTTTCTGAACGGAATTTATCGCGGCGATGCACTACGGTGACATGTGCGGCGATGTTGGAAAGGTAGAGTGCTTCTTCAACAGCGGTGTTACCGCCGCCGACAACGACCACTGGTTTGTCACGATAGAAAAAACCGTCACAGGTGGCGCAGCCGGAGACGCCTTTGCCCTTGAAGGTTTCTTCCGACTCCAGCCCCAGATACATGGCTGAAGCACCAGTGGCGATGATCAGGGCATCGCAGGTGTAATGACCACTGTCCCCGGTTAATTGATAGGGCTTGGAGCTGAAGTCCACTTTATTGATATGGTCGAATACAAACTCAGTATCAAAGCGTTCCGCATGCTGGCGCATGCGTTCCATTAGTCCCGGGCCCTGCAACCCCTCGGGATCACCCGGCCAGTTGTCCACTTCCGTAGTCGTCATAAGCTGACCGCCCTGTTCGAGACCCGTGATCAGCACCGGTTGCAGGTTGGCGCGTGCGGCGTAAATGGCGGCGCTATAGCCAGCTGGTCCGGAACCGAGAATTAACAGATGGCAATGTTTGGTCTCACTCATATACTAAACTCCAGAAAAATTGTATTAACGATGTGCATGATACACGGATTAATTCCATTTACCCTAACCTGGATAAACCACAAGATAAGTATCTTCACGAAATCATTTTCTACAAAATGCGCAGAAAATTATTTCTAAGGTACTAAGTGTCTCTTTCGCTTTGAGATCCCCGTTCGCCCTGAGTGTGTCGAAGGGTGAACCTGTAACACTATAATTTCAGAATCGTTACCGCTCATGGTTCGACAAGCTCACCACGAACGGTGGAATTAATCATTACGAACGGTAGGATTAATCAGTGTATCCTTCAAAGAATAAAAAACAAGCAGCAGGAGAGATTGTTGAATATCATGCTGCTATATTACGTTAAAGCCACTTGGCGGGTAAAGTTGAGAACATGAAAATAGGTATACCAAAAGAAGTTAAAATCCGCGAAGGGCGTGTGGCCTTGATTCCCGATGCCGCAGATGAATTGATTCGACAGGGGCAACGGGTTTATCTGCAAAAAGGTGCCGGGCTTTTGAGCGGTTATGCCGATGAGGATTACATTGCGTTGGGTGTGGATATTCTGGATGACGCGTCGAGCCTGTATGCCGAGTCAGATCTGATCGTTAAAGTAAAGGAACCGCAGCCACAGGAATGGCCGTTATTGCGCGCGGATCATTTGCTGTTTTCCTATTTGCATCTGGCGGCCGAACCAGCGCTGACCAAGGCGTTGCTGGAGATTGGACTTACGGCGGTGGCTTTTGAAACGGTTACTGATGAGGGTCGCTTGCCGCTGCTGGCACCCATGAGTGATATTGCCGGACGTATTGCGTTACAGATCGGCACGCATTTGTTACATATGCCACAGGGGGGACGGGGTATATTGCTGGGAGGGGTGCCTGCGGCCGAGCGTGGCCATGTGGTGATTCTGGGTGCCGGTGTAGCAGGCGGTAATGCGGCCTTGCTGGCGGCAGCCCTGGGGGCTGAGGTAACGGTTTTTGATCGTAGCCGTGAAAAACTCGAATGCATGCGCGCCCTGGGTGGCAATGTTACCGCGCTGCATCCGTTTAAACAAAGTATCCATGAGGCGGTCTGTCAGGCTGATCTGCTTATCGGTGCGGTGCTGATACCGGGTGAAAAAGCGCCGCATCTGGTAGATGCCGATACAGTAAAGCAGATGCGTGCGGGCAGTGTCATCGTCGATATCTCTGTGGATCAAGGCGGTTGTATCGAAACCACCCGGCCTACCGATTATGAAAACCCGACTTTTCTTTGGCAAGGAATACTGCATTTTGGCGTTACCAATATGCCGGGGGCGGTGCCACGCACCGCTTCACAGGCGCTGTCAGCGGCCTTGTTGCCCTATATCTTACGATTATGCGAGAGCGATTGGGAAAAACAGCCGGATTTGGCTGCAGGTATTAACGTTTCAGAAGGAAAAACTCGTCTTTTCAGCTTGCAAAACACCTGATAATAAAATATAAATATTCTATAAATTAAGTATTTAGAACTTTTATCTAACATTCAGGTTTAAGAGTATGTCCCAGGCAAGTCAAAAAGTGGCTGTGCGTGCGCCTCTAGCAGGCCATTTACGCCGTGGCCTGCGTGAAGGCGCGCTGTTTATTTTTAGTTTCAGCGCCCTGTATTTCTTCCTCGCTCTGTTCAGTTATCAGCCTTCGGATCCCGGTTGGACCCACAGTGCTTCCGTAGGCACCCAGGTTGCCAATCTGGGGGGGCCGATCGGAGCCTGGTTCGCCGATGTCTTTTTTACCCTGTTTGGCTATCTGGCCTATCTGTTTCCTGTCATGGTGGCCTTTGCCGGTTGGCAGCTTTATCAGGATCGGCAACAGGAAGATCCATCCAGTTCCTTTGATAGTCGGGGCTTCATGCTGCGCTTTGGCGGTTTTGTCCTGACTCTGATTGCAGGTTGCGGGCTTGCCAGTTTGCATGATAATTCCGTGATGAGCCTGCTGCCGGTAAATGCGGGTGGTATTTTGGGCGATCTGGTGGGCAAGCAAATGGAAGCGGCGTTCAACCTCATTGGCGCGACCTTGCTGTTGCTGGCGTTGTTTTTTAGTGCTGCGACCCTGTTTGTCAATCTTTCCTGGATCAAACTGATTGATGCTACCGGGAGTCTGACTCTGTTTTTGCTGGGCAGGTTGGGTCGTTTGCTTCTGATTTTGCGGCTCGGTTTGGGAGCCGGGCTGGCAAATGTAGTCGGGATTTGGCTGGCTAGGCGTCAGAAAGTCCGTTTGGCTAAACAACGCATCAAGGTCGAAAAACGTCGCGAGCCATTGCTCAGGCACAAGGCGCCGGTGATTAAAACACCCGAAAAAATTATCAAACAGAGTCGCCGGGTCGAACAGGAAAAGCAGATCCCTCTGTTTGTCGCCGAAGGGGAGAGTTCACTACCGCCGTTGTCGCTGCTGGATGAGTCAACGCCGGGAAAATATACCCTTTCGCGGGAGGCGCTGGAAGCCATTTCCCGCCAGGTGGAATTAAAACTACAGGATTTTGGCGTGCAGGTTGAGGTGGTTGCCGTGCATCCAGGACCCGTGATTACCCGCTATGAGTTGCAACCGGCGGCGGGCGTAAAAGTGAGCCAGATCACTAATCTGGCCAAGGATCTGGCTCGTGCCTTGTCAGCTATCAGTGTGCGCGTAGTGGAAGTAATTCCGGGCAAGACTACCGTGGGTCTCGAAATTCCCAACGAACAGCGTGAAGTTGTACGTTTGATCGATAATCTGAGAGCGCCGCAATTTTCTGATGCGCGATCACCACTGACACTGGCGCTGGGCAAGGACATCAATGGTCAGCCGACTGTGGCTGATCTGGCGCGTATGCCTCACCTGCTGGTGGCAGGAACTACGGGTGCGGGCAAGTCAGTGGCGCTCAATGCCATGATTCTGAGTATGTTGTATAACGCCACCCCCGCTGAAGTCCGTCTAATCATGATTGACCCGAAAATGTTGGAGCTGTCTATTTATGACGGCATTCCGCATTTGCTGGCGCCGGTGGTCACCGACATGAAAGATGCGGCTAATGCTTTGCGCTGGTGTGTGGCGGAAATGGATAATCGTTATCGCCTAATGGCCGCACTCAAGGTGCGCAATATTGCTGGTTATAACCGCAAGGTGAAGGAGGCCAGCGATGCTGGCAAGCCCATTCTTGATCCCCTGCATCCTCAAGATTCTGCGCTTCCGGCAGAGGAACTTTCAGCTCTGCCGTATATTGTGGTGGTGGTGGATGAACTGGCAGATATGATGATGCTGGTAGGCAAGAAAGTGGAAGAATTGATTGCCCGTCTGGCACAGAAAGCCCGTGCTTCCGGGATACATCTGATTCTGGCCACCCAGCGGCCGTCAGTGGATGTGCTGACCGGCCTGATTAAATCCAATATTCCCTCGCGCATCGCCTTTCAGGTGTCCTCACGCGTGGACTCTCGCACCATCCTTGACCAAATGGGAGCGGAACAGCTTCTAGGGCATGGGGATATGCTTTATATGCCCGCCGGAACGGCGGTGCCAACTCGCATTCATGGCGCTTTTGTGGATGATCATGAAGTGCATAACGTGGTGGAAGAGCTGAAGAAAAACAGTCAGCCCCAGTATATCGAAGAAGTGCTGGCCGGTATCGATGAGCCGGAGGCCGGTAGTGCAGCGGCCATGGCGGCGGATTCGGAATCTGATCCGCTTTACGATCAGGCGGTGAAGATTGTTACCCAAACCCGCAAAGCCTCGATTTCGGGCGTTCAGCGGCGTTTAAAAATAGGGTATAATCGTGCCGCACGTATGGTTGAAGCCATGGAAATGGCTGGCATCGTCGGGCCACTGGAGAACAACGGCAGCCGTGAAGTACTGGCACCGCCACCCCCGAAAGATTAAGGAAGTCTGTTTGATTTATGCTATGTCGTTGGTTCCGTTGGTTGGCGCAGGATTTCAGAGCGAAGGGTAAATTATAATGCATCCCGTTCACACTGAGTCCTTCGGCTTCGTTCATGAGTGCCTTGTCGAAGGGTCAAAGAACGCCCCGTTCCGCAAACAGAAAGCATTAATTGATTCCTTAATTACAAAATAACCCATGACCAAGTCTCTCTTTTTTCATATTTCCATTATTTTCAGCGGTTGCCTGTTCTTGCTACCACCTGTTCAGGCCAGTTCGCTGAATGATTTTTTTGCACATACCCGTAACTTCAGCGCCCATTTTAGTCAGTCACAGTTTGATGCCGATAAAAAGCTGATACAGCGCAGTCATGGTAATATTCAGGTTGAGCGGCCGGACAAGTTCCGTCTGCAATACATGAAGCCTTATGCACAGTTGTATATTGCTGATGGAAAAAAACTCTGGTCCTATGATGAGGATCTGGAACAGATTGTTGTCAAGCCACAAACGGATGCCTTGCAGAATTCACCGGCAATGGTTCTGAGCAGCCTGAAACTTTTGCGGGATAATTATCAGGTCAGCCATCAGGGAAAGAAACAGGGCGTAGACTGGTACCGGCTCAAGCCCAAACAGAATGATGCCGGTTTCGAGGCGGTGTTTCTGGCGTTTAAAAATAACAAGCTTACGAAAATGGAACTGCTTGATAGTTTCGGTCAGACGACGCGCCTGGAATTCAGCGATATGAAAGTAAACATCCCGCTTACCGATAAGACGTTTAAGTTTACCCCCCCCAAAGGCGTCGATATTATTGGTCAGAAATGACTGAGACGCCTGATTTATTTGCGTCTTCCGATGCGGCAGCCACATGGCGGCCCCTGGCGGATCGTATGCGCCCGCAAAGCCTGGATGAAATAGCCGGACAGTCTCACCTGCTGGGGCAGGACAAGCCGTTGCATCAGGCTATCGAGTCAGGGCGTTTGCATTCGATGATTTTCTGGGGACCGCCAGGCACGGGCAAGACTACCCTGTCACGCCTGATCGCGCATTATTGCGAGGCTGAGTTTTTAAGCCTCTCCGCGGTGCTCTCCGGGGTCAAGGATATCCGTCAGGCGGTGGCGCAGGCCAAAGCGCTCAAGCTACAGGGCCGCGCCAGTATTCTGTTCGTGGATGAAGTGCATCGTTTCAATAAGTCGCAGCAGGATGCTTTTCTGCCTTTTGTGGAAGACGGTACTATTACCTTCATTGGTGCGACTACGGAAAACCCCTCTTTTGAGTTAAACAATGCGCTGTTGTCCCGTGCCCGGGTCTATGTGCTCAAATCCTTGCAGGCGGAGGATCTGGTTGCAGTGCTGAAACGGGCATTAGCGGACGAGGTGGCCGGTCTTGGCCGACGCAAGATCAAAATGGATGATGCCTTACTCTATCGCTTGGCGCAGCTGGCCGATGGCGATGCCCGACGAGCCCTCAACCTGCTGGAAATTGCCGCTGATCTCAGTCTTGAAAAAGACGGGGAACAGATCATCAGCGAGGCGGTGCTTAACGATGTGCTGTCCACTGGCCTGCGTCGTTTCGACAAGCAGGGGGAGGCCTTTTATGATCAAATTTCCGCCTTGCATAAGTCGGTGCGAGGCTCCTCGCCGGATGCGGCTCTGTACTGGCTGGTACGGATGATCGATGGCGGCTGTGATCCCTTGTATATTGCTCGGCGCGTGGTGCGTATGGCCAGCGAAGATATTGGCAATGCTGATCCCCGCGCCCTGACTCTGGCGCTTAATGCCTGGGATGTGCAAGAGCGGCTGGGCAGTCCGGAAGGGGAGTTGGCGATTGCTCAGGCAGTTTTGTATCTGGCCTGTGCCGCCAAGAGCAACGCAGTTTACAAGGCATATAACAAGGTCACGGCGCAGGTAAAAGAAGCAGGCTCGGCGGAAGTCCCCGTGCATCTGCGCAATGCGCCCACCCGGTTGATGAAAGAACTGGGCTATGGTCATGAGTATCGTTATGCCCATGACGAGCCGGAAGCTTATGCGGCGGGAGAAGGTTATTTTCCCGAAGAAATGGGTGAGCAGCATTATTATGATCCGGTTCCCCGGGGGCTGGAGATTAAAATTGCAGAAAAACTGGCGCATCTGCGCCAACTGGATAAAAAGGCAGGCAAGCTGGATTGAGTTGCCATCATTTAAAATCAAGTACGGTATCATTTAGACATGAATAACTTGTTGTTTATCGCCATTGGCGGCGCATTGGGTGCGGTTTCACGCTATCTGTTTTCTAACGGTGTGCACAGTTTGCTGGGGCGAGGGTTTCCCTACGGTACTCTAAGCGTCAATGTGCTGGGTTCCCTGTTGATGGGCTTTTTCTATATCCTGTTACTGGAACGCCTTAATCTGGGTGTACACTGGCGGCCACTGCTGTTGATTGGCTTTCTGGGTGCCTTCACTACGTTCTCGACATTTTCGATTGAAACATTGAATCTGATGGAAAACGGTGAATTGGTCAGAGCGCTACTGAATGTTTTCTTCAGCCTGAGCATCAGCTTTATGGCTTGCTGGGGCGGTGTAATATTGGGACGACAATTATGAACACAAACAATACAAGCTCAACCGACGTTACCATCGTGCGTATCTACCTGACTGAAGGTGAAGGGCAACTAAAGGGTCTGATCAAACGCCTGCATGACTGGGAAAAACTACGTGGCCTGACCGTATTCCGGGGTATCTCGGGCTATGGTGATTCAGGCGAGATCCATAGCAGCAGCCTGTTGGATCTTTCATTAAATTTGCCCCTGGTGGTGGAGTTTTTTGATACACCTGAAAAAATTGCAGAAACCATCGAACATCTGTCAGGACACATCAAACGCGGTCATATGGTGACCTGGAACGCTAAAGTAAATATATAAGAAATACGCTGACTATACAGCCCAACCAGAGTATGAAATTTCAGGGACCCGCATGCTAGATCCGAAACTGTTACGCAACGATTTAAAAAACTGTGCCGAGCGTCTGGCGCATCGCGGTTATACGCTCGATACCGCGTTGTTTGAAAAACTGGAATCACAACGCAAACAATTACAGGTAGACACCCAGCAGTTACAAAGTGAGCGCAATACAAAATCAAAAGCTATCGGTCAGGCCAAGGCCAAAGGGGATGATGCCGCTGAATTTTTTGCTGCCGTGTCTAAGCTAGGTGAGCAGCTCAAGGCCAATGAAGAAAAGCTGGCACAGGTGCAGGGCGAACTGAATAATCTATTGATGCGTCTTCCCAATCTTCTGCATGAGAGCGTGCCGGATGGTGGGGATGAAAGCGACAATCTAGAAATTCGTCGCTGGGGCGAGCCGCGCAAGTTTGATTTTGAACCTCGTGATCATGTGGATCTGGGTGAAGCCAGTGGCTTGCTGGATTTCGAAACCGCAGTGAAAATTACGGGTTCACGCTTCGCTGTCATGAGCGGTGGCGTTGCCCGGTTACATCGTGCCCTGATCCAGTTTATGCTGGATCTACATTCGCAGAAACACGGCTATGTTGAAACCTGTGTCCCCTATATTGTTAATGCCGATAGCCTGCGCGGCACGGGCCAGTTGCCCAAATTTGAAGACGATTTATTCAAGCTGCGCCATGAACACGACTTCTACCTGATTCCCACTGCCGAGGTGCCGGTGACTAATATCGTGCGTGATGTGATCGTTGACAATAATGACATGCCGCGCAAATTCGTCTGTCACACACCCTGTTTTCGTAGTGAAGCGGGATCCTATGGCAAGGATACGCGCGGCATGATTCGCCAGCATCAGTTCGAGAAAGTCGAGATGGTACAAATCGTTCGTCCGCAGGATTCCTATGTGGCACTGGAGGAGTTGACCGCACACGCCGAGGAAGTTCTGAAACAGTTGCAGCTCCCTTATCGGGTCGTCACGCTATGCGCCGGTGACGTGGGCTTTTCTTCTGCCAAGACGTATGATCTGGAAGTCTGGCTGCCCGGTCAGCAGGCCTATCGTGAGATTTCATCCTGTAGCAATTTTGAAGACTTTCAGGCGCGCAGGATGAAGGCGCGCTGGCGTAATCCGGATACTGGCAAGCCGGAACTGGTGCATACCGTCAACGGTTCAGGACTGGCCATCGGCCGCACCCTGGTGGCAGTGCTGGAAAACTATCAGAATGAAGATGGCAGTATTACCGTGCCTGATGTATTGAAGTCTTATATGGGGTTGCTGGACTGTATCCGCTGAGCTTATAACTGAACAGGCGGCATAGGGCAGTCAAGCGTATCGGCAATTGCCCGGAACAGTTCGGCTTCGATGGGCGAAAAATTATTATCGGCGCGGATACAGATCACGCAGGCCTTGAGCAAGCGTGGCTTCAGCAGAGGGGTTAACTGGTTGAGTCGTTCCAGAGCCTGATTGAGTGCAGGCAACTTGATGTCGGTTACGGGCAGTAATTGCAGGCTGATATCGCCCAGTTCCTTTTTGCTGGCCTGCATAACCTGTGCTTCGTCAATTCTTTTTTCTTTTCCGACATAGAGCAGCATGGACAGCAGCAGGCTGCAAGCATCTTCAACCTGTTTCAGGGATGTGTATTTATGCCCTTGTCGTGGAATTTTTACGAACACGGCATCGAGATGGTGAAACAGAATTTTTTGTAGCGACCATTCGAACAGGCTGACCTTCCTGTCTATATTAACCAGTTTTCGGACATTGTTTTTGAAATGTCGGTATTGTTGTGCAGAAAGCTGGCGCAGGGCGGGCAGGCTGATTTCAATCAGCGGCAGGCGATGGGCAATGTCGATGTGCGTTGTTTCCTGCTCAAGCTTGAGCAACACTTCAAAGACACCGTCGTCGGACGCAGCCTGTAGATACTGCAACTGAGCCTGGCGAATGTCCTTTTCATTATTCAGCAGCAGAAAATAAATAACTGCGCGGGCACCATGAGGTTCATGGACTGCAGCTTGCAGTTGTGGCGGAATCTGCTGCAACAAGGCCTGGACCTTTTGCAATACTTCAGGCCTGATCTGACCGATCTGTTCAACATGATTTGCCGCAAAGCCAGCACTGGCAATACCGCTGACAAGTTTTTCCGCGCTGCTTTGCGGAGCCGAAGAATATCCTTCAGAAGATGCGTCAGGGGGGGCTGCTACGTTGGCATTATAGTTGCCGTCCCAGCCGGGATCGAGACGCCGGATGCGTTTATCCAGTGGCGGGTGAGTGGCAAATAGTGAAGAAAACAAGCCGCTGACGCCTTCGGCAAACAGAGCATGGCTGATTTGCGCCGCGCCCGGATTTCCGATATGTGAGCCAACAGCGTTACTGCCGATATGCTTCAGGGCATTGGCGATGCCCATGTTGTTGCGGGTGAACTGTACCGCTGAGGCATCCGCGAGGTATTCGCGCTGGCGGCCGATGGCAGCCTTGATCAGGTTGCCGAAAAAGGTGCCGGCAAAACCGATAATAGCCAGCCCCAGCCCGAGTCCGAGGATGGGGCCAGCGCCATTGTTGCGTGAGTTGCGGCTGTAACGGCTATAGGAAGCGGAACGCAGAAGAAAATAACCGATTAGACCAATGATCAGAATACCGTGGAGAATACCAATAAGACGGATATTGATGCGCATATCGCCGTTCAGAATATGGCTGAATTCATGCGCGATCACGCCCTGTAACTGGGCGCGGTTGAGTTGCTGGATGCAGCCACGGGTTACGCCGATGACTGCATCGCTGGGACTGAAGCCAGCGGCAAAGGCATTGATGCCATCTTCATCGAGCAGATACACCGGGGGTACCGGCATACCGGAAGCAATCGCCATTTCCTCGACCACGTTCAGCACTTGCTGTCGATCGAGATCGCCGCTGCCGTCGACGATGAGTTTGCCATCCAGCATTTCTGCTACCGCATTGCCACCTTTGCTGAGGGTGCTGATTTTGTACAGGCTGCCGAGCAGGATCACGGCAATCACCAGCGCGCCAACGCTGAGAAATACCTGCCAGTCAAATTTCAGCACGGGAGCCGTTGAGTTGAGACCCTGACTGTCAATGTAACCGAACAGAAACATCACCAGCAGGTTGGTCAATACTACCAGACTGACGACGGCCAGGGCGAAGAACACTACCAGCAGCAAGGTCTGCTTGCGAGCCTGATCCTGTGACTGAAAGAAATTCATTCAGGCTCTACAGGGCAAGGTTAAAAGGAAACCTTCGGCGCGGCCTGAATTTGGGCGCTGTCTTCAAATTCCAGCAGGGTAGCGTCCTGTGCATGGCCAAAGATCGAGGCCAGTAGCACCTGAGGGAATGACTGTTTGTAGGTGTTGTAGGCCATGACCTGGTCATTGAAAGCCTGACGGGCAAAGGCAACCTTGTTTTCGGTGCTGGTGAGTTCTTCACTCAGTTGCATCATATTCTGGTTCGCTTTCAGATCCGGATAGGCTTCCATGACGATGTTAAGCTTGCCCATGGCACCGGCCAGTGCGCCTTCAGAACCGATGAGATCACGAATCGCCTTTGGATTGGAGGGATCAGCCGCCGCTGTTGCTAAATTGCCAGCCGCGCTGTTGCGTGCGGCAATCACTGCTTCCAGCGTTTCGCGCTCATGCTTGAGATAACCTTTGGCGGTCTCGATCAGATTGGGAATCAGATCATAACGGCGTTTGAGTTGCACCTCGATCTGGGCAAAAGCATTCTTGTAGCGATTTTTCAGTGTCACCAGCTGGTTGTAGATGGCGATAATATAAAAGACCAGCGCAGCCAGCACGACAAGAAAAACGATGGTAGCTGTATTCATGTTCACTCCCAAATTTGAACAATAATCACTAAGTTGTCATTTTCTCATGTAAATGTCCAGTTTACAGGCCTTAATCCCGGGGTCAGAGCATATTAATTTTCTCGATACACCCGGTTAGAGCACAAGGCATCATCGTCTCGGGTGAGGTTAAAGCCTCACCTCCGGGGTTCTATAGCGTGTATGAGGAGCCGGGGCTTTAGCCCCGGACACAGTATTGTTTATTATTTTCAGCCTCATTTATGATATCGGTATACACTGCACTGACTAATATAGTTAATTCTGAGCATCTTCTCAGGTTATTTTTAGAGTAAACACTTGTTTTTGTCAGATCGAAGCTTAACTATCCCGGTTTATTTTTCTATCGATGTCTCCCTTACCTATAGAATCTGTCCTTGCCGATTTGCATACCGCCTTGCAACAGCGGGGCGAAGTAGTGCTGGAAGCCCCGCCAGGGGCGGGTAAAACCACGCGTGTGCCTCTGGCCCTGCTTGCTGCCGACTGGCTGGCAAAACAGAAAATCATCATGCTCGAACCCCGCCGTCTGGCGGCGCGTGCGGCGGCGGAATACATGGCCTCAATGCTGGGTGAGGCGGTGGGCCGGACGGTGGGTTATCGGGTTCGGCTTGAGAGCCGGATTAGCGCGCATACCCGGATCGAAGTGGTTACCGAAGGCATCCTCACGCGCATGTTGCAGGACGATCCCTCCCTTGACGGTATCGGACTACTTATTTTCGATGAATTTCATGAACGCAGTCTGGACGCAGATCTTGGTCTGGCTCTGGCCCTGCAGGGGCGCGCGTTATTCAGAGACAAGCCTGCTCTAAAGATTTTGATCATGTCGGCAACCCTTGAGGGTGATCGACTGGCGGCGTTGTTGCACGATGCGCCGGTGATCAAAAGTGAAGGTCGCCTGTATCCAGTCGAGATCCGATACGGGGCTGGCTTTGTTGCTCCCGAGCGGCTCTATCATGAACTACCCGCGCGTATGCTTGCAATTATAAAACAGGCACTGCTTGATGAGCCGGGCAGTATGCTGGTCTTTTTGCCGGGACAGGCTGAAATTCGTCGCTTGCATGCGTTACTGAGTTCGGCACTTTCTGATGATAAGAATATCGTTTTAACACCGTTATATGGTGATCTGGATCTGCAACAACAGCGCCGCGCGATTGAGCCGGTGATAGCCCGGCGGCGCAAAATTGTCCTGGCCACGGATATTGCCGAGAGCAGCCTGACTATCGAAGGTGTGAGGATTATTATCGACAGCGGCCTGCATCGTCAGGCCGTGTTTGATCATGGCGTTGGCATGTCCCGTCTGCACACGCGGCGCATCTCACGCGCGTCCAGTATTCAGCGTATGGGACGGGCAGGGCGTATTGAAGCCGGCGTCTGTTACCGGCTCTGGTCGGAACATCAGCAGGCGCAATTGATCCCTTTTCCCCCCCCCGCCATTGACCAGGCTGATCTATTACCGCTGGCGCTGCAACTGCAACGCTGGGGCGTGGATGATCCGAATGAGCTTGTATGGCTGGACCCGCCTGCCGCAGGGCATTATTCGACCGCCGTGCAATTGCTTTGCTCACTGGGCGCGCTTGAGCCATTGAATAAAGCCTGGAAACTGACTCGTCACGGTGAAGCAATGGCGTGCTTGCCACTTCATCCGCGGCTGGCGCATATGTTACTCATGGCTCAGCCCCTAAATCTGATTGGGCCGGCCTGTGATATTGCTGCGCTACTGAGTGAACGGGATCCGCTCTCATGTAACGATGCAGACATTCAGTTACGGTTGAAATTTTTTGCGAAGCATGTACATGTTGAACGCCGTCTGCAAGGCCGCATGCAACGCTTGCGGACACAGAGTCGCGCCTATCGAAACTTAATAAACGGTGAGCTAAATGCAAGGCTTAAGCAGGTGTCTGATCCGCGTTGGACAGGGTTCCTGCTGGCCTGTGCCTATCCGGATCGAATTGCCCGGCGGCGTAAAATCGGTGTAACGGATTATCAGATGAGTAATGGCCGTGCGGTTCGCCTGCGCGAACATGATCCTTTGCAGCATAGTGAGTGGCTAGTCATTGCCAGTCTGGGGGGACGGCAGGGACAGGCGACAGATCAAATTTATCTGGCGGCAGAATTCGATAGCCGATTGTTTGAAGATAATCTGAGTGGGTTGATTGTCGAAGAGAATAAAATAAGTTGGGATGAGAAACAGGATTGTTTGAATGCGGAGTATCAACGCCGGGTAGGTTGTCTGGTTTTGTCACGAAAACCCTTGCAAGCTCTCCCGCCTGAACAGGCTCGTGCTGTTCTTCTGGAACAGATCCGGCGGCGCAAAGGGCTGAAGCTGTTAGCCTGGAATGATGAGCTGCGAAACTGGCAGTTGCGGCTGATGTTATTGCGAAGGCTGGATATGGAGACTTCTGACACCAGTCCGTGGCCGGATGTATCAGATGAGAATTTGTTGGCAACACTGGAAACATGGCTGGAGCCTTATGTTGATAATATACGCAGTATGAAACAGCTTGCCGGACTCGATCTGGCGTCGATTTTACGTAATCTGCTGGCCTGGGATTTACAGCATAAACTGGATCAACTTGCACCTGCACGCCTGCAGGTACCCTCCGGTTCCATGATTCGTATCGACTATCAGGAAACACCTCCCGTATTGGCCGTGCGTTTGCAGGAAATGTTCGGTTGCACGCAGACACCACAGATTGCCAATGGCCGGGTCACATTGAAACTGCAACTGTTATCACCCGCACGCCGACCGATACAGGTTACCCAGGATTTAGCCGGCTTCTGGAACAGCAGTTATCGGGAAGTAAAAAAAGAAATGAAAGGACGTTACCCGAAACACCACTGGCCTGATGATCCCCTCTCAGCTATACCCTCGGCGCGCACCACCCGCAAGATGACCAGGCTTTAGTACCTTAGAAATAATTTTCTGCGCATTTTGTAGAAAATTATTTCGTGAAGGTACTTATCTTGTGGTTTATCCAGGTTAGGCATCGCCGTCCGTCAGATATCACCGTTCGTCCTGAGCTTGTCGAAGGATGAACAGATTAAGCATCCTGTTCCGTTTCCAGATATAAAGCCAGTTCTTCCGAGCCGCCGATATACTGGCCGCCAATAAAAACCTGCGGTACGGTATCTTTGCCCGTGATGGCACGCAAAGACCGCAAAGTGGCATCCTGACCAAGATGAATTTCTTCATAGGCCATGTCTTTTTCTTCCAGCATCGCCCTGGCCCCGGCGCAGAATGGGCAACCCGGCTTGGTGATAATGCTGACCGCCTCAGGTTTTTTCGCCTGCGGATTGATATAGGCCAGCATGGTATCGGCATCGGAAACCTCAAAAGGATCACCCGGTACGTCCGGCTCGATGAACTGTTTTTCGATTACGCCGTCTTTTACCAACATGGAATAACGCCAGGAGCGGTTGCCAAAACCCAGATCGGACTTGTCCACCAGCATATCCATAGCCTCAGAAAATTCACCGTTGCCATCGGGGATCAGCGTGATATTTTCCGCTTCCTGATGTTGCTTCCAGGCATCCATAACAAAAGCATCATTAACGGACAGGCAAATGATGTCATCGACGCCATTTTGTTTAAATACGTTCGCCAGCTCATTGTAACGCGGCAAATGGGTGGATGAGCAGGTCGGGGTAAACGCACCGGGCAGGGCAAACAGTACCACAGTCTTACCCTTGAACAATTCATCGCTGCTGATATCAACAAACGTATCGTTTTTACGTGTTTTGAAAATGACGGACGGGATTTTCGTACCTTCTCTGTTTCCTAACATAGTCTTTCTCCTGATTAATAAATGAATGTTTGTCTTACATGGTCTAAGTCAAATAAGTGTTCTGAATTGCTGTTCACCAAAAACCGTTCGTCCTGAACTTGTCGAAGGGCTGACCACGAAGGTCATCTATATAGTGGACAGAAATCCTGAGTACTTATTTAGTTGCTTACAAGGAAGACTGAACATGTGTAAGTATGGTTAACATTGATCAACAGGTAAAATCGTTTATTTATATTATAATGATAGGTTATTCCTATCATTTACCGGGTAAATATAATGAATCTGCGAGATCTGGAATACCTGCTGGCGGTGGAAAAAGAGCGTCATTTCCACCGTGCAGCCGATCGCTGTTTTGTCAGCCAGCCAACGCTGAGCGGCCAGTTAAAAAAACTGGAACAGGAACTGGGCGTGCAATTGGTCGAGCGCAACAATCGAACAGTGCGCATGACTGAAGCCGGGCGAGCGGTGGCCGAGCAGGCGCGCCGGGTTCTCAGTGAGGTGCGAGCCATCAAGTCCATTGCCCAGACTTTTCATGATCCTATGAAAGGGGAATTACAAGTGGGGCTGATTCCAACGGTTGCACCCTACCTGTTGCCAGTGATCATGCCCTTGTTCAAAAAACAGTATCCCGATCTAAAACTCTGGTTGCATGAACAACAGACAGCCGTTTTGCTGGATAAGTTGCACAATGCAGAACTGGATCTGCTCATTCTGGCTTTGCCGGTGGAGACGGATGAATTCGAGGAGATGGATTTATTCAACGAAGCATTCTGGCTGGCGGTACCCAGAGATGAGCCGCTGGCGAAAAAGAAAAGTATAGGCCTTGCCGATCTGCAAGACAGGGAAATGTTATTACTGGAAGAAGGCCACTGTCTACGCGGCCAGGCGTTAGAGGTTTGCTTTTCGGCTGGCGCACGTGAGAGTGCCGGTTTTCGCGCAACCAGCCTGGAAACGCTACGACACATGGTCGGGGAAGGCATGGGCATGACCCTGATTCCGGAACTAGCAGTACCGAAACGCCATCTCAGGGTAGATCCGGTCTGTTATGTTCCATTTCACAAGTCGAAACCCAGCCGCCGCATCGGCATGTTATTTCGCCAGGACGTTTTTCAGAATATGGCGGCGTTGATTCGGCAGCACATGCAGACACAGTACTAGATGCCTGCATGGCTATCGCATATTCCCTTTTGTGCAGAATTCCGAATGCTACTCCGGGGGCCCTGTGCCTGAGCCGGATTTTAAGCCTGTACTTCAGCTACCTTTTTTACCGCTTTTTTCCGACGTCTTTTTTTCTTGGGTTTATTCAGTACCTTGTCTGCCTGTTCCAGAGCCCGGGTATAGGCTTTGGTTTGTCTTGATATCGCTTTTAAGGCGGTAATCTCAGGCGTGAGTGTGCTTTTCTGTTTGGTTATCCTGGCGGCTTCTTTTTTTACTGCAGCAAGTTCGGTTCCCAGTGATTTCAGATTCTTCCTGTTTGCAGCATTAGAATCCATGCTGACTTTACTGGCAGCCGCTTTTTTCTTTTTCATCAAGACGGCTCGTTTTTTACTCAGGCGTTTGGCCGCTATGGTGAGTTTCTTGCTTTCTTTGCTGAGTGTTAAAATCGCGTTGGAGGATGTAGTGGCTACCTCCGCCAAACTAGCTTTGGCTGTATCTGCCGCTTTTGCGGCTGCTGTACTAGAGACTGTTTTTTTTGTTTTCTTTTTTGCGGCCATAAAACCCACTCCTTTTTATTGTTAAATTCAGGATAAAATCAGTATCGGCGTAATGCCGCTGCTGCATTAACTATAGCAGTGCCAACGTCGAGGTACAAAGTTATATCTACAGGCTTAAAAAACGTCAACTTTTTTATCAGTTTTCACGCCCTTGCGTAAGGGCCCATATTTCGATCGAGGCGTTGCTTCAAGTATGTATTTGCATGCGGAAGGGTGAGAATGAGAGGCCATCAAGGGATAAAGTGCGCGGTTGTCCTGTATCGGTTAGCATCAATGTATGTAGAATAGTTTTAATGGTATAAGCGTGCCAGCGATATGAATTTTTGTTTTTTATTATGAACAATAGGTGGATTATGAGCAACACAATGGTCGTATTACTCAATGGCAGGGTAGAACTGGAATATGATCGGGAAACGCCATTACCCGAGCAGCAACGACAGTATCTGGAAAAAATGGATAAAAAACTAGATGCCGGGATTACTTTGGGCGAGCAGACGATTGCTAATCCGGATGGTACACAGCGAGCACAATTCGTGGCTCAAAACCTGGCGCAGGTGATGAAAACGAACGATGAATCGATGATGCTGGCGCTGACTTCCTGGCTGGCCAGTCGTCTGCCTGAGTTGAAGCAGGTCAAGCTGGAGGAGATTGAGGCCGGATCGCGTATCGATCTGGTGTTTGACGAGGAATACAGCCCTCAGGTTGCAGTATCTTTCAGCAAACTTCATTAACTGATTTTTCGCTGCTATTACAAAGCTCTGGGTATATCAGGGTATGCTTATCCGTATTGGTCGATTATTATGAAAGCCTGATTCTTTCCTTGTGTCTGCAAGGTTTATACGTCGATTAAAAGTCCAGAGGAATACTATGAAGTCCGGTCCAAGAGAAATTGTTACCCCCTTTCGTCCCATTCCACTGGACGTACCCGAGGGCATGAAGCCCAATGAGTTTTTTAACAGTACCGAAAATCTGAATGACCTGATGCATAATAATGGTCTGTTGGAGAATCCGGAAAACCTGCTCATGTATCGCAAGGCCCTGGGCCACAGCAATGAATTTGATACGTCAATTATTTACAATACTTCGAAGTGCATTCTGAACCCGCTTGGTCGACCCGTACGCCGACCGCAGGTACCGGAGAATGTCAAGCATGTCTGGAATCGGATGAACCAGATTCTTATCGAATACATGCTGGAGAAATATCCCGATCCGGATGAAGCACTGGTACTGGCAGGGGAGGCAAGCCTGGATGCAACCTGGCCGTTGACTTCAGCCGGTGTACCCAGTATACGCATGTTGCATAATCATTTTATTGTGTTTGATAAAAAACAGTTATCTGATGCCGGGTTGGCTGATCCTGATAATCCCAATCTTACAGATGGCGGCCAGAACAGTTTGTTTCAGTCCTATATGCGTGATGTTTATCGCCAGTTCTTTGATGCCCTGGACTTGAATATCCTGAAGCCAGTCAGAAGTAACGCTTCAACACTTGCGCTGACTGGTTATCCACAGGGTTTGCCAAGCTGGGAGATTCAGGGGGGGGTAGACGCGTTAAAGAATATCTGTTTCTGGAATGAGTACGATGAGATTCTTAAAGGATTTATCGATTTTTATCGTACCTTTTTTTCCCAGGTTTCCACCCGCAATGCACCGATTCCGAAAGATGCCTATTTCCCTAAACAGATTGAAAATACTTTGCTGTTCAATAATGATTTCCTCAAGACAGCCAAGAAGGTCAGGGACATCTGTATTACCGATGCCAAGTATGCTAACTCGATTCGTTGGCAGCCAGCCTTTAAGCAATTAATTTATCGTAATGATGAAGGCAAACTGATCGTTACCATCAGTCAGAACTCTATTGGCAATGCTATCACTGAACTACTGGGTGTGGTGGTTAAACGTATTCCGGATGCCGAAGCCTATGAGGAACGAGAGCCTGCGCTCATCGAGAAACTGCTCGAAGTCAGGCAACGGCTCATCGAAGTCGATCTGGGTAGCGGTATTAAAACCAAATATTGGCCGGGCTAAAAAGGTGGGGGCTACCAGGAAAAGCCATCTAAACCAAGTGTTCAGAATTCCCGTCGACTATCATGTTTTACTAATGAGTACGTTGATTATGCGACATGTAAATCATGTTTCAAGCATAAATATAGCTGTTTATTGTTATTTCGTGTCGCATAATCAGTAACCCTGTTAGTACGTTCGTGGTGAGCTCTTCAGCATCGCTCAGGACAAACGGTTTTGACCGGATAGAAATTTTGAACACTTATTTAGAAAGCTGAAATTGCGATATCGTTGCTGATTTCAGAAAGGTCCTTGGGTCGTTCGATGTGGAAGCCCTGCGCATAATGAATGCCGATATCTTTGAGCATATCCAGAGTTTCTTCATTTTCTACGTATTCAGCAATGGTTTCAATGTCCATCATGGTAGCGATACGATGAATGGATTCAACAAAGGCATGATTAATTTTGTCGTGGCAGATGTCGCGCACAAAACTACCATCAATTTTCAGAAAATCTATCGGCATATTCTTGAGATAGGCAAAGGAACTCAGACCGTTGCCAAAATCATCCAGGGCAAATTTGCAACCCAGTTCTTTCATCGAAGTAATAAAATGAATGGCTCGGCTCATATTGGCAATGGCGGCAGTTTCAGTGATTTCAAAGCACAGATAATCAGGAGAACAGCGGCTATTCAGAACTTCTGTGCGTATATAGTCGAGAAAACTGCTGTCGCTGAGTGATTGCCCCGACAGGTTAATGGATAAAAACAATTTTTCGGCAAGATGTTCAGCATGAAATTCGTAGAGCATGCTCAGAGCGTTGTGTACGACCCACTTGTCAATCTTCTGAATGAGATCATAGCGCTCAGCTGCGGGCAGAAAGGTCATGGGGGGCACCAGTTTACCTTCTTTGTTTTGCAGGCGGATCAGAAGTTCGCAGAAGTGTTTGTAGTGACTATACTTGCTGATGGGTATGATTTTCTGGCACTGAAGAACAAATGTATCGTTGTCGAGCGCCTGTTGAATATTCTTGATCCAGCGTATTTCTGTTTTACGCTTTGAATATTCAATATTGTCTTCACGGTAAATCTGAATTTGGTTGCGGCCATTCTCCTTGGCGGTATAGCAGGCGGTATCCGCCGTGCTGAGTACCTCGGTGGCACCGCCGGATTCGGCGGTTATGGGTACCAGGCCTATGCTGACGCCGACTTCGAACGTATTATTGCCCCAGAGAAAGCGGGTTTCCTTGATCGTGCAGCGCATGACATCGGCGATTTTATATGCCTGTTGTTCGTTACACCCTTCCAGGAGCACGCCAAATTCATCTCCACCCAGACGGGCGAGCACGTCACTTTTTCGCAGCAGGGGCAACAGTTTTTGCGTCAGTTGCTTCAATAGTTCGTCACCGGCCGCATGGCCAGCAGAATCGTTCACCACCTTGAATTGATCCAGATCCAGATAGCACAGTGCATGGCTGGTTTTTTCATTGCGGGCATTTTGAATGATCTGGCTCAGACGCCGCTCAAATTCACGTCGATTTACCAGTTCGGTGAGGCTGTCATGGGTGGCCTGATAACTCAGCTTATCGGACATGGCGCGCATTTCACTAACATTGCGGAAAGTCAGTATGGCGCCAAATATGTCATGCTTATCATCCATAATGGGTGCAGCAGTCAGTTCAATCGCAAATTCCTGACCATCTTTTCTAATTAAGACGATATCATCGGTAATGGAGATAATGGCATGCTCATTAAGGGCAATGCTGATGGGGTTTTTGGCTTCCTGCTGATCGCTTTCAGAAATAAGACGGAATATTTTCTGCAGCGGTTTATCGAGGGCATCGTCACAGGAATAGCCCGTAAGATGTTCGGCCACAGGATTGACAAATTGTACCTGGCCCCGGTTGTCGGTGGTGATGACGGCATCACCAACGGATTGCAGGGTGACCTGGGCCAGTTCTTTTTCCTTGGTGATGTTTTTTTCAATTCGCCTGATTCGGCGGGTGGTGTAAACCGCAATGGTAATACCCAGCAGCAGAGCCAGGCTGATTAAAAAGTAGAGTATGTTTTTGGTATGCCGATTTGATTGAGCGGCCAGAGTTTTAATTTGTGCAATGGACTCATGTTGCAGTTGCTGCAGCTTTGCAATATATTTAATGACCTTGTTTTGTGCCTGAATAGTTTCACCGGTCATCAGTTTTCGAGCCTGTTTCAGTTGGCCTTCCATGGCGAACTGGACTACCCGATGCTGAATGGGAACCGTAAAATTTGCCGCTGCAGTCTGTTGTTCGAGTAAGTGCTGTTCCTTTGCACTTAGATTCATTTTTCTGAATTTGTTATAGGCAAGACTGAATTCAGTGGCATACTGGTTAAACTGCATGTAGGCATCATCCCTTTTGAAGATATCGGCCTCTGTTATCATTATATAAAGATTGATGCTGCGTTCGCGGGCAGCTGTGCGCATGGTTTCGATGAGATCGAGTTTTGTGCTTATTCGTTCAATAATGGCCTCAATGTTATGATGTGCCTGGTTGGAACGGTTGATGCTGAAAAAACCGATGCCAATGCAGATTAGAATCATGAGGCTAAAGGCAAGGGAGAGTAGAGCGAGGCTGATGGAAGAGTGTTCACTCTTTACCACCGGTTGGCTATGTTTTTTTATATAAGTCATAGCGCAGGGGGGCAATTGATCTGTTTCGGGTGGTGAGTATAATTTATAATCATGGTTATGAGATAAATACACAGTTAATGATATCGGTTAATAGGCATTTTGTGCAGCATGCGGGATTTTAAAAGACTGTGTTCATATAATAATCTAGGTAATAATGTTAAATAATACAAATTATGAGAAACCCTCCTTATGTCAGGTAATAGCATAGGCAAGATATTCAGTGTCACCGGTTTTGGCGAAAGTCATGGTTTGGCGATAGGTTGTATTGTCGATGGTTGCCCGCCAGGGATGACGTTGTCGGAATCTGATTTGCAGGCGGATCTCGATCGCAGAAAACCGGGTACCAGCCGCCATACCACCCAGCGGCGGGAACAGGATGAGGTGCGGATTCTTTCCGGTGTTTTTGAAGGTAAAACAACCGGTGCGCCCATTGGTTTGATGATCGAGAATACGGATCAGCGTTCCAGGGATTACTCAAAAATCATGGACAGGTTTCGTCCGGGTCATGCTGATTATACTTATCAGCAAAAATACGGTATTCGGGATTATCGTGGCGGCGGGCGGTCTTCTGCGCGGGAAACCGCCATGCGCGTGGCGGCGGGGGCGATTGCCAAAAAATACCTGCATGAAAAGTATGGTATAAAAATACGCGGTTATATGGCGCAATTGGGGCCAATAAAAGCGGAAGCCTTTGACTGGGATGCGGTAGCTGAAAATGCGTTTTTTTTTCCCGATGTTGCCAAAGTCGGCGAACTGGAAGCCTATATGGATGCCCTGCGCAAGGAGGGTAATTCCATTGGCGCACGTATTAATGTCGTAGCGACCGGGGTACCGCCAGGACTGGGGGAGCCGATTTTCGACCGTCTGGATGCTGAACTGGCGCATGCGCTGATGAGCATTAACGCCGTCAAGGGTGTAGAAATAGGTGCTGGTTTTGAATCGGTGGTGCAAAAGGGCACCGAGCATCGGGATGAAATGATGCCCGAGGGATTTCTTTCCAATCATGCTGGCGGGGTGCTGGGCGGAATCTCCTCTGGCCAGGATATTCTTGCCAGTATAGCCCTGAAGCCCACTTCCAGTCTGCGCCTGCCCGCGCGTAGTATCAACCTGGCTGGTGAGGCCGTGGAGGTGGTGACCGAAGGCCGTCACGATCCCTGTGTCGGTATTCGTGCCACGCCTATTGCTGAGGCTATGATGGCCATCGTGCTGATGGATCATGTGCTGCGTCACCGCGCGCAGAATGGGGATGTTGTGTCAGAAACACCCAGTGTTCCCGCATCGGTATGACTCAAGAGACCGCAACTAGATACTGGATGTCTCATCCCTTATCCCTCATTCCGCATCCCTGATTTCCCATGCCTTACTGGCGACTTTCCGGCTTTTATTTTTTCTACTTCACCAGCCTGGGCGCATTGCTCCCCTACTGGGGTCTGTATCTCAAGTCACAGGGATTCAGTGTCGCGGATATTGGCAGTCTTATGGCTATTCTCATGGCCACCAAGATTATTTCACCCAATATCTGGGGCTGGGTAGCGGATCATACCGGTCGACGCATGAGCATTGTGCGGATCGGCTGCCTGATTTCCATGCTGGCGTTTGCCGGGGTGTTTGGGGCTGACAGCTTTATCCGGATGCTCCTGGTGCTGGTGGTATTCAGTTTTTTCTGGAATGCCACTCTGCCACAGTTTGAAGCCACTACCTTTTCCCACCTAGGGGCTCAAATCCACCGATATAGCAGTATTCGTCTCTGGGGATCTATCGGCTTTATCGTGGCTGTCTGGGGTCTGGGCAAGGTACTGGAAGGCGATGGCATCAGTATGCTGCCCATGATTTTGTTGCTGTTGTTTGCCGGGATCTGGTTGAGTAGCCTGTTTGTGCCGGAAGAGGCGGCGGGATATCTGAAACTGGATCACGAACCTCTGCGTCGGCTGCTGGCTCGACCTGACGTGATCGGGCTGTTGCTGGTCTGTTTTTTAATGCAGGCCAGTCACGGGCCGTACTATACGTTCTATTCTATTTATTTGCAGAATTATGGTTATTCCCTTTCCTCCATCGGTGGTCTATGGGCTCTGGGGGTGGCGGCCGAGGTTGGAATTTTTTTGTTGATGCCACGGCTGGTTCCCCGTTTTGGGCTGCGCAGGCTGTTGCTGGGCAGCTTGCTGCTGGCTGCCCTGCGCTGGCTGATCATTGCTCTATACCCGCAATCTCTAGTGTTGATTATCTTTGCCCAGTGTCTGCATGCCGCCAGTTTTGGCAGTTATCATGCCGTCGCAATACAATATATTCATGGTTTTTTTACCGGTCGTCATCAGGGCAAGGGCCAGGCGCTATACAGTAGTGTAAGTTTTGGCGCGGGTGGCGCGCTGGGTAGCTTTTACAGCGGTTATCTGTTTGCAGGCTTAGGTGCGCAGAGCATGTTCCTTGTCGCCACGTTATTGGCGCTAGGTGGATTGTTGATCGCCTGGCGCTATCTTCCGCGAGAGTCTGCCGTCTAGATTCACAGGAGGATATTCAAGCATCTCTTGCTATGGTCGATACTGTGGTTATTCTGGAAGAAAACAGGAACTGAACGGAATGAGCAAATCTGCTGTTTGTGATGTACTGATTATCGGGGGAGGCGTTTCAGGTACGGCCTTGCTGTATCAACTGGCGGCATTCACCGATTTAAAGCGTATTACCCTGTTGGAAAAATACGCTTCGGTTGCTACCGTTAACTCCAATGGTCGCAATAACAGTCAAACCTTGCACTGCGGTGATATCGAAACCAACTACACTCTGGAAAAAGCCCGCCAGGTTCAACGTACCGCTGCCATGTTGGTCAATTATACGGCCGGACTGGCACAACGTGATGGCATCATTTTCAAGCAGCAAAAAATGATCATCGGTGTAGGTGATCAGGAATGTGACGCTTTGGTGGAACGTTTCGAGGTCTTCTCCCCCTATTATCCCGCCATGCAGTTGCTGGATGAAAAGGCCATTCTTGAACTGGAACCCAATGTTGTCAAGGGACGCAGGGAGAGGCTCAACGGTATTGGCATCGTGGGAGAATATACTGCTGTCAATTTCGCCACTTTATCCGAATCTTTTGTCCAGCAGGCCTGTGAGCAGAGCGGCAAAGAGGTGGACGTTTGTCTGTCAACCTATGTCAGTAAAATCGAAAAGCAGGCAGATCTGTATCAGGTTACGACCAGCCGGGGACAGTATCAGGCCCGTTTTGTGGTGGTCTGCGCAGGGGGGCACAGTCTGCTGTTTGCCCACCGTATGGGCTATGGCCATTATTATTCCTGTCTGCCGATGGCGGGGAGTTTTTATTACGCGCCAAAATGTCTGAATGGCAAGGTTTATACCGTACAGAACGACAAGCTGCCTTTTGCCGCCATTCATGGTGATCCTGATATTTTACTGCCGGATAAAACCCGGCTCGGCCCCACTGCGTTGGTGGTGCCTATGCTGGAGCGGTATAACATTAAAACTCTGCCCGAGTTTTTTCAGGTACTGCGTCTGGATCACCGGGTTCTACTGGCTTTCTGGAAACTGCTTCGAGTGACGGATATTCGTAATTATATTTTGCGTAATATTCTATTCGAAATACCGGGTGTGCGTCGGCGTTTGTTTCTGAAAGATGCACGCAAGGTTATTCCGCTGCTGCAACTGGCCGACTTACAGTTTGCCAAAGGCATTGGCGGCGTGCGTCCGGTGATGATCGATAAGCGTGAGGCAAAACTGCATCTTGGCGAAGCTAAAATTGATACCGGTGACGGCATTATCTTTAATATGACACCCTCACCCGGAGCCACCAGTTGCCTGGGTAATGCCGAGAAGGATTTGCGCATTATTGCCAACTATACCGGTTGCTCGATCAACGAGGTTCGGTTTGAGGAACGGCTGGGGTCGGGTGCCTGAACGGACGTTCCAAATATCCGTTCACGTCAGGAATGACCGTTCGTCCTGAGCCTGTCAAGCCGTTCGTGGCTATTCACTGTTTTTCCGCGTCCATGTTTCGAGCCTTCGATGTACTCAGGATTTCACATCAAGGTGATACTTAATGAATGATCGGGTCTTAGGAACGTTTGTTTAGACTGAGTGCTTCGATCATTTTTTTTGCGGCATTCGACAGGCTGCGTCGTGCGTGCCAGACCACGCCCAGCTCGCGTTGCAGGTTCAACCCGGCAATTGTGATAACCCGTAATTCATCGTTGAGCATGGTGCGTGGAAGCACGCTCCATCCCAGCCCCACGCTCACCAGCATTTTGATACTTTCCAGATAATTGGTGACCATGCGTACCCTGATTTCTGCCGGGGGTTTTTCTGCGGCTCCGATCATGCTTTTTTCAATCAGCTCACGGGTGTAGGTGCCTCGTTCCGGCAGAATAGCCGGATAAGTCAATAAATGCTTGATTGTAGTGGGGGCGCGGGTATACAGGGGGTGGGTTTTGCCTACGACTGCCGCCATGGGATCGGACCATAATATCTGCATGTGCAGATCCGCATCGGTTTCCAAGGGCAAGGTGATGACGCCCAGTTCCAGATCGCCCTGATGGATAGCCTTGCAGGCCTCTTCCGATTCCATGAAATGCAGATCCAGTTCCACCGCAGGATAGTGGGCGGTAAATTGCCGTAACACCGGCGGCAGGTAGTGCAGGCCGATGTGGTGACTGGTGCCGATTTTTAATTGGCCTGCCACATGCCCCGAAAGATTACGCAGGATGCGGCGGCTGTCCTCGATTTCCAGCAGGATATGACGGGCGCGGGGCAATAATGTCTGACCACTCTCGGTGAGTGAGATTTGTCGCCCTATGCGATCGAACAGAGTGGTATCCAGCTCGGATTCCAGTGCCGCGACACGTTTACTCACCGCCGGTTGGGTAATGTACAGTTGTTCTGATGCGCGGGAAAAAGAGCCGGTTTCAGCTACGCTGACAAAAGCATGCAGGCTTGAAATATCCACATCTATTCCTGTTTGGAATGGTATGTATAAAAATAATGAATTTGAGTAATAGTATAGCCCGGGCTAGTATTCATGGCCAGTGGCAAGGTGCGCTTCTGCGTTGATTACTCAGGCTTGGACAGATTAGGGAGGCAGGTAAGATGGTCGGCAAGACGTTATACGATAAATTATGGGATGCCCATATGGTGCGGGACAGCGGTGATGGAACCGCATTACTCTATATCGACCGGCATTTGCTGCATGAAGTGACATCGCCCCAGGCTTTCGAAGGCTTGCGCCTGGCTGGACGTCGTCCCTGGCGGGTAGAGGCCAATCTGGCTACGCCGGATCATAATGTCTCGACTATCGCAGAGGAACGTCATAGTGGCGTAGAGGGGATTGCCGATCCTGTTTCCCGTTTACAGGTGCAGACACTGGATCAGAACTGCAAGGAATTTGGTATCACCGAGTTTACGATGAATGATATTCGTCAGGGCATTGTCCATATCATTGGCCCGGAAGAGGGCGCTACCTTGCCGGGCATGACCGTAGTCTGTGGTGATTCCCATACCTCTACCCACGGGGCATTTGGTGCGCTGGCCTTCGGTATTGGCACCTCGGAAGTGGAGCATGCTCTGGCGACCCAGTGCCTGGTGCAGAAAAAATCAAAAGCCATGCGCATCCGGGTCGAGGGCGTGACACCTGAAGAGGTTAGCGCCAAGGATATTGTGTTAGCTATTATTGGCAAGATTGGTACGGCGGGTGGTACCGGTTATGCCATCGAGTTTGCTGGTCAGGCGATCCGTGATCTGTCTATCGAAGGCCGTATGACCTTGTGTAACATGGCCATTGAGGCGGGTGCGAGAGCAGGAATGGTGGCGGCGGATGAGAAGACTATCGAGTATGTCAAAGGCCGTCCCTATGCACCGAAAGCCGATGTCTGGGAACAGGCAGTGGCCGATTGGCAGAGCCTGCATTCCGATGCCGATGCCGTGTTTGATGAGGAGGTCGTGATTGAGGTGACGGGCATCAAGCCGCAGGTCACCTGGGGTACATCGCCGGAAATGGTAGTCGCAGTGGATGATCGGGTGCCTGATCCAGCACATCAATCAGACAGCGTTAAGTCAGAAGGTATGAAGGCTGCATTAGCGTATATGGGGCTGGATGCCAATACGCCGATAACGGATATTCGTATTGACAAGGTTTTTATTGGTTCCTGTACCAATTCGCGCATCGAGGATTTGCGCGCCGCTGCTGCTGTGGCCCGAGGTCGCAAGGTAGCGGACGATGTCCGCCTGGCACTGGTGGTGCCGGGTTCCGGGCTGGTGAAGCAGCAGGCTGAGAAAGAAGGCCTGGACAGGATTTTCATCGAAGCCGGATTCGAATGGCGTGAGCCGGGTTGCTCCATGTGTCTGGCGATGAATGCCGATCGGCTGGAAGCGGGTGAACGCTGTGCCTCGACCTCGAACCGCAACTTCGAAGGTCGCCAGGGGCAGGGCGGACGCACACATTTAGTCAGTCCAGCGATGGCGGCGGCCGCAGCGGTAGCCGGGCATTTTGTGGACGTGCGAAAAATCTAACGCAAAGAGGCGAAGAACGTGAAGTTTTACTGGATTGTTTCCTTTGCGTTTCAGCGTTAAAAACTGAGGTTTGACTAATGGAAAAATTTAAAATATTTAGCGGAATTGTCGCGCCGATGGATCGCCCCAATGTGGATACCGACGCGATCATTCCCAAGCAGTTTTTGAAGTCGATCAAACGCACAGGCTTTGGTCCCAACCTGTTCGATGAATGGCGTTATCTGGATCATGGCGAGCCGGGGGTAGATAATAGCCAGCGGCCGTTGAAGCCGGATTTTGTGCTTAATCAGGAACGCTATCAGGGTGCAGAAATTTTGCTGGCGCGGGAAAATTTCGGTTGTGGTTCCAGCCGTGAACATGCGCCCTGGGCGCTGGAAGATTACGGCTTCCGGGTAATTATCGCACCGAGTTTCGCTGACATATTTTTCAACAACTGTTTCAAGAACGGCCTTTTGCCCATTGTTTTGGACGAGCGTGTGGTGGATGAGTTATTTCGAGAAGTGGCAGCCACATCCGCGTATGCTCTCAACGTGGATTTGGATGCACAGATCATTCGTAAACCGGATGGCAGTGAGATCCCGTTTGTCGTGGATGAATTTCGCAGATACTGCCTGCTCAACGGACTCGATGACATTGGCATGACTTTACAGCATATGGACGACATACGAGCCTATGAAACGCGGCGTAAACAGGCCGCGCCATGGTTGTTTTATTAAAAATCTAACGCAGAGGCGCAGAGACATTGATTTTAAAACTTTGCATCCTTTGCGTCTCCGCGTCTTTATGTTGAAAGTAAGGGTAACGAGATGACAAAGAAAATTTTAATCCTCTCGGGCGACGGGATTGGTCCGGAAATCGTTGCGGAAGCGGTGAAGGTGCTTGATTGTCTGCAAAAAGATTTTGGCCTGAAGGTTGAACTGGAAGAGGCGCTGGTAGGTGGCGTGGCCTATGATGATAGCGGTTCGCCCTTGCCGGTGAGTACGCTGAATCTGGCGAAACAGGCAGACTCGCTTCTGCTGGGTGCGGTAGGCGGTTACAAATGGGAATCGCTGGATATTGCCGTGCGTCCGGAGAAGGGTCTGTTAGGTCTGCGCGCCGGGTTGGCGTTGTTTGCCAACCTGCGTCCGGCCATTCTTTATCCACAACTGGCAGATGCCTCAACCTTGAAGCCCGAGGTAGTATCCGGGCTGGATATTATGATTGTGCGAGAGCTGACTGGCGGGATTTATTTTGGTCAGCCCCGAGGTGTACGCACACTCGACAATGGCGAAAAGGAAGGTTACAACACCCTGGTTTACCGTGAGTCAGAAATCGAGCGTATCGCAAAGGTGGCGTTTGATATTGCGGGCAAACGTGATAGTCGCGTTTGTTCAGTAGATAAGGCCAATGTGCTTGAATGTACTGAGCTGTGGCGTGACGTGGTTAGCCGTGTTGCTGAAGATTACAACAAGATTGAACTGAGCCACATGTACGTAGACAATGCCGCCATGCAATTGGTGCGGGCACCGAAGCAATTTGACGTGATGGTAACTGGCAATATGTTTGGCGACATTCTTTCCGATTGTGCCGCCATGCTCACCGGTTCCATCGGCATGTTGCCTTCAGCTTCGCTGGATGCAAACAGCAAAGGCATGTATGAACCGATTCATGGCTCAGCGCCGGATATAGCCGGGCAGGGCGTAGCGAATCCCTTAGCGACCATTCTGTCTGTGGCCATGATGCTGCGTTACAGTCTGGATCAAGCAGGATTAGCGGATTGCATTGAGCAGGGGGTAAATGATGTGCTGGATCAGGGGCTGCGTACCCGTGACATTCATAGTGAAGGCACGAAGGAAGTCGGCACCGCACAAATGGGCGATGCCGTAGTTGCCGCAATGCGGCAACAGTGACGAGACCAAACGGTTTTCCTCGTCCCTAAATATATTTTAAACACACAAGATTAATCCGAGGCAGGGCAATGAAAAGAGTAGGACTAATAGGTTGGCGCGGCATGGTGGGGTCAGTGCTGATGCAGCGCATGCGCGAGGAAAAAGATTTTGATCTGATCGAACCGATCTTTTTCACTACCTCACAGGTTGGCCAGCCGGGGCCGGATGTGGGTAAGGATGTACCGGCCTTGAAAGATGCGAAGGACATCGACGAACTCAAAGCGATGGACGTGATCCTCTCCTGTCAGGGCGGCGGCTATACTGAAGAGGTTTATCCCAAACTGCGCGTCGCAGGCTGGAAGGGCTACTGGATTGATGCCGCATCCACCTTGCGCATGAATGACGACAGCATTATCGTGCTGGATCCGGTGAATCTGGATGTCATTAAAGAAGGCCTGAGTAAGGGCGTGAATACCTTTATCGGCGGTAACTGTACCGTAAGTTTGATGCTGATGGCGCTGGGTGGGCTGTTCCAGCACGATCTTATTGAATGGATTGCCCCCATGACCTACCAGGCGGCTTCGGGTGCGGGCGCGCGTAACATGCGTGAGCTATTACAACAGATGGGTTCTCTGCGTGATTCGGTCAGCGATCTGCTGAATGATCCGGCTTCGGCTATTCTGGAAATTGATCGGCAGGTTACGGCGCACATGCGCAGTGACCATTACCCGGCAGAAAACTGGGGCGTGCCGCTGGCAGGCAGCTTGATTCCCTGGCTCGACAGTCAGCTTGAATCGGGGCAGAGTCGGGAAGAATGGAAGGCCGAGGTGGAGACCAACAAGATTCTGGGTAATTCGCGGCCCATTCCTATCGACGGGATCTGCGTGCGCATCGGGGCGATGCGCTCCCATTCCCAGGCATTGACCATCAAACTGAAAAAGGATGCACCGCTGGATGAAATCGAAAGCATGCTGGCCGAGGCCAATGACTGGGTAAACGTGGTACCCAACGACCGTGAACGGAGCATGCAAGAACTGACACCAGCGGCGATCACCGGTACTCTGAGCGTGCCGGTCGGTCGCCTGCGCAAACTGACGATAGGCAAGGATTTTCTCTCAGCCTTTACCGTGGGTGATCAGCTGCTCTGGGGAGCGGCGGAACCCCTGCGGCGGATGTTGCAGATTCTTCTGACAGAGAAATAAGACCTGCATTTGACCTTTTTGACAAGACTGTGTAAATGCAGGCAGGTGGATATTCGGCCAGAAATATTTAGCTGATGTTTACACTTTAAGGGTGTTCAAACTGCGGAAATTTTGGTAAAAGACTATTTATAAGCTATAGTTACTGAAGACTTGTAAAGGCTATTCAAAGCTAAGGCAAGTAAGTTTTTGAAAAATAAATAGAAATTACCGCATTTTCTCTACAGCTTTCCTGCCTTTACTTAATTGAGGCAGAAGAGTTGAGCAAATTTGGTTCAGGATCACGTCAATAAATGTGACGGACAGGAGAGGTTTTAATATGCTGCGTAAGCTGCCCGGATTTTTAACAGCATGCATCTTGATAATAATGCCCTTGGTTGCCAATGCCATGGGGTTCGGCAATATTAAACTCAATTCTGCACTCAATGAGCCATTGAATGCTGATATCGGCCTGCTTTCGGCAACGGTTGACGATGTCAGCGGGCTGACTGTAAAACTTGCTTCACCAGCAGCGTTTACACACGCCGGTATCGATCGCCCCGCCTTTCTGACATCCTTAAAGATGAAAATTAAAAGCCGGGCGGATGATACTTTTTACATCCACCTGACCAGCGTTCAGCCTGTGCGCGAACCTTTTCTTGATTTTCTGCTTGAACTGAGCTGGTATAACGGCCGTATTCTACGGGAATATACCGTATTGCTGGATCCCCCTGGTCGGATAATAAAACAGCCGGCGGTCATTGCTACTCCCGAAGTCACCCAGCCAGCACGGATTGCCAGAGCGCCTAAACCTGTTCCTGTGGCTGTTGTGCCTGAAGCGCTACCTGCATCTGAACCTGCAACAAAGCCGAGGCCTGTCGTCAGTGAAGAGTTGCCGGCAAAAAAAGAAGGGGTGACGGCTCCAAAACCGACGGCCAAAAAGACAGTTTCCAAACCGGAATCCATCCAGTCGACCACAGAAGTACAGCCGAAGCCGGAGAATAGAATAAAGCCTTTAGTTGCCGCCGCTACAGCCGCCGGGGTTGTTGCAACGGGAGAATCGAGTGCTTTTAGTGACAATGGTGAACTGTTCCCGCGTATTCCGTTGACGTCATATCATGACGATCAAACGACACCGGCTTCTAAATCCATGGGGCAGGGTAAACTGGATTATGGCATTACGCGTAAAGGCGATAATCTCTGGACTGTGGCGAAGAAATTGCGGGTGGATAATAAATCGGTCAGTATTTACCAAATTATGATGGCCTTGCTCAAACACAACCCGGATGCGTTTAAGCAAGGTAATATTAATCGACTGAAAATTGGCCATGTGCTGCGTATTCAAAATTCCGCTATGTTGCAGGCCATGAGTGACAGTGAAGCTCGTGCAGCCTATCGCATTCAGACTGAAGAATGGGATCATTATCGTCAGAACCAGCTGGTAGCAGCTGCAAAAACGCCGCAGGCGATTGTTGCTGGCGATCTTGGATCACCAGCAGGTGAGACTGAAGCTGATAATAGTGGTGAAGTGACAGTGGCTGCACCAGGTGGTAAAGAACTGACCGCAGGTGAAGGTCTATCAGATACTGCCGTGAGCGGCGATGTGGCAACGCTTAAAGATGAGCTGAATCAGCTACGATCGGATGCTGACGCTATGGGTGGAACGGACGCAGCGCTGAACAAGAAAATCAAGGATATGGAAGCCGAACTGGCTGATATGCAGCGAGCTATTTCGATTAAAGACACTGATCTGGCTGCCGTGCAGCAGATGGCTCAAAAGACCAATAGAAATAAAAATGAAGAAAAAGCTGTTACGACTAAAGCTGCTCCAGAAGCGCCGGTCACAACAGAAGAAAAGACCGCCACGAATAAAGCTGCGAATGAAACAGGTGTAGCAGCCGGGGCAGAAGCAAAACAGACGCAAGAAAATCAGGAAGCCCCCCCCGTTGCTCAGGAAACGCCTGCGAGTGAGGCAAAAACTGCCGTTGCGGCAACGCCACCTGTAGAGACTCAAAAACCGGCCGTTCAGCCGCCGGCTCCCGCTGTTGCACCGGCACCACGGCCAACACCTGAACATAAAGCAGGATTTATGAGTACCGTGACCGGTGTGCTTGCTACGATTGCTGCCACCTTCACTGGAATGTTAGGTCCCTTGGCGGGAAACTCCCTGCTGCTGTTTATTGGTTTGCCGGTACTGCTGGTGCTTATTATTCTGATGGTTATTGTTATCCGTCGCCGCAAACAGGCGCAGGGTGGTTTTCAGGAAAGCATTCTTAGTGGTGAAGCGAGTCCCATAAACGGCGATCAGGCCGAAGCCAAAGAAGAGGAATCCTCATTCCTTAGTGATTTTGCCGTGAGTGGTGCAGGTGCCATTCAGGCAGAGGATAGTGAGGTGGATCCCCTTACTGAAGCCGATGTTTTCATGGCCTATGGTCGCTATGAAGCTGCGGAGGAACGCCTGACAGAAGCAATGGAAGAAGATCCTTCCCGCAAAGAACTAAAACTCAAATTGCTGGAACTCTACAATGCAACCAAGAATCAGTCGGCATTTGAATCGTCAGCAGAAGATTTTTATGCCAGCCTGGGTGAAAATGCCAACACGGATCCTATGTGGGAGAAAGTACTTTCCATGGGCAAGGAACTGGCACCAAACAATCCGCTGTTTACAGGGGATGTGCAGGCACCTGCCGCAAGTGCGCCGCCTGCTGAAGAGGCTGCTGCTAGCGTTGGTTTGTCCGACAGCCAGGTCATGGATATCGGTTTGGAAACCGGCGTTTTCCAGACTGAAGAGCTGGAACCGGTACAGGATGAACCCAGTGGGCTGGATTTCAGTCTGGATCTGGACGGTTTATCTGAACCGGAAAAAACAGAAACAACGGAAACAGACGTTGCTTTAAATGAACCCGCTGATACTGACGATTCGGGTCTGGATTTTAATCTGGATCTGGATAGTAATAATACCGATGGTGCTGATACAGGAACGTCTGAACCGCCTACAACTGAAATGGAAATATCGGCCGAAACAGACTCGGAACTTGATTTCGATAGCAGTCTTGATAAGGATGAGGGCGAGCCTGCATTAGTGATGGATAGTGATGGACTGGATTTTGCAATCGATGCCGATGATGAAACAAGCGTAGATTTACAGGCAGAAGAAGATACTACCGGGCTGGATTTCAATCTTGAGCTTGATGATGCTGATGCGGCTGTTCAGGAGCAAAGCCAGGCTAGCCCGGATCTTGAGTTTTCACTGGATACGAATGAGGTTTCGAGCGATACAGTCGGAGAGACTGTTAGCGATGAACTTGATCATTCTATGGCTATTAATCTGGATGATTCTGATCTTGCAACTGCCGGAGATGGAGATGAGGATACCGCCATTGATTTGAAGATGGATGATGCAGAAAGCCCGGCAGAAGATGACGAGATTGAGTTGCATGATGACACATTAGCGATTGACCTGGGTGAGAGCCTGGATCTTATTGAGTCCCTTGATAATGACAGTGAGGATACGGCGGCTGATTTGTCATTGGATACTGAAGAATCATCTGATGTGGCTATTCTGGATCTTGCAGCAGGGGGTGATGAAGTCGGTACAAAACTTGATCTGGCTCGTGCCTACATCGACATGGGTGATCCGGAAGGTGCGCGCAGCATTCTCGATGAAGTGCTGGATGAAGGCAATGATGAACAGAAACAGGAAGCACAGCAGCTAATTCAACAAATTGCATGAGTATACATCCGGTTATCCGGATAATCTGTTTTCTGGTTTTTGTAGCTTGTCTGTCCCGCGCAAATGCGGGACAGTTGCTTTTAGGTCTGGGTTTGTTCTTAGGGGTTTATTTTTATTCGCCAGTGGAGTTTCTGCCGCGCGCTTTTGCTATGCTGTTACGCTTGCGCTGGTTTTTTCTTTCGATTCTTGTGCTTTATTTCTGGATGACACCAGACAGTTTCCAGTTAAATACTACGCTCCATTTTTTTGCGTCCATTCCCCCTGGTATTCTTGCCGGGTTGGAAAGAATTTCTTCCCTGGTGTTAATTGTACTCGCGGTAAGTTATCTGCTGGCTAGTCTTAATCAGAGCCAGCTAATTGCCGCGATTTTCTGGCTGGCGGCACCCTTGGTCTATGTTGGCCTGGAGCGGGAGAAGATGGTTTTGAGGTTGGCAATGGGCCTGGAAGCGGTGGGCAAACTGGCAAAGATGCCCACGCGAGTTAAAGATGAAAATGAGAAACCAGTGCGGCGGGGAAAAAATATTTACAAGCGAATAAGCGAGTCGTTGCAATATTATTATCGATATGTACTGGGCTGTGCAGAAAAAGATATGGGGAAGGAATATACTTTTGACTGCCTGACTCCTCCGCTATACTGGCAATGGGTGTTTCCTCCGGGATTATATTTTTTATTTTTGTTGTCCGGTAAAATAAATTGGATATAAGGGGTAGTGACTGACCTCGTAGATGGTAGAACAGTACCTATTTTAACTAATGAGAATTGCAGCTGCTATTGAATATGATGGCCGGCCTTATAGTGGCTGGCAAATACAGAAAGGCGTTAAAACGGTACAGGCGGAAGTTGAAACGGCCTTGTCGAAAGTTGCCGATCATCCTATTCATGTGGTTTGTGCCGGGCGCACCGATACCGGTGTACATGCAGCCAGTCAAATTATTCATTTTGATACGAGCGCTTTTCGTAGCGAGTATTCCTGGGTGCGGGGTACGAATACACACTTGGCCGAGAGTATTTGCCTGACCTGGGTAAAACCTGTCAGTGACAATTTTCATGCGCGCTTTATGGCGCGACGGCGTTACTATCGGTATATCATCCTGAATCGTCCGGTTCGTCCAGCTTATTTGATGGGTAAAGTCGTATGGCAGCATCAGCCGCTGGATGTCGCACGCATGGCAGCAGCGGCAGAACATCTCGTTGGCGAACATGATTTTACATCCTATCGTGCGCAAGCCTGTCAGGCTAGGTCCCCAGTACGTCATATATATAGTTTCGATGTTTCCCGTAGCGGGGAATTTATCTATCTGGACATATGTGCGAACGCATTTTTACACCATATGGTGCGTAATATTGCCGGTGTCTTGATGAGTATTGGTGCTGGTGACAAACCTATAGAATGGGCAAAAGAGATACTGGACTATCAGGATCGAAAGAAAGGCGGTATGACGGCGGCGGCGGCCGGATTGTATCTGGTCAGGGTTGATTATGATGTCGGGTTTGATCTACCAGTTGGGGTATTGCTCCCCCATTATGGGTGAGTCTGGTCAAAATGACCTTGGCGTAGTTGATCCAGATCAATTTCTTTCGAATATTGGTGTGAGACTATCCTTGCTGACATATCGTAACTATCTCTTTGAACCCACCTTGCCGGTGGGTTTTTTTTGTCTGGAACTACACTAAATATCCGCCTGAAATTAAGTCAGACAGGGAAATTACGCATGCCGCATGCTGCAATAGAGGTTCCTCGTTATTTCACACAGGCAATAGAATAGCAGGGGAGCAGGGAGCCCATCTCCGTTACCCTGACAAGTTATATTAAGCGGTAGAAACGAGAAAAAAGTCAAGGGAAAATGAGCTTGGCAGGAGTTTGATAATGGTTCCTTTCGGAAACTTTTATTATGCACCCCGGTTTATGAGTGGCTATTGAGGGTCTATAATCAATATCAGTCATTCCCTAATCCGGTAGTTTTATTCGTGATATATCTTTATATTGTCTAATCAGGGAATTGTACATTCCCCTAATCAGGGAAATTATGCTATATTTATAGGCATACTTCCCTGATTAGGTAATTACTATGCAAAATATACTCATTGCTCTAGTCGACGAAATCATCACAATGGGTGAGCGGATGGGGCTGGATCAAAAGGAAATTGCCACCCGTGCCGGTGTTGGTGAGACCACGATATCAAAAATCAAGGCCGGACGGGATGTGCGTGTCTCAACACTCAATAAGTTAGCACAGGTGGTAGGCCTCAAACCCTGTCTTGGCACAAACAAACCGATGCTCAGCCAGATTTTATCCCGGGATTTAATGGGCCAGTCTGATGTCCCGCAACATTAAATGATGGCCGCCGATAAAACAGCAAGCGTCTGGACACGCATGGGGGATGGCTCCATGAAGATGGGCAGTTTGATCGTTACGGACACCCATTCCCGTTTTACCTATGAGCCTGACTTCTTGTCCACCGGCCTGCCGGGTCTTGGACTGATGTACGCACCGACCTATCTTGGTCACACTACTCTCCCCTGGCAACGCGTCACCTACTTTGATTTTCCGCCACAGATTCAAACGCTGTTACCTCCTGAGAGTGAAGAAAACTTTACCCGCCGTCTGATTTTGGCATATTTGGAAAAACAAGGTTTCACAGGACTTACAGGGTTTAATGCAAACTGGGCTATTTTGATGGTTGCCGGGCACGGCGGCATCGGGCATGTGGATGTTTTTAAAAATGATCAAACTGCGGAAGACTGGTATTCCTATAAAATTAGGGATGAGATTTTTACTATCAATAATCAATTATCATTTTCACTGAAAGAATACTTGTCCTGGATGGATGCGGATGCCGGACCGTTGCTTGAAATACTGGGACCGACACCCACAGTGGGCGGTGCGATCCCCAAATTATTGTTGTCCATCCCTGACACAGGTTGGAACGGGTATGTCTCTTTGCCTCGTCGAGGTGATATTCCCAATATGACCGATGTGATTGTGAAGATTGAAAAGAACGCCTACCCGGGCATGGTCGCACTGGAAGCTCTCACACTTGATATTCATAAAGAAGCGGGCTTTCCTGTACCGCGTTACTGGACCGCCATGATTAATGATATGCCGGCCATTGCCGTTGAGCGTTATGACAGAGCATCGGATGGTAAACCATTATTTGTGGAAACCGCGTATTCTCTTGTGGCTTCTGTGAATAGTGACATTACCGATCATGCCAGTGGCAGCTATGAAAATATCATTGAAGCCATCATTAATCTGCCTGCACTTGGTTACGATATTAACCTGGACAATATTCGTACTCAATTATTAAAACGCCTACTTCTCTCTATGGCCACAGGGAACGGTGATCTGCATCTTGAAAACCTGGCGTTTATTGTTCGCGATAATACGGTTGAATTTACACCTGTCTTTGATCCCGTACCGATGCGTGCCTATTCGCGCCACGACATGTTGGTTCCCATGCCTTTTGGTGAATATGGCGAAGATATTGATCTAATGGGTATGGGGGGTGAGAAACAGCGGCATATTTGTCTGATTCGTTTTTGTAAATCGATTGGCCTATCCAAACGGGTATTATCTGAAATGATTCCTGAAATATTGTTCCTTACCGATAATTATAATGAACGCATTGATACGCTCCAGGCGCTACCGGATGAATTCAAACTGCAACTTAAACGGATCTGTACGGAGGAACGCAAAATTCTGGAAAGTTTGGTCACCACGATGCCGTAATAAGCTTAGGACGATGGTTTTGCCACCCAACCGACACGTTTATAAAGCCCTGAAGTGCGCACGATTCGGTGCCTAATTGCGTTGCTAAATTCCGACATATTTGCCGCAACGGTGCAGTGTTTTTTGGCTCGTGTTACACCGGTATAGATTAATTCACGAGACACTACAGATGATTCTTCGGGGGGCAAGAGCAGCAGGACGTGATCATATTCGGAGCCCTGGCTGCGGTGTACGGTGAGTGTCCAGGCCGCTTGCCATTGCGGGATCTGATGGACGGTATATGAAACCGGTTTGCCGTCTATCGAAAACCAGGCTTTGAGATCATTGTTCCCATCTTTCCAGAAGATGCCGGTGTCGCCATTGAAGAGGCCGGTTTCCCGGTCATTTTTGAGAATAATTAAAGGCAGACCATTATAAGGTTGGTTATTAATTATCTGTATGTAGCCTGCGTTGTTCAGTTTCGTTTCCAGACGTTCACGAATGGCGCGTTCGCCCCAGGGGCCAATACGCATGGCGGTGAGAATGCGGCTGCTTTCAAATATATTCAATGCCTCCTGGACGGTGTCAGCTTCGAAAATGGCTTTGTAATGTTCTATCGCCCAGTCGATGATATGACTGCCCGGCTGTTGCCCAGTAGTTTCAATCCAGCTTAGTTGCTGTTGTGCTTCAGTATTATTGCATAGCAGGGCGATGGCATTTTCAGCATCCCCTCCATTTATGGCTGTCGCTAATTGTCCAATACCGCCACCTTCGCTGAATCGGTAGCTGAAGGTAAGTTCAGCTATATGATCAGCTATCTCGGGCGTGTCATCCGAAATGAGCTCTGCGGGCAGTTTTCCTACTATGCCTGAAAGTATTCTTGCGCGTTCTGGTGTAAGTGTAAGAGGCGTGCCATGACCACTCAGATCACCTAGTACGCTACCGGCTTCAACAGAAGCCAGCTGGTCGCGGTCACCGAGCAGAATAAGACGGCAGCTATCTGGCAGGGCACTGAGCAACCTTGCCATGAGCCCTTGGTCGATCATCGATGTTTCGTCGAGTAACAGGCAGTCGCAGGGGAGCGGGTTGTTTTCCTTGTATTCAAATCCATTCCGTTTCCAGTCCAGCAGACGATGGATGGTGCCTGCTTTTGGAATCTGTTCAATGTGTGTCGTATCAAACTGTTGTTCTCTCAGTTTGGCGCATTGCTTGCTAAAGCTTTCATTCATGCGAGCAGCGGCCTTGCCGGTAGGTGCCGCCAGGCATATGCGTATCTCAGGATTCTGTTCCAGCATCATGAGCAGAATTTTTGTTACCGTAGTGGTCTTTCCTGTACCTGGGCCACCGGTAATAATGCTTAGCTTTTGGGTGAGTGCCATAGCAGCCACCAATTTCTGACGAAATAGATCGTCCTGTTCTGAACCTGGTTTAAAAAGTGTATCAATTCTCTGTTTTAGATATTCCCCGTCAAATTCAACCGATGCGAAGCGTTTTCTCAATGCCTCCGTTATGATTTTTTCTTCATGCCAGTGGCGGTGCAGATAGAGTAGTGAACCGTCAAGGATCAGGGGTTGATAGTCCCCAGGATTGCCGACAAAACCGCAATTTAATGCTGCCAGAAAATTTCTAAAATCGGGCATATTGCCCAGGGGTTTATTTTTATTATCTTTAAGTGGCGGCTTATTATCGTTCAGTGCAATGAGATCAAGACAGGTATCACCCTGTACGTTGCGCTCAGCCAGTATGGCGGCGATAATCAGTGCCAGATCGTTCGCATTGTTGTCCAAATCTGCACAGAAATGAGCAAACTGCAGAGCCAGAGGTGAGAGTTCGGCCGCGAGTAGAATTTTGGGTATATTCATGCGCTTTTCTTCAATCCCGATGCGAAAATTTCCTCATCCAGCAGCCTGATTAATTCGTAATCAGGGAGAGTAAAGTAGATGCCATAGTCATTGCCTGTTTCCGGGCGCATCGCACGTAGGAACAGATAGTAAACACCACCGAAATGATGTTTATAATCATAATTCTGGATACGTTGACGCAAATGTCGATGCAGTGCCAGAGTATAGATCAGGTATTGTAGATCATAACGGCGATCGGCGATGGCGTTATTAAGAATGTCTGCGGTGTAATCTCCTAGGTGTCGGCCAAGCAGATTACTTTTGTAATCGGCAAGATAATATTTACCCTCGTGTTCAAAAACGAGATCAATCACACCAGTGACCATGCCCTGAAAATTTTTAAACTCAAGCGCGGGTAGTTCAGGCCTACTATTGTTGCGTAGTAATGTATTCAGCTTATTGCAGTCAACCTGTTTCACACTGAGGCTGAATTCCAACTCACACAGACGATGTTCAGGGTTCAGGTTAGCTAAAACAAGTCCGTTATTATCTAGTGGGGTATGCAGAATGTTATGCAGCCAGACTGCCAGCGGTTCGGGATCCTGATTCTTATCCTGGTTATGGCGTATGATCAGTGAGGGCAGAAGTTTTTTAAGCTGTAGAGGTATATCCTGAGCGGGATTGATAAATTCAAGCAGTTCATGCAGAAAACTGCCGACGTTTGCACCTGCTTTATAGTTTAAGGCAAAGTCATTGCTGTCTGATTTTAATGAAACACGGGTTGCCTGATGCACGTTGCGAGTCATGGCCGAGTAGGAGCCAATTTGCCAGTTCATGCGGATTTTACGGTCAATGCAGGCCACTTCAAGGTTATCACAAGAGGTTAGTTCTGTTTTTATTACTTGCGCTGCTAAATTTTCCCGTGGAGGGATGACTTTTATATTATTTTTATGTTTGAGCGTTTCCAGTGAAACCGCGTCAGGATCAACGCTAAAACGTTCGTTATCAAAATTGGTTTTACAATCAGAAAGAAGCCAGGATAGCGCAGTGCGTCCGGAGTGACCACCCAGAGAGTAGTTGGCTGCACCAAAAATAATATGGCAGTGTGAAGCTGCACGTGTAAGAGCGACATACGCCAGACGGATATCCTCGGCCAGGCGCTCATGTTCAGCTAGCTTAAATACAGGATCATTTTCATCACGCCATGGACAGAAATAATGCTGAAAGATGCCATTATTTTCCTTGTGCCAGCTCATGATAGTATTGTTACGATAATCAACCGGTTTGCAATGCCATAGATAAGGTACAAAGACCACTGGAAATTCCAGTCCTTTACTATTATGTACGGTAGTGATTTTCACCAGATCTTCATCACTTTCAAGACGCAGTTGGTATTCATCATCGTTAACACCCTGTTGTTGTTTCATCCAGGCGATTAGTTGCTCGCCACCCGGATGTTCCTTGCTGGCCTGCTGTAATAGTTCAGCAAGATGAAAAAGGTTAGTCAGGCAACGCTCGGGATTGGGAACTCTTGAAAGCCATACAGCCGGATTAGGCAGGCCCATTTGTTTTTCCAGATTAAGTACGCTGGCAAGCCCCTGAATCAGGGTCTGAAATGCAGGCATAAAACTACGTTTTTGCCAGATACTTCCAGTTTTATAAATAAGTTCAACCCAGGCACCCCAGTATGATGGGCTGGTTGTCAGTTTTAACAGTTCTTCAGTGCCAAGTTTAAGGAAAGGTGCGGCGGCTGCCTGTCGCAGGCATTGACGATCATCGGGTAGAAGTGCTGCTTCGAGAAGAAGCCGAAGGCCAATAGCTTCATCGCTCTCCCAGATGTTATCTTTTCCTGCGGATACGGCATGTATGCCATGTTTAAGAAGTTCCTGTTTTATAGCAGTGGCCTCTTTACTTTCCCGCACAAGAATAGCGATATCAGCGGGTTTCAGCGGCTCTTTTCCAATCGTGCATCTATTATATAATAATTCAGCAATACGGCTGGCTACAGCTTGGTGAACATGTTTTTCAATATGTGTTTTCGCCTGTACTCTGTTTTCATCATTGCGGGGAAGATCTTCTACTATTATTGCGGGCGCAGGCTCATTGTCAATAAAAAGTGATCTAGCCTTGCGTAAGTCATCAGGTGCCGCCTCAGAAGGTATATAGCTGATATCCGAATAGGTAAATGCGTTATCCATACCAAAAAATGTATTAACTGCGTCAATAATTTCAGGTGTTGATCGCCAGTTGGTTGCCAGTGACCAGTGTTGACTTACTTCACGACGAGCCTGCATATAAGTAAAAATATCACCCCCTCGAAAACCGTATATGGCTTGCTTTGGATCGCCGATCATGATCAGTGTGTGTTTGTCATCAGCTTTGTGTATGCGATTGAATATAGCGTACTGTAGTGGATCGGTATCCTGGAATTCATCTATCAGAATAAGGGGGTAATATTGTGCTAACCGGGTGGCAAGCTCATTCGATGAGTTCCCATTGTGATGAAGTGCATGATGAAGATAAGCAATCATGTCATCAAAGGAAAGCAGGCCCTGTTTTTGTTTCATAATTGTTAGTTGCCGTTGCACAAAACGACGGGCACTGTTTAGTTCATAGAGCTTGATCAGGGGGTGGGTCTCTTTTATAAGCGAAAGAAGTCGTTCAGACTGAGTAAAAACCTCGATATTAAATCTGTCCCGTATTTCATCTGTAGCAGTCTTATTAAATTTAAAAGAAGTTCTGCTAATGGCGGCTAATTCTTTCACCTGCGGGAAACCTGGTATTGTCTGGAGCAGGACATTATCAAGGGATTTAATAATATACTGTAATTTATTAATATTATGTGATTTTCGGTTTAGGCAAGAGCCACTGGATAAAAGCAGTTCGCGGGCGGTTTCCCCTTGTGTTAGCCAAAGTTGGGCCATATTATCCAGCTCGTTACGCAGTTTGTTCTTTATTTCATTTATGCTATCCGGTGCTGTTGGATAAATAACGGGTGAGGGTGTCTTGAGCAGGGGGGCAATCTGTTTCTTTAGTGATTCAATTGTATTGAATATATTATGGAATTCGGACAGTTCATTTGGTGATAGTTCATAAGTTCGTTTCCGCCACCAGTCCTGGATAGCCTGAGATTTAAGTTTATTGTCATCGGCTTGCTCCAGTTCAAATGCCTGACCACTACTGAAAGCCTGATCGCTGAGCGCCTGCTGACAAAAGCTGTGTATGGTATATATAGATGCATCACTAATATCAAGCAGAGCAAGGGCCAGGCGTTGTTTGGCCTCGTTGCGCAGGGTTCCGTCCGGGTAACGCTCTAATAAGCTACGAAAAAATATATCCTCCTTCTCATTGATAGTGCCTGCTTCAAACATGCTGCGTGCTTCATGCAGGCGTTTTCGGATGCGTCCGCGTAGTTCATCGCTTGCGGCATTGGAAAAAGTGACTACCAGCAAATTTTTTATGGGTGTCTTTTCCAGTACAAAACGAAGAAAAAGATTGGCAATGGCATAGGTTTTCCCCGTGCCTGCGTTGGCTTCTATAAGATGAGACTCGCCCATCCCAAGTTGATCGATTTGCAATTTTTTTGCCTGGCTCATGTCATGGGTTCCAGGTAACTGTGCAATGGTTCGAGTATGCGCTGGGTGTATTTGGAAAATTCTTCATCCGGTATCCAGTTGTGGTTTTGAAGGATGATGCAGGTATAGAAGTCCTCATTTTCTCCAGGGTAGTTGCTGTTACCATTCCATTTCCGGTTTGCACTCGAAAGCGCTTCACTCCTGTTTTCATTCTTTTTCCAAGACTCCATCCATGCGGAGCCAGCCTTGGGAAAGAATGGTAGAGGTGAGGATATGCCCTGTTGATAAAGTGTCAGCAGATCAGCGAGATATTGCCGGGCAAGTTCCGGTTCAATGGCTTGCAAGCGAATGTTCTTATCCAGACAGAGGAATAATGCCGTATCAGCATCAGGATGAGAGGATGCATGCAGGCAAAGATGTTCAATCCATAAGGGTAATACATTGCTGAGGTTAAATTTGCTGGCAGAGATTTGCAATAAACCTATATTTTCGTAGATGTTCTGTAATCGTCCATTGATTGTCCAGGTATCGTCATTGACCAGTATCTTCAATTCGGTATCAACGGCAATATTTTTTAGTGGTGGCTGGATTTTTAGAGAATCAAATTTTTCATTGAATTCATCTCGTATATTAGCGAAGAATAGATTCCCCGGTTGCCCATGAGGGAGTATGCCTAGCGCATTGATCAGTGTGTAAGCATATTCTTTTTGTCCTTTTAGCCAATATTCAATCAATTTATCCCGAACACTCCATTGTTCCAGTCCGTCCAACTTAAAAGGTTCGTCTTCAATAATTTTAATATCGTCCGTATCATATAGATGCAGTTGCTGTTGTACGAAATAACGTACAGGATGTTTAAAAAATCTGCCCAGGATCTGCGTTGAGATCTGTCGCTGAAAATTATCAGGCAGGGGAGCAATAATAACCGGCCAGTCTTTTACCTCTTCCGGTGGATTGTGATGAAGAAGCGCTTTTGTTGTTTCCAACCAGAAGTTGTCGAAGCTGCGCTGATAGAATATGTAATTTTTGCAGTTACTGAAATTGCCACGGCCAAAGGCTTGTAAAGAATGAGTTTGTGTAAGTGCTGTAGATGGTTTTTCGTCTGCGACAAGATAGCGTTCATCGAGATAGTCCAGTAGTTCCTGCACCAGCACGGAAGCTTGCAGTTCTTTGTTGTTGCAGTTGTCGCGGCCAGTATAGCTGATGATAAGACGCTCACGGACTGCCAGTAGTGTTTCCAAAAACAGATAGCGATCTTCCTGCATCGGGTCAGGGTAGCCACGTCGCCATTGTTCTGCCATGAGATCAAACTCAATAATGGCTTGTCGCCGGGGGAAAGCCTTGTCCTGCATGCCCAGCAGGCAGATCACATTGAAAGGAACACCGCGTAGCGGTTGCATGCTGCAAAATGTGACGCCACCGCTGTAATAGCGCCCTGGCACTGTACGGGTAGCCAGGGCGTTGTTTAGCCAGTGGCGAATGACCGAGGGTGAGATCAATGGGGGACTCGTATTTTCTGGTGTGTTGAGTGTTTTAAGTTCGGCCAGCAGTTCGCGGATGCGGATAAGATGACTGTCTTCATCAGGATTCTCACCAAATATTGAATTGAGCAAGTCGTTAAGCTGATTTGACCAATCGTTTGCGGTTGTGGGCTGTTGCAGTTTTTCAGACCAGTCACGCAGACTATGCAAAAGACTGAAAAAACGGGCGATTCGCTCGGCATTTTGCGCGGTAATGCCTGTCTGTGGAAGAATACCGGATTGTTTTACGGTGTAGTATTCCCCATCACCCAGAGAGAAACCAGCCATAAGACGGCGGAAAGCATGTTGCCAGGTATTCTCCTCAATTTCCGGCAGTTTAAAACGGGCCTTGTCCTTTCCATCCAGTCCCCAGTAAACGCGTAGTTCATCAAATAATGCTGCCAATTCAGCATTGTCATCGGCTTCCAGACCGAAACGCTGCTGAACTTCCGGAATATTAATAAGGCTGAGTATCTGGACGCGGGTAAATCGACTTTCCGGTAATTCGAGCAGTTCGAGAAAGGCGCGAACCAGCGGATGTTCATCGCTCAAGGTAATGTCCGAGAGGTTATAAGGCAGATGTATTTTTCCATCTGCGGCTGTTTGTCCAAAAACGGCCTCAATATAGGGTGCGTAGCGGCTGATCTCCGGCACCATTACCAGGATGTCTTCTGGTTGTAGCTGTGGATTATCTTTCAGACAATGTAGCAGGGTGTCGTGTAATACCTGACATTCGCGCATGGCACTGTGGCAGATGTGTATTTGTATACTGGGTGATTCTTCTTCATCAATGCGGGTTTTATTTTCAGGTGTCTCATCAATCGCATCAAAAATATCAGCCTGTATATGTTGTAGTAATGTATTGCGATCCGGCTGCTGGAACTCGGTTACTTCGGTTTCAAGTGCATCAAGTTCGATCAACATATCCTGAAAAACCTGACCTTGCCGACCCCATTGAGTTAATAGTGGGTTACCAATATCCCAGAGTGCCGCATTTTCCGGTTCATCCAGCCGTCTGCGAGCCATGTCTCTGGGAGATGTAAGGTCAGCCCAATATTCGGGGGTGGGTGCTAATAGCCAGAGATGAACGGGAATATGCCGGGCAATGGTGGCATAGGCATCCAGCAACAGTTGAGGAAGGCTATGTATGGAAAACAGATCCAGACGTTGAGGTAGTTTGTCCGGGCTTGATGAGCTGTTTAATGTTCCAACAAAATTATCCATTAAAGCGACACGGTGTGTATCGACATCTTTTGATATTTCACGCCATAGACTGGCCTGCCATTGATTATCCCGCCCCGTGGACCATTGTCGAATTAACTCTTCCGGTTGGTAGTATTGATAGCGGTCAAAACAGTCGGCTATACGCCCGGCAAGTTGCCAGCATTTGAGTCCGGTATCATCATCTTTCAGATAGGATGTTACCTTTGCCATATCGGGATTTGATTGAATAAAATCGGCATTCTTGAGCGCCGTGTGTATTAGCCACTGCATGCGCTCACGCGCCAGAGGGTCTTCGCCTGCCGGAATGTTCAGTGTGCTCCTGGCATGATTCCACAGCCAGGCTGCTGGAAGTGGTGTCTCGATGAGGCAGGCAATACCGTCGTTGAAACAGAATTGATGATGTAGCCAACGAGCCAGCGAAGGACTTTCGATAATAATGGTTCGCGGCGTGAAGGGATGGGCATCCTGGCTTTTGTATGAGTCCAGAAGATTGATTGCCAGAGTTTCCAGTCTGTTGCTGTGATGAATATGTATCATGATTATCTGTTGTCTTATGTGGGGATCATGGTTTAATGTAATGAAACCATGATAAGTATGCCAGAGCATTTAAAGTCTTTAAATCTCTTGGGGTTATATTCCCCGCTGCTTGCGGCGATTTAAAAACATTACGATTAAAATCTGTGATTTTGGGTAATTCAACTTAATA
>VAOX01067551.1_pt1 | contig 113771 bp, 98 predicted proteins | sample 3393891 | NCBI WGS metagenome assembly VAOX01 (sample SAMN08290429, study PRJNA428436) | hydrothermal vent metagenome | isolation source: Deep-sea hydrothermal vent chimney | place: Indian Ocean: Southwest Indian Ridge | depth 2822 m m
TAATGATGAACGACTTTTAACCAATTTCAGGGCTTTCAGGCTCATTTTATGCTGGAAACACGCACAGCGTTCAGGCTCATTTCATATTGGACAAGGCTGTGTATTGACATTATGGCTCAAAATGTTGACAATGCGCGCCCAGTAACAGAGTGGCAACGCCATGTGTTGTCCTCTTTTCCCCCCTTATGGCGAGGTAGCTCAGCTGGTTAGAGCGCAGCACTCATAATGCTGAGGTCGGGAGTTCAAGTCTCCCTCTCGCTACCAACATAACATCGAAAGCCGCTGCATAACGGCTTTTTTGTTGCCTGAAAACAATTATTTACCCGCATTTTGCGGTTAAAGAGAGCGCCATTAAAACTCACGGGCTATCACAAAAGGCACAGGCCGCTGCCGATGAGTAGCAGGCTGATTCCGCGGCGAAATGTCTCTATTTTGAGATTGGTGTGAATATGTCCGCCGAGGTAGAGGGCACCGAGCATGATGGGCAGAACCGCGAGCAGCAGTATCAGGCTGTCATAGTGATAGAATCCGGCGCTGATAAAACCGCTTAGACGCAGGCTGCCATCGATCAGGAATATGCTGGCGATAGTGGCGCGAAAAGCGGTCTTCTCCAGCCCCTGTAGTTGCAGGTAGATCACGTAAAAGGGGCCGCCGGTACCGAACAGGGTGCCGATGAGGCTGCCAAGGCTGCCTGCGGGAATGGCCCAGTAGCGGCTGTGACCACCGCGTGGAGCAGGCGCGAACAGGCTGTAGAGGCCATAGCTGATGATAAATAATCCCAGGGCCTGGCGCAGCAGGGAAATATCGATGGATTTAAGCAGAAACAGAGCACTGCCAACGCCTGCCAGGGTGAAGGGTAGCAGTGGCAGAATCAGCGGCCAGCGCACCGAGCGCCAGTGACGCAGGCCATGATTGGCAGAAGCGATGAAATCCAGTAGTACGATCAGCGGTACAATTGTCGTTAGTGGAAAAATAAAGGCCAGCAGGGGCACGGCGATAAGTGCCGAGCCAAAACCGGTGATCCCACGTACGATGTAGGCCAGCATGATCGCCGCCAGGGCGAACAGGATATGGGGAAGTGTTAGTATTTCCAGCATGAAAACCCGCGCAAGTACAAAAGGAACCCGGAATGGGCGCGCAGTCTAGCACAGGAATTAATATTGCTGTGAGTGCCTGCCTGCTGGGTGAACGAGTGCGTTATGATGGCGCACAAAAACGTCACTCTTTAATCATGCAACTGGCGCAGGAGTTTACATTATTGCCTTTTTGTCCAGAAGTGGCGATTGGCTTGGGTGTGCCGCGTACGCCGGTGCAATTGGTGATGACATCAGCTGGCATTCGGGCGCGAGGGGTGACAGATTCTGATCACGATATTAGTGACAGACTGCAAGCTTATGCGCGGGAGCAATCTGAAGTGTTAATGACCTGCGCCGGTTTGATCTTAAAATCCCGCTCCCCTAGTTGTGGCCTGGGCAGTACCCCCCTTTTTAATGAACAGAACGAGCCAATAGGTAAAACCAACGGCCTGTTTGCCGCAGCACTACAGAACGGTCTGCCAGAGTTGCTGATGGTGGAAGAAAGTGCATTGAGTACGGATAACGATATCAGGGTTTTTGTCGAGCGTGTGCGTCATAAAGCAGCACCCTTTCCCCCAACCCCTCTCCCGTTTGCGGGAGAGGGGTTGGAGAGAGGGTAGATCAAGCAGCAATGATCAAGCGTAGCGCGTCCAGACGCAGGCCGGTCTGTTGCATGTAGTCGGTCAATTGTGAACGCTGGTTTTCGAGGAAGGCAATTTCCTCATCCCGCACATTCGGATTGATCCGTTGCAGTTCCTGCAGGCGCTGGATTTCCTGGCCAAGCCGTTTCTGCATGAGAGTGGTGTGACTATCCAGAATCAGAGGCAGCTGGTCGGCAGCCTGCGCTTCGGCATGTTCTATGATCTTTCGCAAACTATCCTGCTGGTTATCGATGATCTGACGCAGGGTGTAGGCGTCCAGATCGACCGCCAGCGCCTCCAGCTCGGTAATGGGAATGACATCACTATGATCGTTAAAGCGGGCGTCCAGCAGCAGACGGATTAGTTGTGGTGGCAGGAAGTGAGCAATCTGTAATTGACGGGGGGCGGCAGCTTCGATGCGGAACAGGGTTTCCAGCAGGATGTCGCCGGTTTTAAGTTTTGGATGTTTGCAAATGGCAAGCGCGGCATTGCCCTGTTCACTGCTGAGTATGAGATCCATGACGCCAGTGACCATAGGGTGTTCCCAGCTCATGAAATGCTGATCTTCATGCACCAGCGCGTGTTTGCGCGAGTAGGTGAGGGTCAGACCTTCAGCGGGCAGTTCCGGAAAATGATGAATGAGCATGTGATCGCTGGGGTGTGCCACATGACTTTTGAAGTCGTGTTGCTCGTAGTCTACGCCATAGGTGTCGAATACCAGCTGCATGTAGTCAGCACAGGTGCAATCCTGATCCTGTTTTTCAAGCAGGGAGACGATTTGTCTGGCCTCATTTTCGCGGAAGGAGTTCAGTTCCAGTAGTCGATCCCGTCCCTGTTGCAGGCGGGTGGAAATTTCCTGGTACAGCGGCCGGGTTTGTTGCAGCAGAGCTTGTTTTGCGGCAGCGCTGTCCTGTGGTTGTTGCAACAGGCATAGCAAATCTGTTTCCACCTGTTGATACACGCTTTGACCTGCCGGACAGGTGCGAGTAAAAGCGTCAATAGCTTGATGATACCAGTCAAGCATGATCGCCTGGGCGCTGTCTTTGATAAAGGGCACGAGGATCTGAATGGCGTGTTTTTGTCCGATGCGATCCAGACGACCAATGCGCTGTTCGAGTAAATCGGGGTTCAGCGGCAGATCAAACATTATCAGATGATGGGCAAACTGGAAGTTGCGACCTTCGCTGCCAATCTCGGAACAGAGCAGGGTTTGTACGCCTTCTTCCATATCGGCAAACCAGGCTGCAGCCCGATCTCTCTCGATGATACTCATGGCTTCATGGAACACTGCCGCATGCAGACCGTGACGCTGTCGCAGAGCAGCTTCGAGTTCCAGTACGGTAGCGGCTGAGGCGCAGATGACCAATATTTTTTTGCCGCGCAGGCTTTTGATGGTCTGATAAAGCCAGTCAACCCGAGGATCTCGATCCACCCAGTCTCGCTCGTGGTCTTGTTTGTGTTCCTGGTAAATGCGTTCGGGGGTGAGCGCGAAACGGGCGATATCCACATGGGGCTCAGCGTTTTTCGTGGCCTGAACAACCGTTTCCAGGTAGCTGGTCTCGGCTTCCAGCGCAAAGCTCTGTAACTCTCGTGGGGGAAATCCCTTGATGGTATTACGTGAGTTGCGAAACAGAATACGGCCAGTGCCGTGGCGGTCGCGCAGCAACTGAATCAGGATTTCAGCGGCTTCAATGCGGTCTTTTTCTTTAGTGTCAGTCAATCGCTCAAGCAGCTCCAGAGCCTGGGGACTGTCGGCCAAAGCCAGTGTCAGTGCCTGCCTGTTTACTTCATTCAGGTGGCCGCTGTCCTGTAAATCTTCGACCGCATGGGCGATGGGGGCGTACAGGGTTTCTTCAGCCAGAAATTCATCCAGGTTGAAAAAACGATCCGGATCCAGCAACCGCAGGCGGGCGAAGTGGCCTTCAGTACCTAGTTGTTCGGGGGTGGCGGTCAATAGCAGCACGCCGGGAGTGACTTTACTCAAGGCTTCCACCAGCTCATATTCGGGGCTGGCCTTGCCGGTATGCCATTGCAGGTGGTGAGCCTCATCGACTACCAGGGTATCCCAGTTGCCAGCCAGAATTTGTTCCCGGCGCAGGGGATTTTCCTGTAAAAAATTCTGGTTGCACAGGACTAACTGTTCGCTGTGAAAGGGATTTTCATTTTCATGTGCAAGTGAGGCGCAGCGTTGCTCATTGAAAATGCTGAAGCGCAGATTGAAACGGCGCAGCATTTCCACCAGCCATTGGTGCTGTAGGGTTTCCGGCACCATGATCAGAATACGCCGGGCTCGACCATTGAGGTATTGTTGATGCAGAATCAGCCCGGCTTCAATGGTTTTTCCGAGCCCGACCTCATCGGCCAGCAGGGCTCGCGGGGCGCTGCGTGAAGCAAGTTCATGGGCAATAAACAGTTGGTGGGGCACGAGGCTGACACGCGCACCAGCCAGTCCACGAATTGGAGAAGGCAGCAGGCTGTGTAGCCTGTTTAAGGTGATATAACGCAGTTCATAGGCGCTATTTTTATCCAATTGTAAATTAAACAGGCGATCCCGCGGTTTATTCAATTTCATCGCATGATTGAGATAGCCTTCCTCAATCCGGCGTTTTTCACCCGCTTCATCTTCGCCGATGTAGGTCAGCAGGCCATCCGTTTCGCTGACTTCTTCAACCCTGATCTTGCTGCCATCAATGTCTTCGATACGGTCATGCTGGCTGAAGCGCACACGGGTCAGAGGCGAGCCTTCGCGGGCATAGGTGCGGTTTTCATCACTGGCGGGAAAATACAGGCTGACGGTGCGGGTGTCTGCCTGGGCAATCACTCCCAGACCCAGTTCAGGTTCGGTATCACTGATCCAGCGCTGGCCGGGAATAAAGTCGTTATTGGTCATTCTAAATTTTGAAATAAGTGGAAGTATTCTAAATGTAATGACGGAGGATAAGCGTGTACCCGTGGTGGTAATTCTTTTACACTACGCGCCCATGAGCAAGAGCCTTTTTACTTATGGAACCCTCGAAATCCCCCAGGTGGTGCAGATTATAACAGGTCAGATACTGATCGGTGCGCCCGCCCGGATTGAGGGCTATGCCCGTTATCAGTTAGAAGGGCAGGCCTATCCTGGCATTATACAGGAAGCGGGAGCCAGTATTACAGGTACTCTGTATCTGGATCTCGATAACATGCTGATAGCGCGGATAGATGAATATGAAGATACCTGCTATGAAAGGCGCAGACTGCAAGTCATAACCGAAAATGGTATGACGCTGGCTGCGCAAGCCTATGTGGTGCCGGAAGAAAGCCGGGACTTGTTGAGTTGCCGACGCTGGAATCGGGAGGATTTCATACACAAGGAACTGGATGCCTTTCTTCGTAATATTATGAATTGACGGTATTTCGATTATTCATGAATTATGCCGGAATGACGTATGTCCGGGGTGAGTCGTTAGCCTGTAACGTTGTTATTTTGTTTCTGCGTTTCGCTATGCCAGACAAACAAACATTTTCAGCGTGTTCCGAATACCACGATAGTTTTGCCTTTGACCCAAATTAGGCCCTGTTCTTCCATGGTTTTTAAAACACGGCCGACCATTTCTCGTGAGCAACCGACGATGCGGCCGATTTCCTGACGGGTAATGCGGATCTGCATGCCGTCTGGGTGGGTCATGGCGTCGGGTTGTTTGCACAGATCCAGCAGGGTGCGGGCAACGCGACCGGTTACATCCATAAAGGCAAGATCGCTGACCTTGCGGCTGGTGTCGCGCAGGCGGGCAGCCATCTGTGAGGAAAGGGCGAAGAGTACGTCAGGGTGTTCCAGGTAAAGTTGACGGAATTTGGTATAGCTGATTTCGGCGACTTCACAGGCAGCACGTGCGCGTACCCAGGCGCTACGATTGTCTTCTTTATTGAAGAGTCCCATTTCACCGAAAAAGTCACCCTTGTTCAGGTAGGCGAGGACAATTTCGCGGCCATCGGCATCTTCGATGAGCACGGAGACTGAGCCGTCGACGATGTAATAAAGCACATCGGGTTTGTCCGCCGCATAGATGATGACGCTTTTAGCCGGGTATTGCCGACGGTGACAATGTTCGAGAAATTGATCCAGGGATTCAATTCCGGTCTGCTGGGCTGCCGTCTGTACCATTGTGTTCCCTTTGTCGTTACTGACGTATTATCCTGCGTATGGTATAGGAATGCCGGACATTGTAAATAGATGTGTTCAACTTCCTGTAAAAAGTGAGAATGTCGTCACTTATGCCCTGAATGTGCACGTATGCGCGGGTAAAGCAGATATTGGCTGCTGGCTAAGGGTTCAAATAAAGGCGGCATTCTCTAATATTGTTAGAATTGAGGGTTTTATGAAATGAAAGCACGGGTGAAATGGGTTGAAGAGGCCACCTTTCTGGCTGAATCTGGCAGTGGCCACATGCTGGTGATGGATGGACCAGAGGATCACGGTGGCCGGAATCTGGGCGTTCGTCCAATGGAAATGCTGCTGTTGGGTATGGGAGGGTGTACAGCCTTTGATGTCATGCGGATTCTGAAAAAATCCCGTCAGCCCGTGGAAGACTGTGAAGTTCTGCTTTCGGCTGAACGGGCGGATACGGAGCCGAAAGTATTCACTCGGATCCATGTACATTTTGTCATTAGTGGTCAGGGGCTAAAAGAAAAGCAGGTGGCGCGGGCGGTCTCACTATCGGCCGAGAAATACTGTTCGGCTTCGATCATGCTCGGGCGTGCCGGGGTAGAGATTAGTCATGATTATGAAATACGCGAATCTGGATACGATCAGGCTTAGGCGGTGTCTATTCATCTGATACGAGTGGGTAAATATTATGTCACGTAGAAAAGAAATCAAGCTCCACGGCTTTAATAATCTTACCAAGACCTTGAGTTTCAATATCTATGATATTTGTTATGCCAAGACGCAGGTTCAGCGTAAACAGTACATCGAATATATCGATGAAATGTACAATGCTGAAAGATTGACTGATATTCTCACCGAAGTCAGCCATATTATTGGTGCCAATATTCTCAATGTCGCACGTCAGGATTACGAACCGGAAGGCGCGAGTGTCACCATCCTGATTGCAGAGGAGCCAGTGGCGGCTGAGGAACTGTCGAATACCCAGTCGCCCGGCCCGTTGCCGGAATCGGTCGTCACACACCTGGATAAAAGCCATATCACGGTTCATACCTACCCGGAAAGCCATCCCGACAATGGCATCAGCACATTTCGTGCTGATATTGATGTTTCAACCTGTGGCCGGATATCGCCGCTCAAGGCATTAAATTTTCTGATTCACAGCTTTGACTCTGATATCGTTATCATGGATTATCGGGTTCGTGGTTTTACCCGTGATGTACGTGGGCGCAAGCACTACAATGATCACAAGGTTAACTCGATTCAGAACTTTATTGCGCGTGACAGCAAGCGAGCCTATTCTCTGCTCGATGTAAATATTTATCAGGAAAATATTTTCCATACCAAGATGATATTGAAGAATTTTGATCTGGAGAATTATCTGTTTGGCATCACTGGCGCGGATTTGTTGCCCCGGGAATATAAAAAAATCCATGACCGGGTACAGAAGGAGATGTTGGAAATATTTTACGGGCGGAATATTTAAAGTCCCCGATAGGGAATCAGTAAATCCCACGCCTTTAGGCTGCATGATTATTTTTGCGCCTTCTCCCCTTGAGGGGAGAAGGCTGGGATGAGGGGGGAGTTGTACCGAGGTTGATTCTTGAAGCCTCTCCCCGTTTTGGGAGAGGGAGCCATCGGCCGAAGGGTCGATAAATCTGGCTTTTAGCCGTAACCCAAAGCCACCGGCTTTAGCTGGTGGAGCATTCACAAAACGTATTTGGCAGCGGAAATAATGTGAACATTCATCATTTACAACATGTAGCGTTTGAAGGTTTGGGTAGTATGAAGGCCGTTTTGGAAGAAAAAGGTCATCAATTATCGTCCACTCATTTATATGCAAATCAGGATTTGCCCGTGCTCAGTGATATTGACTGGCTCATCGTCATGGGAGGACCGATGGGGGTTTATGATGAAGATATTTATCCCTGGCTGCGGACAGAAAAAAAGTTTATTCGTGAGGCGATTGATGCCGGGAAAATTGTTCTTGGTATATGTCTTGGCGCGCAGCTTATTGCTGATGTGCTGGGTGCCGGAGTATACAAAAACGCACATAAAGAAATTGGCTGGTTTAATATAAATCGTTCTGCGGATGCTGGGGGCATGTTGCTGGCTCAGGAAATTCCTGAGCAAGTTGACGTATTTCACTGGCATGGTGATACCTTTGATATTCCAGAAGATGCTACTCTTTTGGCTGAGAGCGCGGCATGTAAAAATCAGGGGTTTATTCTGGATGAGCGTGTGCTGGCTCTTCAATTTCACCTGGAGACCACGCCGGAGTCAGCAATATCGCTGATAGACAAGTGTGGTGATGAGCTTGACGGTTCAGCGTATGTCCAGTCAAAAAATGAAATGCTTTCAGATCCCCAGCGTTTTTCCAATATCAATCAAATAATGCGTTCTATTCTGGGGGCACTGGAAAGACAAAATTCCTGATGAATTCAGGGTGGAATCAAATATTCATGCCCCTTCAAAAAAATGAATGGGTTATTCAGATCACCTTGCAGGGAATCTGCTTCAGGCTCGGTTGCGGATGCTGGTTATTTTTTCAATATACTCCATACCCCATTCCTGGAGCGATTTGAGTATAGGGGTAAGTGTCAGTCCAAAACGGGTTAAGGAGTATTCCACTTTCGGCGGAATTTCCTGGAATATTTTTCGGTGTATGATTTGATCGGCCTCCAGCTCTCTGAGCTGTTTTGTGAGCATTCTTTGTGTGATGCCGGGAATAAGCCGTTTTAGCTCGTTAAAACGTCGGGTTTCATTATTCAGATGATGAAGAATAATGCCTTTCCATTTCCCGCCTATTACCGCTAAAGCGGCTTCCACCGGACATCCGAAGCTGCAGTCTGGTCTATTGTTATTCATGGCTCGCTTCTCTTTACCAGTATACATTCTGTGCCTATGACACAAAAAAGTGCGTTCTTACATGATTCGTACTTATGGCATAGTATCAGCCTTTCTTATTAACTTCAGCCTGGAGAGATGTATGGATACAAAAGATGCAATCAAAAGTCGTCGTGCGATTAAAGAATTCGATCCTGAGCATGTCATGACCGATGAAGAGGAACATGAATTATTATCATTGGCCATGCTGTCACCGACAGCGTTCAATATACAGCATTGGCGATTTGTGGTGGTAAAGGATGATGCCTTAAGAAAACAGATAAGGGAGGCTGCCTGGGGTCAGGCGCAGGTAACAGATAGTTCCTTGTTCATTATTATGTGTGCGGATTTAAAAGCATGGGAAAAGGAGCCGGTTCGTTATTGGGCTAATGCGAAAAAGGAAGTTCAGGATTTTATGTTGCCAGCTATTGACGCTTATTACAGAGGCAAGGATCAGGTTCAACGGGATGAGACGATGCGCACCTGTGGCATTGCTGCACAAACCTTGATGCTGGCTGCCAAAGAGATGGGGTATGATTCCTGTCCTATGGATGGTTTTGATTTTGACAAGGTCGGGCAACTTATTGGCCTTCCCGAACAGCATGTGATTACCATGTTTGTCGCCATTGGCAAAGCCACAAAAGAGGCCTGGCCAAGAGCGGGTCAACTGGCAATGAATGAGGTGGTAATAAAAGACAGATTTTAAAGTCTTAAATAGGGGATTTAAAATCCCACGCCTTTAGGCGGTATGATTGTTTTTGCTCCTTCTCCTCTTGAGGGGAGAAGGCCTGGATGAGGGAGAGTTGCACCGAGGTTGATTCTTGAACCCTCTCCCAGTTTTGGGAGAGGGAGCATTTACAAAGCCGATAAATGACTCAGATCTGAAATAATCTCTCTCGAATTATATTGAGCCCGATCCTTTTTATCTTTTATCCGCGTTTTATTCCGCCAAGCTGGGCAAGAATTTTATCTGCTATGCGAAATGAATTAGCGTAGATGGTCCAGGTGAAGGGTACGCTGCCACCCGTGGGCATGAAGCTGCCGTCGCTGACGAACAGATTATCGATTTCATGGCTACGGCAGTCGACGTCCAGCACCGAGGTCTCGGGATTGTTGCCGAAGCGGCAACCGCCTGCAATAAGGTTGGTCGAGGGTTTAGGTGAGGCGAAGGCGACTACGTTTTCTGCGCCCATCTGTTTCAGCACCTTTGCGCCACGGGAGGCCAGATACCAGCCGACCTGCAGGTTTTGTACGTGATAGCCTGTGCGTACCCTGGCTACGGGCAGATTCCACTTATCCCGTATTTTGGGATCAAGCCGGATATTGCAATTGTCGACGGGTATCCAGTCACCGAAAGCTTCAATCTTAATATAACGGCTGTTGATAAAGTTACGTTCCAGTTTACGTTTGAGTGCCTTGCCCCAGACCAGACCGTTTTCCCCGTAAATCTGACGTGTGGCACGAACCACAGGGTTGGGGTGCATATGAACAAAGTCGATGGTGCCACCTTTCTGTGGTGGCCCAAAATCAGGATCGTCAATGACATACCAGTCCTGTACTGCACGGTTTATAAAGGTGCCAAATTCTTTTAGCCGCTGGACCTTTTCGGGTTTCATTTTTGAATAGACCAGTCGTCCTGAGCCACCGCCGCCACCGACAAACAACAGATTTTTGCCGACCAGTCCATTGCGGTTAGCCAGACCGTCTTCATACCGGGGTCCTGATGAATTCAATAATAAACGGGAGGTTTCGATTGCCTGACAGGCCACGACGTAGATATGGGCATCGACCTGTTTTGTCTGGCCCTCTCGGGTTAGGTATTCGACGGCAGTAATTTTGCCGCTGGCATTCGTTTTGATCTGCTTGACCATCGAATAGGGGCGAACCTGGACACGGCCTGTGGCAACGGCCTGATCAATGAGCGCGGCGCGGGCACTGCCCTTGGCTCCGGTGGCACAACCGTAAGCACCACAATAGCCGCTGTAGCTGCAACCCTGCCGCCCGGCCGATATGGTGTGCGGCAAAATGGCGCGTGGCGTGGGCAGGGTGTGATAACCCAGGGCATGACTGGCCTCATCGATAAGTGCAGAAACAGGGTGTTCCCGGGTTGGTGGATAGGGGAAGTCAGGTGTGCTGCGCGGTTCCTGATACGGATGCTTGACGATGCGCCCGGAGACACCAACGGCATGCTCGACCTGGGTATAATAAGGTTCTAGATCGGTGTAGCTAATAGGCCAGTCTGCTACGTTAGCGTTTTCGATGGGACCGAAAGTAGAGAGCAGATGAAAATCTACAGGTTTCAGGCGATGAAAATAACCGCTCATAAAATTACTGGAGCCACCGACTATATTGCCGTTCCAGAAATCAGTGCCTGAGCGATAGGTGTTCTGTGCATGCCAGTTGCCATCATCGTCCTGCTCTTCAACAACCTGGGGTTCATCGCGCAGATCGGGTTTGTAGTTTCCGCGCAGGCAGCAGTTACGCTCATCCTTGAAAAAATCTTTTGTTTGCAAGTAGGGGCCTTTTTCCAGCACGACTACCGAGTAACCCGAGTTAGCCAGCGTCCAGATGATCGGCCCCGCACCTGCGCCACTACCAATAACACAGACATCAAAATCCCGGCTCATGCAAACACCGAATATTGTTTGTGAGGCGGGCGCGGAAAGCCGGGCGTATGCTGTAGCCATTTCCAGCCAATACCCTGTGGGTTGCCGCCGTAGACAGGATCGGTGAGCAGGGCTTCCATAAGGTAATCCAGCAGCATGTTCAGCCAGCTGCTGCCATCATGCGTTTTTTCATACTTTCGCAGGTCGTGTTCACGTTGCTGCGGATCAAGCTTTGAAAAATCACGGTGCCATTTTTTTTGTGCCTGCGCTTCAATTACATTCAGCCCCTGTAAAAGAAATTTGTTATCGGCGGGATCATGCCGGGGATCGGTCAATACGGACTGGAAGTAACGCATAGCATTAATCTCTTTTGCGCCGGGTGAGCTGGATTCCGAAGGCAGCAGATGTACCTGAACCAAGGAAATGACATGCCATTGCGCCAGTGTCAGACCCGCGATGGTAGGCGGTTTCTGGATAACGGCTGCTTGCACACTTTGCAGTGCACCAAAAATAGTAAGCGGGATGGCGCTGGTGGCCGCGATACCGGCACTCATTCTGAAAAGAAAATGTCGTCGATCCATAGTTATTCATCAATTTGTTGAAATGGGTTAACGGATTTAAGCTCGTTGGGTTTAATGTCCCGCCGCGTACGGCGGGACAGTTTATTTTTTGGCTAAGCACGAAGTGTTGTGACACGTTAAAGTTTGTAAACAGGGGGGATTTACCCCCCTGTTTTGGGACAAGCACGTTACAGCACGCAATACACAGACCCTGTTGGGGGTGTGATTCTTTCAATTTAGTGGATAAAAGTGCTTGCCGTTATTCGGATCTACTCGTTATCCGTGTCACTAAATGCCTTTTTAAAGCTTGTACCATGACACTTGGGGCAGGGCGGTATATGGCCTGTTTCCTCGAAATGCAGTTTTTCACCACATTCGGTGCAGATCAGAATCCCGATACCGGTAATTTCACCGGTATGCCAGATACCGACCCGGCGCGCGCGCTCAGCCAGAGCATCGAGTTCGACGCGGGTACGATCGGCGACACTGGCAAACAGTTCGGCCAGCTGAACTTCAGCAAATTTCAGGTCAAATTCCAGCCACTCTTTCAGTTGGCGACTATTTTCTGACAGGAATACCCCTGCTTCGTTCAGATCACGCTTGAGATAACGACTGATTTTTTCCGCTTCCTCTCGCGTCAGTTCTTCCAGTTCAGATGCCGTTTCGGCAGCCTTGTTCAGTAATTCCTTGATGGATGGGAGAGCATGTTCTTCCACATCTTTCAGGCCCTCTTTTACTCGTCCCAGCATGGTGTTATAGGCATGAATGAGTTTTTCCTGGCTGTTCTCGGTCATGGCAGTTGTCTCCGGTTAATTTTCTGCATAATCTAACTATCAGCCCGAATGTTGAAATTTTCAAGCCAAATCCATTATTTATCGTGCTTTGTTTCGGACTTTGTTGTGAGAGGTTCACTGCCTGCGTTATCCTTATGCAGATCAGGAAAAATGATGAATAACCCTATTTGAACGAGTCATCCCGCAAGCCACTGCGGGGAACTCAAACCATATGATATTTAAAAATTAAAGCGAGATGATTTGACCCGATGGAAGCCCGTTACCAGCCAGAAAACATTGAACAGCAGGCCCAGGATTATTGGGAAAAGCAGCAGTCCTTCAAGGTGGTGGAGGATTCACAAAAAGAAAAGTTTTACTGTTTATCCATGTTTCCCTATCCCAGCGGTCGTTTGCATATGGGGCATGTGCGCAATTACACCATTGGGGATGTGATTAGCCGCTACCAACGCATGCTGGGCAAGAATGTGTTGCAACCGATGGGCTGGGATGCTTTCGGTCTGCCGGCTGAAAATGCGGCAATGAAAAATAAGGCCGCACCTGCCGCCTGGACCCGCGATAACATCGACTACATGCGCGGTCAGCTCAAGCGTCTTGGGCTGGCTTATGACTGGGATCGGGAATTGGCGACCTGTGATCCGGATTATTATCGCTGGGAGCAGTGGCTGTTTCTGCGGCTGTTTGACAAGGGACTGGTATACAAGAAAACCGCGCCGGTCAACTGGTGTCCCAACGATGTGACCGTACTGGCCAATGAGCAGGTCATTGATGGGCGCTGCTGGCGTTGTGATACCGAGGTCGAACGCAAGGATATTTCCCAGTGGTTCATGAAAATTACCGATTATGCCGAGGAGCTGTTGGCGGATCTGGACAAACTGGAAGGCTGGCCGGATCAGGTGGCCACCATGCAGCGCAACTGGATTGGTCGTTCCGAAGGCGTGGAGATTGTTTTTGGCATTGATGGACGTGATGCAGAGCTTAAGGTATTTACCACCCGTCCCGATACGCTGATGGGGGCGACTTATGTGGCAGTAGCGCCGGAGCATCCTCTGGCGCAGGAAGCCGCAGCCCGTTACCCCAATGTTGCCCTGTTTGTGAAGGAATGCGCGGCCACCGGCACTGCTGAAGCCGTACTGGAAACCATGGAAAAAAAGGGCATGGATTCTGGTTTTAAGGCCGTGCATCCGATCACGGGTGATTTGTTGCCGGTGTTCATCGCCAACTTCGTACTCATGGGCTATGGCGAAGGTGCAGTGATGTCGGTACCCGCCCACGATCAGCGCGACTGGGACTTTGCGCGTAAATATGGTTTACCCGTACTACAGGTAATTGCGCCAGTAGATAAGAATGATGCCGATATTCGTGAAGCGGCCTTTACCGACAAAGGTCAGCTGATTAACTCGGGCGAGTTCAATGGCCTGGATTCACAGCAGGCCTTTGACGAGATCGCCGCTTTTCTGGAAAAACACCAGCAGGGTAAAAAGCGCACCACCTGGCGTTTGCGCGACTGGGGTGTGTCACGCCAGCGTTACTGGGGTACGCCGATTCCGATTATTCATTGCCCTGACTGTGGCGAAGTACCGGTACCGGAAGCCGATTTGCCGGTAGTATTGCCGGAGGATATCACCTATGAGGGTATCGGCTCGCCATTGAAAAAAATGCCGGCGTTTTATCAGATACCTTGCCCGAAGTGTGGCGCAAAAGCCGAACGGGAAACGGATACCTTTGACACGTTCATGGAATCCTCCTGGTATTACGCCCGCTATACCTGCCCGGATAATGATGCGGCCATGCTTGATGAACGTGCTGACTACTGGTTGCCGGTGGATCATTATGTCGGGGGTATCGAACATGCCATTCTGCATTTACTTTATTCGCGTTTTTACAACAAGCTGTTGCGCGATGAAGGGTTGATTAAAAGTGATGAGCCGTTTACCAACCTGCTGACGCAGGGCATGGTGCTTAAAGATGGCTCCAAGATGTCCAAGTCCAAGGGTAATACGGTGGATCCGCAGGCCTTGATCGATGACTACGGTGCCGATACGGCGCGGCTGTTTATGATGTTCGCCGCGCCGCCCACCCAGTCGCTGGAATGGTCAGACGCTGGCGTGGACGGCGCACACCGCTTTCTCAAGCGGCTCTGGCATCGGGTCTATCTGCATATTGAGGCCGGGGATGTGAGCGGGCTGGATACCCGCGCCTTAAATAAAGAACAAAAAGTCGTGCGCCATCAGGTGCACAGTACCATCGCCAAGATCTCTGACGACATGGCCCGTCGGCATACTTTTAATACAGCGATTGCTGCAACCATGGAGCTGGTTAATGCGTTATACAAATTTGAAGATCATAGTGAACAGGGACGTGCGGTGATGCAGGAAGCGCTGGAAGCCTGTGTTTTGCTGCTGTCGCCGATAGCGCCGCATATTACGCACGTACTTTGGCATAGCCTGGGACATGAGAACAGCGTGATCGATCAGGCCTGGCCAGTGGCGGATGAGGCCGCTATGGTGAAGGATGAAATCCAGATTATAATCCAGGTGAATGGCAAGCTGCGCGCTCGTATCGAGGTACCGGCGGATGCCACGCGGGAGCAGATTGAGCAGATTGCTATTGCCGATGCCAATGTTCAGCGTTTTACGCAAGATAAAACGTTGGTGAAGATCATCGTCGTACCGGGTAAGCTGGTGAATATGGTTGTTAAAGGATAGTGATCAGGTCGTTGGTGGCGCGTGGTGAGGGAAACCAGAGAACATCCGATGATTTTCTTCGTTCGTGCTGAGCGTATCGAAGGGTTTAATACCTAATATGATGATTTTACGATGGTTCCCATTCATGGTTCGACAAGCTCACCATAAACGGCGGAATTAATCGAAGTTTACTTAAAAATTAATCAGAGTTTATTTAAAATACGATGCTAAATAAATTTATGACCTCATCATTTGTTTCTCTGAGTTTTATGATAGGAGCTTCATTACTGGTGCAGTCCTGCGGTTTTCACTTGCGCGGTTTAGTTGAAATGCCGCCTGAATTAAAGAGTGTCTACATTGAAGGGGGTCTGCCGGATAGTCAGATGCGCGAGATTCTGCGTCAGAAACTGATTAGTTCCAAGGTCAATGTGCTGGAACGACAGACGAAATCAGGTGCGGTTTTGCGTATTCTCAGAGATAAAACCAGCCGTCGCATCGCCTCGGTCAACGCGGCTGGTCAGCCTAATGAATATGAGTTGAAATATGTATTGTCTTACCGGCTGGAGGATGGCCAGGGCCGGGAATTGCTGGTGCCTCGGGAGATCAGCCTGTTGCGTACCTATCGTTATGATCCTAATAATATTCTTTCTGTAGAAGAAGAGGCGCAACGGATTAAGCGTGAGATGGCGCGTTCGGCGGTTAATCAGATGCTGCGTCAGATCAGCGCAGGTATGCGTCAGCAGATCAGCGTACAGAAAGGGGTCAACAGCATAGCGGGATCGCAGGCACCTCCTCTTCCGAAATCATCGCCTGCCCGTGCGGCAGAGCATATTGCACCATGAAAGTTCTATTATGAGATTGAGAGCCGGGCAACTGGCGCAGCACCTGCAACAGGGGCTGGCTCCTATCTATCTGGTCAGCGGTGACGAGCCGTTTCAGACCGATACAGCCACGCGACAGATTCGGGAAGCTGCGGTCGTGCAGGGTTACGGCGAGCGCGAACAGTTTCATGTGGATGGAAATTTTGACTGGGATCAGTTGCAAGCTTCAGCTAGCAACCTGTCCCTGTTTGCCGAAAAGAAGTTGATGGATTTACGTCTGCCCAGCGGCAAATCCCCCGGGTTGGATGGTGGCAAGGCACTGGCTGCCTGGGCAGGTGCGGGAAATTGCGAGACGTTGCTGCTGATCAATATGGGCAAACTGGACAGGAAACAGCAGCAAAGCAAATGGTTCAAGGCACTGGATAAGGCAGGGGTGGTGATCCAGATCTGGCCGGTGGAGGCCGCGCAGATGCCGGACTGGATAAGAACGCGCATGCAGACGCGTGGTATGCAGCCCGATCAGGCTGCGGTACAGATGCTGGCGGAGCGACTAGAAGGGAACCTGCTGGCGGCGGATCAGGAGCTGGAAAAATTGCGTTTACTCTGTGGTGAGGGCAAGGTCGATGTCGAGCAGATCTCAACAGCGGTATCCGACAGCGCTCGCTTCGATGTTTTCGCCCTGGTGGATACGGCTCTTCTGGGAGATGCGTCGCGGCTGATGCGTATTTTCAGCGGTCTGCAAGCCGAGGGCTTGCAACCCGTGTTGGTATTATGGGCATTAATGCGGGAAATCCGCAGTATGACGAGGATGGCCTGGCAGCTTGCGCAGGGTAACAGCGTGGAACAGGTGCTGGGGCAGTATCATGTCTGGGATAAACGCAAAGCTCCTGTTGCGGCCGGGTTACGTCGCCATTCACTGCGTCGTTGGCAGGGAATGCTGTATCAAGCCGCTACCGTGGAACGGGTGATAAAAGGTCGTGCAGCAGGCGCACCCTGGGATGAACTGGTACAATTAGGGCTGAAGATGGCCGGAATGAATCTGTTGCCCCGGAAACTGGCCTGAGTGAGTTGTTTTTGTCGAAAAGCTTGATGTTTAGCGCATAGAACGCAAAGCTGACACAGAATGGTTTCTTGTCAGGTTTAGTGCATGATGACTATTTCTTTTCGCCTCTGTATTGAATACTGAATAAACGAAAATGGATACCAAGGTGAATATTAAAGACTACATGGCCGACATTGGTCGTAAGGCTCGCACTGCGTCACGCTTGATGGCGACGGCCTCGACCGGGGTTAAAAATGACGCCCTGCTGGCAATTGCCACGCTGCTGGAAGATCAATCCGCCAGTCTGATCAAAGCCAATGCGCAGGATATGGAAGCCGGGCGTCAGAAAGGTCTCGATGCAGCGTTGCTGGATCGGCTGGAACTCAATGAAGAACGTATTAGTGGCATGGCCGAAGGTTTGCGCCAGGTTGCCGCGCTGCCTGATCCCGTCGGCGAGATCAGCGATCTCAACTATCGGCCATCGGGTATTCAGGTGGGTAAAATGCGTGTGCCATTAGGTGTAATCGGCATTATCTATGAATCCCGTCCCAATGTGACGGCGGATGCCGCGGCTCTGTGTCTGAAATCGGGCAATGCGGCTATTTTACGCGGTGGCTCGGAAGCGTTGTATTCCAATCAGGCTATTGCCCGCTGTATTCATCAGGGGCTGGAAAAAGCCGGGTTGTCTGCTGAGGTGGTACAGGTGCTGGATACAACTGATCGGGCTGCGGTAGGTGAGCTTATCAGTATGCCGGAATATGTGGATGTGATTGTGCCGCGCGGTGGTAAGGGGCTGATTGAACGCATTAGTGTTGATGCGCGGGTGCCGGTGATCAAACACCTGCATGGTATTTGTCATGTTTATATCGATGATCGGGCCGATCTCGACAAGGCCATTGCGGTGGCCTTCAATGCCAAAACCCATCGTTACGGGGTCTGCAATGCCATGGAAACCCTGCTGGTGCATGAAGCTGTGGCCGCTGAAGTATTGCCGAAGCTGGCAGCACAGTATCGGAAGGAAGGTGTAGAACTGCGTGGCTGTGCCGCGACGCAAAAGATTTTGAATGGTATTAAAGCGGCTACAGATGAAGACTGGGATACAGAGTACCTCGCACCGATTCTGTCGATACGTGTGCTGGCGGATATGACAGCCGCGATTGAACATATTCATCAACATGGTTCAGGGCATACCGAATCGATTATGACCGAAGATATCGGACGGGCGCGCACCTTTATGACTGAAGTGGATGCCAGTTCGGTCATGATTAACACCTCCACCCGTTTTGCCGATGGTTTCGAGTACGGCCTGGGTGCGGAAATCGGTATCAGCACCGACAAGATCCATGTGCGTGGCCCGGTCGGGCTGGAAGGCCTGACTTCGCAGAAGTACATCGTTATTGGCGATGGCCACGTTAGAACCTAGGGACGAGTGACGAGTGACGAGTGGCGAGGAAAATCAGAAGGGAAAACCTGGCGTTTCTCATTTCTCACTTTTCATTTTGCTGAATAAAGATGGGTTGCGGGGAATACGTGACAGGGTAAAGCAAAAGGCACAGGCTGCTGTTCCTCGCCCCTCGCCCCTCGCCCCTCATCCCTTTGTATGATGATCGGCATCTACGGTGGCACCTTCGATCCCGTCCACTACGGTCATTTGCGTCCGGCGCTGGATGTGTATCAGGCCTTGCCGTTTTCAGAGATCCGTTTTATTCCCTGTGGTGAGCCGCCGCATCGGGACGCGCCGTATGCCAACCGGCAGCAGCGGCTGGCGATGTTGCGGTTGGCGTTGGCAAACCAGTCGGCGTTCAGAATTGATGAACGGGAGCTTTGGCGCAAGGGGCCGTCATTCATGGTGGATACGCTGAAGGCCATACGTGCCGAGTGCGGCACGCGGCCTTTGTGTCTGATAATCGGGTTCGATGCTTTTCTTGGCCTGGAGAGCTGGCACCAGTGGCAGGATCTTTCCGATCTGGCTCACTTGCTGGTGACGCATCGGCCGGGCTGGCGCAAAGGTGAAATCGAGGCACAGTCTGCCCTGGGTCAGCTGGTTGCGTTGCGGCAGATGCCGGCCGAGGTTCTGGCGCAACATCCGGCGGGAGGCATCGCTTTTGTGCCGGTGACTCAGCTGGATATTTCTTCGACCCGAATCCGTGAATTGGTAGCTGCGGGTAAGGATGCGCGTTATTTGCTGCCTGACAACATTTATGAACTTATCAAACAGGAAAAACTTTACCAACTGCTATGTTAGAAATTGAAGAACTGAAAAAAGTCGTGATCGAAGCCATCGAAGACGTCAAGGGTATTGATTTAAGCGTGCTGGATGTCAAGGGCAAGACCAGTGTTACCGATATGATGATCATCGTTAGTGGTAATACCTCACGTCAGGTCAAGGCGATCGCCAATAGCGTGATCATGGCGGTGAAGAAAAATGCTCATCCGCCACTGGGTACCGAAGGTGAGGAATATGGTGAGTGGGCCTTGGTCGATCTGGGCGATATTATCGTCCAGATCATGCAGCCCTCGGTGCGTGATTTCTATAATCTGGAAAAACTCTGGGGCGAGGACAGTCCTGCTGTTGCCGATGATGCCTGATTCGTCTCAATGCAGATTCATCTAATTGCAACGGGTACACGCATGTCGGACTGGGTGGCGCAGGGATATAACGAATATGCCCGGCGCATGCCGTCTGAATGTCGTTTACAGTTGCATGAGATTAACGCGGGTAAACGCGGCAAGAATGCGGATATTGCGCGTCTGACCGAGCAGGAAGGCCAGCGCATACTGGCAGCTATTCCTAAAAACACCCGGGTTATTGCGATGGACGTACTGGGCAAAGCCTGGTCAACCGAGCAACTGGCGCGGCAGTTATCGGGCTGGATGCAGTCGGGTCAGGATATTGCTTTGCTGGTAGGAGGGCCGGAAGGGTTATCGGCGGAATGCCGTGAACGTGGCCGCCCCGGCTGGTCGCTATCAGCCTTAACCTTGCCGCATCCTTTGGTGCGTATCGTCATTGCCGAGCAGTTGTATCGTGCCAGCAGCATTCTGAAAAATCATCCTTATCATAAGTAAGTGAATAGGCCGAACCTACGGAGCTATGAGGCAAGATCAGAATAATATAAATGGAACCATCTTTTGATATTTACCTGGCTTCGGCTTCGCCCCGGCGGCGCGAACTGCTGGATCAAATTGCTGTCCGTTATAAAGTAATCCGGCAGAATGTGACTGAGGAATTGCAAACGGGCGAGTCGCCACAGGCGTATGTACAACGTCTGGCGCTGGAAAAGGCGCGGGCGGGCTGGATCGGCCTCTCGCCAGACAGGCAGAAGCCAGTGCTGGGTGCGGATACGGCTGTGGTGGTGGCAGGTGCTATTCTGGGCAAGCCACGGGATCGTGATGCAGGGTTGGCCATGCTGGCACAGTTATCCGGTCGTTGCCATGAGGTGTATTCTGCCGTTGCGCTGGTTGCGCAAACGGAAGCCGTAAAAGTAAACCGTAGTCAGGTCTGTTTCGATACGCTGGATTCAACTTTGCGCGAAGCCTACTGGGATAGCGGCGAATGTCGCGACAAGGCGGGCGCGTATGCTATACAGGGAAGGGCGGCGGCGTTTATCAGCCGACTGGACGGCAGTTATTCAGGCGTGATGGGCTTGCCGCTGTTCGAGACGGTGGGTCTGCTGAAACAATTTGATATTGGCTTGGGGCTTGTCCGCAAAAAAAAATGAATAAATGATCAGGGGAGGATGGTCTACCCGCATTGACCAGACTAAAAAAACAGGTATTGAATGGTTTATGCCTGACTAACTTTTTCGGACGAACGACATGAGCGAAGAATTATTGATCAATGTGACACCGCAGGAGACGCGGGTTGCCTACGTGGAAAATGGTGTGTTACAGGAAGTACACATCGAGCGGGCACTGCGCCGCGGTCTGGTAGGTAACGTGTACAAGGGCAAGGTCTGCCGCGTGTTGCCGGGTATGCAGGCGGCTTTTCTGGATGTAGGTCTGGCGCGTACCGCCTTTTTGCATGTCTCGGATATACTGAATCATCATCAACGTAGTTCCGGGCAGACGCCTGTTGACGATGAATCGGTACCGGAGACCATCATGGAGCTGCTACGAGAAGGGCAGGATACTATTGTACAGGTGGTCAAGGATCCCATGGGTAGCAAGGGAGCTCGTCTGACGACACAGATTTCTATTCCTTCCCGCTACCTGGTTTATATTCCCGGTGCCGATCATATCGGCGTGTCACAGAAAATCGATGAAGAAAGTGAACGGCCACGGCTGAAAAATATTATCAGCCAATACCGGGATGAATTCGATCCCGGTGGTTACATTATTCGAACGGTGGCGGAAGGCATATCGGATGAAGATATCTATAACGACATGCGTTTTTTGCAAAAAATGTGGCACTCGATTCAAGAGAAATCAGCCTCGGCCGAAAGCGGCAGTTTGATTCATGAAGACATGCCGCTGGTAATGCGTACCATGCGTGATATGAGTGGTATTGCATTGGAAAGAGTGCGCATTGATTCCCGAACTACGTTTGAAAAGGTCAGAAAATTTGCCTGCAAGTTTATTCCCGATCTGGAAGGCAAGATTGAATATTATCCCGGTGAACGGCCCATTTTTGATATCTACGGCGTCGAGGATGAAATCAGAAAGTCACTGGAGCGCAAGGTGCAGTTGAAATCCGGAGGCTATCTGGTTATCGATCAAACCGAGGCGATGACGACCATTGATGTCAATACCGGCGGTTTTGTTGGACACCGCACGCTTGAAGAAACCATTTTTAAAACCAATCTGGAAGCAACCCAGGCTATCGTTCGCCAGCTTCGCTTGCGCAACCTGGGCGGTATTATCATTATTGATTTCATTGATATGTCAGACGAGAATCATCGTCGCCAGGTGTTACGGGCGTTGGAAAACTGTCTGACTCGGGATCGCGCTAAAACCCATATCAGTGAAGTTTCATCGTTAGGGTTGGTAGAAATGACGCGCAAGCGCACGCGAGAGAGCCTGGAACATGTGTTGTGTGAAGTTTGCCCCACCTGCAATGGTAGCGGTTCCATCATGACGGTAGAAACCGTTTGCTATGAAATTTTTCGTGAAATCATGCGTGAAGATCGGCAGTTCGATGCGCAGAAATTTCTGATACTGGCCTCCTGTAGCGTCATCGATCTGTTGCTGGATGAGGAATCCACCAGTGTTGCTGAACTTGAAGATTTTATTGGCAAACCTATCCAGTTGCAGGTCGAAAGTGAATATACTCAGGAGCAGTTTGACATCGTGTTAATGTAGCCTGGGTTCTTAATGCAAAAGAAACCTCATTATTTACGGCGCTTACGCCGTTTTATGTTCTACAGCCTGGCGGCTACAGTCGTCTTTCTTGCTGTATTGATGTCGATTTTGCGTATGGTGGTGTCTGAGGCCGATAGCTGGCGTATGGATTTACAGCAATTGGCGAGCCGCTATCTTGAACGCCAGGTTTATATTAAAGGACTGGATGCCCGCATGGATGGCATTATCCCGGTGCTGGTGTTAAAAAATGTGCATCTAATGAGTGCCAACGGCAAGACCGAACTTTTCAGTTTTAAGGAAGCACAACTGGAACCGGATATTCTTAGCTCGATTAAAAACCGAACTTTTGTTCCCGGCGAGTTTACCATCCAGGGTGCGGAAATTACCGTGGTTCGGCATAAAGACAAGAGTTTCAGTTTCAATGGCATGAAACTGAAAAATCCTGATGCGGCGGCCAGGCATGCAGCAGGTTCGGGTGAATTTCTCGACTGGTTGTTTCAACGTAAGGATCTTAAGGTGCAGGACAGCACCGTGATCTGGATTGATCAAAGTAGAGGACAGGCAGAACTGAGGCTGAAAAATGTCAACATTCATCTACACAACAATGCTGCGCATCACCAACTCAAAGTATCACTGAAGTTACCGGAAACGCTGGGCCGCAGTTTTGAACTGGCCCTGGATGCCTGGGGCAGGGCGGATCTGAAGCCATCGGCATGGCATGGAAAACTATACCTGCATGGTAACGGCTTGCATCTGGCGCGGCTGGGCATACTGCCGGTCATCCATGATTACAAGCTGCTGAGAGGCATGACTGACTTTAAACTCTGGGGTGAATGGAATAAGGGACAGGTTACAGGACTCAGTGGCGATATAACCGCCTATAACCTGAGTCTTCAGCATCCTGATATGCAACAACCGCTGAAGATTAAATTACTGAGCGGCTTGTTTGATTACCGTCTTATAAATAGCGGCTGGGCGCTGGATATCAAGCGCTTTCATTTGCTGGATGAACAGGGTAGTTGGCCGGAAACCGGCATCAGTATTCAGCGGCAGAGCCGGTCGTCATCAAATTATCCGCTGATCCGAATACAGGCCAATCAGTTTCGGCTGGAAAATATCAGCAGTTTACTGTTGCATAGCGGACTCCTGTCGAAGCAACAGACGCAGATACTGGCTAGTATGTCTCCCTCGGCGGATGTCAAAAATTTCCAGCTTCGGTTTTCTGATAATCCGGATAGATCTGATATCGCACTCCAGGCTCGATTTTCCCAGCTAGGCTTTCATTCATGGCAAGATATACCGGGTGTACATGGTCTCAGTGGTGATGTTGGCACCGACGATAAACAGATAAGGCTGACGCTGAACAGTGACTATGCCACATTTGATTCACCCCGCCTGTTTCGTTATCCCCTGAAAATTTCAGCTCTCTCCGGCACCTTTAAACTGCAACGTTACCAACAGGGCTGGCAGCTTTCAAGCGGTAGTCTGCTGCTAAAAAATGAGGACATAGAAACGCATAGTCGCGTGTTGCTGGATATTCCGGATAACCATACCTCGCCCTTTATGGATTTACGGATACAGTTAAAAAATGGCAATGTCGCTCATGCTTATCGTTATTATCCTGTGGGTGTCATGTCCACAGATCTGGTGAACTGGCTGGATCGGGGGCTGGTAGCTGGCAGGATAGTTCAAGGAGGACTCGTTTTTCAGGGGCGGCTGGGCGATTTTCCCTTCCGGCATAATAAGGGACAGTTTCAGGTTGAATTTGAGGCACAGAATGCGCTGATCGACTATTTTGATGGCTGGCCGGTGGTGCATGATGCCCACCTGCATGCCACCTTTACCGGCTTGGGCATGAAAATTCAGGCAGATACAGGCCAGATTCTGGACAGCGGACTATCTTCAACAGATATTCAAATCAAGGACTTCAGTCACTCGAATCTGCGTATCACAGGTAAGGTGAATGGCAAGCTCAAAGATGCCCTGCGTTTTCTGGTCGAGAGTCCCATACAGCCACAGGCAAAGTCGTTGATAGACAGTTTTCATTATCAGGGCAGTAGCCAGATTGATCTCGATCTTTCCATACCGCTGAGTGAAAAAGTACGCAAAATACATCCGCTTTCCATCAGCGGGAAAGTGCATCTCACTAATGCCGGGTTACTGATGCTGGATGATCTTGTGGATATTAAGGCGATCAATGGCACTATCGGTTTTACCCAGAACACGCTGTTTGCCAGGGGGATTCACGCCCGGATTATGGGGAGTAAAGCCCGGCTTGATATTCATACGGAACATAAAGATAAAGGCAGGCCGGTCATTATCGAAGCGCAAGGAAAGATCGATGGTCATCATCTGGCGCAGAAATTTGGTCTGCCGCCTTCAATATCTATCAAAGGTGTCACCGACTGGCGGGGGCGACTGTTTATTCCGGGTAGGGCGCAGGCCAAAATGGCCGTGCCGGTACTCAAAATCCACTCGCAACTGAAAGGTGTGGAAATAAAACTGCCGCAGCCTCTGGGCAAGACAAAAAATGAGCGCCGTAATAGCTTGCTGGAATTGCGTTTTGAGCATGGTGGCAAGACGAGGCTTTATGCGCGCTCAAAGGGTTATATTTCAGGCGCGGTGGTTCTGAAGGCAAAGTCAAAATCGCTACAGGTGTTAAAAGCCTATGTGCATTTTGGTGCAGGCGAGGGGCATTTGCCGGATAGTCCGGATTTACTGGTGAGTGGCAGCCTGTCGATGTTCAGTCTGACGCCCTGGCTTGATGCGTTGGCAGCGAACGTCCATAAGGGCACATCACCCTTTATTTCATTGCCGCTTGTTTTTGCTATGGACTCATTGCAGCTTGCACCGGAAAGCGATAAATCAAGCCCCACGGCGGATAAAAAGTCATTACCAAGGCTGGATTCGGATCTGTTTCCACTTATTCGGGGTTCGATTAACAAGCTGTCCTACGATGATGTAAAGATTGGCCGTCTGGCTGTTCATACTTCTCGACTTAAATTCCGTAAAGGTATTCGGCTTGATTCCCTGAGCCTGCAAGGTAAGCAACTGAAGCTGCATGCTAGTGGTGAATGGATGCAAAAACCAAACCGGGATTTAAGTTCGATGCAGATGAAACTTGAGAGCCCGGATATAGGCAAAATGTTATCGTCGCTTGGTTTTTCAGCCATAGTTCAGGGTGGAAAAACCACGCTTGAGGGGTCGCTCCACTGGCCGGGTTCGCCAATGGATATCGGCTTGTCGAAGATTAAATCGAAACTGAAATATACCATCGAGGATGGCTCCATCATCAGTGTCGATCCGGGGCCTGGTGGCCGCTTGCTGGGGCTGTTCAGTCTGGCGGCGTTACCGCGGCGACTGATGCTGGATTTCAGTGATACCTTTGGCAAGGGATTACATTTTGACAGTATTAAAGGGACGCTAAATATTCATAATGGCAGTGCATTCATGGAAAATAATCTAATGAAAAGTCCGTTGGCCTATATTACGGTTAGCGGGCGCACAGGTCTGGTGGATCGGGACTTTGATCAGTTAGTCACCGTCAGGCCGCGTGGAGGCGGTGCCCTGACCGCCGTGGCGGGTGGAATGCTGTTTGGGCCACAGATTGGGGCGGCCATTTTGTTAGTACAAAAAATCTTCGGCAATGAACTTAAGGATGCGACAGCCATTCGTTATAAGGTGACAGGAAGCTGGGAAAAGCCCGTGATTACCCGCCTCGACAAGCTCAAGACGTCTGAGGGACCGTCCCTGGATGATGATGAGTTTTAAAGACCCCCATCTTAAAATGGGTGGGAATATGGTATCCTGATTTGTATGGTTGACAGATTTCGATGGTTTATTCCGACCTTGCTGGTGATTTTTTTCATCAGCCTGCAGAGCAAGGCTTCGCCGATTATTATTCGTTCGCAGGACTGGGACATGCCGCGTAGTGCGGCGCATTTACTCAGTTTCCCTCCTCTGGCGCGGGCGGTTGAACAATTGCGCGTTCACCCCGATGCACATTTGCTGATTCATTATCCGGGGGGTGATGAAGGGACGCTGTGGGTGAATGAATTACAGAGCTGGCTGGTAGCGCTAGGGGTATCGAGCGAGCTGATAGAACGGATTCCGGGCAGTCTCAGTCAAACTTCGATCGAGATTGATGTTGTTTCTCCGGATGGAAAAAGTGTGATCAAAAATAATGAGATACAGAAGAATAACCAGCCGATGGTAAATCAATGAAACGGATTGCAGCAATACAAATGGCATCAGGGCCAAAAGTCAGCGCCAATCTGACCGAAGCCGGACGCTTGATAGCCCGCGCGGTAGAGGCTGGTGCAGGCATGGTGGTTTTGCCGGAAAACTTTTCCTGCATGAGTATGCAGGAGACCGACCTGCTCAAACATCGGGAAACGGAAGGTGACGGCCCGATTCAGAATTTTCTTCGTGAGCAGGCGGGCAAGCATCGGATCTGGCTGGTGGGGGGAACGATTCCCCTGTTTGGAGAGGACGAGCAGCGCATGCGTGCCAGTTGCCTGGTTTACGATGATCAGGGTACGTTGCGTGGTCGTTATGACAAGATTCACCTGTTCGATGTGCTGCTGGAAGAAAATCATGAAACCTATCATGAATCCGCTACCACCGAACCGGATAACCAGATTAGCGTTATCGACACACCTTTTGGTCGCCTGGGGCTGGCTATATGCTACGATTTACGTTTCCCGGAACTGTTTCGCCGCATGCTCAGCGAACAGGTTGATATCTTCGCTATTCCTTCCGCCTTTACCGCGATTACCGGCCGCGCCCACTGGGAAGTGTTACTGCGTGCGCGGGCGATTGAAAATCTTTGCTATGTCGTCGCTTCGGCGCAGGGCGGCTATCATGTCAATGGTCGTGAAACGCATGGCCATAGCATGATTATTGACCCCTGGGGTGTGGTGAAAGACGAACTGGATAATGGTTCAGGCTTTGTGCTTGCCGAGATTGATATGGACAGAATAAAAAATATTCGCCGGACTTTCCCGGTTCTGGAACATCGAAAAATACCCTGTGATATCACTCATGACAGATAATTCACTGGAAAAAGTTCGCGCACTTTTACTGACGCCATCCGGGCTGGATGACAATGATCTGCAATCGGTGCTGGATCAACTCATGGGTTATGCGGTTGATAGTGCTGATCTGTATTTTCAGTTGAGTCGCCACGAAGCCTGGGTGCTGGAGGATGGCATCGTCAAGGAAGGCAGTCATAATATCGAACAGGGCGTTGGCGTGCGCGCCATCAGCGGTGAAAAAACCGGATTTGCCTACTCCGATGAAATTATGTTGCCCGCGCTCACCGAAGCTGCACAGGCTGCCCGCGCAATTGCGCACAGCGGTCGTCAGGGACAGGTACAGAGCTGGCGCAAGCGTAGCGGCCATAGCCTTTATTTACCCATTGATCCCTTGCAGTCGCTGGCTGCGGAAGACAAGATAGCCCTGTTGCAGAAAGTCGATGTCTATGCCCGTAAACTTGATCCCCGGGTCAAGCAGGTGATTGTGAGTCTGGTGGGCGTGGATGAGGCGATCCTGATCGCCGCCAGTGATGGCACCCTGGCTTCGGATATGCGCCCGTTGGTGCGTATGAATATTAACGTCATTGTCGAGCAAAATGGCAAGCGTGAGCAGGCCAATGCCGGTGGTGGTGGCCGTCTTGACTATCACTATTTTATTGATGACGAGCGAGCCCTGGAATTTGCCCGTGAAGCGGTGCGTCAAGCCCTGGTAAATCTGGAGGCCATCGATGCGCCAGCCGGTACCATGCCAGTGGTACTGGGGCCAGGCTGGCCAGGTGTGCTGCTGCATGAAGCTATCGGTCACGGCCTGGAAGGGGATTTCAATCGCAAGGGCAGCTCTGCCTTTGCCGGTCGCCTCGGTGAGCAGGTGGCCTCACCTTTGTGTACCGTGGTCGATGACGGCGCGATGCCGGGACGGCGTGGGTCGCTGAATATTGATGATGAAGGTACTCCCAGCCAACAGACTGTGCTCATCGAAAAGGGTATTCTCAAAGGCTACATGCAGGACAAGCTCAATGCCGGATTGATGGGGGTTGCCTCCACGGGTAACGGTCGGCGTGAATCCTATGCCCACCTGCCCATGCCGCGCATGACGAATACCTATATGCTGGCAGGCGATCAGGATCCGGCGGAAATTATCGCCTCGGTTGATAAAGGTCTGTATGCAGTGAACTTTGGTGGCGGACAAGTCGATATTACCTCCGGCAAGTTTGTATTCTCGGCCTGCGAAGCCTACCTGATTGAAAATGGCAAGGTTACACAGCCGGTCAAAGGAGCCACGCTTATCGGCAACGGTCCGGAAGTACTCACACGGGTCTCCATGGTCGGCAATGATTTGGCGCTGGATTCCGGTATTGGTGTCTGTGGCAAGGAAGGCCAAAGCGTACCGGTCGGTGTTGGCCAGCCTACGCTGAAGATTGACAGCATGACCGTGGGCGGGACGTCTACATGAGTCAGGGACGAGTGGCGAGGGACGAGGAAATACATCGGACAGGGCAGTGTGATGTATTCAGGATGTAAGACCATGACGAATAATGTTTTGTCTTCAGAGTTTCCCCCAAATAGACTTTTTTCGTCCCTCGTTACGTTAGTAACGACTTAAGATACTGAAACAGTTCCCGTGCCGCACGCGGTGGTTTATTTAATTCACGTTCTTTTTTTGCCGAACGCATAAGCTGGCGCAGATGCTGGCGATCAGCATCGGGAAACTGCCTGAGTAGTTCCCCCAGCACGTTATCACCTTCGCCAAGCAGACGATCTCGCCAGTTTTCAATCTCATGCAGTTGTTGCGTATCGGAACGATAATGATTGGTTGCTGCCTCATAGGCCGCCTGAATCGGTTCAGGATCAGTTTTGCGCATCAGCTTGCCGATGTATTGCAACTGACGTTTCAGCGCACCGTGCTGGCGGATATTCCTGGCGCTATTAATCGCATCGAGCAAATTTTCAGGCAGGGGAATTTTCGCCAGTGAGCCCTTGTCCAGTTGTACCAGTTTTTTCCCCAGTTCTGTCAGACTGTGAGCGTCGCGTTTAAGTTGGGATTTGCTTATCCCTTCATCCTGTTCAGGATTTTCATGTTCTGAATCAGACGCGGGGGTCTTGAAATCATCAAAGTCATTATGCATGATGATCATTATCGCAGAATCGTGGATTCAAGGTAATTATAAATGTCCGTTTGCTCGGTTTTCGTATACAGTTTGAAACAATCCGTCAACTATTCAGGGATATAAATAATGTCTTCAGGTTTCTCCTCGCTAAAACAGAAAGCAAACGATCAGTTTGACAGCGCACAGTTGTCACAGATTGTGGATGATATGATTGCAGAAGCCCGGCGGCTGGGGGCTTCGGCATCCGAGGCGGGAGTGAGTATCGAGTCAGGCTTGTCCGTCAACGTGCGCCTGGGCGAGGTTGAGACCATCGAACACAATCGTGACAAGGGATTAGGTATTACGGTCTATTTCGGCCAACGCAAGGGGTCGGCCAGTACCAGCGATTTTAGCGCGCAGGCAATTAGGGAGTCAGTCAAGGCGGCCTGTGACATTGCCCGTTATACCGAGGCGGATGAATACGCAGGTCTGGCGGATGCTCAACAGATGGCCACGGATATTCCCGATCTGGATCTTTATCATCACTGGGATCTGAGTGCAGAACAGGCCATTGAAATAGCCGGGAAATGCGAAGACGCCGCCCGTAGTTTTGACCAGCGAATCAGTAATTCAGAAGGTGCCGGAGTCAGTAGCCATGATGGTTTTCGGGTATATGGCAATAGTCACGGTTTTGTCGGTATGTATCCCAGCTCACGCCACAGCCTCAGCGTAGCGGTCATCGGCGAGCAGGATAACAATATGCAGCGGGATAGTTGGTATACCGTGGCGAGACAGCCGGAGAAATTGTTGGCGGCTGAAGAGGTCGGTAAACTGGCCGCCCAACATACCGTGGCGCGGCTGGATGCAAAAAAGATCGCAACCTGTCAGGTCCCTGTGTTGTTCGACGCCGAGGTTGCACGAGGACTGTTGGGGCATTTTGTGCGCGCCATCAATGGCAGTGCCCAGTATCGTAAATCTACTTTCCTGCTGGAGCATCTTGGCAAGGCGGTTTTCCCTTCCCGTATTCGCATTGATGAACGGCCGCATCTGATCGCAGCATTGGGCAGTGCGCCTTTTGACAGTGAAGGAGTTGCCACGAGTAACCGGGATCTGCTTGCCAGTGGCGAATTGCAAAGCTATGTGCTGGATAGTTACAGCGCTCGCCGCCTGGGTATGCAAAGCACTGGCAATGCCAGTGGCACGCATAATGTGTTTATCAGCCATGATGATCTGGAGCAGACGCAATTATTAAAAAAAATGGATCGTGGCATTTTAGTCACCGAAGTCATGGGCCAGGGCGTGAACATCGTCACGGGTGATTACTCGCGTGGTGCCAGCGGTTTCTGGGTTGAAAATGGCGAGATTCAATATCCGATTGAAGAATTCACCCTGGCCGGCCGCTTGCAGGATATGTATATGAACCTGGTAGCCGTTGGCAACGATGTGGATACACGCGGCAACCTGTGTACCGGTTCATGGTTGATTGAACAAATGACCGTAGCGGGCGAATAAGATCACGAGTGAATTTTCACGCTCGTGGTGAAGTTCTGAGTCCTTCGGCGGGGCTTTCCTGAACAAAAAATGACAGACTTCCTTCGACAGGCTCAGCATGAACGGTTGTTTGATAATTAAGTTTTAATGTTATGCGTGGGCGAAAAAATAGTGCCTGGCCTGCTTTTCAGAATGTCTTACAGCATTTTAGGCTTCAGGAACAGAGATTGTTTCCCGGTTATCTTGCCCACTTGTTCCCAGCTATCTATTTTAAACTCAATCTGCATTACGTTACAGGTGGTAAACGTCTGCCCATCGTTGCTCAGTATGGCGGCCAGATCTTCGATACCAGGATTATGTGCGACAATGGCAATGTCGTTTTTGGCGTCATTTATCCGGCGGATTAGTTTTACCAGTGTCGCAGTGGATGCACAGTAAAGATCGTCGAGATAACGGATGCAGGCATCTTCAATTTCAAGTTTCTTACGCAACAGGGACAGCGTTTCGTTGGCACGTTTTGCGCTGCTGCATAATACTAGATCAAATTTAATTTTTCGTTTATGTAATGCTCCACCCATGCGCAGGGCATCGCGGTGTCCACGGTCATTCAGACAACGGGCATGATCGGGCAGATGGGTATTATCCCATGATGACTTGGCATGACGAATTAAGGTCAGGTGTTTTATCATTTTATCAATACCGATTTTTTTGCAGTATGAATCAGTGATAGCAGAAGCGGATGGTTTGGTCTTTAATTGTGCTTAAACTTTAAGCAATACAACGTATTATTCAGTATTAATGTTACGGCATAAATAAGCCGCTTCTGGAACCATGCACTTGACAGCCGTGTTAATCAGAATTAGTTTTATCCATAATAAAAACATGTTTTCATCATAATTACAATAAAGGGGAACAGGAATGAAATCATATAGTGTGAGTTTCAACAAGCGTTCACGTCTGAACCGGATTCCTGAAATCAGCAATGAAACTGTGGGGCTGTTGCAGCCATTGGAGGCAGACGGACTGACGGAACGATTATCAACAAGCTTGATGATCGAAAATGATTTTTACCCCTGTTTTGACTGGACGTTCCCACCCCCTTTATTAAATAAATCCGAGCCACCGGCATCGGCCAATAAGTTGTTCAAACATTCTTCAGTTATTTCTGACGCATTTAGCCTGTATTTGCACAGTCCATTTTGTAAAAGTCTTTGTAGTTTCTGTTACTACACTATCATACCCGGGAAGGGTATCGAGAAAGCCGAGCGCTATGTTGATTATCTTCTTCGGGAGATGAAAATGTATGCCGAGGTCATGCAGGATAAAAAATGTGAGTCGATATATTTCGGCGGTGGTACGCCGACTTTTCTGGACGATCATTTGCTGGCTAAATTGTTTGACGGGATTCATAAGTATTTCAATCTTGCTGAGGATATAGAAATCAGCATAGAGTCTTCCCCCGGCACCTTGCCACGCAGGAAAGTGGAGTTATTGACCTCTCTGGGTGTCAACCGTCTGAGTTACGGCATTCAAACACTGGATGAAAAGCTGCTGGCAAGCATGAATCGTCACTACTCTGTTGATGAGGCGCTGCGGGAACTGGATGTCGCGCTGGCGCTGATTGGCAATGTCAACGTCGATACCATGTACGGTTTTGAAAATGAATCCGACAATGCGCTACAGAATAGTTTGCAGAAATTTTATGAGATCGGCGTACCCGGGTTATCGGTTTATGCGCTGGACAGACAACGTGATAACAAGAATAAGGAATTGGGACTGCCACCGAAGGATGAATCCTATGAAGACAAGATTCGAATATTTTCCGAAGCGGATCATTTTCTATTCCAGAAAGGCTATCGCCAGATATTACAGAATGTCTATGCTATGCCCGGTAAAGCATCCTATCGCCACCAGGTGCGTCGTTGGGACAATCTGACGCTGGTGGCGCTTGGCGTTGCCGCGCAGGGCTACGCGCCGCGCACACCCTACCAGAACTACCCGGCGCTTAAGTCCTATTACAAGGCGATTGATGAAGGATGTTTACCGATTATTACTGTTGATCATCTTTCTGCTGAGATGGAACTGATTCGTGAAGTTTCCAGCCAGTTACGTTTTACCCGGATTGACCTTGATGCCATTGAGCGAAAATATGGCGTGGATCTTAATATCGTTTTTGCCGATTTGATTGATTCGCTCATTGAACTGGGCTATTTGCAGCGTGAACTGAATACCCTGCGCATGACACCCAGCGCATCGTATTATAATAATATTATTCCCATGCTATTCGCACCGGATGCCTTTTCGCAAGAGTTGCTCGGGCTGCCGGAAGAATATCTGGAAACCTTTCCTGTGCCCTCGGTTATGGTTCAGGTAGGTTGTACCCAGAGCGCGCCTATTGAGGTATCGCTTTGTGAATGAGTTTGGCAGACTTGTCTTTGTTATCCAGGGAAGGGGTTCTCCGGAATTCTTATTGCTTAGTATGCACACTCAGGAAGGCAGAAAAGAATAATCGGTATAGCCTTTTTCATCTCCGCCATAAAAGCTGGCCTGATCCGCAGTATTCAGCAGCGCATCGGCTTTTAATCGTTCGACAAGATCAGGATTAGCGATATAGGGTATGCCGAATGACACCAGATCAGCCGTTCCGCTTTTTATCGCCTCATCGGCGCTTTGTCGGTCATAGCCATGGTTAGCCATGTATATACCATCGTAAAGCGCCGCCAGTTTTTTATAATCGAAGGTTTTATCCGCCTCGGGAAGGGGTGACATGCTACCTTCAAGAATGTGCAGATAAGCCAGTTTCAACGGCTTGAGTTGTTGCACGACATAGCTGAATAATGTCGTCGGATCGGAATCATGCATACTGTTAAAACTGTTGAGCGGAGACAGACGAACACCGACACGCTGGCTGTCACAGACACTTGTTACCGCTTCAAGCACCTGGAGCAAAAAGCGACTGCGATTCTCAAGCGAGCCTCCGTATTCATCTGTACGATTATTGCTGCCATCACGCAGGAATTGATCAATCAGATAACCGTTAGCGGCATGAATTTCGACACCATCGAAACCTGCGTCCAGGGCATGTCGGGCCGCCTGTCGATAGTCATCAATGATATTATCTATTTCACCGGTTTCCAGTGCATGCGGTTGTACAAAGGGTTGTAACCCGCTATAGGTGAATGCATCACCGTCAGGTTTGATAGGCGAGGGGGCAACAGGTAGCGCGTTATCAGGTTGCAGGGAAGGATGTGAAATACGACCGACATGCCAGAGTTGAATAAAAATATGGCTGCCTTTTTGATGTATAGCGGTGGTAATTTTTTTCCAGCCCGACACTTGTTCATTGTTATAGATGCCGGGTGTAAACGGATAACCTGCACCCTGAGGGGATATCTGCGCACCTTCGGTAATAATTAGCCCCGCGCTTGCGCGTTGTTCATAGTAAAGCCGGTTTATTTCCTGTGGGATATTCCCCTCAGCCGCCCGGTTACGGGTCATGGGTGCCATAACAATGCGATTGGTCAGGGCACAGGAACCCAGCTGGAGGGGGCTGAAAAGATCCTTGCTATCCATATCATTGTCCTTTCGTTATGAGTAGTCTTGAGTTGAGACAGAATAAAATAGAATTTGGTCGGCGTGAGAGGATTCGAACCTCCGACCCCTTCGTCCCGAACGAAGTGCGCTACCAGGCTGCGCTACACGCCGCGTTGATTAATAGGTGCGGTTGACGGCAAATCTGGCGAGAAAACTGAGCGCATCCTTGTAATTGGATGCCGGGATGATACTCAGTGCCTCAATGGCCTTGTCAGCCTCGATTTGCGCACATCGCGCAGTGTAGTCGATGGCGCCGGTGGATTCAATGGCAGCACAGACTTTGTCAATGCGTTCGAGTCCGCCTTCTTCGATGGCTTTGCGTATTTCTGTGGTCTGTGCTGCCGTGCCGTTGTGCATGGCGTAAATCAGGGGCATGGTGGGTTTGCCTTCGGCCAGATCATCGCCAACATTTTTGCCGATTTCCTCGCTGGAGGCACTGTAGTCCAGTACGTCATCAATCAACTGGAAAGCGCAGCCCAGATGCATGCCATAGGCTTTCATGGCTTCTTCTTCCTGTTTATTGCGTTCGCCAATGATAGCACCGAGTTGGGCGGCGGACTCGAACAGTTTGGCAGTTTTATTGTGAATCACTTCCAGATAACGGGCTTCATCCGTATCCGCATCATGCACATTGAGTAGTTGCAGGACTTCGCCTTCGGCAATGGTGTTGGTGGCGTGAGCGAGGATATCCATCACCGGCATGCTGCCGAGTTCTACCATCATCTCGAAGGCGCGGGAATAAAGAAAATCACCGACCAGGACACTGGCTTCATTGCCGAACAGGTTGTTGGCGGTTTCTTTGCCCCGGCGCAGATCGGAGTTGTCCACAACATCATCGTGAAGCAGAGTAGCGGTGTGAATAAACTCAATAACCGTTGCTAATTCAATATGTTGCGAGCCACCGTAGGCTAGCGCCCGGGCGGCCAGCAGGTGGATGATCGGACGCAAACGCTTGCCGCCACTATTGATGATATAGACGCCAATCTGGTTGACCAGTACGACTTCCGATTGCAGGCGAAGTTGAATACAGCGATTGACACCCTCCATATCCGGGGCAATCAGGGCATAAATATCTTCAATAGCCATAAGTACTTAAGCAATTCTTCATATTGGGGGTGCATGCTAGGGCGCGAGCGGGGGGGGTGTCAAGCCGGTTTCACAGGAGACTTGTTCGTTTGTGTGTAGGATTATTGTCAAAAACAGGCATATCTGCGCATATTCCATTGTAAATGGGTGGATCTGCATTGACCGGCTGGCGCTGAGCCGCTAAAATTGCGCCCCTTTACGCATTCCGTCTTTACCCTGCTGTTATGGAGGGTGAGATTCAAGTTTCTGGAGAAAATCACATGTACGCGGTAATTAAAACCGGTGGCAAACAGTATAAGGTCGAACAGGGCCAGAAAATCCGGGTTGAGAAAATCAACGCCGAATCCGGTGCCAGCATCGATCTGGATAAAGTGCTGATGGTTGCCGATGGCGAAGATATTAAATTTGGCACCCCTTTCCTTGATGGTAGTAAAGTCACCGCGACTATTACCGAACACGGTCGTGGCAAGAAAATCCGTATTATCAAGTTCCGTCGGCGTAAACATCACAAAAAGACCCAGGGCCACAGACAGGCCTATACGGAACTGGAAATCACTGGCATCAATGCTGGTTAAAGTATTGAATTAAAGAGGCAAGACAATGGCACATAAAAAAGCGGGTGGTAGTACACGTAACGGGCGCGATTCCAACGCTAAACGCCTTGGCGTTAAACGCTATGGCGGCGAGAACGTGCTGGCAGGCAATATTCTGATTCGTCAGCGTGGCACCAAGGTTCATCCCGGTGTGAACGTAGGCCAGGGCGGAGATGATACTTTGTTCGCCAAGGTAAGCGGTACCGTGGTGTTTGAAATCAAAGGTCCCAAGCGGCGTAAACAGGTGAGCATTATCCCCGCTGCATAAACGCTGCCGGTAAGCTCATCGAAAACCCCGTCACGTACGGGGTTTTTTGTTTCCAGCTATGGCAATAGCGCAACCGGGACTGTGATTTTTGGTGTCCTGCTTATGTACTGACGGGAACAGGTTTTGTTCGTCCCCCGCAACTCGCAACTAAATATTATGAAATTCGTAGACGAAGCAACCATCAAGGTCGAAGCCGGCAAAGGCGGCAACGGCATCGCCAGTTTTCGCAAGGAAAAATATATCGAGCTTGGCGGTCCTGACGGTGGTGACGGTGGTGATGCGGGCAGCATTTATCTGACTGGCAACGTTAATCTCAATACCTTGGTGGATTTTCGTTTTACCCGCCGTTATCGAGCCGAGAGCGGTCAATCCGGACGCAGCCGTAACTGTACTGGCAAGGGTGGTGAAGATCTTTATATCAGGGTGCCGCTTGGCACCCAGGTATATGATGTGGATACCGAAGAGCTGATTGGCGATGTACTGGTCGAAGACCAGGTATTGCTGGTGGCGCAGGGCGGCGTCCACGGTATTGGTAATGTCCATTTCAAAAGCAGTACCAACCGTGCGCCCCGTCAGTGTACCAAGGGCAAGCCGGGGGATGTGCGTGATTTGCGCCTGGAACTGAAGGTGCTGGCCGATGTCGGCTTGCTGGGTATGCCTAATGCGGGTAAATCAACTTTTATTCGTGCGGTCTCCGCCGCCAGACCCAAAGTCGCCGACTACCCTTTTACGACCCTGCACCCCAATCTTGGGGTGGTCAGCATTGAAGCTCATCGCAGTTTCGTAATAGCCGATATTCCCGGCTTAATCGAAGGCGCAGCCGATGGCGCAGGGCTGGGCATTCGTTTTCTTAAACATCTGTCGCGCACCCGTTTATTATTGCATCTGGTGGACGTAGCTCCCCTGCATGAATCGGTTGATCCGGTGGCCGAGGTGCGGATGCTTGAAAAAGAAATGGAAAAATTTGATGCTGAGTTACTGGGCTATGATCGCTGGCTGGTGCTAAATAAGCTGGATCTGTTGCCTGAGGATGAACGGGATGCGCGTTGCCAAGAAATCGTCCAGCGTCTCGACTGGCAGGGCCCCGTGTTTCATCTGTCGGCTCTCAATAAACAGGGTACACAGGAACTGTGTTACCGGATTATGGAGTATATTGAAGAACAACAGGAATGAGTGACACGTGACGAGTGACGAGGTAAATACCCCGGGAATTCGACTAATGTTTTGCCTCGTCCCTTGTCCTTCGCAACTCGTCACTTTTTTTGGTTATGACTGATCGCAAGCAAATCAAACACGCCCGCCGCTGGGTCATCAAGATTGGCAGCGCACTGCTGACCCGGGATGGTGCCGGTCTCGATCTGCCGGCTATACAAGCTTGGGTGGATCAGATTGCAGGGTTGCTGGATCAGGGCATGGAAGTGGTGCTGGTGTCCTCTGGCGCTGTTGCAGAGGGCATGTGTCGCTTGGGCTGGAAGCAACGGCCTCATGCCCTGCATGCGTTGCAGGCTGCCGCCGCTGTTGGTCAGATGGGGCTGATTCAAGCCTGGGAATCCTGTTTTTCCCGTCACGCCCGGCAGACAGCGCAGATTCTTCTCACTCACGACGATCTTTCCAACCGGGAACGGTACTTGAATGCCCGTGGCACGATTCGCAGTTTGCTGGCGTTGGGTGTCGTGCCCGTAGTGAATGAAAATGACACGGTGGTGATTGATGAAATCCGTTTTGGTGACAATGACACCCTGGCCGCGCTGGTGGCAAATCTGGTGGAAGCGGATAACCTCGTCATCCTGACGGATCAGAACGGCCTGTTTGATCGGGATCCACGTCAGCACGCTGAGGCGAAGCTAATCACTGAAGCTCTGGTAAGTGAGCCATCACTTGAGGCCATGGCCGAAGGTGGTGCAGGCAGTCTGGGACGTGGGGGCATGACCACCAAGATTCGAGCGGCGCGGCTGGCAGCGCGTTCCGGTGCCTCTACCCTGATCGCCTCGGGGCGTGAACCCCGGGTACTCGAAGCACTGCATCGAGGGGAAGAAACAGGCACCTTGCTCAAAGCGGCGGATGCGCCTATCACCGCACGCAAACAATGGCTGGCGGGTCATCTGCAAACATGCGGACGAGTAGTGCTGGATGAGGGGGCAATCAAGGTTTTGCGGGAATCAGGGCGCAGTTTGCTGGCTGTCGGCGTGACGGCCGTGGAGGGTGACTTTGCCCGTGGTGATATGGTGGCCTGCGTCGATAGCCAGGGTCGGGAAGTCGCGCGCGGGCTGGTGAACTATCCGACTGCTGATGTGCGCAAAATTATGGGTCAGGCCAGTGACAAAATAGAAATGTTACTTGGTTATATTGATGAGGCCGAGCTGATTCACCGTGACAATCTGGTGCTGGCGAGGTAAGGGCGCATAAAAAAACCGATCATCGACCGGCTTTCTTTTGTGTTGTAAACATTCGGCCTTACATGGCCTGGATGCGGGTATTCAGACGACTTTTATGACGAGATGCCTTGTTCTTGTGGATATGCCCTTTGGTAACCGTTTTGTCGATAACGGATACGGCAGTTTTGTAAGCAGTCTGAGCCTGTTCCTTATCGCCTTTTTCAATAGCGGCAATCACTTTCTTGATAAAGGTACGGAAGGTCGCGCGCTGCCCGGTATTAAGGTGATGCCGTTTTTCGGCCTGGCGTGCGCGTTTTCTGGATTGTGCTGAGTTCGCCAATTTGTTCTCCTGAACATTTGTAAGCTTGTAAAAGCGGCGTATTTTGCGGCTTTTCGCTTTTTTTGTCAATTCTTTTTGAAGTCTGTTTGAAACGGGTTCGTTGTTGCCGGGTAGACATGCTATGCTTGCCGGCTACCGTTGAACACCATTAAAAACAGTCACTTAATAACAAAACCAGCAATATCGCAGGGAATATCCAGAGATGAGTTTGATAAAGTCAACCGCAGTGGTTAGCTCCATGACGTTTGTTTCACGGATTTCCGGTCTGCTGCGGGACATGACGGTAGCGTATATTTTCCCTGTGGGTGGCACCACCGATGCTTTTTTTGTCGCCTTCAAAATTCCGAATTTTCTGCGCCGCCTGTTTGCCGAGGGTGCTTTTTCGCAGGCTTTTGTGCCGGTATTAACAGAGTACAAAATCAACCAGGAAAAGGACGAGGTGGTAGTGCTGGCACAAAATGTGGCCGGCACCATGGCCGGGGTTCTGTTTCTTCTGACCACAGTCTGTATGCTGGCTTCGCCGCTGTTGGTGATCTTGTTTGCGCCGGGTTACCTGAATAACCCGGCGCAGTTTGATTTAACCGCAGCCATGCTGCGCATCACCTTCCCCTATATATTGTTTATTTCCATGATTGCGCTGGCGGGCGGTATCCTTAACAGCTATAGCCGGTTTGCGGTGCCCGCTTTTACCCCGGTTTTTCTAAATCTCGTCCTCATTAGTGCCGCCTTCTGGTTAGCGCCGCATATGGCGCAGCCTATTATGGCTATGGCCTGGGGGGTCTTCATTGCTGGTGCCGTGCAACTGGGCTTTCAATTTCCTGCGCTGAAGCGACTGGGGTTTCTGCGTTGGCCGCGCTGGGGCTTTCGCCATCCCGGCGTGCGCAAGATTATGAAACTGATGTTGCCGGGGGTTATCGGTTCCTCGGCCATGCAGATAAATCTGCTGTTTGATATTTTTATCGCTTCATTTCTGGCCGCGGGCAGTATTTCCTGGCTATATTATTCTGATCGCCTGATTGAATTTCCACTGGGGGTATTCGGTATCGCGCTGGGAACCGTGATTCTGCCCAAACTGTCGGAGAAACATGCCGAGGGTGATCCTAAAGCTTTTTCCCATATGCTCGACTGGGCGTTACGCTGGGTAGTGATTATCGGTATCCCGGCAGCGGTAGCTCTGGCAGTATTGGCGGTGCCCCTGCTCAGCACCCTGTTTTTGCACGGTAAATTTTCTGCCCGGGATGTGGATATGTCCAGTTTAAGTCTGATGGCCTATGCCGCCGGACTGTTGGGTTTCTCCCTGGTCAAAGTGCTGGCACCGGGCTATTTTGCACGCCAGGATACGCGTACACCCGTGCGTATTGCATTGATTGCCATGGCTGTAAACATGCTGTTCAATGTGATCTTTGTTTTTGGCCTGCGATATCTGGATTTCAGGGGCCCCCATGCCGGACTGGCGCTGGCGACCACGCTGTCTTCGATTCTTAATGCCAGCCTGTTGTTGCGTGGACTTTTGCGTCAACAGGTGTATCAGCCTGAATCCGGCTGGCGGCGGCTGTTTTTGCAGGTGGGCATCGCAAGCATCGTGATGCTGCTTATCTTGTTATGGCTGGAAGGTGATACGATGTTCTGGATGCAGGCCGGTGTGGTAAAACACCTTTTACGTCTGGCGCTGATCGTCCCGACTGGAATTGGCGTTTATTTTAGCTGCCTATGGCTTCTGGGTATGCGTTTCACCATTCTGCGCAGACCGGGCATGGCTTCCAGCTAAGATCGGCCGCTTATTATTTCCGCTCATCTTGCCATTACGATATAATCGCTGTTTTTTATTCGCGCTGAAAACCAGGCGCAGGTTGAGTTGATGGAGCTGATTCGGGATCTGCATAATCTTCGCAAACGTCATCAGGGATGTGTCGCCACTATTGGCAACTTTGACGGGATACATCTTGGGCATCAGGCTGTCATTGGTCAGTTGGCGGAGAAAGCGAGTGAACGGCATCTGCCGATGACGCTAATCACCTTCGAGCCGCAGCCGCAGGAATATTTTTCCCCGCAGGCCTCGCCACCCAGGTTGATGCGCTTTCGTGAAAAAATGCAGGCCCTGCACCGCTATGCGGTAGATCGCGTCATGTGCCTGACGTTTAATGATATGCTGGCGCAAATGCCGCATAAGCAGTTTATCGAAGACATTCTGGTCAAGGGTTTGGGCTTGCGTTATCTGGTGGTAGGCGATGACTTTCGTTTTGGCCGGGGACGCGAAGGAACATTTTCCATACTCCGGGAAGCGGGTCGGAAATACGGCTTTCAAGTGGTGAATATGCACACGTTTTCGGTGCTGGGTGAACGGGTTAGCAGCACCCGCGTTCGCCAGGCGCTGGCCGAGGGGGATATGGCGCTGGCGGAGGAACTGCTGGGGCGGGATTACCGTATGAGCGGCCGGGTGGCTCACGGCGCAAAGTTGGGACGGCAGTTGGGATTTCCCACGGCAAATATCCACCTGCATCGGAAAGTATCGCCCTTGCAGGGAATCTTTGCCGTGGAAGTTTACGGCCTGGATCGAGAACCTTTGATCGGCGTGGCCAGTCTTGGTACCCGGCCCACGGTCGATGGCACCCGTACCCTGCTGGAAGTCTATTTGTTCGATTTTGACGAGGATATTTACGGCCGCCATATCCAGGTCAGTTTTCGGCACAAGTTGCGCGATGAAGAACGCTTTGATTCACTGCAAGCCCTGACGCAACAGATAGAAAAGGATGTCGAGCAGGCCAGGGTTTTTTTTGCAACCTGCAACTGATTTTATTATTTGTAAATGGAACCACTCTGGAAAAGAAATACTAATCGTGACCGACTATAAAGATACCCTCAATCTCCCGCAGACGAAATTTCCCATGCGTGGCAACCTGGCTAATCGTGAACCGGCCTTTCTTAAGCACTGGCAGGACATCGATCTCTATGGCAAGTTGCGCCAGCTGGGCAAGCAGCAGCAACGGCCGCCATTTGTACTGCATGATGGCCCGCCTTATGCCAATGGCGATATTCACATCGGTCACGCAGTCAACAAAATCCTAAAAGACATTATTATCAAATCGCGCAGCCTGAGCGGTTTTGATGCGCCCTATATTCCAGGTTGGGACTGTCATGGCCTGCCGATTGAATTGCAGGTGGAGAAAAAAATTGGCAAAGCAGGCATTAAAGTGTCTGCGGCTGAATTTCGTGAAGCCTGTCGCACGTATGCACGCAAACAGGTCGATGGCCAGCGGGCGGACTTTATTCGTCTGGGCGTGATCGGTGACTGGGATCATCCCTACCTGACCATGGACTTTGCATTCGAGGCCAACATCGTGCGGGCGCTGGGTCGAATCATCGACAAAGGTCATTTGCACAAGGGTGCCAAACCGGTTCACTGGTGCGTGGATTGTGGTTCGGCGCTGGCCGAGGCGGAAGTTGAATACGAAAACAAAACGTCGCCAGCGATTGATGTACGCTTTGAGGTGCTGGACGAAGAAGCGTTAATGATACGTTGTCATCATGTGGAAGGTCATGAAGGTATGGGGCCGGTTTCGGTGGTGATCTGGACGACAACACCCTGGACTTTGCCCGCCAATCAGGCGGTTGCCCTGAATCCGATGCTGGAGTATTCCGTGGTGCAATGTGAAGGCGTGGGTGACCATGTGTCCGAGCGTTTGATCATCGCCAGTGAAATGCTCAAGGATGTTATGGGGCGTTATGATCTGGAAAAATATCGGGTGATCGCTTATTGCCGGGGTGAGGATCTGGAAGGACTGAAACTGGGACATCCCTTTTATGATCGGCAGGTGCCGGTGATTCTGGGCGATCACGTAACCCTGGAAGCCGGTACTGGCGCAGTGCATACGGCACCGGGTCATGGTCAGGAAGATTATGTGGTCGGCACAAAGTATAAACTGAAAATCGATAATCCTGTCAGTAGCGCAGGAACCTTTGTCAAGGGCACGCCCCTGTTTGAAGGCCAGCATGTATTCAAGGCCAATGAATCGGTGATTGAGGTGCTGAAGGCGAAGAACATGCTGGTGCATGAGGAGGCTATTCGCCACAGTTATCCGCATTGCTGGCGGCACAAAACGCCGATCATTTTTCGTGCTACGCCGCAGTGGTTTATCAATATGGATCAGAAGGATCTGCGCGAGGCGGCGCTGAAGGCTATTGAAGGTGTTAGCTGGATACCCGACTGGGGGCAAGCGCGTATTCGTTCTATGGTAGAAGGGCGGCCGGACTGGTGCATCTCTCGCCAGCGCACCTGGGGCGTGCCCATTACCTTGTTTATTCATAAGGAAAGCAGCAAGCTGCATCCCCGTTCCGCTGAGTTGATTGAATCAGTGGCGAAACGTATCGAAGAAAAAGGCATTGAGGCCTGGTTCTCACTGGAGCCAAAAGAGTTGCTCGGGGATGAAGCTGAAGACTATGAAAAAGTCACGGATACTCTCGATGTCTGGTTTGACTCCGGCGTGACCCACTTTGCTGTATTGAACCAGCGCGAAGGTCTTGTCGATTATCCGGTTGCCGATCTGTATCTTGAGGGGTCGGATCAGCATCGCGGCTGGTTCCAGTCTTCGCTGATGACATCCGTGGCGATGGAAGGTGTCGCGCCGTATAAATCGGTGTTGACTCACGGCTTTACCGTGGACTCCAAAGGACAGAAAATGTCCAAGTCCCGGGGTAATGTGATGGCACCGCAGAAAGTGATCAAAAACCTGGGTGCCGATATTATTCGTCTATGGGTGGCCTCGACCGATTATCGCGGTGAGATGACGGTTTCCGATGAGATCCTCAAACGCACTTCCGATGCCTATCGGCGTATTCGTAATACAGCGCGCTACCTGTTGTCTAATCTGGATGGCTTTGATCCGGCTACAGATATGCTGGCGGCTGATAAAATGCTATCACTGGATAAATGGGCAGTAGCGCAGACTCATCGGCTGCAACAACAGATCATGGCCGCCTATAACGATTATGAATTTCATACTATTTATCAGTTGGTGCATAACTTCTGCGCCCTGGAACTGGGCAGCTTCTATCTCGATATTACCAAAGATCGACAGTACACTACCCAGGCCAACAGCATTGCCCGGCGCTCGGCGCAAACAGCAATGTACCATATCATTGAATCACTGGTGCGCTGGCTGGCACCCATCCTGAGTTTTACGGCGGAAGACATCTGGCAGGCTATGCCGGGGTATCGTAACGAGTCCGTGTTATTAAATACCTGGTATGAAGTGCCTGATATGTATGCCTCGGCAGATGAAGAAAATGAAGCTATGACTTATTGGCAAAAAGTCATTGGCGTGCGTGATGCGGTCAACAAGGAACTCGAAAAACTGCGTGTGGCAGGTGAGATTGGCTCCGGGCTGGCAGCCGAAGTCAGCGTGCATTGCGGTCGAGAGATCTACGATGTGCTGGCTGCGCTTGAAGATGAGCTGCGGTTTGTTTTCATCACCTCGACAGCGAATATCGCCCTCGATGAAACCCCGCTGGTCAATGCCGAACATTATACGCTGGAAAGCAATGATGAAATCTGGGTTTCGGTTAATGCTTCCGCTGCCGTCAAATGCGTGCGCTGCTGGCATCATCGTGCCGATGTAGGCAGCAACGATAAGCATCCGGAATTGTGCGGCCGTTGCGTGGAAAATATTGAAGGCAATGGCGAGACTCGCAAGTATGCATAAGAGCCAACAAATTATTATGAAATGTTGGGCTTCGCGTTGCTTAGCCCAACCTACATTAGGCAGTATTCAATGTTAAAGTGGCTGTGGTTATCAAGTCTGGTTGTTGTTCTTGATCAAATCAGTAAATACATGGCCAGCCACATGCTGGAAATGTTTCGGCCGCTTGCGGTAATGCCCATGTTTAATCTGACCCTGATGTATAACACCGGTGCCGCATTCAGTTTTCTGAGTAATGCGGGTGGATGGCAACGCTGGTTTTTTACACTTCTTGCGGCTGTCGTCAGCGTTATAATATTTACCTGGATCCGTCGGCTGGGTTCAGATCAGCATCTTCAGGCAGCCGCTCTGTCACTGGTGCTGGGGGGCGCATTGGGCAACGTAATTGATCGCCTGTTGCTGGGGCATGTGGTGGATTTTATCCAGATCTATTATGACCGTTGGTACTGGCCGGCATTTAATCTTGCCGACTCGGCCATCACGCTCGGTGTTGGTCTGCTGATACTGGATACCCTGCTGCATAATAAAGCACCTTCCAAAACAAAAGATAAACCTCAAGCCTAGAGCGGAATGCCATGTCGAATATCGAACCCCTGTGTATAGGTGAAGATTGTGAGGTTCTACTCAATTTTACCCTGAGTCTGACCGATGGCACGATTGTGGATGCCACGGAAGAAAATCAGCCCATGCGTCTTTGCATCGGCGATGGCAGCCTGATTGAGGGCTTGGAACAAAGCTTGTATGGCATGAAAACAGGTGATCATCAATGCCTGTTAATCGATCCCCGCGATGCTTTTGGTTTTCCTGATGAAACCCAGTTGCATGAAATGCCGCGTACCGAGTTTTCTAAAGATATCGAATTGCAGGTCGGATTGATTATCGGTTTTAGCACGCCGGCTGGCGATGACGTGCCCGGCACCATTAAAGATCTGAAAGATGATGTTGTACTGATTGATTTTAATCATCCATTGGCCGGACGTGAAATCATTTTTGACGTGGAAGTTCTTGAGGTTAAGCGGGTGGATTCATGAGTATCAATTATCGCATCCGTATTTTCACCCCGGCTGTCTCCGGGAGAGGCGGGGGCTGAGGATATAAAATACATGCCAATACTTCTGCAACAATTAATATAAGAGCAAAATGAGTCCTGTTACTGATAACATAAAAGTTACCCTGGCGAATCCGCGTGGATTTTGCGCCGGGGTTGATCGGGCGATTGAGATTGTCGAGCGGGCGCTGGAGCTGTTTGAACATCCCATCTATGTGCGGCATGAGGTAGTGCATAACCGCTATGTGGTTCATTGCTTGAATAAACATGGCGCAATCTTTGTCAATAAATTGAATGAAGTCCCCGATGGGGCAACGGTGATATTCAGCGCCCACGGAGTACCTAAATCCGTCTGTGAAGAAGCACAGCAACGCGGCTTGAAGGTGTTTGATGCCACCTGCCCGCTGGTGACAAAAGTCCATATGGAAGTCGTGCGTTACAACAGGGCCGGGTATGACTGTATTTTGATTGGCCATGCGGGGCATCCTGAAGTTGAAGGTACCATGGGTCAGTTTGACGCCTCTTTAGGCAAACAGATCTATCTGGTTGAAAATGTCGATGATGTGCAGGTGCTTGAGATACGCGATCCGGGCAACCTGGCCTATATTAGCCAGACCACTTTATCCCTGGATGATACGGCTGATATTATCAAGGCCTTGCGCACACGTTTTCCTGACATCAGCGGGCCGAAGAAAAATGATATTTGTTATGCCACCCAGAATCGTCAGGATGCAGTAAAACAACTGGCGGCAAAGTGTGATCTGGTATTGATAGTGGGCTCCCCCAATAGTTCCAATTCAAACCGTTTGCGTGAAGTGGCCGAGCGTCTTGATGTTCCGGCCTATCTTATCGATAATAAAAATGAAATAAAAAGAGACTGGCTCAACGGAAAGAAATCAATTGGATTGAGTGCGGGTGCCTCAGCCCCCGAGATTCTGGTTAATGATGTTATTGAGCGTCTGAAAGAATGGGGCGTGAGCGATGTAGTGCAGGATATAGGGAGTGAAGAGAAAGTTATTTTTTCTTTGCCGCATGCTCTAAAGAAGGTTTAAGAAAAAATCATGTCCTACGACTGCCTGACAATGAGAAAATTTTTGTCCGGCTAAAATTGTTCACCCTTCGACAGGCTCAGGGCGAACGGTTATTTAGTTTTAGCGCTCATGTTTGTGATGAGCCTTGTCAAATCCGTTGGTGGTAAGTTTTTAGGCGAACCTTATAGAATCCCCCCCCCGTTCGTGGTGAGCTTGTCGAACCATGAACGGGGGGGGGTAGTAAGTTGGCGTTTATTTAATTGCTTCCCCAACAGCGCGAGGTATTGCTGACAGCGCCGTTTATACTTGAAAAGCCTTTGATTCCCGAATTATTAATAGTAAACGTATCGCAGTTGTTATCATTATGAGGTTTATTGCTGACAGTAATATTATAGCCAGCCCCTGCGTTGGTTATAGCGATAGCGCTAGTATAAATATCCCCGCGTGTGCCAGTTGGATCATATTTTGCGCGTATAGCAGGGATAACGGCACTCGTTGCTGTGGCAATGCAGGCGTTAACATAGATACCATTATTGTTGGATGCACAACGCTCCATTTCCAGACGCAGCATGGAGGCCATGGCGATGGCCTCGGTGCGTTGGCTTTTGAGTCTTTGCGACTGGTAAATCGGCCAGGATATGCTGGCCAGGATGGCGATGATGGCGACCACGACCATCATTTCAATCAGGGTGAAGGCCTGAGAGTGTGTCTTGCTAATGTGGGGTTTATATTTTTTCATTCTTCTGCATGTAATCAGATATTGGAAAACAGCCAGTGCAGCTTATGCCTGCACCGGCTAGGATTATGCTACTTAACATTCCAGTAATCCATTTTATAGTAATTAGCCGGAAGAATTTTTATGTCCTTCTTATTCGCATCTTTGAGAACCTGGGTTCCATAAAAGACCGTAGGGCCGCCTGCTGTGAAAACAACGCTTGGCTTCGGAGGTAGCCCCGTTACATTAAGAACACCTTTGCGGTCACAACGCTTTAGAGTGCCATTGTTGCAAAAGTTGAATACCGGCTGCGCATCGAGCAGGCTGATAGCCCAGGAGGACGATGTTCCTTTGCCAGGTGCGCAACTATTGGACTGGGTACCCTTAATGGGCGTGAAACTCGAAAATATGAGAAGGTTGTTGAAGGTGATGGATTTACCCAGCACTTTCTCCCCCACAAAGGTTCCATCAGCCTGATCGAGTTTGATATACCAGCCATTGTCGGTATTCAGAGCCTGGCGGGCAGCATCAATCTGTTTCTGGGTACCCTGGCCCGCAAGATTTTTGGTCGCGTCATAAAGATTATTTTCGGTAATGGTTGTGTAGATGGCATTGCCGTTTATATCTTTAGCCGGGCCACGAACATTGGTGTTCCGAATGACATAGAAACGATCATGAATCGTGGTGTCCAGCGGGTGAGCGCGGAAGCCTGAACCAATAGAGATGGTTAGGTATTCCTGACTGCCCTGACGAACATAGGCCACATCCGGTGCAGAAAAGAAATGGCGGTTGTTTGCAGCCGCCTGGTTAGCGGGAACATTGGTCGCTGTACCATTAAGATCGGCAATCACACCGCCGCTCATGAGGTTGGCTGCGCCAGTATTGCTCTTGTTAATATCGAAGCGCCAGATACGGGCTGCGGTATCGGCAGCATAAATCTGATCGATATAGCCGTCACCATTGCTGTCAAAGACAGTCACATTGGCGGCAAGCGCGTTTTTCATATTAGCCAGTTTCAGATCGGCATTGGAGGTGTTGATGCTGGCCCACCACAAACGCTTGCCAGTATTCGCATCGACGATATACAGTGCCCGACCCATACTATCAGCGGCGGGCAGGGTGGTGCTGTCTATATTGCTGTCATAGCCGCCACCGAAGATCAGAACATCCCGGTCGGCACCGTTAAACTTGATTTTGGCATGGATCATTTTTGACCAGGTTTGACCCAGCTCCGCAAAATCACCGGTGCCGCCCTTGATTTCCCATTTCAGCTTGGGGCTGCTGCGATCGGTGACATCCAGGGCATAGTAATTTCTGCCGCCCCGGCGCATGCCGAAGTACAGGTAAACATGTTCACCCGTCTGCACCGTACCGTCAGGGTTCAGCACCAGAAGATCATTATTGAGATCATTGTGCCAGATCGTCATGGGGCCATCCAGGCCATAAAGACGGGTGCTCGTTGTCGTGTTGCCTTCCAGTAAGGGCAGGTGAGAGAGTAAATCCTTGGGGATAAAGGCAAACTGCTCAACGCCGGTTTTGGTATTGATAGCATGCAGAAAACCCTGGTTGGTGGTCATATAGAGCGTGATGTCGGCATTGGCTGTTGTGGTTCCCTTATAGGTCACCAGTTGTGGTTCACTGTGCAGGGGATCGCCAATCGCCTGGCGAGAGTCGGTTGTCGAACCATTCCCATTTTCATCCAGCACATCCACGCCGCGCGCCCACTGGATCAGGGACGTGCGATCGGTAGCGCTGGCCGTAGTGGAAAGTCCCAACATGGATTTGGTCAGTGCCGTATTGCTGTCGAGTAGCTTGTTTTTGAGGCTCTCCAGTGTGATAGACGCGGTCTGTGGAGCAAGCAGCGCACTGTCGGCCCCGGTAAAGGTATAAATTCTTCGGTTGGCAGGAGTCGGCAGCATTTCGGCCGCGCCGCCCTTTTCAACATCTGCGCCATCGACCGAGGTGCTCCAGTAGCTTTGGGCAGAGGCCAGGAATAAACCGGTATTGGGATCAACGGCCTTGTTTCCGCTCACATCGGCAATAATCAGATTAGAGCTGGGATCGCCTTTCACTGCGCGCACCAGTTGATACTTTTTCAGATTACCCGGCCAGCGGTAGTTTATGGTGGGGCGAAACAGGCTAAAATACAGTTCGTTTCGGTGCGTCAGGCGATTAAAGGCGTTGACCGATACCGCAGGGGAGACGAAGGTGGTGCTGACTTTGCCGATGTCCGTGATAATGGAGGTAAACGCTTTGGCTAAATCATTGGAAGAATTAGCCGTAAAGTAGCCAATACTGGGATCGACATTACCCCCACTGCTACCGCCTTTTTGTGCCGTATCCTTGAGAAGTTTCTGACCAGACGTACTAATCCCTTTAGCGAAGCCGATGGTGTAGGTTATGATATTTTGCTTGTCCGGTAATTTGGCGGACTGGTCATTATTGTATAGATAGCCGGCCATTTCATCGAGACAGTCGTTAGAAGAATAACCACAACTATTCGTGACACCGGGGAAAGTATCAGTATTGTACGGTTTTCCTGTGTTGCCATTATTGATCAACGTATCAGCATCACTATCCGCAGTTGGATCACCATCGGTCAGCAGGACGACGAAATTTTTTGAACATTGAAATTTAATCGGGCTTTTGTAAAGACTGGTATCATTGGGATCAAGCACGCCGCTGACATTGGTGGGAACAGCCTTCTTGCCAAAATACACATGTTCGCCCCGATAGTAGAGCATAGCCTCGTAGAGTGTTTCGGCCAATGGTGTGTTGCCATAGGCAGACAGGTTGTCAATGCTATTCTTGAACCCGGCGCGGGTGGAGCTGTTGATAGCCTGCATGGGTTCGGCAAAACTGCCGCCACGGCTAATACTACTAATATAGCAATACCCATACCACCAAAAACAGCCTTTTCGGGCATCAAAACGCATCATGGCGGCATTGATGTTAGATGAACTGTCAATCAGGTTCTTGAGCGCATGCTTAACGATAGTTAGACGACTGAGGCTGACAGTGGATCCATTGCTATTGAGATAGTTGATATAATTAGCGGTGTAAATCGTATAGGAGTCACCAGTAGTATTCCAGTCGATGGCATTGGTATTGTTGGCTTTCCAGGGGCCCCCGTTATTTTGATTGGCCGGGTAGAGGTTGCTGGTATTGATGCCATCGCCGTGTACGCCATAATCAGCCGCGCATTCGACATATTCATTGGTATTGTTGGTCAGCTTTGTCCAGTAGTCCCCGGACGTGGCAGAGCGATACCGTGCAAAGCGTCCGATATAATAGCCGGAGCCGCTGGTTCCCAGAGCGGAGGCCGCATCGTCACATTTGAATAAACTGGCTTTGAGATATTGAGTCGAGGTGCTGCAATCCGGCACCGAACCGTTATTGCTCCAGTAGTAGTGGTTGGAATCGCAGCTACCGGTGTAGGTTGTTGCCGGATTGTAAAGACCATTGGGAACATTAATATAGTTGAAACCCATACTGCCGGAGGTATCAACGATAAACAGGACGTTGGGTTTGGCCGAGGTTGAGCCAGCCGCCATGCCGGTAAAGATCTCGGTATCATCTGCGTACAGTGGTGTACTGCTCATGATAATATAAAGAGCAGAAACCAGAAATAAAATTGCTTTTTTACTTACAGTACGCATGACGCACCTCACTAGACTATTACTGAAAATAATACAAATCTGATAAGTAAATAATAGTTTTACCAGACTATTCGTTTTAGATGTTTTGTTTCGGAATCATAAATCACAAGGGCGTAACTCGCCTTGAGATGGTTGAGCTTATAAAGAGGAACGACTTTTCCCTGATTGGTCACCTGGGTCGTTCCATCGATTGTTAACCTGATCTCTGCGCAGTCAGGACAGTGTTTGACGATGGCGTAGCCATTAAGAGCATTGTTAATATTAATACTGATGCTGCTCACTTCAATAGCTTTATCAACAACAGCCTGTTCAGCCCACCCGGTTACGGGGAGTAATGGAAGCATAAGCAGAGACAGATAAAAAACAGCGCTGATAATTTTTTTCATGGTATTTCTCCAGATAATGTCGGGGACAGAAATGATGAATTACTGTCTTATGGCGGCCCGATTTGTTGTATCACTTCCTGAACGGTACTGCTGGTGCCAGACACAAGCGTTGATGTGCTGCTCAGCATCAGTGGATAGATCTTGACGCCCCCTGTGGTGAACCCCGATATCATTCCTACTGCCGGGGAGGAGCTGAAATCGAGCTGGGCAGGAATAGTCTTTTTGTCAAAGGTACATTTAATCGGGGCAATAATGGCATTGGGATTAATGTCGAATGCGAGCGCGGCGTTTTGCCGGGCAGCCGCGTTGGTGGGTTGCAGAGTGGTACGAATACAGGATTCAGCGGCCTGGAAGGTTGTATTATGACTTTGCAGATTACTGGCCATGCGTTCTTCCAGTGTTGTGGAACTGAGCATGCTGACACTTAGCACGGTCATGACGATGAGGATCAGGAGGGCGACGACGAGTACGATTCCCTGCTGTTTTTTTGCGCCCGTGATAGTCTGGGTTGCGAATAGTGTCATGTCTATTATCTACCTGGGTTACGGGCTTGGAGCCATATCATTGCGAACAAGAATGGTGGTGGTATAGACGCGGCGGATTTCCTTATCAGCATAAGGCCCCAGCGTTTTTCCCAAAAGCTTGAATGTGCGGCTGCTGGCTGCCGAGGCCTGTTCATCGACACTGCTGGACAGCAGGGCAATGCGCAGGCTGACCACTCTGAACCAGTCCGGTTTTCCGTCGCCATCGAGATCGGGGACACCCGTCGAAGTTACATACTGGTTGGCGATGTAGTCACGAGCAAAGTCAGTGTCAACGCCATATAGCACCTGCATGTTTTGAATCCCTTCGGCCAGTTCATTGCCGTTGCAATAGAGGGCGAAAATGGGTTTGCCGCGGTTGTTGAGGCGACCGGTATCGCGAACATCGTATGTATCCAGGGCTGTCTGGCCATTGGTAATGGCATTTTTATCAGCATTAAAGCCGGCCTGGCCGGGGAGCAAGCCGCTACAGTCTGCACTCGGGAGACCGGTCGCGCCATGCCGCAGAGCCAGAATGTCACTCTTATAGGGGTTGTTGGTGACGGCGATATCATTTTGGCTACCATCGAACATGAATTTTTGCACATTGCTGTCGCTGGCGGGGAAGCCTGCCTGGCGAATGTCGCGGCTCAGAAAATCAACGGCGAAGCGTCCGTTTTCCTGAGTGCGCATCAGCCCCTCATTGAGTCGGTTGCCGCGCTGGTTGGACTTATAAACAGTAAACAGTCCTGCCAGAATCAGCAGGCTGATCACCAGTGCGACCATGAGTTCAATCAGAGTCAGACCGCGTTGTTGTGAATGTTTTATATTCATTATGGCAGCATATTCAGCGTTACAGATTGTGGAGGTACGGTTCCGAGGCTGGCGTCATGAATTTCATTCCAGCTCAGTGTCAATGTATGTGTCGATGGAACAGGGCTGGAGACACAGAGTGCAGTGGCATCACAGTTAATCGTCATGATTGCACCGGGGGACAGGTTGGCTGCCATGGACTGACAGACGTCAACTTTATCAAAGGCGGCAAGCTGGGTGCTGTTGCAACTGGATGTGTTGCAGTCGGTCGGCGCTTTGCCGCAGGCGCTAGCCGTTAAAATGACAGCCGCATAGCTTAAATTGGTATTGGTTGCCACAGGGTTTGCATGCATACGTTCGGCCATGTCCGAGATAATAAAAACCGCCTGTACCCGGGAATTGGAACCGGCGGTGCCACGCAGGCCATGAATTTGCAAGCCGGCCAGCCCCAGCAGGCCGACCGAGAGTATGACCAGGGCGATCATGACCTCAACCAGGGTCATTCCCCGTATGCTTCTGTGTAGGGTTCTGTTGTTAATTCTGCTCATGGTTTGCTTCACTTTCAGACCGTCCATCTATTATTACGGGCATTTGAGATTAACATTCGCGGCATCTTCCTGAACGCCATTCTTGTCGCTGTCCCGTGACAGGCGTGTGCGCCCGGATACAGTCAGAATAATGGCGCGGGCATTAGCATCGGGATTTGTATCTGTCTTGCGGCGATTATCACAACGCATAAAGGTGGCCTTGTTGGTTTTTGTTGCCGCGGCATTAAATACCGTTGGCAGGCCCCGGCTGTTAAACATGATAGCAACCGCACCTTTTTTGACAGTGCCACCAGCAATATCGGTATAAACCAGGTTGGCACCCGACAAGCGGCCGTGAGCCTGGAGAAGTAAATTCTCACCCGCTCCGCTATCGAAGACGCCGTTTCCATCCGTTGCATCGGTTGCACCGTTCTGGTTATCGTCAACAAATACGATCCAGCCCGTGGTCCAGTCATTCTTGTTACTACAGGTAGCCTGATCGGTGCTAGCACAAACCGATACCGGCAGATTGCGCTTGACGGCTTCACTGCGAGCCAGGTTGAATGTTGCGATCAAATCATTAATCTGGGTGACCCGGTTGCTGTTCTGTTGGTAAAGTCTGAAACCCGGAAAGGCCAGTGCAGCCACTATCGCAAACACAGCGAGCGTGACCAGCAACTCAATCAGGGTAAATCCGTAAGAATGTTTCATGGAGTCAGTTATAGGCTATCTGGAGTCAGGATTCAGTGACTATCCGACAGAGCCATTCAAATACCGGATGAACGGTGAGTGCCGACATGGAACTGTGAGCGGGTTGGCAATTTTATGAGACAGGGTAAGTGGCCGGATTAATGGCATAATAGCGTTGTTTTGAGTGGTTTTACGGAGTGCGGGATGGTTGATTGTGTTGTCATTGGCGGTGGACTGATAGGCATGCTCAGTGCATGGGAGTTGCGACGCTCTGGACTCTCGGTGACGATTGTAGAGCAGGGGCAATGCGGGATGGAGGCATCCTGGGCGGGCGGCGGGATTCTTTCGCCACTTTATCCCTGGCGTTATGCCGATGCAGTTACCGCGCTGGCGCGCTGGAGTCAGGCGCATTACCCGGCTTTTATTCGGCAACTGCATGAGCAAAGTGGCATTGATCCGCAGTTGCAGGAAAACGGCCTGCTGATTCTGGATACAGAGGAAGCCGATGCGGCAGAAAACTGGGCGCAAAGTTGGAGTTGCAGGCTGGAGCGGCTGGGAGCTGATGACATTCGCTCTCTGGAACCCGCGCTGGGTGAGGTGCCGGACGCCGCGCTCTGGTTGCCTGAGGTTGCCCATGTGCGTAATCCTCGTCTGCTTAAGTCATTAAGGCAAAGCCTCATTAATCAGTTGGTTGAAATCCGTGAATATAGCAGGGTCAAGGATTTGGCGCAGGCAGGCGGGCGGATACAGGGAGTGGTACTTGAAAATGAGACTATTCCGGCTGCACAGGTTTTGGTGGCGGGCGGTGCCTGGAGTGGAAAACTACTGGCTGCAACGGGGTTGGATTTGCCGGTACGCCCCGTGCGGGGGCAAATGATTCTTTATCGGGGAGAAGCCGGTAGAGTGTCACGTATTGTTTTGAGTCTGGATCGTTATGTCATCGCCCGCAGGGATGGGCGGGTGCTGGTGGGCAGTACGCTGGAAGAGACAGGATTTGATCGTTCAACCACGGAATCGGCGCGCAAATCGCTGGCGGCGGAAGCCCTGCGCCTAATTCCTGCTTTGGCGAAGTGTGATATCGAGCATCACTGGGCGGGTTTGCGTCCTGGCTCCCCCGAAGGTATACCTTATATAGGCGCGCATCCGAAAATAGCGGGCCTGTATGTGAATAGCGGTCATTTTCGCAACGGGGTGGTGCTGGGTCTGGCTTCGTCACGCTTGCTGGCGGATATTATGCTTGGACGCGAGCCTATTGTGGCATCTCAGGCCTATCATGTTCCCATGTTTAATTAAGGGCTGAATTGACCGAGATCAAGTGCAAATTGGACTTTATCCAAATTTTTACGCTATAATTTGTACCTATGAAAACGCTTGAATTCACAACAGAAGAGACCGTAAAACACAGGGTAATCGAGCTCTTGCTTGAGTATAACATTACGCCTACCCAGCAGCGGATCGAGATTGCCAACATCCTGTTTGCCCGGCCGCAGCATGTATCTGCCGAGCAGGTATTGTCGCAATTGAATTCTGAACAACAGAAAGCTTCCAAGGCGACTATTTACAATACGCTTGGGCTCTTTACCCGAAAGGGTCTGATTCGTGAAATCATCGTGGATCCCACCAAGGTATTTTACGACTCCAACACGACCGACCACCATCATTTTTATAATGTAGATACAGGCATGCTATCGGATATAGAAGATGGCCATATGTTGGTGAATAATCTGCCTGTGCTACCGGAAGGCATCATTGCCGAACGTGTCGATATCATTTATCGGGTTCGCAATGCGGATACCGGTACCGATAGTATCCAGTAACAAGACAAAAAGAATTCCTCCAACATCAGCCCGGCATGTTTTTATGCCCGTGTGGAAGACTTTGTCATTTATTCTTCCCGCAGACACCCGTATAATTCCGTTTTGCCATCGACGCTGACAAGTGTCGAATTTCTGTTTCTTTTGCCGGAGTAGCTCAGTTGGTAGAGCACCGCATTCGTAATGCGTAGGTCGGAGGTTCAAATCCTCTCTTCGGCACCAAATTAACCAAGTGACGAGGAACCCGGGCGAGGTAAAGCAGAATTACTCTTGTCACTCATTACTGAATAAGCGTTCCAGAATACCAGATTGCCCGTGAATAGAGTGCTTAATTTATTTGCCCTTTGACAGGCTTCCTTCGACAGGCTCAGGACGAACGGTAATTTTAAGGTCTGTAGATTGTGGATGTTCAGTTTGTTTTTGCGCCTTCTCCCCTCCAGGGGAGAAGGCGGGGATGAAGGGTGATATGCACGGAGGCTGATTCCTGAACCCTCCCCCCCCTACTCTCCCCAGTTTTGTGCGAGGGGGCAATCGGCCATTCCTGACGTGTACAGGCATCTGGAACAGCTATTTAGAAAAACAGTCGGGTAGAATTTCATGAATGCAAAAAACAATGTTCATGTAAGCAGCAGCACAGATGGCGCGGCGAAAGCAGCGGCGGAGTTTTGGGTGCAGTGTGCGGCTGCGGCAATTCATGAACAGGGCGCTTTTTATGTTGCCTTCTCGGGCGGTTCTACGCCCAAATATTTGCACCGTTATTTACTTGCAGATGAATACCGGGAAAAAATTGACTGGCCGCGGGTGCATGCCTTCTTCGGGGATGAGCGTATGGTAGCGTGCGATCATCCTGACAGTAATTACCGCATGGTCAGGCAGACATTGCTGGATCAGGTTGATATTCCCGCAGCCAATATTTATCCCGTTGTTGATGATGCCTTGCTGGCCTCAGCTGAGCCTGCGCAGTCTGCCCCGGTATTAGCGGCGAACTATGCAAAAATTCTGGATCGGTGTGTACCCCACGATACACATGGGCGAATCAGGTTTGATCTTGTCATGCTGGGGATGGGCGCGGATGGCCATACAGCCTCCCTGTTTCCGGGAACATCGATACTCGATGAATACCGGCGTAGCGTGGCTGAAGTCTATGTTGAAAAATTAAAAGCCTGGCGCGTGAGTCTGAGCTTTCCTGTGATTGAGCAGGCACAGCAGCGTTTGTTGCTGGTCTGTGGTGAAGACAAGGCCGAGGTACTGGCAAAGGTTCTTAGCCCTGCGGACAGGCATGACTATCCGGTTAAACGTTTTGCCCAGCCGGTCGCCAGTCAGTGGTTTCTGGATCAGGCCGCAGCCGGCAAGCTGGAGCAGACATGAGCGTACAGGTGTTGGCGGGCGATATTGGCGGCACCCATGCCCGCCTTTGCCTGGCGGAAAAAGAAGCGGGAGAGATTCATATTATCCGTGAGCAGGTTTATCCCAGTCAGCAATACCCTGATCTGCTTCCTATCGTCGAAGATTTTCTGCCGAGCCATCATGATACGGCTCTTCTGGCTGCCTGTTTTGCGGTAGCCGGTCCGATTCGGCAGCAGCAGGCGCAGGTGACTAATCTGCCCTGGCGATTAAATGCCGGCCAGTTGGGACAATCACTGGCGATTGACAGGTTGAGCCTGCTCAATGATTTCCAGGCGGCGGGCTATGGACTGGCTACGCTTGCCGGAGAGCAACTGTCTACGCTGCAAACCGGTCAGCCTGAACGACATGCCCCGCGCGCGCTGATAGGTGCTGGAACCGGGCTTGGAATCAGTAGTCTGATCTACCAGGATGCGCGCTATATCCCTTATTCGAGTGAAGGCGGGCATGTGGGGTTTGCTCCCGCAGACAAGGAGCAGAGCCGGTTATTGACGTACTTACAATCTTCTCTGGCTTATGTCTGTTATGAACATCTGTTATCGGGAGCGGGTCTGGTGCGTATTTACCGATTTTTTCTTGATGAATATGGTGCCGCTTCTGCTTTTAGCGAGAGTATTTTACAGGCCACCGATCCAGCGGCTGAAATCAGCCATCATGCGCAACGTGAAGATGATGAACTTGCCTCACAAACACTGGATTGTTTCGTGCGTATCTATGCTGCGCAGGCCGGTAATGTTGCATTGATGTATCTGGCAACGGGAGGGGTATATCTTGCTGGCGGGATTGCGCCGAAAATTATCGAACGATTAAAGTCAGATCATTTTCTTGCGGCATTTCATAATAAAGGTGCCATGTCAGAGTTGATGCAGACTTTCCCTGTGAAGGTCATCATGCAAGAGACGGTGGGCTTGCTGGGTGCCGCCGAGTTTGCTTTTCAGTCACTCATTCAGTGAATTGCGCCAATACTGATCTTCGCGATCGAATAATTTCTGTACCCCGTCCGGGCCCCAGCTTCCTGCCGGATAGGTATGAATGAAATCCCGTTCACTGTCCCACAGTTTGATGATGGGATCGACCGCTTCCCAGGCGTAGTGAACTTCGTCGTAACGTAGAAACAGAGAACTGTCATTTTCGATGACATCCAGCAACAGGGCTTCATAGGCATCCAGTCGCAGGGCGGACATGGAGCAGTAGCTGGCATCCAGTTGAGTCGTTTGAGCCAGCATTTCCAGTCCGGGTTGTTTTACCTGCATCTCAATACGCATACATTCCTGTGGCTGGATGCCGAGGATGATCCAGTTTGGTTTGATCTGTTCGATATTGGTTTTTCGAAACAGCTGTTGTGGCGGATGCTTGAAACGAATACTGATTAGAGAACTGTTAGTGGCCAGCCGTTTGCCTGTGCGTAAATAAAAGGGTACACCGCGCCAGCGCCAATTGTCGACGTAGAGTTTCAGCGCAGCATAAGTTTCGGTGCTGCTGTTTGCCTGAATGCCCTCTTCATCAAGATAGCCGGGTACGGTTTCGCCGTTGATTTCACCCTGCACATACTGGGCGCGAAAGGCATGAGCGTTGACGGCACGGCGCGAGATTGGACGCAGGGATTTCAATACCTTGACCTTCTCATCACGTAAGGATTCGGCATCCAGGTTGGGCGGTGGTTCCATCGCCACCAGCGTCAGCATTTGCAATAGATGGCTTTGCAACATATCACGCAATGCGCCGACACCATCATAATAGCCAGCACGGCCAGCAATGCCAAGATCTTCGGAATGAGTGATCTGCACATGATCGATATAGTTACGGTTCCACAAAGGTTCCAGCATCAGGTTGGCAAAGCGGAATACTAATACATTTTGAACCATACTTTTACCAAGATAATGATCGATACGAAATAACTGGGATTCTTTGAAATGCTGATGCAGACTTTTGTTCAGACGGGTTGCGCCTTCAACGTCCTGGCCAAAAGGTTTTTCAATGACTACGCGTCGCCAGCCATGCTCTTCACTGTTGAGCCCTGCTGCTGCCATGGCCTGACTTACCGGCACATAGAAGCTGGGCGGGATGGCCATGTAGAAAATAAGATTTTTTGGATAGGCCGGATTGTTTTCCAGTTCCTGCGCCAGCTTTTTCAGACTGTCGGGATCGCTCATGTCGCCAGTGAACATATGCATACGCTGGTGCAGGCGGGCGAGCACATCAGTTTTAACGCCACCACGCGCCTTGTCGGTGAGAATATCATCCATCGGTTTGCGCCATTCATCGCCCTGCCATTGCTGGCGACTGAAACCGATGATGGCACTGCCATCAGGAATGCGTTCAGCTTCTTCCAGATGATACATCGCCGGTAATAATTTATTACGCGCAAGATTGCCGGTAGCACCAAAAATAATAAATGTGCAGGCTTCGGTCATGAGCTTATTCCTTGTTTTTGAATCCGTGGCCGCCGAAAGCGTTGCGCATCATGGCCAGCATTTTATTACCATAGCCTGCCTGATTCTGGCTGGCGAAACGCATGAGCAGGGCCAACGTCATAACCGGCGTGGGGGTTCCCTGGGCAATGCTCTCTTCTGCGGTCCAGCGACCTTCGCCGGAGTCAGCCACATAGGCGGAGATGTTTTCGAGTGTTTGATCTTTGGCTAAAAATTCCGTAGTAAGATCCAGCAGCCAGCTGCGTACCACCGAACCGTGACGCCAGATTTCGGCGACTTCAGCCAGATCGATCTGAAATTCCTGTTTACCCTGTAGCAGGGAAAAACCTTCGGCCATTGCCTGCATCATGCCGTACTCGATGCCATTGTGAACCATTTTGGTGAAGTGTCCGGCACCGGCCGGGCCGACATGCGCCCAGCCTTTATTCTCCCCCGGCGCAAGAATTTTTAGCAGCGGCTCGATTGGTTTAACATGAGTTTCATCACCACCGACCATCATGCAATAGCCGTTATCCAGTCCCCAGACTCCGCCGGAGGTACCGGCGTCGACAAAGCCGATGCCTTTTTCCGCCAGTTGGCCAGCGCGACGTTGACTGTCATGATAATTGGCATTACCACCATCTATGAGAATGTCGCCACTGGAAAGTATGCCGGTCAAGGATTCAATCACCGACTCCGTAACGTCACCGCTAGGCAGCATTAACCAGACGATGTGTGGTGAGGGTAGTTGCACGATAGCTTTTTCCAATGAGGCAGCAGGAAGCAAACCTTCTTCTTTCTCCAGTTGGGAAACAATATCGGGGGAGCGATTGTAACCGACTACCTCGATACCGCCGCGACATAGTCGTCGCGCCATGTTGGCACCCATTTTTCCAAGTCCAATCATTGCAATGCGCATTTTTTTATCCTGAGTTAGCGTGTGTTTTCGATTTTCAGTGAAATAGTTACACGTAAAGAGTAGCAGATATGTCATGAAAGACAGCCATAAAACCGACCTTTTCCTTGTTTGTATGAACCTGTGACGCGGATGATGGTCACATTGTAATAAGACTTTTCTTTTTTAAAATGTACAATTTTGGAGTGCAACCTGAAATTTATTTGCTATATAATTAAGTACCCAACGAGTGTGATTGTTAATTTACAAGGAGTGACAGATGCAGATGCAGCAGATTCGCACGATTGCGAAAGAAAACGGGATCAGATCAGGCAAAACAACAAAAGTAAATCTGATCCGTAAAATTCAGCAGGTCGAAGGCAATTATGCCTGTTTTGCTACTGCGGAGAGTGGTGAGTGTGACCAGATGGACTGCCTTTGGCGCAAGGACTGTCTCAGTACTGCAAAAAGGCAGTAGTTAGTTTAAGGGTTTTGGATTTCGTTCCAGGCTGGCTCTGTATAATTCAAGGTAGGCTTGCGCGCTACGTTGCCAGGAAAAATCCTGACGCATACCGGCAAGCTGTACCTGTCTCCAGTGTATTTTATTTTGGTATAGTTGCAGCGTTCTGAGCAGGGCTTCAGGCAGGCCATCCCCCGTTGCACCGGTGAAAACAATTCCGGTGGCGCGGTCATTGGCGAAATTTTCTGTCTCGATATCGTGCACGGTATCAGCCAGTCCACCGACTTTACGTACCACTGGCAAGCTGCCATAGCGCAGGCTGTATAACTGGTTAAGGCCGCAGGGTTCAAAGGTGGAGGGCATGAGAAAAGCATCCGCCCCTGCCTCGATACGATGTGAGAGTTCTTCGTTATAGCCGATTTGCACCGCGATTTTATCAGCGTGTCGGGCGGCCAGTTTACGCAGGGCTTGTTCATACTCCTGCTGACCGCTACCAAGGAAAACAAATTGTACGGGCATCTCAAGCATGGTGGGCAGACTGGCAAGAATATCGTCGAGTCCCTTCTGCTCGACCAGACGGCCGATAAAACCAAATAGTAGCGTCTCGGGTTCTTCCGGCAGCTTAAAATAATGTTGCAAGGCGGTTTTATTGACGACTTTTTTTGCCAGCGTGCGGCGATTGTAGTTTTGTACTAGCCGGGGATCGGTACCCGGATTCCATTCATCCACATCAATACCATTGATAATTCCACTGAGTCGCTGTTGCCGATAGCGCAACAGACCATCCAGTCCGTAACCAAACTCGGGCTGCTGGATTTCCGCAGCATAGCTCGGGCTGACCGCATTGATGCTGTCGGCGAACACCAGTCCACCTTTTATGAACGAAAGCTGGTCGTGAAATTCCAGGGCCTCATGGTGCCAGAGATGGGCTGGCAGACCCAACTTTACAAAAACGTCATAATTAAACAAGCCCTGATAGGCTAGGTTGTGAACGGTAAAGAGCGTGGCGGGTCGCCGGGTTTCCTGATCCAGCAGGGCGGGAACAAGTGCCGTTTGCCAGTCGTTGCAATGTACCAGATCGGCTTGCCAGGCAAGCCCGATTTGATCCAGGGCAATACTGCAAATCGCTTTATTGAAAAGGGCGAAGCGTTCAGCATTGTCGGGCCAGACCTGTCCCTGTTCATTCATATAGGGATTACCAGGGCGGTCGAAAAATGCAGCACAGTCGATCAGCCAGGTTATGATCCGGGTGCCGGGCAGGCGACCCTGGAGCAGATTGATCGTATGTCCATCGAGTGCAAAGGTGGCGAGGGTTTTGTATTTGCCTATGCGGTTGCGGGCTTCAGGGTAGGCGGGCAGAATCAGGCGTATGTCCTGTTTCAGTGAGAGCAGGGCGCGCGGCAGGCTTCCGGCAACATCGGCCAGGCCGCCCGTTTTAATCAGGGGGTAAGCTTCACTGCTGGCAAATAGTATGCGGTACATCGTTGGCGATGATTCCTGTTTTTCCTTTGCGGTTAAACCTTGTCAGCCCACTATTCGGCTTAAGTTATTCTCTGTGTTTTCTTCAAGCTTCAGAACCAGTGCGGCCAGTGGTGGCAGGTTCAGGGTCAGGGAATAGTTGCGTCCCATGCAGGGTTCAACGTCAGTTTGCACCAGCCCGGCGTTGCCTATGTTGCTACCTGCATAATAGTCCGAATCAGAATTGATAATTTCCCGGTATGCTCCCGGATGGGGGACACCGATGCGATATTGCCTACGCGGCACCGGAGTAAAGTTCAGGATAACCAGAACCTGTTGCTGTTCATCCTTACGAATATAAGCCAGGATGGAATGCTGCCGGTCTTCACAGTCGAGCCATTCAAAGCACTGATGTTCAAAGTCGAGCCGGTGCAGAGCCGACTCATTTTTATACAGCTTGTTGAGGTCGGTTAGCAGATGTTTTATACCCTGATGCAGGGGGTAGTCGAGTACATACCAATCCAGCTGGGTTTCGTGATCCCATTCTGTGCCCTGGCCGAATTCACAGCCCATGAAAAGCAGTTTCTTGCCGGGGTAGGTGAACATATAAGTGTACAGTAGCCGCAGGTTGGCAAAACGCTGCCATTCATCACCAGGCATTTTGTTTAACATGGATGATTTTCCATGTACCACTTCGTCATGAGAAAAGGGCAGGACAAAGTTTTCAGTAAAGGCGTACAGCAAACCGAAGGTGAGTTGGTTGTGATGGTATTGTCGATGAACCGGGTCTTCAGCCATGTATTTGAGTACGTCATGCATCCAGCCCATATTCCATTTCATGGAGAAGCCTAAGCCGCCCATATCGGCAGGCCGGGTGACTTGCGGCCAGGCAGTGGATTCTTCAGCAATGATGATTGTGCCGGGTTGTTGAGCATGGGTCAGCGTATTCAGCTCGCGCAGAAAGGCAATGGCTTCAAGGTTTTCGTTACCGCCATGAATATTTGGAATCCAGTCATTATCCTTGCGGGAATAATCCAGATACAGCATGGACGCCACAGCATCGACACGCAGGCCATCGAGATGAAACTCTTCCAGCCAGAAAAGTGCGCTGGCAAGCAGAAAGTTTTTTACCTCGTTACGACCGAAGTTATAAATCAGGGTGCCCCAGTCACGGTGTTCGCCACGGCGGGGATCTTCATGTTCGTACAGCGGGCTGCCATCAAACCGAGCTAGCCCGTGGGCATCTTTTGGAAAATGCGCCGGTACCCAGTCAAGTAATACGCCGATGCCATGCTGATGACAGTGGTCGACAAAATAACGGAAATCATCGGCACTACCGAAACGACGGGTGGGAGCAAAATAGCCCGTGGTCTGGTATCCCCATGAGGCGTCCAGCGGATGTTCGGTAATCGGCATTAATTCAATGTGCGTGAACCCCAGCTCAAGCACATAGGCCACCAGACGTTGAGCCAGCTCACGATAATTTGGAAATTTACTATCATCGGTGTCCCGTTGCCAGGAGCCGAGATGAACTTCATAAATGGAAGTCGGAGAGTGTTGCCAGTCATGTTGCCGGCGTTGTGTCATCCATTTATTGTCTTGCCACGGGTATTCGCTTTCGGCAGTAATAATGGCGGCAGTATTGGGGCGCAGTTCATATTGCCGGGCGTAAGGGTCAGTTTTGGTGAGTATCTCACCCGAGTCACGGTTACGGATTTCAAACTTGTAGAGCGTATCGGCTGAAACCCCCGGGATGAACAGCTCCCAGATGCCACCACCGCGTATCCGCATGGGATGGGTTCGCCCATCCCAGTCGTTGAATTCACCGATGACGCTGACGCGTTCGGCATTGGGTGCCCAGGTGGCAAACAGGGTGCCTTTGATGCCATCAATCTGGTGCAGGTGTGCGCCCAGAAAGTGTTGTATGTGCCAGTGTTTGCCCTCGGAAAAAAGATGGATATCAAAATCGGGTAATTGTGGTGCGAAACAGTAGGGATCATATTCACTGATTTCCTGCCCGTCCGTAACCCAGTGTAGTTGGTAATGTTCGGGAACCTTTTCCGCTTCGCCTTGCCAGATAAAGACGTCACTGTTAGTAAGTCGATGCATCGGTAACCGTTGTGAACCGATCTCTAGTTGCGCAACCTGGGGTTTGAAAATATAGACGCTGGCGGTGTCGCCCTGTATATGGCGTCCAAGAACGGAAAAAGGATCATGGTGGCGTGCCTCTATGACTCGTTGCAGATCAGCTTGCAGTGTTGGCGAAAGCGTTGGGTCGTCGGCAAACGGATTGTTCTCGGATGAGTGTGACATGAGTACGCCGGTAATTTAGTAAGGTCGTTTATTCTACCGCGCCAGAGGGAAAATTGCGCTTTATTATTTTTACGATAACCGCAATAATGGGGCATGGTTGAGTAACAAGCGAAGTGTTGTATCGTTGTTTTCAGCGGCTTCGATAACAGGTTTGACCCGTCTGCTGATAATTACCTGACTACAACACTAAAATACAGAATGAGATACACATTTATAAAACAGTAAAGATGAGCTGTTTTTGTTTGTGCAATAATCGGGAAGTATCTTCATGAATGGTGATCTGTCTCCACGTTTCGTTAGTCGGCTTACTCGTGACACACTGGCGCTTATTATGGCGGGTGGACGGGGTTCCAGACTCAAGGATCTAACCCATTGGAGGGCTAAACCAGCGGTACCCTTTGGTGGTAAGTTCCGGATTATTGATTTCCCTCTTTCAAATTGCATCAATTCAGGTATTCGCCGCACGGGTGTATTGACTCAGTACAAGGCGCATTCCCTGTTGACACATATCCAGAAGGCATGGGGACATTTGCGCGGTGAGTTCGGTGAATTTGTAGAACTGCTGCCAGCGCAACAACGTATTGCAGCATCCTGGTATGCTGGTACGGCCGATGCGATTTACCAGAATCTGGATATTATTCGCAGTCACGCTCCCAAATATGTGCTGATTCTGGCGGGTGATCACATTTATAAAATGGACTATGGCGAGATGCTTGCCTCGCATGTGGAAAATCAGGCTGATATTACCGTTGGCTGTATTGAAGTACCCCTGGAACAGGCCAGTGAGTTTGGTGTGATGGGGGTGGCGGCAGACAAACGTATTCAGAATTTTACGGAAAAACCCGAGGCACCTGCGCCGATGCCAGGCAGCGAGGATGTGGCCCTGTGTTCTATGGGTATTTATGTTTTCAATACCGAGTTCCTGTTCGAACAGTTAATCAAGGATGCCGATATGCCTCAGTCCAGTCACGACTTTGGCAAGGATATTATCCCCTCAGTGATCGAACGTTACCGCGCCTATGCCTACCCTTTCCGTGACCCGAAGAATAACAAACAGGGTTACTGGCGGGATGTCGGTACCGTGGATGCTTTCTGGGAAGCCAATATGGAACTGGTGAGCGTGACGCCGGAGTTGAACCTGTATGATAAAAACTGGCCTATCTGGACCTATCAGGAGCAATTACCACCCGCCAAATTTATTTTTAACGATAAAGATCGTCGCGGCATGGCGGTGGACTCAATGGTCTCCGGGGGCTGTATTATCTCCGGGGCCAAAGTGCATCACTCCCTGCTCTTCTCCAATGTCTGCGTCGAATCCTATTCTGAGTTGAGTGAAACGGTGGTGCTACCGGATGTCGTGATTGGCGGGCACTGTCAGATCAGCAAGGCAATTATTGATAAAGGGTGCAAGGTGCCAAAAGGTACATTTATCGGGCAGGATGCGGAACAGGATAAAGAACGATTTTATGTTAGTCCTGGTGGCGTGGTGCTGGTGACACCGGAAATGCTGGGGCAGAAGTTGCATCATGTCCGCTAAACCTTTGAAGGTGGTGCTTTACTGGCACATGCACCAACCCGAATACCGTGATCTTCGCAGTGGCAAATATCACCAGCCCTGGACCTATCTGCACGGAATCAAAGACTACGTGGATATGGCGGCCCATCTTGAGGCTATCCCCGAGGCGCGGGCCGTGGTTAATTTTGTGCCCATTTTGCTGGAACAGATTGACGATTATGCCCAGCAGATAAAGGGCTTTCTTAACAACAGTACGGCCTTAAGCGATCCGCTCCTGGCGGCATTAGCGGGGCCGGTATTGCCATCGAGCCAGGAATCACGGCTGGAATTGATTCGCCATTGTCTGCGTGCCAACGCCGAACGTCTGATTGATCCTTTTCCCGCTTATCGCAAGCTGGCTGATGTTGCGCACTGGTTACCCCAACATCCGGACATGATCATGTATGTGAATGATCAGTATCTGGCGGATCTGCTGGTCTGGTACCACCTGGCCTGGATAGGTGAAACCGTCCGTCGGGAAGATCAGTGCATCAAACAATTACTGGATAAAGCATCTGGTTATACGTTGCATGATCGGCGTGAATTGCTAGCTATTATGGGGGAGCTACTGGCCGGTATTACCGTGCGTTATGCGGCGTTGGCGAAGCGTGGACAGATTGAGTTGTCGATGACTCCCTATGCCCACCCTATTATGCCGCTATTGCTGGATATTCAGAGTGCGCAAGAGGCTGTGCCCGATATCAGTCTGCCATTTTTGCCGCACTATCCCGGCGGCGAGGAACGGGTACGCTGGCATTTGCAGGAGGGTCTGGCAAGCTTCGAAAAATACTTTGGTATTCGTCCGGTGGGTTGTTGGCCCTCGGAAGGTAGTATTAGCGAGTCCACGTTGAAACTGCTGTCCGAGGCAGGGTTCAAATGGACCGCATCGGGCGAAACGGTTTTACGTAACAGTCTTGGCGCATCAGACAGGGTGCCCGGCCAGGACAGTTGTATCCATCAGCGCTATCAGTTGCAGGGTCAGGCTGTTGATTGTTTTTTTCGTGATGATGGGCTCTCGGATCTTATCGGTTTCACCTATTCTGACTGGCATGCGGATGATGCGGTCGCCAATTTTGTACATCATCTGGAAGATATTGCCGATGTCTGTGCCGATCAGGCGGGCAGCGTAGTTTCTGTTATTCTGGATGGTGAAAATGCCTGGGAGTTTTATCCGGACAATGGTTATTATTTTCTGCGAGCACTTTACAAGGAGATTGCAGGAAATCCGCGACTGGAACTATCCACCTTTTCAGACTGTCTCAATGATGCCGAGAGTGTGGTTATTCCAAAGCTGGTGGCAGGCAGTTGGGTGTACGGGACATTTTCAACCTGGATTGGCGACAAGGATAAAAATCGTGCCTGGGATATGCTGGGTGAGGCCAAACGCAGTTACGATAAAGTGACGGCCAGTGGTCAGCTTGATGAAGCACATCGGCAACGAGCCGGGCAGCAGTTAGCCATCTGTGAAGGCTCAGACTGGTTCTGGTGGTTCGGCGACTACAATTCAGCCGAGTCAGTCAGCGATTTTGAATCTCTGTATCGTATGCATCTATCAAATCTGTATCAGATCCTTGGTCTGGAACCCCCCGCCTATTTATCGGAAGTCTTTGCCCATGGCAGTGGTACGCCCGCTATGGGTGGCGCTATGCGCAAGGGACAGGAGTAAGCGTGAGCGAGGCAAACGGACTGCCGATATTTGATTTTTCGGCAGCAAGACGGGCAGGAATTCTGTTGCATCCGACCTCATTACCAGGGCCTGACGGTAGCGGTGGCATGGGTCATGCCGCCTACCGTTTCATTGAATTTCTTGCTGCCAGTGGTATTAGCGTCTGGCAGACCCTGCCGCTGGGGCCGGTGCACGAGGACGGTTCGCCTTATCAGTGTCTTTCCGCGCATGCGGGCGATCCTCGTCTGATCAGTCTCGACTGGTTAAAAGATCGTGGCTGGTTGGATACTACCAGACGTGAGACTGAGACTAACGGAACTTTATTTCGGCACCGCTGTTTGCAGCAGGCTTTTGCCTTTTTCCGCGAGCATGTCGATGACGCGCAACAACAGGATTTTTCTGTATTTTGCGAGCATCACGCTGGCTGGCTGGATAACTATGCACTATATATGGCTATCCGCAAGACACAGAATGACCGTGGCTGGGTGGACTGGCCATCGGCATTGCGTGACAGAGAGGCCGATGCGCTGGCAGAAGCGAAACAAAATCTACAGCATGATATCGATTTTGTAAAATTTGAGCAGTACGTTTTTTTTAGCCAGTGGCTTGAGCTGAAAAATTACGCACACCATCATGGTATTTTTCTGTTCGGTGATATGCCTATTTTTGTCGCGCATGATAGTTGTGATGTGTGGAGCAACCGGGCTTATTTTCTGCTGGATGAAAAGGGACAGCCGGATGTAGTGGCAGGTGTGCCGCCGGATTATTTTTCTGAAACCGGACAACGCTGGGGCAATCCCCTGTATGACTGGGCGCGCATGGCGGAAGATGGTTTCCAGTGGTGGATCGAGCGCCTGCGAACCCAGCTTGAGCTGTTTGATTTGGTGCGCATCGATCATTTCCGAGGTTTTGAAGCCTGCTGGGAAATACCCGCAGCGGAAGAAACAGCGATCAACGGTCGCTGGGTCATGGCACCTGGCGAGTCTCTGCTGCAAAATATGAGGACGGCTTTTTCCGGTTTGCGCCTGGTGGCAGAAGATCTTGGCGTTATTACAGCCGAAGTTAATGCTCTGCGACAGCATTTTCAATTGCCAGGTATGCGTATTCTGCAATTTGCCTTTGGCGGCGGCGCGAATAATCCCTATTTGCCGCATAACCATGAGTCTAATACCGTTGTCTATACCGGTACCCATGATAATGACACCACACGGGGCTGGTATGATAGCCTGGATGACGAGGGCAAGAAGAAAATCGAAAATTATCTGGGGTATGCGATGGATGAAAGTATGCCCTGGCCTCTGATCCGGCTGGCCCTGGCCTCGGTGGCAAATATGGCCATCATCCCTTTGCAGGATGTTTTGCAACTGGGTAGCGAGGCCAGAATGAATGTGCCCGGTACCTGCAACGGCAACTGGCACTGGCGTTTTGCCGATGATGCTTTAACCACGGATATTTCTGCTCGCTTGCGTGAACTGGTTTGTTGTTACGGGCGCTGTCCGGCAGGGCACTGAATAAACAGATCTGCAATCCTTGTCCAGGCGGAGGGGGATTAATAATAAAATAATAAGTGGAGATGCTTGTGCGTGTAAAAAAATTATGGCTCTCTGGTTTGTTTTTCTTGCTGGTAAGTATGGGCATTTATGCCGGATTTTTATGGCGTAACAACCGTAGCGCAGAACCCGCGAGCAAGGCGGAAATACGGCAATCCCTTAACGCAGGGATCGGCTGGTTATTTAGACATAAAAAAGAAATATTAAAGGTTCCTAATCCCATGCCCTGGTGGATGCTACAGCAGAGTGGGGTAATGACGGGCGACCTGCGATTAAAAGAACTCTTTTCGAGTTATGACGCAGCATATCTTGCAAATAACATGAATAATATCTGGCGGCCTCTGTTCTATAAAAATTCCTGGTCGCCGGTGCGATATGAAAGTATTCGTCAGTTTCCTTATTATATAATAAGCATTTTCTCTATGCCTTGACTTGTGACAAAGATCTGGAACGACATCCTGATATCAGTGCGCAGAATAAAGCTGATTTCTGTAACCATCATTTACTGCGTCCTGCCTGCGTCACCCACCAGTTAATGGGTATTCGTATATTGCAACGAAGAAAATGCGGAGATCCGGCAACGCTGGCTAATAGCGTCTCGATTTTGCAGAAAAAAATAACAAGTCAGTTATTTTATGATCCGCGTGTAGTGGACGTGTATTTACAGAGAGTGCTCATGTTGATAGAAAGCGGTGCTAGGGACAAAGTCAAACCTGTCTGGTTGCGCAGGGTTCTTCTGGCACAAAGTAAGGCTGGTGGCTGGGGTGCTTTTGAACCGTTGATAGCTTTGCCGGGCGGTCAGGATTTTGGCTTCTCACGGCATGGCATCAGCATGAAGAAACCGTATGATAGCTTTCATGCCACAATCCAGGGCGTGATGATTATGAGCCTGCTGCAAGAATAATATTGAATTTATTGATTAACCTGAATTACGGATAGGAAACCCGCGGGAATGACAGCATCGGTAGTTTTGGACGCTCTATTTTATCGTGTTTAGCTTATCCCGCGTTTAGGTTTATTAAAAAAGGGCAGAGACTATCTGCCCTTTTTTTATAGCCAAATCATAAATCCAGTTTCATGTCGATGTGCCAGTAGATCGTGATACGGGTACATGCGTAGTTTGTAATAGTTGAGACCCGACTGGGCAGGGTTGAGATCAAGTGAGAACAGGAATTCTTCCCCCTGCTGTTCGATAAAGGTAAAGCGTTGTTTATCGCGGGCATTGAAGTCGCTATGTTTCTTTTTCCCGACCATACATTCTATTGCCACATCATCCGGTGACAGGCCATTGAGAAAGGCGCTGATTTTTATGGATAGTGTTTCGCCGTGATGAATCGCGGTGTTGATATCATCGATTCGCTTCATGCTGACGCCGTGCCAGTGTTGGTTGATTTTCTTTTTCCAGCTTGCCAGTTTCTGTGAGGGGCTATTATTGTCAGCCGATAATTGTGCGTGATGTGTTTTTGCCGGGCCGTAAAACTGGCGTACATAATCCATAAGCATGCGAACGGCATTGAAATTCGGAATGCAGTATTTCATTGAGGCTTTGGACATTTTCACCCAGCTGCTGGAATAGCCATGACTGTCACGATCGAAAAACATGGGAATAACCTCATGTTCCAGAATATTGAGCAGATCATTGGCTTCCTCGCTATCGCGGTAGGCCGCATCAAAATGCTGACCGTGGGGTGAGATACCCCAGCCGTTGTCGCCGGTAAAGCCTTCGCCCCACCAGCCGTCCAGTACACTGAGATTAAGCACGCCGTTGATAGCCGCTTTCTCTCCCGAGGTACCGCTGGCTTCGAGTGGATATTCCGGCGTGTTGAGCCATACATCGACGCCGCTGACGAGCTTGCGTGCCAGAGCCATGTCATATCCTTCGAGTAGCAGAATTTTACCGATAAATTCAGGACGCAGGGAATATTCATGAATGGTGCGGATTAATTCCTGTCCGGGATGGTCGTTAGGATGTGCCTTGCCAGCAAAGATCAGCAGCACCGGGCGTTTCGGATCATTTAGCAGACGCGCCAGACGCTCGGCATCGCTGAACAGCAGGGTGGCGCGTTTGTAGGTGGCAAAGCGGCGGGCGAAGCCCAGTACCAGCACATCGGATTCCGGTTGCGAGGTATAGTGCGCAATACGTTTGTGAAGAATACCGCTGCATCCGTTACGTTGGCAACGTATGGTCACGCGCCGATCCACATATTCCAGCATCTGCGATTTTAACTCCTGGCGCAGACTCCAGAAACGATGGTCGGGAATGCTGTCCAGACAGTCCCAGAAATCCGGATCCATCAGGTGGTTGCGCCATTCACGAAAGCGCATGTTGAACAGGTTGATCCATTCAGGCGCAAGGAAAGTGGGTGCGTGTACGCCATTGGTCACATAGGAAATAGGGTTTTCTTCATGCGGAATCTGCGGCCAGATATCAGATTCCATTTGTGAGGCCACACCACCGTGAATGCGGCTGACCCCGTTGTGAAAACGTGAACTGCGCAGGGCAAGAGTGGTCATGTTGAAACTGCCATCCGTGTTTGGTGCCAGTCCCAGGCTAAGGAAACGCTCCATACTGATATCCAGCTTTTGCGGGAAACTGCCCAGGTATTGCTGAACCAGACTATTATCAAAAATGTCGTGTCCGGCGGGCACCGGAGTATGTGTAGTGAAGATAGTGCCGGAGGCGACTAGTTCATGCGCGCTGTCGAAGTCCATCCCGTCGATAATGTGTTCGCGACAACGCTCCAGAATCTGAAAGGCGGAATGGCCTTCATTGATATGCCAGATATTGGGCTTTAAGCCCAGCGCGCGCAGGGCGCGCACGCCACCGATGCCGAGGACGATCTCCTGCTGGATACGCAGGATGTTGTCGCCGCCATAAAGTTGAAATGTGATAGTGCGATCCTGCTCATTATTTTCAGGCAGGTCACTGTCAAGGAGATACAGTGTGATGTGTCCGGCAACAGCTTTCCAGACGTTGAGGACGATGCTACGGTCTTCAATCTTGACTTTGACTTTAAGCGGGTTGCCTTGATCGTCCAGTGCGGGGGAAACAGGCAGATCGTTGAAGCGGGTGGATTTGTTCTTCGCCTGCTGGTTGCCTGCGGCGTCAATAGTTTGGGTAAAGTAGCCCTGACGATACAGCAGTCCTATGGCAATGAAAGGCAGGCCGAGATCGCTGGCTGCTTTGCAGTGATCACCGGCAAGAATACCCAGACCACCGGAATAAATAGGGAAGCTCTCATGTAGCCCGAATTCGGCGCAAAAATAGGCAATGAGATCTTTTCCCGGATCGATGTAGTCATCGATTTCAGAGTGTGAGACCTTGTTGTGATAGGCCTTGAAGGAAGACATGACCTGGTTATATTCTTCGATGAATATGTTTTCATGGCAGGCCTGGTCCAGTTTTTCCTGGGCGATGCGGCGCAGGAATACCTTGGGATTGTGGCCGCAGCTTTCCCACAGGCGAACGTCCAGCCGGTAGAAGAGTCGGCGAACCCGACGATCCCAGGTGTAGAGCAGGTTGTTGGCCAGCTCGTTGAGACCGGACAGTTCTTCCGGAATAACGGGCTGAACTTCAAATTTGAAATAGGTTTTGCTCATGACGTTGTCTGCCTGATTGGAATTGATCTTATTAAGCTAGTAGTTTTAGCATAAAACACACCCGTGCGTGGGAAAAATCAGGTGATTACGCTGGGTTTTTTCCGACCGGTAAAATGCTGAATCCGGGCCAGATCTCCGGCAATCTTAATCAATGGATCAAGGGTTTTTTGCGTGTCCAGATCGTGTTTTTCCGGATTGGGCTCATAACGCTCCAGATAGATCCGCAGCGTGGCACCCTGGGTGCCGGTGCCGGAGAGCCGGAATACCATTCGTGAGTCGTCCGTAAACAGGAAGCGTAGCCCCTGGTGTTCACTGATACTGTTGTCTATCGGATCGGTATAGCAGAAGTCATCGCAGGACTGGAGTTGGTAATCGCCAAAGTGACGGCCGGGCAGGCGGCTTAGCTGCTCGCGTAAATGCGCCATAAGCGATTCAGCCGCGCTGCTGTCGACCTCTTCATAATCGTGGCGTGAATAATAGTGGCGACCAAAGCGACGCCAGTGTTCCTGCATGATTTTTCGTACGGGCTGCTGACGCAGGGCGATGAGATTGAGCCAAAACAACACTGCCCAGAGACCGTCCTTTTCGCGGATATGATCCGAACCGTTGCCGAAACTTTCCTCTCCGCAGAGTGTAATTTTGTGGGCATCGAGCAGGTTGCCGAAAAATTTCCAGCCAGTGGGGGTTTCATAGCATTCCACTCCCAGTGCCTCAGCGACTTTGTCCACGGCCTGACTGGTGGGCATGGAACGGGCAACCCCTGCCAGCCCCGAGCGATAACCGGGTAGAAGGTGAATATTGGCGGCCATGACTGCAAGACTGTCGCTGGGGGTAACAAAGAGATGCCGACCCAGGATCATGTTGCGATCACCGTCACCATCGGAGGCGGCACCAAAATCGGGCGGATTGGCACCGAATAATCGTTCTACCAGTTCATGCGCATGTAGCAGGTTGGGATCAGGGTGCTCGCCACCAAAATCCTCTTCAGGAATAGCATTGAGCACGGTATCGGCGGTTGCCCCCAGACGTCGTTGCAGGAGCTCCCTAGCATAGGGGCCGGTCACGGCATGCATGGCATCGAATAGCATGTGGAAGCGACCTGATTTGAACAAGGCCTTGATGGCGTCGAAATCAAATAGGTGCTGCATGAAATCCGCATAATCGGTTACGGTGTCGATAATTTCGATACGTGCCTCACCAATATGTAACTCGCCAAGCACATCGATATCGATCTCGTCGCATTCGAGTAAATGGTATTCCTGAATAACGCAGGCAGCCTCATAAACAGCATCGGTGATTTTTTCAGGTGCCGGACCGCTATTGCGTAGATTAAATTTGATGCCAAAATCGCCATTGGGGCCGCCAGGATTGTGGCTGGCCGAGAGAATAATGCCGCATAGCGCTTGATATTTGCGGATCTGCGCTGACATGGCCGGGGTGGATACGAGACCGTGCTGGCCAATCAGGATATGGCGGAAGCCGTTGCCAATAGCCATTTTCAGAATGACCTGAATAGCGTGGCGGTTATAGTAACGTCCATCGCCGCCAATAATCAGAATATCTGTTGCGGCCGGTTCAGGCAGGGTGTCAAAAATGCACTGGGTGAAATTTTCCAGATAATGAGGCTGCTGGAATACCTGGACTTTTTTACGCAGACCCGATGTGCCGGGTTTTTGGTCAGGAAAAGGACTGGTGGTTACATATCTGATATTCATACTTATTAATAATGGCCTGGGTTAGATCGGCGGGTTCTTGGTTTAACAAAGTTTATTCTTATTGTGGGCTTCTGTCGTTATGCGCGCAAGACGGGCAGAAATGCACCTGTATTAATCGTCACATCGGTATTTGCACCATAGTTTCCTTTCCCTCGGGGAGCGGGTTGGGCTGAGGGGATAAAACAGCTGTAAATACGTATGCAACGATTAATACTCAAGGGTTAAAGCATGAGAAAGAATGCGGAATTATACCCTGCTATGCGGTTATGTCAGTATGCCTGGCTAAAGAAATTTACCAAAGAAATACGCTTCACCCATGTGTGGATCCCGGTAGAATTAGAGACTACTCCATTTAGACTAATGACAAATCATTCCCGTTAGCTGACAATTATACGTAAAAGGCTCAAATATGTTAAATACGATGGGGAGTACCTGGACGGCGTTAGAGGCGCATTATAAGTCTGTTTGCGGGCTACATATGCGCGATCTGTTTGCTCAGGAGCCTGAGCGTTTCAGTATGTTTTCATTACAACTCGACGATATGCTGCTGGATTATTCCAAAAATCGTATCACAGATGAAACCCTGTCCCTGTTATTTCAGCTCGCACGTGAGGCGGATCTGGAAACATGGATTACGCGCATGTTTGGCGGCGATAAAATAAACCACACCGAAAACCGTGCGGTGTTGCATACCGCGTTACGCAATCGTTCTACCGAGCCGGTGATGCTGGATGGCCGGGATGTGATGCCGGAAATCCAGGCCGAACTGAAGAAAATCCGGAAACTGGCCGAAGCGGTGCGTCAGCGGCAATGGCGCGGTGTTACGGGACAGCCGATCACCGATGTCATCAATCTGGGTATTGGCGGCTCCAGTCTGGGGCCTGAGATGGTCACGGATGCCCTGCGTCCCTATGGCCTTCATGATATTCGCTTTCACTTCGTATCTAATGTGGATGAAAACCACATTATGGATACCCTGGAAGAATTAAAACCTGAAACCAGCCTGTTTATTATTTCTTCCAAGAGTTTCACCACCCAGGACACCATGCTTAATGCCAGTACCGCACGTAGCTGGTTTCTGAAAAGCGTGGAGGATGAATCGGCTATCAACAAACATTTTATTGCGGTGACGGCGAACACCCGCGCAGCAGTTGAGTTTGGTATTGCCGAAGATAATGTATTTAAAATGTGGGACTGGGTGGGCGGGCGCTATTCTCTATGGTCGGCGATGGGTCTACCCATTGCTATTTCCATCGGTATGCCACATTTTGAAGCCATGCTCGAAGGTGCCTATAGCATGGATCAGCATTTTCGCAGCCAGCCCCTGGAAAAAAATATTCCGGTGCTGCTGGCTCTGTTGGGGGTTTGGTATAATAATTTTTTTGGCGCACAAACGCATGCCATCCTGCCCTATGACCAGCATCTGAAACGACTGCCCGCCTATTTGCAACAGGCGGATATGGAAAGTAATGGCAAGTCGGTCGATCGAAATGGACAGGCGACCGATTATCAAACCGGGCCTATTATTTTTGGTGAAATTGGCATTGCGGCACAACATGCTTTTTACCAGTTGATTCATCAGGGCAGTAAGCTGATCCCGGCAGATTTTCTTGTTCCCGTGAGTAATTATAGTTGCATCAAACAGCACCATCGTGTGCTGATGTCCAATGTTTTTGCACAGTCTGAAGCCTTGATGAAGGGCAAGACTGCCGAGGAAGTGGAAGCCGAATTAAAGAGCGCAGGTTTATCCAAAAACGAAATTCAAATGCTGTCGCCTTACAAGATATTTTCCGGTAACAAACCCACCAATACTATTATGTTTAAAACACTGGATCCACGTACGATGGGTATGCTGATAGCCATGTATGAACACAAAATTTTTGTTCAGGGCGTAATCTGGAACATCAATTCATTTGATCAATGGGGTGTAGAACTGGGTAAACAACTGGCCGTGAACATTCAAGACGAGTTAGCGGATAATGGCCAGGTTAGCGCACATGATTCTTCGACTAACGGCATGATTAATTTTTATAAACGCATGCGGGCCAAATAAAATTGACTGATTCAATTCGTTACAGATTTTAAAGTTATTGGGAATGGCGGCTGTACTAGCCAATATGTTTGAAGGATCTAAACTATGTATTCGGATTAACAAATGAGCTTTTTCAGAAAAAAAGCAGATGAGCACAAAAGCCGGGCAGATCAGTATGATCCGCTCAAGCCTGTCTATGCCCGATTTAGCAACCTGCCACACCCCTACCGTCGTCCAGGCAGAGGCGTCAGTGTCGAACTTTATCATAAAAAGCTGGGTCAGCTTCAGCAGTTTCCAACGCGCATGCTGGAAGAAGCGGTCACTATTCTTGGTTCTTTGAATATGATGCAGCTTAAGCCTGAGCAAAGGCTGGAAATTTCAAATATGATTATGGCGCAGATTTATCCTGTACTCGCGATTTGGTATCAGAAATATCAAGCTTTGGAAAGTAGCCTGCCGGAAAGCAACGATCGGCGTTTGACCCTGACCGTCAGTGTCAAGGTACTGGAACAACTGTCGATTTCATATATGCGCTATTTCAAGGAGTTGTTTACCCCCTTGCCCCGCCAGTTTAAGAAACAATCCTCTAAATTAAGCGCGGCGGGCTTCAGATTGATGGAAATATTCATGCTTTTACAGCGGCTTCGTGCATTGCGTTACCAGAAACTTACACGCAATGAATGGCAGAACTGTAATCAACTGCTGTTTTCTCTACTTTTGCATGATGCCGTAGACAAGCGCTACAAGCTTCATGGCAGCGTGGGGATTCGTTCTGAATGTTCTACCCGAGATAGCCGCAAAGACTTTCTCAATCGGAGTGTGCGTAAACTTTATTTATCCATTCAATTGTTTGGCCTGATGGATGTAAGCACCTGGCCGACCCGGATGTTTCATCTGCCGGATGCTTATCTTGATTATCTCGATGCTGATGGTCTTAAAATGCGGGATGACAATGGACAGGAGTTAAAGCCAGGGTTCCTTTATACTGATATGTATCAGGATATAGCACTGCGTTTTAATCGACCTGAAATGGAACATAAACCCGCAGCGCAAGTTGATATTTCTATTCTCTATCATGCCTTGGTAAAGGATCATGAAGCTATAGCAAAGATGAATTTTATTTCAGATTTTGATATCTCGAAACTGAGTCGTCCCTTGCAACGCATGAATGAGCAAGAGCGGGTTCCCATTCTGGATATGATGCTATTGGCTTTGCAACCGCGTAAGCGTAAACAGCGACGGCATGCGGTTTTCTCTGATGATGTATTGAAAGTTTACTTTGGTAAGAATGAAGTGATGCTTTTGCTGACGGATCTAAGCCATCACGATATCCAGGAAGTGATGCGTTCCCGACAGTTCGTCGATACCCTGGCACAAGAGCCTTCGACTTTTTCCGGCAATGATGGTATGCCCCTGCGTTCAATCTGGCGCATCGTTAATTTTAGTACTGGCGGCATGTTGTTACGTACGCGGGAATCAGATTTCAGCAAGCCAGTGCAACTCGGCCAGTTAATGGCGTTTATACCGGAAGACAACATTCGTAAACCCACGCTGGGTGTTGTGGTACGCTTGCATCGTTATGATGATGGTTTTGTTGAAGTGGCGTTGCGTTGTCTTTCCAATTATGCGGAAGCGGCCTTTTTGTTTGATCAGTCACAAATGGAGGCTGACAAAGGCCGGGCTATCATCATCTATCAGGACATGAATGATCAGTGGTATCTGATAGTGAATGCGGCCTCTGATTTTGTGCCGGGCATGCCTTTTTTGTTAATACGTTCAAAAGGCAACCAGGTTCCCGTGCGCCTGGGTGAAACGTTGATGGCAAAAAAAGATTTTCTGATTTTTGAAATGCGTTCACCGGCGATTAACCGATCACGGCTAACGAAAGCGCATGGATAGATCGATGGCCCGCACATGCTTGGTAATGGCACCGGTTGAAATATAATCGACGCCGGTCAGGGCAATCTCCCGAATGGTCTCAAGCTCAACACCGCCCGAAGCTTCCAGAGGGGTGCGTCCGGCTGCCAGCTTTACCGCCCTGCGTAGATTCTCAAGATCCATATTGTCCAGTAAAATGCGGGTGATATCCGCATCCAGAGCTTCCTCTAGTTCCGCCAGCGTTTCTACTTCTATTTCTATAGCAATATCGGGATTAAGTTCTTTGGCCTGTTTTACGGCTTGTGTGATTGAGCCGCTGGCGATGATATGGTTTTCTTTTAGCATAATCATGTCGAACAGACCGATACGGTGATTGTTACCACCGCCACAGCGCACTGCATATTTCTGAGCCAGGCGTAAGCCGGGAAGGGTTTTTCGAGTATCAAGTAATTGTGAGCCGCTGCCGACAATGGCGTGCACATACCGGTGTGTCTGGCTGGCAGTCGCCGAAAGGGTTTGCAGAAAATTTAAAGCCGTGCGCTCGGCGCTCAGAAGATGACGTGCTGAACCGTGCAGGTAACAGACAGGGCTGTTTGCCGCTACCTGATCGCCTTCCTTAATCTGCCAGTCAATGTTGATCGCGTTATCCAGCTGATACATGACTTCATCAAACCAGGGACGACCACAGATTATGGCCGTTTCACGACAGATGATCTCGGCTCGCAGGATTTTGTTTGTCGGGATCAGTGCAGCGCTCGGATCATTTCTGTCTGTGCCAAGATCTTCAGCCAGGGCCTGAGCACACTGCGCACGAATGGTTTCAATGGGAGGCGGGCTTGGCAAAGAAGGCATGTGCTTAAATTCTGTGTGTCGGTTAAAGTAAGACGTGGCTAGTGAAGCGAAACCCATCCATCTTTCAGGGTGACGTGGTTGAGCCAAAGTCGATGATAGTCTGACGCAACCTGTGTTTCAGGATTGAGTCAATCTGGTTGCGTACCCGCTCTTTGGACATGGCCCGATCCTGTGCCGATGCCTTTATATTCCAGCGTTTGCCGCCCTGAACCTGTCTGCTGCCAGCCAGACGAAGACTGATTTCCAGCGTCCCGCGCTGCCAGTACCAACCCTGTGTGCCCCGGGTTTCATTTATCCTGAGTTTTGCATCGAGGATATATTTTGCCTTGGCATCACCGCGATTAGTAAAGCCGGCAGCGGATACCGCTCCTTTGACTATCCCCGCCAGGCCGCCAAGAGAGTCGGCGTTGATTTTAGTTCGGATGGTCAAGCGTTGCAGCAGGTTTTCACGGTCACTGGCCAGAGTTGCCAGATTATAGGGGGCATTGAGTCCGCGTCCGGAATAGTCCACTATTTTCAGTTGCTGGTTATAAACCCGGCGTTCAAGCTGCGCCTGAAGAGCGGTATGCGCGAGTGCGATTTTACGCAGCAGTTTATCATTTTGTCGTGCTTCACGAATAGCATTAGCGGTTATATCATCGAGTCGATTGATATTGTTGCGCAGGATGTTGCCTGCTTTCATTCTATCGAGCACGGCGAGTACATGAAATTGTTTGCTGACATTATCTTGCCAGGTGTCGGCAATTTCGATTCCGGAAATAATTTGATCCGTGTGGGAGGAAATGTTGCGACTGGCGCTACTGGAAAGTTTTAACGTGGTTTTACCATTTTGACTCTGGCGGTTAAACTGGCTGTTGTCCTTGCTTTGTTCCTGAATTCTGACTTCGAAAACCTTGGACAGATCGGCGCGTGCGCGATCGCGGGCAACAGCCTGATAGCGGGACTGTCCTTTACCGCTTATATATTTGGCGGGTGGATACTTGCTACTATTGCCATTGACCCAGTTGGGCTGAAGGGGTCCTTTACTAGCGCAACCTGCATTGATTAAAAAGCCAATAATAAGAAAAGGAAATAATATAGTACGCATATTTAATGCCTCATAGTTGCTGCGGCCGATGCCCAGTGAAATGATAAGTAATAGTTATGCTCTTTGACCAGTTTTATTTTTCCGAGAGCGCGCTGCAAAATGATATTATTTCGCCTGTCCAGCAGTTCTACGTGGGCATCATAGGTGCCAGCGGGGGCTTTAATTCGTGCACTCTGTATTTCTGCAGGCAGGGTCAGCCAGCTGCGCGTATCTGCCCGTTCTGTCAGTACCCCAGCAATGTTGACAATCAATCCTACCAGCCCGTTTTGCTTACGGGCTTTATCGGATAGCTTCTTTTTGGCTACGGCACGCGCCAGCGCGCGAGCGGTAATGGCGGGCATTTCCGACTTCAGGGTCTCAATCTCCAGGCTACTGATGTCTTCTACATTTTCTGTTTTGGCAATATGTTCAGGTTTGTTTTTCATGTGTAAACCTGCGCTTTGCAGATACAGGCGGGCGTAGGCCACCGTGGTAGTGCGCTTTTCATAGTAGGGCAGGGAAATGCGAATCATTTGTCCAGATTCAGGCTCCATAATATGTATGCTTGATTCACGTTTCATAGGTGCCAGACCATTATTAAAAATAAATACGAGTTGGGCGGTATTCCCTGTATTTTTCTGGTTTTTTGCGAGCGGCAGGTTAAATTCCTTTTCATCTCTCTGACGTTCATTATAAAGCCCGACTTTTCCAGTCATCCGGATGAGTGCGTGTTTTAACTGTTGTGGTATGGCAATGCTATAGAGCGCATTGTGTTTCTTATAAGCGCCATAGGCTTTGCGGTAGGCGATCATGGCATCACTCCATTCGCCCAGATCTTCATAAATGATACCACTGAGGTATTGGGCAAAAGGATCGACGCTGAGCGGGCTGTCCGGATCATTCTGCATAAGTTCTCGCAGGCGGAGATTCTCCTGCATAATTTCGACTCGCGCACCATACAGATCATTCATTTGCAGGTAGTTCAGGGCCGCATAGACGTTGAGCATGATCTGCTCAATCGGCGTGCCAATATAGGTACGTGTCGCGTCATTAATAATAAAAGACGACGCTTGTTCAGAAACACTAATGGCGGCGTCTTTTTTTACAATGGCCTTGGCTTTTTCGATGTTCTCATTGCTTTCCCTGAATTTACCAAGCATACGCAGGAGCATAGCTTTATTGCAGTCATAGAGAAACATATTCCGGCTACTGTGGGACTGTTTTTCAAGGGCAGCCAGAGCTGCCGCCGGATCATTATTTAGCAGGTTATGCTCAACTGGTCGAAAAGACTGGCTGTAACTGGCACAGCCGCCAAGCATCAGGAACATGCCCGCCAGGGTTATGGCGGATATGCTGCGCATACTCTGCCCCCAGCTTATAAACATGACAGAGTATGCGGTTTGATTAAAAGCGCAGGCGACTGTTCTTGATCAGTTTCTTGATTTTTTTCTGTCCCAGCCAGACTATCCGGTTATCGGCCAGACTGATCAGGGTGAGATCAACCTGATAGTAGCGGAGCTGGGTGCTACCTTCCATATCAATAATTGTGTTGATATCACCTTTGAGCATGAAGTCTGCTCCCATTTCCTGGCCCATAGCCTTGCGGGTTGCCGCGCTGGCATTGATGTCCTGATCTTTTCGTTCTGAGCGGATTTCTTTTCGTTGATGACTCGAAGCCACAAAGTCGATCTTGCCAGAATTAATCATGGCGCGTTGAATATCGGAAACAAAGGTTACAACATTGATGTGCTCATGGCTGAGGTTGCGTATATGCCCTACAATGACCGCCGGTTGACGGTTGTGCTTCCGGGTATAGTTTCTGAACCAGGGACGATCCAGCATGTCACTGATCATTGCTTCAGATACCATACGTGAGTCGGTATCGTTCCATGCGCCACTCAGGTCGATGTCTTTATTGACATTGACGCGCTGAACCTGGGTACCACAACCTGTGATGACCAGCGCTACAAAAATAGCAAATAGGAAAGGTTTAAATTTTCTAATAAGCATATATCTATTCTCCAAATCAGTCGCTGTTTATCTGGCTAAAACCTTGTCAAAGATATTGTTTGCGTGTTTATTGATATACCGCTGTAGATTCTGATTCATATGGTTGACATTTTTGATCACCTCGTTTACATATTTCATATCCAGTTCGGCGAGGGAATAAATGGTCCCGGTTTTTTTATCTTTCCAGCGCCCAATGATACGCGCCCCGGAGAGATTTATTTTGCTGATATTCTGGATTTCGCGAGAGACGGATTGTTGGTTTGTCGCATTCTTGCCAGTTCCTGAGGCTGTGCCGTAATCGTGGCTGGCGACATCAAGATAGGAACTGAGAATTCGGGCAACTTCAGCGCGGGCACGATTGTCGGCGGTGGATTTTTGCAGCGAGACATCGCCCATGACGGGGGCTTCACCAACACCATGAAATAATCGGCCTTTATTGTTGTTCAGGTATTGGGTGCCTTGATTGACCCAGTCGGGAGCCCCGCTCATGCCCAGATCACTTTCTACCAGGGTTTTGCCGGAACAACCGAAAATTAGCAAGCTAAAGCCTGCCAGCATCAGAGCCTTGAGAACTTGAGTCGAATAGTGCCGTTTGAACATGGGTTCACTCCGGATATTGATTAAATTAAGGAATAGTGAGGGTTGTATATAAGCATATCGGGGGTTGGGGATCTGTCAATATTCATCTGGAATTGCTATTGTTTCTCCAGTATATCAGTTATGCAATCTCATCTCATGGATGTCAACCTGGTTCGCATGTGAAGAATTTCTTTATCAGCATTTTCAAAACACTATACCTGAGCTTACGGGACTTATACCCCATCATTCTGGTGATTGCTTTTTTTCAGGTTGTCGTTTTACAGCAGCCTATTCCTCATCTTTTGCAGATTCTCAGTGGTACTCTGATGGTAGTCATTGGCCTGAGCCTGTTTGTGCAGGGTTTGCAAATGGGGCTGTTTCCCATTGGTGAGTCCATGGCCTATGCGTTTGCCCGTAAGGGTAGCCTGTTCTGGTTGTTGGCGTTTTCCTTCGCCCTGGGTTTTGGCACGACCATTGCTGAGCCGGCGTTGATTGCCGTGGCCAATAAAGCTGCTGATGTCGCAGCAGCAGGTGGAATAGTGGCGAACACTTTGGAGGCGAAGGCAGGTTATGCCGATGGTTTGCGACTTACGGTTGCTTTTTCGGTGGGTATTGCGTTGATTGTCGGGGTTTTGAGGATACTGCGTGGCTGGCCCATTCAATACTTGATTGTTGGTGGTTATATCGGTGTGGTGATCATGACGTTCTTCGCGCCAGAAAACATCATTGGTATTGCCTATGATTCCGGTGGTGTCACCACCTCCACCATCACGGTGCCACTGGTGACTGCCCTGGGTGTGGGGCTGGCCTCCAGTATCAAGGGGCGAAATCCCATGGTCGATGGCTTTGGTCTGATTGCCTTTGCATCATTGACGCCGATGATTTTTGTTATGCTGTACGGGATAATGCGGTGAGCAATTTTTTTCTGCACTTATTGAGCACAACTATTGATACTCTTTTCGATGTGTTGCCGATAGTCATTATTATTTTTGGTTTCCAGTTTCTGGTTATTCGCCAGCCCGTGCCACATCTGAAGAAAGTCTTGCTTGGCTTTTTCTATGTTTTGCTGGGTCTGTCTTTCTTTTTGGTGGGACTGAAAGAAGCCCTGTTTCCCATTGGTCAACTAATGGCAAAGCAGCTCACCGATCCTGTCTTTATTTATGGTAGCCTGCAAAATGTGCCTGAATTTTTTCACTGGACAGATTACAAGTGGGTTTATATCTTTGCTGCCAGTATTGGCTTTTCCAGCACCATTGCTGAGCCTGCACTGCTGGCAGTGGCGCTGAAAGCTCATGATGTATCGGCGGGAATCATCAGTGTGTGGGGACTGCGCGTGGCGGTAGCGCTGGGGGTTGCCTTTGGCATTGCCCTGGGCACTTACCGTATCGTTAGCGGTATGCCGCTGTATTACTATATTATTGGTGGTTATGTGATTGTGATTATACAAACCTTTTTTGCGCCCAAGATGATTGTTGCACTAGCCTATGATTCTGGTGGTGTCACTACCTCGACCGTGACGGTGCCGCTGGTCACGGCTCTGGGATTGGGACTGGCAAGTACCGTGCCGGGACGTAGTGAACTGCTGGATGGGTTTGGCCTGATCGCATTTGCCAGCCTGTTCCCGATTATTTCAGTCATGGCCTATGCGCAGCTTAGTCAGTCACGCCTGTTACGAAACAGACAGAAGAAATAAGGAGACAGTCATGCATTTTAAACTGATCATTGCCCTGATCGAGGATGATAAAACGGATGCGGTAATGGATGCGGCGCGTGTAGCCGGTGCCACAGGAATGACCGTCATCAATCATGCACGGGGTGAAGGCCTGAAGCAGAGCAAGACCTTTTTTGGCCTGACCCTGGAAACACAGCGGGATATGTTGATGATGTTGGTAGAAGAGCATCAGAGTCGTTCTATCCTGGAAAAGATCGCCGCAGTAGGTGAATTTGATAGTAAACCGGGTACGGGGATTGCTTTTCAAATTGATGTTGAAGACGCCCTGGGTGTCAAGCAACAGATTGCCCGTTTAAACGAGGTTGTGGAGGATGAAATATGAATCATAAAAACATAATCCGGGTGCGTGATGTAATGAAAACACGCATTGATATGGTCGACGGTATGACTTCGGTGAGCGAGGCTCTGACGATGATGAAACATATTGAAACCAAATCCTTGATTGTAGATAAGCGACATGAGAATGATGAGTATGGCATCGTCCTGATTTCCGATATTGCCAAACAGGTATTGGCACGGGATCGCTCGCCGGATCGGGTGAATATCTATGAGGTGATGGCCAAGCCGGTTATTTGTGTCGATCCTGAGATGGACATTCGCTATTGTGCCCGTATGTTTGATCGATTTGGCTTGTCACGGGCACCCGTAATTGAGCGGCGCAAGGTAGTGGGAATTGTCAGTTACACCGATATGGTGCTGCGTGGGCTGGTGGTGAACAAGGATTATCATCCGGAATAAATGATTGCCTGTAGCATGAATATCGATCTCCGTAGCGGATTACTGGATGTGGCGCGACAGGTGCCCTCACCTAATTGTGATGCCCGTCCGGCGGGAATCGATATTGACCTGCTGGTTATTCACAATATCAGTTTGCCGCCAGGCTGTTTCGCGGGGAATGCGATTGACTGTTTTTTTACCAATAGCCTTGATATCGAAGCGGATCCTTATTTTTCCGGGATCGCCAACATGCGGGTGTCAGCCCATCTCCTGGTTCGGCGTGATGGCAGCATCGTTCAATATGTGCCTTTTAATCAACGGGCCTGGCATGCGGGTGTGTCCTGTTTTGAGGGACGGCAGGGGTGCAATGACTATTCTATCGGTATCGAGTTGGAGGGCACCGACGAACAGGCGTATGACAATAGTCAATACCAGGTTTTACAGCGGCTAATCAGGCTATTTGCCCGGATTTACCCCGGTATTCGACAGGATAGAATCGTGGGTCACAGTGATATCGCTATGGGCCGCAAAACCGATCCCGGGCCTGCTTTTGACTGGTCAAAAATACAGACTTGATATTGTAAAATAAAAAACGGAAACTACCGATATGAACCTGATCAGTATTCTTATTGCTCTTTTAGTGGAGGCGCTGTACAAACCCGTTAGCGATTATCGTCGCTATGACTGGTTACTGGATATCAGCACAAAAATGTATCAGAAGTTGTCTAGCCAGTCATGGTGCGATGGACCGATTGGCGTGATTCTAATGGTAGTGCTTCCTTGTTTTTCTGTCTGGTTGATTATCGCCATGCTGACCGGTGTTACAAGCCTGCTCAGTTTTCTTTTTGGGCTGCTGGTTCTTATCTATTGTATTGGCCCGAAAGATCTGCTGGATGAGGTGAAAAAATTCACCCAGGCTCTGCAAGCCGATGATTCTGATTCTGCGCGTCAGTATGCAAGTGAAATTCTGGGGAAGGACGCGACCGGGGATATGATTTCCCTGGCCGAGCAGGTTAAGGAGAATATTCCGGTCGTCGCCAATGTCAGAGTGCTGGGCGTAGTATTCTGGTTCATGCTTCTAGGACCGGTCGGGGCAATACTGTTTCGCTATATATGCTTGCTACACTATAAATGTCGCTGGAATAGCGGTTTCTCTAATGCACTTGAACAAGCATATGAAATTATAATCTGGCCTTCATCTCGTTTGAGCGTATTGGGCTTTGCCGTGACGGGCAGTTTTGTGGATACCCTGAGTCTCTGGCGTTCATCAACAAATTTCTGGCAATGCAGCAGTGAAGAATTATTGCGTGTGAGTGGGATCGGTGCTGTCAGACATGAATTGGATGAGCCATCGGAAGAAGGACAACCCGACATTGAGGGCGTGCAAAATGTGCTGGCGTTGATGAGACGCACTCTGATTGTCTGGCTGGCCATCCTGGCCATCCTGACCCTGACCGGCCTGGTATGGTAGGGGGCCAAAAAAGGGTGGGTATTAAGCCCACTCCTTCTGCTACTACGATTGATCTGATTCGGCACGGCGAACCCGTAGGTGGAAAACGATATCGAGGTCATATTGACGATCCTCTGAGTGAAAAAGGCTGGTCGCAAATGTGTTCAGCAGTAGCCGATCACCATCCATGGGACGCTATCGTTTGTTCTTCCCTGATTCGCTGTCAGGCCTTTGCACAGGAACTGGCAACACGCCATGGCCTAGCCTGCCATAATGATTCCCGATTTATGGAAATCAACTTTGGTGAGTGGGAAGGATGTAGCGCAGAAGAACTTCTGGCGGATGATCCTGATGCCCTGTATCGTTTCTGGTCTGATCCGCTAAACAATACACCACCGGGAGCCGAAACGCTGATTGACTTCGAGACTCGGGTGATCAGCGGCTGGAATGATTTACTGAAAAATTATCGCAATCAGCATGTCCTGCTGGTTGGACATGCCGGAGTGATACGCATGATTATTCGTCATGTACTGGATATGCCCCTGGATCGTATGTTTCGTTTACAGGTGGCACTGGCAGGTATCAGCCGCATTAAAGTAGAGGGCGAGGGAAAAACAGCATTGCCGATGCTGGTTTTTCATGATGGTCAACGGCCATAAAAAACCGGAGTCATTTTCGTTGTTGCTCAATACATACATAGCCCCTGGAAATAGTGCTGAATAGTTACCACAAAGTAATCAATCAAATGGTTTTTCCCCTTTTTAATGTTCTACTGGTATTAATGCTTCTATTTAGCAGAATGCCGGATTTACATGCTGCGGTTATCAGTGTGCATGATGATGCTGGCCGGATTATCAGGCTGGACAGGCCTGCCCAGCGTATCGTAACCCTGGCACCAAGTGCGGTTGAACTGCTATTTGCAGCAGGGGCAGGGGATCGCATCGTTGCTACCGTCTCTTACAGCGATTATCCCGCGCAGGCAAAAACCATTCCAATAATTGGCAGTTATACCGCCGTAGATATAGAACGTATTCTGGCTTTGCAGCCTGATCTGGTTATTGCCTGGGAAAGCGGGAATAGAAAAAATGAGATTGAAAAATTGGTTCAACTGGGTTTAACGGTCTTTATCAACGAACCCCGTTCGATCTCTGATGTTGCCAATAGCATTGAGCGATTTGGAAAACTGGCCGCCACTGAAACAGTTGCTAATCGGTTTGTTGAAAATTTTCGTCAGCACTACCATCGGTTGCAAAAAAAATATCATAAGCGACGCAAAATCCGAATGTTTTATCAGATCTGGGATGATCCGCTGATGACGGTCAACGGCCGGCATCTGATTTCTGCGGTAATGCGTTTGTGTGGTGCAAAAAATATTTTTACCAATATGTCTGCGTTATCGGCCAGTGTCAGTCGGGAGGCGGTTATCGCCGCAAAACCTGAAATTATTATCGCCGCTGCCAACAAGGACAAAAAGGCCTCGTGGTTAAGCGCCTGGAGACGCTGGAAAACCTTGCCCGCCGTCCGGCATGGCCAGCTTTATTTTATCAATCCGGACTTACTCAATCGGCAGGGGCCACGCATCCTCGACGGTGCCGATATTATGTGCCGTGATGTAGAACAGGCGCGGGCGTATTCATGGTGATAGATAATATTTTAACCGCAGTATCGCCGTTTGGACGTGGACTTTGTGGTCGGCCTGCCGGGCAGTGCTTAAATCGCTGCCCATAAACCAGGGATCATATTTCAGATTCGACCTCATTATGGTAGATGTCTCGCAGCCGGGTCACAGACAGCCGGGCTTCATCGGCTTGTTCGATGGCGCGGCTCAGACGTACGGGCGCTGAGCGTCCCATGCATTTGTGTTGCGGATCACCCTCAATAGCTACGACCATGCCCTTGATGAGTTTTTTACGATCAAACCGGTGGCCTGTCAGCCATTCCTGTATATCAATAACGTCATACGCTACTTCCTGGGCAAGATCCTGGTAGTCCACCCACATTTCTTTTACAGTTTCAGCGCTGAAGTGCTGAATGACCAGTCCTGTTATATTGGTAGTGAGGATATAAACATTTTTGCGTACCAGCTCAAACTCCAGATTCTTTTCAGAAACCAGTTCCCAGGCGGGTATATTCAGACTTGCTAATGCATTAATAAGCAGGGATGCGTGAGGCCCATAAACCGGGGAAGGTACCAGTACCTTGTAATCCATACCCTTTTTTTTCTCAAACCAGACCGAAATAACCGTGGGCGGTTGTGGTAGATTCAGGCGTTGCCAGTCGCGGGGTAATAGCTCATTCTGCAACAGAGCCAGTTGATTTAGCCAGGCTGTCGGGATTTTATCCAGAACCGGATGCAGGACATTTTCACCCACGCCCACCAGTACCAGTGAGGGTTCGGGGATATGCTGTGCCAATACTTGCATGTCTGTTTCACGATTGACCGGGTAAACCGGATAACCATAGCGGAGTAATGCGCGAGTAAAAACACTGGCCATTTCGCCGATGCCGATGACGATCACAGGATTTTGCATAAGGACTCCTTAAAAGCCATGGGGGTGGGTTCTTGTTTTTTGCGTTAGACATGAGACTAATCAGAACTTTGCATTTATAAAATTGAACTTTATTCATAAAACATTTTCATAATACGGTGTTGTTTAAACGGTTTGTTGGTTAAATATTTTTTACAGCTAATAGCATATATCAATATGTGTGGAGGCTCTAAAAATATAAATCATTACGAATTATATATTTAGCACAGATAAGACCGTGTCTAAACCTCTATTTACCTCAAGTTATTAAGCGTATACATGCCCTGATAAAAAGACGTAATTAGCACCTTCTGAAAAAGGGCGTAGCATCCACCTATCTTTATTTTAACGGGGAGGTTATTCCATGGGTTCAGAGCTAATGTTTGCACTTGGTGCAGCAGTGCTTGCCATACTTTATGGCATTGTTTCCATTTCAAGTATCATGCGCCTGCCGCAGGGTACCGATGAAATGAAAAAAATTGCCAAGGCAATTCAGGATGGTGCCAGCGCCTATCTTAATCGTCAGTACATGACTATCAGTATAGTCGGGATTGTTCTGGCTATTGCTATTGCGCTTGCATTGGGTCGTGAAACTGCAATCGGTTTTGTCATTGGTGCAATTCTGTCTGGCGCGGCAGGATATATTGGTATGAATGTTTCCGTGCGTTCTAATTCCAGAACAGCGGAAGCGGCTCGTAACGGTTTGAATGCCGGTTTGCAGGTGGCCTTCAAAGGCGGTGCCATTACCGGTATGCTGGTAGTCGGCCTGGCTTTACTGGGCGTTGCCGGTTATTACGGCATCCTTCATATGATGGGTTCTGCACATGCTGTGCATTCACTGGTTGGCCTGGCCTTCGGTGGCTCCCTGATTTCCATTTTTGCGCGTTTAGGTGGCGGTATCTTTACCAAGGGCGCTGACGTAGGGGCGGATATTGTCGGTAAAGTAGAAGCGGGCATTCCCGAAGATGATCCACGCAACCCGGCGGTAATCGCGGATAACGTAGGTGATAACGTGGGTGACTGTGCGGGTATGGCAGCCGATTTGTTTGAAACCTATGCTGTTACACTGGTTGCTACCATGATTCTGGGTAGCATGGTCATGAAAGACTTCGGCACTACGGCTATTATGTACCCGCTGGTACTGGGCGGCGCGTCTATTATTGCATCTATCATTGGTACTTTCTTCGTCAAGGTTAATGAAGGTGGCAAGATCATGAATGCCCTGTATCGGGGTACTATGGTCGCAGCCGTTCTTTCAGCGATTGCCTTTTACTTCATCACTGACAAGATGATGGCGGGTAATGGTCATTTCAGCACCATGCAGTTATTCGGCTCGGCGCTGGTCGGTCTGGTGTTGACGCTTGCCATGATCGTTATTACCGAGTACTACACGGCGACGGAATACTCACCGGTAAGACATATTGCTGAAGCATCCACCACGGGTGACGGAACCAACGTTATTGCCGGTCTGGGCGTGTCTATGAAATCAACGGCTTTGCCGGTACTGTCGGTATGTGCTTCTATCTACGTAGCTTTTGATCTGGCCGGACTATATGGCATTGCGATTGCCGCTACCTCCATGTTGTCCATGACCGGTATCATCGTCGCACTCGATGCCTATGGTCCGATTACTGATAACGCTGGTGGTATTGCTGAAATGGCTGATCTGCCAGCCGATGTTCGCAAAACGACCGATGCGCTGGATGCCGTGGGTAATACTACCAAGGCTGTTACTAAGGGTTATGCCATTGGTTCTGCCGGTCTGGCGACCCTGGTGCTGTTTGCTGATTACACCCAGGCCTTGCAGGCTCATGGTGCGAATGTCAGCTTTGATCTGTCCAACCACATGGTCATTATTGGCCTGTTTATCGGTGGCCTGATTCCTTACCTCTTCGGCGCGATGGCGATGGAAGCGGTAGGTCGTGCAGCGGGCGGAATCGTGAATGAAGTTCGTCGTCAGTTCAAGGAAATGCCGGGCATTATGGATCGTACCCAGACGCCTGATTATTCGAGGGCTGTGGATATGTTGACCAAGGCCGCGATCAAGGAAATGATTCTTCCTTCCATTCTGCCCATACTGGTACCCATTGCCGTTGGCCTGATTCTGGGCCCAGAAGCGCTGGGTGGTGTGCTCATTGGTGCCATTATTACCGGCCTGTTTGTGGCCATTTCCATGACTACCGGTGGTGGTGCCTGGGATAATGCCAAAAAATACATCGAAGATGGTAATTTTGGTGGTAAAGGTTCTGATACTCACAAAGCTGCGATAACGGGTGATACTGTTGGCGATCCCTACAAGGATACCGCCGGTCCCGCCATTAACCCACTGATCAAGATTATGAATATTGTAGCCTTGATGATCGTACCTATGTTGTAACAGGTGCGTGTAACAAGGGGCGAGTGACGGGGGAAACCTGGTTACTCGCCCCTTTTTTTATGCTTAAAATGAAGAGATTTCTGTCGAAGGAAGTCCGTTAAAGGACAAGCAAATTAATTACTTGATTTTTAGTTCTTCCCCTGTTCATGGTTCGACAAGCTCACCACGAACGGTTTGGCTGGGCTTCACCGGTAGCGTACGAGGCTATAAGCCTCACTTCCGGGTTGTATAGCGTGTACGTGAGGAGCCGGGGCTTTAGCCCCGGATAAGAACAGACAAACATAAACCCCCACTTTTAAATTCATACGCGTTCGGGTATCCGGAACACTTATCGGATATCCACGCTGTTCGCACTGAGTATCTCCATTCGTCCTGAGCTTGCCGAAGGGCCACAGGCGTGGCGTATAATGTTGGGCTTCGCCATGAAGATCATGGCGTAGCGCCAACCTGCTGTGTTCATTATTTATCGCGGTTTTTTTCTCTAAGCCATAAGACTTCCTTTCCATTCTCGACCCGCGCCAGTACACGTGCAATTACAAACAGCAAATCAGATAACCGATTCAGGTAGGCGAGTAATGCCGGGTTGATGTCCTCATCTCTGCTCAGACTTATGGCGCGACGTTCGGCCCGGCGGCAAACGGTACGTGCAAGATGACAATGTGATGTAGCACGTCCGCCTGCGGGCAAAATAAATTCTTTTAAAGCAGGCAGATCTGCATTGAGTTCATCAAGCAGACTCTCCAGCCGTCCAACATCACTATCCTGTATGCTTGTATAGGTTGGTATACTGAACTCACCGCCCAGATTAAACAGATCATGCTGGATGCTTTCAAGTGAGTGGCGAATATTTTCTGGTGGTTCATGTGCGAGTATTATGCCGATAACGCTGTTGAGTTCATCGACTGTACCCATGGCCTCAATGCGGAGACTATCTTTATACACACGGCTTCCATCACCGAGACCCGTTTCACCTTTGTCGCCGGTACGGGTATAGATTTTTGATAAACGGTGGCCCATAATTTTAACTCTCTGTCAGTTTGTAGATAACGGGTAACTCAATGTGCCTGTTATCGCGTTGTAAATAATCCTGCTCCCAGTTTAGTCTATCCAGTTGCCGCAGGGCATCTTCGGCAGCGTCATCCAGAATGGCAAAACCGGAACTTTTAACAAGGTGAATATTTTTTATTTCCCCTTGTAGATTGATGGCGAAGCCGAGAATGACAGCACCCTGAATATTTTCTCGTCGTGCCAGACGTGGATAATAAAAATACTGTTTCAAATCGTGTTGCAGGCGGCTGATAATACGGCTCAGGCTGATTCGTGCGATTGGTTTTCTGGCTTGTTTGTAATAAGCCGTGTGAAATGGCTGAGCAGCGGTAATAGTTGTTTTTTTAGTGACCGTAGTTTCAGCGGGTTTTATTTTTGCAGGTTTGACGGCCGCTTTGGGTTTGATGATGGTTTGCCTGGCATGCTTGATTTCGGCGGATCTGGAGACCGCAACTGTTGCCATCTTTAATCCCGTGAGATGTGATTCCCGGTTGTTTCTAGCGGGAAACCGGTTTATCGGCTTTTGCTCTGCTTTAGCCAAGCTGTTTTGCAAATGAATCGTAAGATCGGTATCTGGAAAGGCAAGTGGAATTTGCTGTGGCTGTAAGCAGGTTAGCCATATTGCCAGCACCAGCAGATGGACGGCCAGGGACAGCCCCAGCGGGAGTCCCAACAGATGCGGATAACCCGATGAGCGGTTATCCGCATGCTTTGCGCGCCACATCCCGGAACGAGGCAGGATGTTAGCATTCACGCCTGGGTGGAACTATTTTGTGGGCACATAGTTGATGCCGATATAAATGGAACGCCCCGGTGTATTATAGTTGTTGACCAGCTGGTAGTTTGTATCAAACAGATTTTCCAGCCGGGCATCAAGCCAGGTGCCTTTGCGTATTTGGTAACGACCAGACAGATTAACCAGGTTGTAGGCATCGAGGTTGACATTGCCGTAGTCTTTGCGTGCAGAGGCATAAACCCATTCTACACCGATGCTGCCATTTTTATTTAATTGACGCCGCAGTTGCATGGATAACTTCTGCCGTGGACGGCGTAGTAAATCAGATTCATTGCTCTCATCAATGGCTTTTTGCAGCGTGAAGCGGCTTAGCAGAGTCCAGGCACCCCGCGTCAGATCGTGTTGAATTTCCAGGCCATCAATATTTGCCTTGCCGACATTGGTGGCTCTATAGGTGTAAAGGGCGATGGGCACGCTCTGGATCATATCGGTGATGCGGGTGTGATAGGCATTAATTCGCAGTTTCTGGTGCGGATCAAGCTGGTAACGCAGGCCCAGTTCAGTCGTGCTGGATCTCTCCGGGTTCAGAGTTGGATTGCCGTAATTAGGGTAGTACAGCTCATTGATGTCCGGGGCACGAAAGGCGGTGCCGTAGGAGGCCAGCAGCCGCAGTTTCTGATTGGGGTTATAGGCCCAGGCAAACTGTCCGGTATTATGTTTGCCAAAGCCTTCATGATCATCGACTCGCGCACTTAATGAAAAGTCATTTCTGTTAATACTACTTTGCAAAATGGCGAAGACGGCCTTGTTGTTAATCGACTCATCAAAACGGCTGCTGTTACCACTGATCGAAATATTACTGGCCCGGTCGGTATAGGTGCTTAAACCAAGGCTGAGCAGGCTGTTTTTACTCAGTATCAGATCATGTTGCCAGTCAGCCATTAGCCGTTGGGTTTTTATGCGCGCAATAGATGAGCTGGTAGTTTTGCTATCATCCGTGGCCAGACCGGCACTCAGTGTTTGGCTCCAGATAGCCGTGGTCTGGTTTTTAAGGCGTACTTCGAGGGTGCTGTTGCTGTTATCACTGACCCCATAGCCACCGCCATAGGTATCGTATTCAACATTGCTTTTACTGTACCAGCCGCTGATTTTCAGGCTGGTTTTATCGGCAAGCGGGACTAGAATATTGCCGCTAAGACTCTGGTCACGATAACCGTCCTTGTCTGGATTGTAGGAACTGCTTTTCTGATCGGTGCGGGAAAACCCCTGCGAACTTCTGCCAGTCGCATTGAGGCTATATTTAATGTTGTCGCCGCCGCCGATACCGGCTTCAATCAAGCCTGTCTTGTAGGAGCCGCCCATTATTCGCAGGTGGGCGGTTTTGTTTTTGCGGGTAAAAATCTGAATGACACCGCCGATGGCATCCGAGCCGTATTGTGCTGCGCGTGGGCCGCGCACAATCTCGATACGCTCGATATCGCTGGTATTCAGGTGCTGCCAGGCAAATGTGCCGGTGGTGGTCGAACTGGCACGTACGCCATCGATCAACACCAGGGTCTGGTTGGAATTGGTGCCGCGCATGAACAGGCTGGTGCTGGCACCGGGGCCGCCATTACGGGCGACATCGATACCGGATTGCAGGCGCAGCAGATCGATCACATCCTCGGCCTGACTCTTTTCGATATCGGCCCGGGTAATTACGCTGACAGAGGCCAGAGAATCATCGACAGTCTGAGCGGAGCGTGTGGCAGTGACGATTATCACATTCTGCTCTTCGGCCTGTAGGGGCGGTGAGAACAGGGGCAGTGACAGGAGTGCTGTTGCGATAACAGGGTTAAAGAAGGGAGATAGCAGCGTGCTTGCTGAACAGGTGTTTTTCATTATGATTCCTCGGTAAACGCTCACCCGCGTATAAATGGCGTGTGTACAGAGGAATATGGCAGGCACGGTCAGACCCGGCCCGTGTTTGCCCTCCGCAACACAGTGAAGGTTTCAGGCCGGTCTCCGGGCTCGCAAGTGGAGTTTTTATCTCTGACTCCGATGAATCCGCCTTCCCATCTGTTGTTGGCAGATAGTGGCATAAAGGATCATCCTGGCTTGCTTACCGTTGCGGGGGCAGCGCCGGAATTGTGATATCGCTAAGGATAAGACGCACCGGCTTCCCGTTTCACTTCACTATTTTGAAGCACCTGAAACTAAGGTGGGCTACTTTATGTGCAGCAGACCCTATTGTCAAATCCAGGTTGTGCAGGAGAGGGGCAATATCAGAGTTAAAACCCCGGGGTTCGGAAATGGTGTCTTTTTTTTATCCGGGGCTAAAGCCCCGGCTCCTGCCTGCTAATGCTCCAGCTCTTGCTTATACGCGCCATAGAATCCCGGAGATGGGGCTTTAGCCTCGCCCAACACGAAGGGGGGAACGATTTAATAGACACGCACTGTTTTAAATTGAACCAAATCATCTTTTGTCGCTCAGATTTCCAAACGGCCAAAATGAGATTTTAACGATGAATGAGTTTATTAGCCATTCCGATAATATTTCTGATCCACGCAGGGAATTGATATGCTTTTGCCCTGATGAAAAATATAGTCATTAAGCTCAATTATCCGTATAATTTATCGGCTTAGAAAGCGTATATTTCGGTTGGTGTTGGTCATAATCTTTCTCCGGTTATGGCAAAATCCTACAGGTTATCCGCGCCGATTCCCGTTGCCACTGTCGTGCGGCTTCGCCTAGGTAAAGCCTCTGTGTCGATATCGGGAACATTGATACTCGGCTGTGTATAGTTGTGCGCATAACGCCGCGGTTATCCACAAGATCAGTTACATTATTATCAATTACATTATTATCAATTACATTATTATGCGGGTTTTCTCCAGTACACGTACCATCCACGGATGTACGCTCGTCGCGCTTTGTCTGTTCAGCGTGGGTCTTCTGTCTGCCAATGCTGCCAATGTTGCCAGGGCGCAGGAAGGCGTGAAGTGGGTGACCGCGTCGCAGGCCATTCATCTGGCGCTTACCCATAATCCGGATAGCCGGGCTGCGGAGCAGGACGTGGTGGCTGCTCGGGGCGGGGTGGAGCAGGCCAAGGTACTGTCGAACCCCGACATTTTTGTGTATACCCTGGGTCGGGAGATCCGACCCGTTCAGTCACCCACTCCGAACCAGTTCGGATTTACCTGGACCATTCCGATCGGCGGAAAACGTGCTGCACGTATTGCTATCGCAAAAGTGGGTGTGAGCGCGGCTCGCGCAGGCCGTCTCGCCATGCATCGCCAGCTTGCAATGTCTGTCGAGACTGCATTCGTTAACGTGCTGCTCGATCGCTCCATGCTTGAGTTTGCAAAGCAGGATCAGAATACGTTCCGGCAATCGGTGAAGATCAACGAGATTCGCTACAAAGACGGCAAGATCTCCTTCGGCGAGGTGTTAAAGCTGCGCATTCAGGCACGGCAGGTCGATGATGTTGTGCGCGAGGCGAATCAGAACCTGATCAACGAACGCCTCGAACTAAGGCGCTTGGTGGGTGAGGATATTCTTGCACCACACTATCATGTTGTTGGCTCACTTGATTCACCCAGGATGCTACAGGATCCAACCGTGAGCATGGTCGTCCAGCAGGCACTGCAGAATCGCGCTGACTACCGCGCGTTACGTGATCAGCAATCGAGCGCATGGTCTGCACTGACCTTGGCGCGGCGACAGATCATTCCCGACATCGGGGTGCTGGCGGACTACAACCGGGAGCCGGGTACCGATGGCAGCTATGATCTGGAGCTTACCGCCACGATGCCGCTCTTCGACCGCAACCATGGGAATATCAAGCGAGCACAGGCTGACTACCAGAAGGCAGGTCTCGCGATCGATGCTTTCCGCGCACAGATCCGCGCCGATGTTGCGCGCGCTGTGCAACAGTGGCGAACCAGCCAGCAGCGGTTGCTCGCCTATAACGACGACTTCGTCAAGACTGCCAGGGAGTCGCTCGATATCGCCCGTCATTCCTATGAGGAAGGTCGCGGTTCGCTGCTGGACTTTCTCGATGCCGAATCCAGTTATCGCGATGTGCAACGCGCCTACCGGAGCGCTGAGGCGGACGCCGTGCTCGCTGCTGCCAACATCAAGTTCGTTTCAGGAAAGGATTTGTAATGAAATCAAGTATTCCCGTTCACCCCGTTTCGAGTCGATTGCTACTCTCGCTGGCTCTGTGTTTGCCACTGCTTTCCATTCTCCCCGGCTGCTCCCGGTCGACAGATCAGGACAATGGGCATGGTGCAGCATCGTCCAGGCCTAGCCTGTTCACCGTGCCGAAGGTGCAGCGCGGGCACATCAAGGTCGTCACCGTTGAGAAGAAACCTGTCACCCTTCCGATCAGGATGCCCGCGCTGGTCGACTTCGACGAGCTGAAGACAAGTCGCATAGTACCACTCGTCAGCGGCAAGGTTGCCAAGATCAAGGTTCACGAAGGGGATCATGTGAAGTCCGGTGAAGTGCTGCTTACGATTGCGAGTCCGGATTCTTCCGACATGATGGCAAATATTGCGCGTGATCGCTCGACGTTGGAGATAAAGAAAGTCATTCTTGTGCGGGACAAGGATCTTTATGCACATAAGGCGATCGCGCTCGAAGAATTGCAGCAAGCCCAGCTCGGCGTGACCGCAGCGAAGGCGACACTGACTAACGATCTTTCCCGTGCGGCGATCACCGGTGGTAGCAGCAGTCAGGCCGTGCTGCGTTCGCCGATATCGGGGATTGTGGTAGCACGTAATATCTCGGTTGGTGAGCCGGTTCTGGCAGGGAGCACACAGTGCTTCACGATTACCGATCCCACTGCCGTCTGGGTGATTGCACACCTCTATCAGCAGGATCTGCGCGACGTGCAGCCCGGTGACAGTGCCATTATCCGCTCCCCCGTATCAAGTGTGCCGATTGACGGGAAGGTCACCTACATCGGGGCATCGATTGATCAGGATACCTTGACGATCCCGGTGCGGATTGCTGCCGACAACGCTGGCGGCCAGCTCAAGCAGGGTATGTACGTCGATGTTCAGATCATTCCGGCCAAACCCGTCGTCGTGATTCTCCTGCCGGATGTTGCGTTGCTGCGCGACGAGGATAATCTGCCATTTGTATATATCCAGGTTCGACCGGGAACGTTCGCGCGGCGGCATGTGACGCTCGGGTCGCAGGTTAATGTCGACAAGACCATCATCGTCAGTGGGCTCAAGGACGGAGACACGGTGCTGGCCGATGGGGCTCTGTTTGTTCAGTTCGCTGATAATCTGGAGCGTTAACCCATGATCCACAAACTTATTGCAACCTCGCTTCGCCAGAGATTCGTTGTGATTATGGCTGCGTTGGCTACGCTCATAGCGGGTGCATGGGCTTTTCGTCAGGCCCCGGTCGATGCCTATCCCGATCTTTCTCCGCCAGGCGTGGAAATCGTAGCGCAGTGGCCGGGTCATGCCTCCGAAGAAGTTGAACGGTTGATCACTATTCCCCTGGAGATTGCCTGTAATGGTACCCCCGGGCTTCATATTCAGCGTTCCGTCTCGCTCTATGGTCTGTCCGATATCAACCTGGTCTTCGATTACAAAACCAACGCCTACTTTAACCGGGAACAGATCTTCCAATGCATGGGGGATGCCAGTCTTCCGGGGGGTGTCACGCCTTCTATGGCACCGCTGTTCTCACCATCGGGCTTGATCTACCGCTATGTACTGGATAGCCCGGATCGCTCGCCGCAAGAGCTGAAGGTTTTGCAGGACTGGACGCTGTACCCGCGCTTCAAGGCGATCCCCGGTGTGGCTGATGACTCTGCACTTGGCGGAACGACGCGGCAGTACCAGGTTGTTCTTGATCCGAACATGCTTAACACCTATCGGGTATCAGTTCAGGATGTGGTCGGTGCGCTCGAAAAGAACAACCAGAACGCGGGCGGAGGTTTCTACCAGCAGGGCGGGCAGTTTTTCTATGTGCGTGGGCTGGGGCGTCTTACCGATCTCGGTGATATCAGGAACGTGGTGATTGCCACACACAATGGTGTCCCCATTCGCGTCGGTGACGTTGGTAAAGTACGTATTGGCCACGCGCCGCGTCTCGGGCAGTTCGGTTTCGAAGAACGGGATGATGCGGTCGAAGGCGTGATTTTTCTGCGCACGGGCGATCCGGCGCAGACTGTGCTCAAACGCGTGCAGAAGGAGACCCGCTACCTCAATCAGCACGTTTTACCGCGTGACGTGCGCATTCATCCCTTCTATGACCGTACTGATCTTATCAAGCTGACGACGAGGACGGTCGAGCGCAATCTGCTGCTCGGCGTCCTGCTTGTGGTATTGATCCTGGTTCTGTTCCTGCGTAGCTTTCGCACCGGCCTGATCGTCGCATCGACTATCCCGCTTGCCCTGGCCACGGCGTTCATCCTGCTCAGATTCAGGCATGTGCCGGTCAACCTGTTGTCGCTGGGGGCAGTTGACTTCGGAATTCTGGTGGATGCCGGTGTGATTATGGTCGAGAACATCTTTCGCGAGCTTGGAGAACGCGGTTCCGGTGATCAGAGTGTGCCGATCCACGATGCCGTACTCAGTGCGGCGAAGGATGTGGGGCGTCCCATTTTCTATTCGACAGCCGTGATCATCGCCGGTTACCTGCCGATCTACGCCCTCACCGGGCCTGAGAAACGGCTGTTTGCACCAATGGCCGATACCGTTGTTTTTGCGCTACTCGGTACCCTGATCTTCTCCTTGACGTTATTGCCAGTGCTGTGCGGACTGTTTATGCGCAAAGGGGTTACTGATCAGGAAGGGCGCATCTACGGCGCGTTCAAGAGTTGGTACGTCCGCACGCTCGACCGGGCGCTGGCGCGACCGAAGCTGACGCTCGCAGCGTGTGTGATCGCGTTTGGGGTTTCGGCACTGACCCTGTTCGGGATCGGCACGGAATTCATGCCGAAGCTCGATGAAGGAGCGCTGTGGGTACGGGCTACAATGCCCTACACGATCAGCTTCAATGAATCGAAGAAAATCGCGCCCAAGGTGAGGAAGATCCTGATGAGTTTTCCCGAGGTCACCACCGTTGCGGACGAGCACGGACGACCGGATGACGGAACGGACCCCACCGGCTTTTTCAACGCTGAGTTCTATGTCGGGCTTAAACCCTATGATTCCTGGACGGGCAGCATTCAGACGAAGAAGCAGTTGATTACGGCGATTAATGACAAACTCAAAGCTTTCCACGGGATCATCTTTAACTACACCCAGCCTGCCGAGGATGCGGTGGATGAGGCCTCCACCGGCTTGAAGAGCTCGCTGGCGGTCAAGGTGTACGGTTCCAACCTGCGCGAGCTTGAGAAGCTGGCACTGGAGATCAAACGCCGGATTGCCCGGGTGCGAGGGATCAAGCATGTGATCGTTGTGCGTGAACTTGGTCAGCCCAGCCTCAATGTGAAGATCGATCGGCAGAAGGTGGCGCGTTACGGTTTGGATGTCGCGACACTCAACAACCTGATTGAATCCGCTGTGGGTGGTGTGCCGGCAACGCAGGTGATTCAGGGAGAGCGACAATTTGACCTGGTGGTTCGCATGGGCAAGCGTTATCGCGATAACCCTGAAGCGATCGGACGACTCCTGGTTACGACTCCTGGGGGGCAGCGCTTGCCGTTGTCAACCTTCGTGACGCTGAAGGTTGGTCAGGGTGCTGCATTCATCTACCGTGAGAAGGGTTCGCGCTACATCGGCGTGCAGTACTCTGTGGTGGGACGTGATCTGGGATCTGCGGTTGCCGCTGCCCGCCGCTCGGTCGCCGCAGGGGTACATCTCCCGATCGGTTATGAAATGAGCTGGGGCGGTGAATACAAGGATCTGCTGCATGCCAAAAAGGAGATGCTGGTCATCGTCCCGCTGGCGCTGACACTCATGTTCTTCATCATGTTCGGGCTGTACGGGAATCTGAAGTATCCTTTGATGCTCGCGCTCAGCGTTATTCTGACGATGCCGGAAGGCGGTTTGCTCGCGCTTTGGATGTTGCGGACGAACTTGAGTGTCAGTTCTGCGCTTGGCTTTTTGGCGCTTTTTGGTATCTCGGTTCAGACGGGCATTATTTTCATCAGTCATGCGAACAAACTCCGACGTGCGGGTCTTTCCATTGATGAGGCAACGCGTCAGAGTGCGGCGGTGCGCCTGCGACCTATCTTGATGACAGCTCTTGTTGCGTGTGTCGGGCTGATGCCCGCTGCGTTCTCCCACGCCATTGGCAGTGACAGCCAGCGGCCATTTGCCATCGTTGTGGTGGGCGGTTTGATTTCGCGTATCATCTTGTCGATTTTTCTGCTTCCGGTGCTCTACCGCTGGGTATCGAAAGCCGGCGATAGGTTGGAGGTCTAGGGGCGAAACCGGATACAGACATATTGCGGAAGAGGGTAAATCCCTTTCCCTAAGTTCACGGCTAGCCGGGTTTCTCGAAGTATTGCATCGCTTTTTATAAAAAATGACAGATTATCGGTTGAAACCATCGACTGGCGCACTTTAAGATACTTGAGCTGCGGCATTTTCGGCCGATAAGTCTGTTGAAAAACAGGAAGTTTGTCTGGATCTACAGGTTCAGACTATATATAAAGGATGAATGTTCGATAGAAACATGCAAAAAATTATTGTTCTCAATTCAAAAGGTGGCTGTGGTAAAACCACGATTGCCACCAATCTGGCAAGCCTGTATGCCCAACAGGGCTTCACCACTGCGCTGATGGATTACGATCCGCAGGGTTCCAGCATGCGCTGGTTGAATTTGCGGCCGCAGGACACTAAAAAAATATTTGGCGTGCAGGCGCATCGTCAGCCTGGCTCTGCGCAGACCCGGGCTTTCCAGCTGCGTCTGCCCCACGCGACAGAACGGGTGGTGATTGACGCACCGGCCGGTGTCAGTGGACAGTCGCTGGTGGACTTTATTTGCCAGGTCGATATTTTGCTTATCCCGGTATTGCCTTCACCGATAGATATCCATGCAGCAACTACGTTTATTAAGGAACTATTGCTGGTAGGAAAAATACGTCATCACGGCGTGCGCGTAGGGGTGCTGGCGAACCGTGTGCGCAAGAACACACGGGTTTACCAGTCATTGGAAAAGTTTCTCGCCAGTTTGAGACTTCCCCTTGTCGCCAGCCTGCGGGACACACAACATTATGTCCATGCGGCGGAGCGGGGTATTGGCGTGCATGAGTTATGGGACAAACGCGCCGAACAGGATCGCGATCAATGGCAACAGATCATGGTCTGGCTGGAAGATCAGCGTGCCATGATAGCCGCACAGCAGCGGCATGTGCCTTGATGGCCCGCAGTGTAGGTTGGTGCTGAGCAAGGCGAAGCCCAACATTGATTATGTGTGGTATTTTGTTGGGCTTCGCTCTCGCTCTGCCCAACCTACAGTTAGTTCCAGGCATGTCCTTCGCCTATTCAAGATATATTAGATGCTGCTAAAGTATGCCTGCTCCTCATGCCTCAAACAGCGAATCCTGTGCTGATAAAGCTCACTTAGAATCTCTTCCTGCAATAATTCAGCTGCGCTTCCCTGGCGGGTTTTTCCATCTTTAAAAATCATCAATACATGGTCGCAGTAATAGGCACTGAGGTTAATGTCATGCATAACCATGAGCAGGGATTTGTTTTTCTTCTGAACCGTTGAATCCAATAGCCGCAGAATGGTTTGCTGGTGGTGCAGATCAAGATGGTTGACGGGCTCATCCAGCAGCAACAGATCCGTATCCTGCAAGAGTACGGTGGCAATACCCAGACGGCGGCGTTCGCCTCCCGACAGCGTGGTTACCTGCCGTTGTGCATAGTCATGCAGGCCAACCGCCGCCAGCAGTGAGCGGGCTTTGTTTCTGTCATCGGCTGATTCCCATTGCCAGGCCTGTAGATGAGGATGGCGTCCCGTGAGAATAGTTTCCATGACGGTACCCGGAAACAACTCATGTTGATCCTGAAACAGCAGCCCCAACTTCAGGGCAATCTCGCGGCGTGATTTTTGTTGCAGGGGCTGATCGTCGAGATAAATTTGTCCATGAGACGCGGGCAATAGACCTGCCAGGGTTTGCAGCAGGGTGGTTTTACCTGCGCCGTTCATACCCAGTACTGCCCAGCGCTGAGTATGCTGAATATTCAGATCCAGCTGTTCAATCAGGCAACGGTTTCCCGCTGCTATAGACAGGTTTTCACAGCGCAGCAGACTCCCTGTCATTTGTTGTGTTGTCCTTTTTGCAGTAGATAGAGGAATAACGGGATGCCGAGCAGGGCAGTAATGATCCCGACAGGCAATTGCTGGGGTGCAAGTATGGTACGTGCAAGGGTATCGGCAATCACCAGCAGGATGCCGCCACAAAGTGATGCGGCGGGGATCAGAATGCGATGATCCGTGTAACCCATCAGGCGTACCAGATGGGGGATAACCAGTCCGACAAAGCCGATGCTGCCGGCCTGGCTGACCGCGCTGGCAGTTAAGATCGAGGCAAGAACAAACAGCTCAAGCTGTACACGTTGGGTATTCACCCCCAGTGAGCCGGCTAGCTGCTCGCCTCGAATCAGCACATTGAGGTTGCGGGCAAGAGGCAGGCTGGCCAGCAGACCGAGAATAAAGACCAGCCCCAATAACCAGGGATTACTGGCGTAGCTCAGATCACCCATTAGCCAGAACAGCATACTTCTCAGCTGGTGTTCTGGGCTGGCGACAAGAATAAAACTAATCAAGGCTCCCCAACCCGCTGCAAGGACGACCCCGGTGAGCAGTAAACGCAGAGGTGTCCATGTTCCTGTCCGGTTATAACGTGCCAGCCCAAATACCAGTGTCACCGCCAGTAGGGCACCGGCAAAGGCGCTGCTGTCGATCAGAAAACCGGAGGCTCCCACCAGCATGGCAAGTAATGCCGCCAGTGCTGCGCCGCCGGAGATCCCCAGAATATAGGGATCGGCCAGAGGGTTACGAACCAGTACTTGCATCAATACGCCTGCTTGAGCCAGTAGAGCACCGGTAAAAAAAGCGCTGAGCGTGCGTGGCAGGCGCAGTTCGAGAATCAATTGTCGTTCCAGCCCCTGTCCGCTTCCTTGCAGAATCGACAGCAGATCGCTGAGGCTGATGGCCACGCTACCCTGGGTCAGGGAGAATACCAGGCTGGCCAGGGCAAGAATCAGCAGCAGTGGAAGAAAATAGCGGGGAGGACACATAACCGTTTATCAGGGACTGAGACGGGTGATATCGTGCCCTTTAAGGCTAAGTATTGGCCAGCCTCGGGCTATTGCATGATCGGCCAGGGTTTTATCGGGATCCACGGCGACCGGATGACTGACGCGTTCCAGCAGGGGTAAATCGTTGTGGGAGTCGCTGTAGAACCAGCTTTCAGCCAGGTTCTGACCGTGCTGTTTCAGCCAGTGTTCCAGGCGTGTCACTTTGCCCTCGCGGAAGCAGGGAACCCCCTCGATTTTACCGGTATAGCGTTTATCCCTGATTTCAGCATTGGTGGCGATAATATCGTCTACGTCCAGTTCATGGGCGATGGGAGCGGTAATAAAGAGGTTGGTGGCGGTGATAATGAGCAGAAAATCGTCATCGTTGCGGTGTTTTTCCAGTAATTGCCGGGCGGCGGGGGGGATGCGAGGGCGAATAATGGAGTCCATAAATGTTTCATGCAGGATCGCCAGCTCTTCCATGCTGTGTTTGCTCAGTGGTTGCAGACTGAAGGCAAGAAACTCGAAAATATCCAGTGTACCGATTTTATATTCCTCATAAAATCGTTTATTTTCAATTTCATAGGAGTTTTTATCAACCAACCCCTTGTCGCTTAGAAAGCGACCCCAGAGGTAGTCGCTGTCGCCATCGAGGAGGGTGTTATCAAGGTCAAATATCGCCAGCGCCACGATTATTCTCTATGCTTAATAAAAGGATGGGCATGATAACGCAATTTTGCCTGATGTGGGCGTAAGCAAGTGCTGACCTTTTGCGTAAGACCGGCGGAAACATACCCAATTTTCAGAAGGGAAACGGCGTATATATTTGCCGCATTCACGGCAGTGTGAAACAATCTGGATACAGGTTGAAGGGCAGAGTACAAGTGATTGATACAGAAGGATACAGATCGAACGTTGGAATTATACTTTGCAACCCTCACGGGCAACTATTCTGGGCACGCCGCATAGGTGAGGATGCCTGGCAGTTTCCTCAGGGAGGTATTCAGTATAATGAATCACCGGAACAGGCATTATATCGGGAGCTGGAAGAAGAAGTGGGTCTGAAAGCCGACGATGTCGAGTTGTTAGGGTGTACCCACGGCTGGCTTCGTTATCAGTTGCCTGAGTACATGCGTCGTCATCATCGTGGCAGTCACTTTATTGGCCAGAAACAGATCTGGTTTTTGCTCAAACTTACAGCTAGTGAAACACGGGTATGTTTGAGCACTTCAACTGTACCGGAATTTGATCACTGGCGCTGGGTGTCGCCCGAGGTGACGGTCAAAGAGGTGATTGACTTCAAGCGTACGGTTTATCTACGGGCGCTTGAAGAACTTATGCCTATAATTAATTGCCCGTCTCTATTTATAGCCCATCATTGATACAGATTGGCGTTTATCCCAGGATATTTGATGCCGCTGTTACCCGAGTATATCCATGCTTGAGACACTAAGAAGACTCGTACAGGAAGTTAATCAGGCGCGTGACCTCGATCATGCCTTATCGATCATTGTTCACAGCGTCAAGGCCATTATGAATGTGGATGTGTGCTCGGTATATCTGCGCGACAGCTCCGGTGCCTTCCTGCTTATGGCGACTGATGGCTTGCTGGAACGGGCCGTGGGCAAGGTACGTTTGCAGGAAGGCGAGGGTCTGATTAGTATGGTTGCGGCTCGCGCCGAACCTATTAATCTTCGCAGTGCCCTGGCCCATCCGAGTTATCATTATTTTCCCGAGACGGGCGAAGAATCCTACCATGCTTTTCTGGGAGTGCCGATCATTCATCATCGCAAGGTGGTCGGTGTGCTGGTGGTGCAGGATCACGCTGCACAGAGTTTCAATGAAGAAAGTGAAACCTTCCTGATTACGGTTGCCGCGCAACTGGCCGGTGCTATTGCGCATGCGGTTGTGAGCGGTGATCTCAAAGATCTAAGTGAAACCAATCACGCGATACTCGATTCACGTCCGATAGTGGGGTTGCCGGGCGCGGCGGGCGTGGCCATAGGTACGTCTCGGGGGGTGTATCCGCTGGCGGATATTTCTGCGGTGCCCGATCGGCAGATTGACGACATACCCGCCGAGCTGGACAAGTTCGAGAAAGCTCTCGCCGCAGTGCGTCAGGAATTGCGCATTATGTCCCAGCGGCTCGAAGATAAACTACCGTCACAGGAACATGCGTTATTTGATGCTTACATCATGATGCTGGACAGCGATTCCATTACCAACGGTATTCGTGCCAGTATCGAGCAGGGCAATTGGGCGGCAGGCGCTCTGCGCGATGTTATGCAGGAGCATGAGCAGATCTTTCAGGAAATGGAAGACAGTTACATGCGTGAACGCGGTGACGATGTGCGTGATCTCGGTCGGCGTATTCTCATGCATCTGCAACAGGATACTCCGGCGGACATGGATTTCAGTGATAACACTATTCTTGTCAGTGATGAGGTGACGCCATCAATGCTGGCCGATATGCCGATGGATCGGATTGCCGGGGTGGTCTCGATGCGAGGTTCGCGTACATCCCATGTCGCTATTTTAGCGCGGGCGCTGGAGTTACCCACCGTGATGGGGGCTGCGGATTTGCCCGTGCGGTATATTGATGGTCGGCAGGTGATTGTCGATGGCTACAGTGGCCGGGTCTATATTTCGCCGTCTAAAACGGTGTGTCGGGAATACCGTGAGTTGTTGAACCAGGAGCAGGAGCTTTCGGAAGAATTGCGAGCCTTGAAGGGGCTGCCGTCAGAAACTCTCGATGGAAACAAGATTCATCTGTATATCAATACCGGCTTGCTGGCTGACATGTCGCCGACCCAGGAAAGCGGGGCGGAAGGCATTGGGCTTTACCGGACCGAGTTTCCCTTTATGATTCGCCAGCGGTTTCCCGGTGAAGAGGAGCAGCGTATTATTTACCGACAGGTGCTGAGCTCCTTCGCCCCGGATCCAGTTGTGTTACGGACACTGGATGTGGGCGGTGACAAGGCCTTACCTTATTTTCCGATCGAAGAGGAAAATCCCTTTCTGGGCTGGCGAGGCATTCGTATCACGCTTGATCATCCGGAAATCTTTCTGGTACAGATACGCGCCATGCTGCGTGCCAGCAGCGGCTTCAAAAATCTGAATATTCTTCTGCCGATGATCAGCGATGTGTCCGAATTGATCGAAGCGTTGGGACTGATTCATCAGGCTTATGGCGAGTTACTGGAAGAAGGCGAGAATATTGAAATGCCCCGTATAGGGGTAATGATCGAAGTCCCTTCAGCGGTTTATCAGGCTGGCAGTCTGGCGCAGCGGGTGGACTATCTTTCTATCGGAACCAATGATCTCACCCAGTATCTGTTGGCGGTAGATCGTAACAATGCACGGGTGGCTGAACTTTATGATGCTTTGCATCCAGCGGTAATCCGGGCCATGATGCAGGTGGTGGAAAGTGCACGGGTTTACAATAAACCCGTCAGTGTTTGCGGTGAGATGGCGGGGGATCCCGCTGCCGTTATTCTGCTGGTGGGCATGGGTATTGAAAGTCTGAGTATGAGTGTGTCCAGTCTGGCAAGAGTTAAATGGGTGGTGCGTAACCTCAGCTCTGAACGAGCCGCCGAGATTTTGAGCGCAGTCCTGGTGATGGAAGACGTACACAGCATTCGTGCCTACCTGCATGAGCAGCTGGAACAGGCCGGATTGGGTGGCTTGATACGTGCTGGTAAATAGAAATTTTGATACAGGTATCGTAGGGCAGGATGGGTTGAACAATATGAAACCTGTCCATTAAATTCTCACAGGCAACCCCCTGATTTGTGATGGCACATCTAAAAACATATAACATCGAGCCGGATCGTCATCTCAGCCTGCATGAATTGATACAGATGCTGGTAGCGGACGGTCGCCTGGATCAACATGATGTGGATTCCTTCATCGTGCCGGGGCGCAGTACCCGGGTGGATATTCATCCACTGGTAATCATTGCCGAACGCGAATGGCAGGATAAACAGACCGAAGGTCAGATTTTGACCCTGGATATCCTGCTTCAGTGGCTGGCACATCAAAGTGGCCTGCCCTTTTTTCGTATCGATCCGCTCAAAGTCGATGTCACTGCTGTTACTGCTGTCACCTCTTCTGCCTATGCCAGCCGCCACAAGATTTTGCCGGTAGAGGTCAATGAGCGGGACGTGGTGATTGCTACTGCTGCGCCCTATGTTCGTAGTTGGGAGACGGAGCTGGCGCATGTGACGGGTCTGGAAATCAAACGGGTGCTGGCCAGCCCGCTGGATATCAACCGTTATCTGGATGAGTTTTATTCGCTCAGCCATTCCATTCAGCGGGCAACCTCGGGTAAGGGCGACAATATCCCCGGTATTTCCAATCTGGAGCAACTGGTCGAGCTGGGCAAGAGCGGACAACTGGATGCCAACGATCACGATGTGGTGCAGATTGTAGACTGGCTGCTGCAATATGCGTTTGATCAGCGTGCCAGCGATATTCACATGGAACCCCGGCGCGAGAAGGGCAATATTCGCTTTCGCATCGATGGCGTATTGCACCTTGTTAATGAAATGCCGAGTCCGGTGATGACGGCGGTCTCCAGCCGCATCAAGGTGTTGGGACGTATGGACGTGGTGGAAAAACGCCGTCCCCAGGATGGGCGCATCAAGACCCGGACACCCGATGGTCATGAAATTGAATTGCGTCTCTCAACCATGCCGACCGCCTTTGGTGAAAAATTAGTGCTGCGGATTTTTGATCCCGATGTACTGGTAAAAGATTTTTCCGCGCTGGGGTTCAGCGAGCGGGATATTAAAAGCTGGAAGAAGATGATCAGCCAACCGCATGGTATCGTGTTGGTGACCGGGCCGACCGGTTCAGGCAAGACAACCTCTCTTTATTCCAGTCTCAAACAGATTGCCCAACCGGAAGTGAATGTCTGCACGGTGGAAGATCCCATCGAAATGGTCGAACCCCGTTTTAACCAGATGCAGGTGCAGCAGAATATTGGCCTGGACTTTGCCTCGGGCATTCGCACCCTGTTACGCCAGGATCCGGACATTATCATGGTTGGCGAGATCCGTGATCTGGAAACTGCCGAGATGGCTATTCAAGCCGCTCTCACCGGTCATCTGGTGCTGTCTACCCTGCATACTAACGATGCGGCTGCCGCCATTCCACGGCTGCGTGAAATCGGTATTCCTGCCTATTTGATCAATGCGACTTTGTTGGGTGTGATGGCACAGCGTCTGACACGCCAGTTGTGTCCGGCCTGCAAGCAACCCACCACGATCGACAAGGACGTCTGGCGGAGCATGACACGACCGTGGAAACTCAATGGTGAAGGTACCTTTTTCGAAGCCGTGGGTTGCGAAAAATGCCGTAATACGGGTTATCGCGGACGTATTGGCCTGTATGAGATGCTGAAAATGACACCGGGTTTGCGTGCCAGCATTGGCCCAGATAGTGATGCCAGCGCCATTCGCAAGGTCGCTATCAAAGACGGCATGATCCAGTTACGTCTGTCCGGCGCACAAAAAATTGCACAGGGACTAACGACGGTGGAAGAAGTGATGAAAGTGGTTCCGGCAGAAACCGAACTTTAATTTACCTATTCTTTTATTAATGCCGCCTGTTACGGGTTCCTACGCTCTGCGTGGGAACCCATATCTCGATCGATTCGTTCATTAGCGGACAGATAAGCCTTCGGCCGTTAAAAAATATTCGTGAGGATACCCCAGCTTTAAGCTATATCGCAGGAACGCCGTCATGATGGCATCAGGCCGTGCGGCTTTGTGGCGCGTGCCGTTCAATTTGAAGCAACAGCTCAGCAACATTGAAGGGCTGGATGATGAAGTCGGTAGCGCCAGCTTCGAGGCCGGATTTCACAAAATCCATTTCCGCCTGCTCTGCCAGCAGCAGAATAGGCGTGTTTTGCCATGCGCTCAAATTTCGTATGGTGTGAATAATGCTGCAAGCATGCTGTTGCAAAAAACTAACGTCGAGGAATACCGCTTTCGCCGGTGTCATATCCTGAATCATAGTATGGGTGGCCTCACAGTTTACTGAGGTGATAACCTCAAAGCCTTCGCGTGAGAGCATATAATTCAGGAGATAGGCGGTATGGGCATCCTTTTCGATAACGAGCAGGGTTTTTTGTGCATGTTCTATGGGCATTCAACTACTTACCTCGGACTGGAAAAACAACTTTTTGTCTGATGTTATTCATCGGCGCGGGTAATGGGGGGCTTTAGATAAATACCTTCCCCTGTCGTCTTGACATCTGAAAATGTGATATTCATTGATGCTTTGTGGCAATCTGATCCCCTGCATGGTTTACAGAACCTCTTATGTTGATAACAATAGACTGATAGCGATGTTTCAGCTAAAAAGTTAAAGATATGACTACAGCGAAATTAATGGAACAATGCGTACTGGTGAGTCCGGACAGGGCAAAAGATATACCGGATCATCGATAATCGGATTTATGCCTGGCAATTATGGATAAGGATTTTTCCGGTAAAGGGTAGTAGCTGCATTTTAACAGGCCCGGTTCCGGCTTTTTATACGCCTGTCCGTGTGGTTTTTAACCGACAGGTATGATGAGAATTTGAATATGAAGCAAGCAGAAAATCAGGAAGACGGGGTTTATCATGCACCCTGGGAAAAATATTTTGACAAGGTAATTACGCCGCTTGAGGAGTTTATTCATCGCCAGACCACCAGTGGCATGCTACTTATGGCAACTGCGATTCTGGCCTTGATACTGGCCAACAGTGCCCTGGCCGGCCTTTATTCACATGTTCTGCACATGCCTGTGAGTATCAATATTGGGGGATGGAAACTGGAAAAAACGCTGCATCATTGGGTCAATGATGGCCTTATGACGCTATTTTTCTTTGTTGTTGGCCTGGAACTCAAACGGGAAATACTGGTGGGAGAACTGGCTGATTTGCGCAGGGCTGCCTTGCCGATGATCGCTGCTATCGGCGGCATGCTGGTTCCCGCACTGATTTATATGGCATTCAACCCGGTAGGGGAAGCGGCACGCGGCTGGGGGATTCCCATGGCCACAGATATTGCCTTTGCTATTGGTGCACTGGTTCTGCTGGCTCACCGGGTGCCCAAGTCGCTGATTACCTTTCTGGTCGCGCTGGCTATTGTTGATGATCTGGGTGCTGTGGCCGTGATCGCCATTTTTTATACCCAGACACTGGCTTATGATGCGTTATGGATTGCGCTGGCGCTGTTTGGTTTGTTAATCATTTTTAATCGGGTCGGCATTCGAAGGATCTCCCCCTATGCTATCGTCTCGGTGTTTCTCTGGTACTTTTTGCTCAAATCCGGCATACACGCCACCATTGCCGGTGTGCTGGGTGCCTTTACTGTTCCGGCTATTCCGAAATATGATCCGCAGCGTTTCAGTCGTCATGTGAAAAATCTCATCCACCGATTCGATAAAAGTTATGAATCGGGAAAAGATATCATGAATAACGAGGAAATGCGTTCAGTGGTGCAGACACTGGAAAACGGCGTTCTCAGGGTGGAAGCGCCCCTGCAACGACTGGAACATGCCTGGCACCTGCCGGTTGCGTTTTTGGTGGTTCCCATTTTTGCACTGTTCAATGCCGGTATTCCCCTGCAACTGGATTCGCTCGGTGCGATCCTGAGCAACCCGGTTACCCTGGGCATCGGCGTTGGCCTGATTGGCGGAAAATTTATCGGTGTGACTCTGAGCAGTTGGCTGGCGATCAAGCTGGGTATTGCGAAACTACCGCCCGAGATCCGGTTTACCCAAATCGCGGGAGTTTCTCTGTTGGCCGGGATTGGTTTTACCATGGCAATTTTTATTGCCGAACTGGGGTTTGCCAACCAGCCCGAGTATTTGCTGATGGCCAAGACCGGCATCCTTTCCGCCTCCCTGCTGGCCGGAATCAGCGGTTATATCTGGCTTAGGCTGGTGGCGCATGATAGCTAAAAGGAAGCTTGTTTCCCCGCATATCAGTCTCAGGCGGTCTATAACCACGCTATTTCAGGAACGTTTTACTCAATCGAATACTGTTTGCTCTGCGGGTAGTATTCGATTTCTCCCATAACAAGCCGCATTTACCATCATTTCTTCTTTATGCCCTGGTTTTTAAAGTCTTTAAATCTCTTGGGGTTATATTCCCCGCTGCTTGCGGCGATTTAAAAACATTACGATTAAAATCTGTGATTTTGGGTAATTCAACTTAATA
>VAOX01009769.1_pt1 | contig 113698 bp, 97 predicted proteins | sample 3393891 | NCBI WGS metagenome assembly VAOX01 (sample SAMN08290429, study PRJNA428436) | hydrothermal vent metagenome | isolation source: Deep-sea hydrothermal vent chimney | place: Indian Ocean: Southwest Indian Ridge | depth 2822 m m
CGTGTTAGTTTGCCTATCTCCTGAAATAAATTAGTTTCGCGCATTTTACATAACTGATAAATCGTTTGATTCGCATCGTTGATGTTGTTTGCCTCTAACTGTATTACCAGGGTGGTGGCTATTTGCATCAGTTCGGCATGCTCTTCGGCGCTGCTTTCAGCAGGCATATCAGCCTCGACACCGTCAGTTAATACATTGCTCATGCTGCACCTTCCAGTCGTTCAAAAACTTTATCTACTTTTTCTTTTAAGGTATCGGCAGTAAATGGTTTAACGACATAACCATTGACTCCCGCCTGGGCTGCTTCCATAATCTGCTCGCGTTTTGCTTCGGCGGTTACCATTAATACTGGCAGGCCCGCCAATGCAGGATTGGCCCGCACTGCTTTTAATAAATCAATGCCTGGCATATCCGGCATATTCCAGTCTGTTACCAGAAAATCAATCCCGCCTTTTTCTAATATTGGCAAGGCGGTCTTACCGTCATCAGCTTCGGCAATGTTGGTAAAACCCAACTCATTTAATAAATTTTTTACAATTCGCCTCATCGTGGAGAAATCATCCACAACAAGTATTCTCATATTTTTATCCACGATTGACCTCTCTTACCTTTTACCTTTAAATGAATAATGATTACTTAAACAGGATGGATGAAACGGATACGTATGGTTCAAGACCGCCAGCCGCAGGGATGTATTGACACCATACGTATCCGTTTCAGTAATATCAGGTGATGCCGGTACGTTATAATTCATCTTCAGTTGTCCATCGCTGTTATTTTTCTGTCTCACGATTATTATCAACCCAGTCAGTCATTCGGGAGCGTAATCGGATTAATGCCTGGCCGTGTATCTGGCAGACTCGACCTTCGGTAATGCCCATTATTTCACCAATTTCACGTAGATTAAATTCTTCATCGTAGTACAGTGCCATCACCAGACGTTCACGCTCCGGTAAATGAGAAATATTTTCGGCCAGCCCCTGTTTAAAAAAATCTTGTTGCAACTTCTGATACGGACCGGATAAATGCTCAGATGAATCCTCTTTTTGTTCTCCCACACCGTCTATTTCATCAAAACTTAAAACCTGGCAACCTGCCGCTTCTTTTACCAGCACATTGTAGTCCGTCATGCTTATGCCGAGTAATTCGGCGACCTCACTGTCTTTTGCATCACGGCCTTCACGCACTTCCACCTGATGCATAGCCGCAGATAGCTGGCGGGATTTTTTATACACTGAGCGCGGGGTCCAGTCACAGCGGCGCACTTCATCAATCATTGCACCCTGAATTCGTATCCGTGCATAAGTTTCAATGCTCGCACCACGCGACATATCATAATTTTTCAGCGCTTCAAATAATCCGATCATGCCTGCCTGTATCATGTCATCTAACTGGACGGTTGCTGGCAACCGCCCCATTATGTGGTAAGCAATGCGTTTTACCAGTGGTGCATATTCGGTCATCATTGCATCATAATTCGGTGGCGCAGCAGTACTCGCACCTATATCAGAATAATGTGCTGCCAACTTCATAACTTCGCCTCACTCACATCAGTATCGGCATTTACCAGTCTTTCTATAAAAAATTCAAGCTGCCCACCAGAACCGGCATTATCTGGCCAGGCATCAACCTGCTTTGCTAACCGTGTTATGGCCAGGGCGGCAGGACTGCGAGGAAATGCTTCAACGATTGCACGTTGATGCTGCACGGCTTTGCGTAACCGTGGATCGTAGGGTATTGACCCCATAAAAGTCAGCATAACATCAAGAAAACGTTCCGTTGCGGTGGATAATTTATGAAACATTTCGCGGCCTTCGCTGGAGGTATGTGACATATTTGCCAGAATCTGAAAGCGGTCGACATCATGCTCACGGCTCATTACTTTTATAAAGGCGTATGCATCGGTAATGGAGGCGGGCTCGTCACATACGACAACAATTACTTCCTGTGCCGCGCTACAGAAATTAACCACATTACCTGAAATACCCGCACCAGTATCCACCACCAGTACATCCAGCGCATAACCCAGTTCGCTGAATGCCTGAATCAGACCGGCCTGTTCCATTGGCTGTAAATTTGCCATCCTGCTCACCCCGGAGGAAGCTGGAATGATTTTTAAATTTGCCGGGCCTTCTACGACCACTTCTTCCAGGGTACGCTCGCCACTGATAACATGAGATAAATCATAGGATGGATTCAGGCCAAGCAAGACATCAACATTTGCCAGCCCCAGATCCGCATCCATTAACATTACTTCCCGATTCATTTTCGCCAGTGCGACCGAAAGGTTAACCGAAATATTCGTTTTACCCACGCCACCCTTGCCACTGCTGACAGCAATAACTTTAACGGGTTTTGCGTTAACGATGCGGCGCAGACCATCCGCCTGATCAAGTACTACTTCAGATGTTTGCATTATTAATCATCCCCCCAAACATAAAAGCAAGCTCTTTATCTGAGGGCTTTCTATTTGCCTTTTGCATTAGTTTAACTGCCTCTTTAACCAGTAATTGTCCGCGTGCCGGATGTAAATCATCCGGCACTTTCTGCCCGTCGCTGACGTAAGCAACCGGCAATTTTTTTTCAATTAATACCGATAATACTTCGCCTAAGCCAGACGCTTCATCTATTTTTGTTAAAAAACAGCCATCAAGTTCAATCTGGCCGAAGGTATCAATCACTTCCTCCTGCAACCCCATCTGTCCGGTTGCCGATAACACTAAATAATTTTTTATCGGCTGCGACTCGATATTGAGTGTTGCCAGTTGTTCGGCAAGACGCTGATCATGCTGACTAACACCAGAGGTATCAACCAGCACTAATTTTTTATCATTGCTGTGATTTAACGCCGCCTGTAATTCTGCTTTATCTGCTGCAATCTGCACCGGAACGCCAAGTATGCGGCCATAGGTGCGAAGTTGTTCGTGTGCACCAACACGGTAACTGTCGGTCGTTACCAATGCAATATTGCGACGACCATGACGCAGCGCAAACCGGGCTGCCAGTTTAGCAATGGTTGTCGTCTTGCCTACACCAGTGGGGCCCACTAATGAAATTACGCCACCATCACGCATGAGATCGTCTTCATCAATCTGTATCATTCTAGCAAGCAGCTGTAGTGCCTCCAGCCAGCTCCGTTTACTTAAACCCTGCTTAAGCATTTGCGTCGCAATTTTCTCACACAGTGCCGCACTAAGACCCAGTGCCATTAACTGCTTTAACAGACTGGCATGCAGCGGCTGTATCCTTTCCATCTCACCCCAGGAAAACTGCATCAGTGGTGCTTCCATGATATTACGCAAACCTTTTAACTCACCCTGTATTTTCTCCAGCTCTTTATTACTGTTGGTTTCGTCAAAAACGTCAGCCCTTCTCGCTACACCAGGCGGGTCAATATTGTTATCGACTGAAGTGGCGTAATCGTCAGCCTGCAGATCAAAAGCTGAGGCAACTTTGGGTGAAGAGTCAAAGCGGGTGGTCGCAGTGTCTGTATTTTTTGAATAGTTTCCGCTGGGTATTTTTTCCTTAACGGGAGTTCCCACCGCTGGCTCGACACCAGTTTTCTTCCCCCCTGGGCGTCTTAAATAAATTTCGTTTTGTGTCTGTTCTGGCTCAGTCAGTCGCACTGGATTACCTAATGACGCATTGACTAATGCATCTTCATAATCCAGTGCGGCAATTATTTCAACACCACCAGAGACTTTTCGATTAGAAAGAATAACAGCATCCGGCCCCTGATCTTCACGCAACTCACGTAGCGCGGTTCTCGCGTCAGCCGCAAAATAACGTTTCATTTTCATAAAACATGCTCCATTCTCATTACCGCCGTTACCACGTTATGTCATTGACAATTTTTCACCACCGCTTTCCTGATCGACCCGTAAACACCATTTTCAGGCGTTATTGCGAAGGTTTAGTCTGGCTATTGTCTGCTCGCTATTGCCTTAGTTAATGCTCGCGCCCTGTCCACCAATGGCGGCCACAACACGTATCTGTTTACTGTCGGGAACTTCGTTATAAGCAAGTACATGCAGATTTGGTGCCAAACTTCTAAGCAGGCGTGCAAGCGTCGGCCGCAAGGCAGGAGAAACCAGTAAAACGGCGGCTTTATCTTCTGCCTCCTGCTGCTGTACACGCTGATTTAATTCGGTAATCATCTGCTCTGCCAAACCTGGATCGATGCCCAAACCTGATTCTGGCGCGGTTTGTACCGATTGCAATAGAATCTGTTCCAGTTCCGGGCTGAGCGAAATTACCGCCATCTCCGGCGACATGCCATTAATGTGCTGATAAATCTGACGCGACAATGCGGCACGTACTGCGGCCGTTAAAATGTCAGAGTTTTGACTATGTGGGGCATGTTCCGCCAAAGTTTCGGCAATGGTTCGCATATCACGAATGGGCACACCCTCTGCCAGCATATTCTGCAGCACTTTCAGCACGGCCCCCAGTGGCAACAGTTTTGGCACCAGATCTTCAACCAGTTTAGGTGAGGTTTTTGCTAGCATATCTAATAGATGCTGAACTTCTTCATGACCAATTAATTCGTGCGCATGTTGATGCAATAAGTGACTCAGGTGTGTCGCAATAACAGTGCTCGTATCAACTACGGTATAACCCAGCGTCTGCGCTTCATCACGCATTGCGCCTTCAATCCAGACTGCCTTTAGACCAAAGGTTGGGTCACGGGTTTCTATTCCCCGGAGCTCACCGTAAACCTGACCTGGATTGATTGCCAGTTCACGATCAGGATGAATCTCACCTTCACCTAGTGGCACACCCATTAAGGTTATCCGATAAGCTGTCGGCGATAGTTCCAGGTTGTCACGAATATGTACTGCCTGAACCAGAAAGCCAAGCTCCTGCGATATTTTCCGGCGCACACCTTTTATCCGCGACATTAACTGACCGCCCTGAGATTTATCCACCAGAGGAATTAGACGATAACCCACTTCCAGGCCGATAACATCAACCAGCGGAACATCTTCCCAGCTTAATTCTGCTGGTTTTGATTCGCTATCATCCGGGACTTCCGTTTCACTTTCTACTGCCTGCTGCGCTGTCTGCTCATTCCGTTTTACGATAAAGTATGCAACTCCGCCAAATAGCGCGCCCAGGGTTAAAAATACCAGGTTTGGCATTCCGGGAATTAACCCCAGCGAGCCCACAATAGCTGCGGTAATAGCAATCGGGCGCGGGTTATTTAACAACTGCATAACAACCTGTGAGCCCATGTCATTCGCGGCTGATGCGCGGGTTACCGCAATGGCTGCCGCCGTCGACAATACCAGTGATGGCAGTTGCGCCACCAGTCCATCACCGATAGTTAACAAGGTGTAGTTATGCGCTGCCTGAGCAAAATCCAGCCCATGATCAAGCATGCCAATACCCAGGCCAAATACAATATTAATAAATAAAATTAAAATACCGGCAATCGCATCACCGCGAATAAATTTACTGGCACCATCCATCGAACCATAAAAATCGGCTTCACCAGAAATCTCCCTGCGACGTACCCGCGCCTCTTCCTGCGTGATTAAACCGGAGTTTAAATCTGCATCCACTGCCATCTGTTTACCGGGCATGGCATCCAGAGTAAACCGTGCATTCACTTCTGAGATACGCCCCGCTCCCTTGGTGACGACCACAAAGTTAATAATCGTGAGCACGGCAAAAACCACCAGCCCCACCACATAGTTCCCTCCGACAACAAATTCGCCAAAGGCTTTAATTACATTCCCTGCTGCTCCCGGCCCCATGTGCCCATGTAGCAGAACGACTCGGGTGGAGGCAACATTTAGTGATAGTCGCAACAATGTGGCAACCAGCAGGACAGTTGGAAACATATCAAAATCCAGTGGTCGTATGGTGTAAACCACGACCAATAATACTACCAACGAGAGCGCAATGTTAAAGGTGAAAAACAGATCCAGCAGCATCGGTGGTAATGGCAAAATCATCATCGCCAGCATTGCCACGACCAGAAACGGAGTTCCAAGACCCGATAGCATTGAAATACGAAGAGGATTCATGGTGATAGCGGTACTCATATTTTGCCTCGTTGCTTGTTAACAATTAAAGTTCAGGACGATCATCTTCATCCGGGTGCTGCATAGCATCAACCAGCTCATCCGGGATGGGTAAATCTGTCGGATGCAGCGGTTGTTCATAACCATACTGGCCGGCAACATTCAGTTGATAGATATAAGAAAGAATATTCGCGACGGCAACATACAGACCGGCAGGAATTTCATGATTAATCTCGGTACTGGCATAAAGCGCACGCGCCAGTGGTGGCGCTTCAACCAGGGTGACATTGTTTTGTGTGGCGATACTACGAATTTTTGCAGCAACAAAATCCGCACCTTTTGCAACCACCACTGGCGCACCCATTTTTTCCTGATCATACGACAGTGCAACGGCAAAATGCGTGGGGTTAGTAATAATCACATCCGCATCCGGTACTGCCTCCATCATTCGACGCTGCGATAACTCCTGTTGCAATGAACGAATGCGGCCTTTTACTTCGGGGCGACCTTCCGTTTCTTTCGCTTCGTCTTTCACTTCCTGTAACGACATTTTTAATTGTTTGCTGTGCTGAAATAACTGAAACGGTATGTCTACGAGAGCAACGACAATCAGCACACTGCTGTAGGCCAGAAAGGACCAGAGACATAATCTCGCCAGATGGGTTAACGCACTCACCAGTGGCTCAGAACTTAAGCCAGTTAACTGGCCGATTAAAGACCAGATCATGGCTGCTGAGATAGCCGCAACCAGCGCAAACTTTGCCAGCACTTTAACCAGTTCCATCAAGCCTTTAATAGAAAAAATTCTGCCCATACCTTTTATCGGATCCAGTTTTTCCAGTTTAAAGCTAACGGCTTTCATGCTGAAAGACCACCCCCCCAGCCCCATTGGAGTCAGCGCAGTTGCTAGAAAAGTAAGCAGTAACAGGGGCACCATCAACCACAGACCTTGCAATAGCATCCTGCCGAAAAACTCCATCATCGTGGTATTATTAAGTTCGTGAAAATGGTCGATGATCAGACTATGTGTCAGGATAGCTTTTAAGCCATCCAGCATACTGCCCCCAAAAAATATTAATCCGCCTGACGAAGCCATGAGTAATACCATTGTATTGAGTTCTTTTGAGCGCGGCACCTGCCCCTTTTCACGCGACTCCTGCAACCGTTTCGGGGTCGCCTGTTCGGTTTTTTCCTGGGCACTGTCTTCTGACATACGGTTACCTTCTACGGCTTCAGGCCGAAAGAATAAAATCCTGCATTAATCCAAACGCCTGATTAAGCAAACTGCTAAGATGGTCGGTAAGAGTAGGCAAAATAATAATCAGAAAAATCATACCAACCAATAACATAATTGGAAAACCTACCGAAAAAATATTTAACTGTGGCGCGGCTTTTGCTGTAACGCCAAAAGCGATATTCACCAGTAATAACGCCGCAACCGCAGGCAGTGCGATTAAAACCCCATCAGAAAACATGGTGCCACCCCAGTTCACCAGTTGCCATAAACCTTTAACTGAAGGCACGGCCAGACCGACGGGAAGCTGATTAAAACTTTCAGCGACCGCTTTAATCAGCAGTAGATGCCCATTTAAGGCCAGGAAAATTAATGTCACCATGATGAGTAATGCCTGGCTAATAACCGGCACCTGAACGCCATTCTGAGGATCAATAATAGACGCGAAACCAAGTCCCATTGCCGTTGCAATACTCTGCCCTGCAATCACAAATGCCGCAAACACCATCTGTAAAATAAACCCCATAGCCAGGCCAATAAATACCTGATATACACTGATGAGCACGGCTTTAAAACTGATTAAATCAACCGCAGGTGGTGGTGGAATAATGGGTAATACAACCCAGGCAATCAACAATGAAAGCATAACGCGTACTTTTACCGGCACACTGCGTGCCGACATAATCGGCGCAGATGAGAACATTGCACCAATACGCATAAATGGCCAAAGTAAACTCGCCAGCCATTTCATCATCTCAGCATCGGTTACAGTTATCACCGCAAATTCATCCGTTAACCAATGAGAGTAGGAATGCTCTGGATTAATTGAATAGAGAAATCAGTTAACAGGCCGAGCATCCATGAGCCAAAAAACATTAGCGTTAATGCCAGTACAATTAGCTTGGGAATAAAAGATAAAGTTGCTTCCTGAATTTGTGTTGCAGCCTGTATCATGCCAACGATCAAACCAATAGCTAACGCGGATAACAATAGCGGAGCAGACAGTAACACTGTTACCCAAAGCGCATTACGCCCTATATCAAGAACCATTTCAGGAGTCATCACTTTACCTCACTATAAATAAAATTAAACAACAAAACTTGATGCCAGCGTGCCCATAATTAGCGACCAGCCATTAATCAGCACAAACAACATTAACTTGAAAGGCAAAGAAATGATCATTGGAGACAACATCATCATACCCATTGACATCAATACACTGGAAACAACCAGATCAATAATTAAAAAAGGAATAAACAATATAAAACCTATTTGAAAAGCTGTTTTTAACTCACTGGTAACAAAGGCTGGCAGTAGAATTGAAAACGGAACTTTTACATTCGGATCAAGTTTTCCTTTGCCTGCAATATTTGCGAACATAGCAAGATCCGTTTCACGCGTCTGTTTAAGCATGAAGCCATAAAAAGGTTTTGACACTTCTTCCAGCGCCACTTCCGAACTCATTTTATTATTAAGATAAGGTTTTATCCCGGTAATATATGCAGTGTTAAATACTGGTGCCATAATAAAAAAAGTAAGAAAAAGTGAAAGCCCAAGTAAAATTTGGTTTGAAGGTGTCTGCGCTGTCCCTAGTGCCTGGCGTAAAATTGACAATACGATAATAATTCGGGTAAATGACGTTGTCATAATCAGTGCTGCTGGCAACAGACTGAGGATCGTCATCATCACCAGTATCTGAATTGTCACTGAATAAGTTTCTCCACCATTCGCCGCAGGCGTTACGGTAAGTGCAGCCAGCCCCGGAACCGCAGAACAATTTTCTGTTACCAGAAGCAGTGCAACAGTAAGCAGACTAAATAGAATTTTTTTTGCCGTTAAGAATCTCATGATTTTTTCCTGAGCAGTGCCGCTGCGAGATTTTGCGAAAAACTGTACTTATGATTTGAGGATGCATCTGAAAGTTTTATTTTTTCTGCGGCACGTATATTTTCATCACTTATACTGACTGAATCATGTTTACCGGCTACATTATCTGTTTTCTCTTTATCCGAGTAATCACCGGAATCCAGCACATGCAACAGGTTAATTCTCCCTGTTGATACGCCTAATACTAACTTAGCCTCACCAGCCTGAACTATAACAATACGCTCACGCGAGCCCATATTAATGCCGCCAATAATTTTCAAACCGGAATTATTTCCAGAACTCATGCGGTTAAATCGTTTTGCTATCCAGGCAAGCGTAATAATACTTACCAACACAACCAGCAACCCACTAAATAACTGTAATAGGTAACTATTGCTATTTTTTAATAATGGTTTTATATTTTTATTAACAGAGGCCTTGTCTTTGGCAGAAGATATTGTCCGCGCTGAAACAATATTAATTATTTCATTTTTATTTGCATAGGCTGGCAACGTAAAAAACAGCAAGCATAGGCTAATAAAAATAAATAAAATATTATTTTTATTCATGTTGTTTTTTGTTGAAAACAAATGTCTCATTATGGTCATAATATTTATTTAAAAACCTGTCTAAGTATTTTTCCAGATTAGATTTTAACGTAGTTTTTTAACTCGTTCTGCCGGGCTAATCACATCGGTCAGGCGAATACCAAATTTTTCATTTACCACCACAACCTCTCCATGTGCAATTAAAATACCATTGACCAATACATCCATTGGTTCACCAGCAAGACGATCCAGCTCCACCACTGACCCCTGATTAAGCTGGAGTAAATTCTGAATAGATATTTCAGTACGGCCTATCTCCATTGATAATGTCACTGGGATATCCAAAATAACTTCCATGTTTGTTTCTATACTGCCTAATGCGGCACTGTTATCATTTAAATTCTGAAACTCTGCACGCTCTACATCTTCTTTATCACTGCTAGCCGTGGTTTCAGCATCACTTGTTTCTTCTGTTGCTGTTGATGCTTCTGTTGCTGTTGATGCTTCTGTTGCTGTTGCTTTTTCAGCTGCCTCAACATCACTTTGTTCTGCCATTGCCGCAGCCCAGTCATCACCTGCATCGGCATTGGCTTCATCTTTATTGTTTGGCGTTTCAGGTGTGTCACTCATATTTATTTCCTCAATACTTAATCATCAGGTCTGATAATATTTAATTTTTTTCCTACTCCAGCTGTTTCTGCAACCCTTCCTGTACCGCACCCATTACTATATCTTCTTCAGATTCATAATTTGGACGCTCTACAGGCTCGACAAACTGAATAGCATTTTTGCCATTGGAAACCCCTAAAGAACCTTTAAAGACCGGAACACTTTCTGCACAAACGGTCACCATCTCAGGCAATTCAACAGGAATAATATCGCCCGCATTTAAATTCAGCACTTCGCCAACAGTCAGCTTGGTGTATCCCATCGAACTTTTAATTTTAAGTGGAGCCTGCTTGATTTCATCTTTTAAGGCTCGACGCCAACGATGATCAATACTAACCGTGTCACTCTGAGTACCCGAGTCCAGAAGACTGCGTATGGGTTCTAACATTGAATAGGGCATTACCACATGAAATTCACCACCGCCACCTTCAAGCTCCATTTTAAAAATGGACACAACAACCACTTCAGTTGGACTAACAATATTTGCAAACTGGGGATTAATTTCTGAACTCAGATATTTAAAGTTCAGCTTAATAATGGGTTCCCAGGCTTTTTTTAATTCGACAAATGCATTATTGATCAATAACTGGATAACCCGATTTTCGGTTGGGGTAAAGTCTCTACCTTCAATACGTGTGTGATAACGCCCATCACCACCAAAAAAATTATCCACTGTGGCAAAAACAAGCTTCGGGTCAATAACAAATAATCCCGTCCCTCTTAACGGGTTAATGTTTATCATATTCATACTGGTCGGCATGAATAAACCACGCACATATTCTGAAAACTTTACAATTTTTACGCCACTAACAACCACTTCTGTGGTGCGGCGTAACATATTAAACATGCTAATTCGCATATAACGGGTAAAACGCTCATTTACCATATCCAGCGTTGGCATACGCCCACGTATAATTCGATCCTGGCTGCCAAGGTCATAAACGATTGCTTCACCATCTTCTGCCAGAAGATCTGGCTTAGTATCAACATCCCCACTATCAACACCGTTTAACAGGGTATCTATTTCATCTTGTGACAAATGCTCGTTCACGCTTTTATCCTGTCTATTTTTATTAAGAAATATATTCTATATATCAACTAAATAGCTTTTATCACTGAACAACAAATGACGTAAAATATGCGGATTCAACACCATGAGGAATAGCTTTACTGCCTTCCATTTTTTCCAGCGTCAAATTGACATCACTTGCTATATCCTGAAGCAGCTTCTCCTTGCCTTTTTTGGTTCCCATAACTTTTGATTTCTGATCGCCGAACAACATCAGCAGACTGCTTCGAATGGCCGGCATATGTAATTTAATCTGATCTTTTACATCACTGTTGTGCATCAATAAATCAACTGAAAACTGCATAAACCTTACTGGCCCCTGATCGTTAAAACTCACGACAAATTTAGGGTCAAGCGACGTATAAATTGCCGGGCCTTTTTCAACCTCTATATTGCCTTCCTCCTGGTCACTATTTTCTGCGTCACTGGCGGGTGTATTAGCCGCTGTATCTGCTGACTTTTTCTGATCTGCTTTAACAGCGACAGCATCTGTTTTACTGCCACTCATAAAAAAGACTGTCGTTCCTACCGCGCCACCAACCACAACAATGGTAAGTACAATTGCAATAATCACTATTTTCACGGTGCTTAAACTCTTTTTTACCGACTGTTCACTCTCGTCTTTATTGTCCTCATCCCTATCATCTATTCTGTTTCTTTTATCTGCCATTACGCTTACCTGTCTCAGTGTTTAATCAATGCGATGGCCCACTCACCCCACGGTGTGTCGGCTCAGCCGTTGATCAATGAATTTATCTGAGTACAAAGCAAAACCCATGCCATCAAATAAAACTTAATGAATTCATATAGTTAGATTTTTTATTGCTTTTCTGATGTTTTTTTGACGGCACCCCATAACAAAAACGACATTATTTCGCCCCGACATTGCACAACAGACAAAAAATTGCCAGCCGCATAAAAATAATCTTTTACCTACAACTTCAGCCTGTATCTAACTGAAAGTTAAAGAAAGTTTCCCATTAACCGATACTATCTATAACCACAAACTATTTTGCATCAACTCTTTCTAATGCTAAAACAAGCTGAATTATTTGGCACCTTAAGCCAGCGCCTCCTGATTGAAGTCCAACCTGCGTCAAACGGATGAATAACCGAAATGTATCACTGTCGTCTTAACCCGCTAATCTATAGCACTTTCTGCTTATCCTTTGGCATTGCGCTCTCCTGCCTGCCTGCACAAGGGAGTACACAGGATTTAACTTTAGCACCAGATATCGCTTTTTTTTATGGACATTCCCTGCCATTGCAGGCACTACAGAATTTTGACCAGCTTGTGGTACAACCTGATCATGTTAGCGCAGCACAGCGACACCAACTCCAGCAGGCTGGCGTTCAATTACTTGCGTATGTCAGTATTGGTGAAATAGCGGCTGATGATCCACAGCACAAAAAACTAAAAAAAGACTGGATTATCGGTTCTAATCCCAACTGGAACAGTAGCGTGCTGGATGTGCGCAAGACAGAAGTCGACCAGTTTCTGTGGCAAACCTATATCCGACCGGTGATGAAAGCAGGTTATCAGGGGGTTTTTCTGGATACGCTGGACAGTTATCAGCTAGTGAGCAAAACAACACGGCAACGCCAGGCCTATGAACAGGGACTGGTGCGGATTATTAAACATATAAAAAACCGCTGGCCACAGGCTATTATTATTCTCAATCGGGGCTTTGAAATTATTCCCCGTGTTGCCAAACAGATCAATGGCGTGGTGGCCGAATCATTATTTTCCGCCTTTAACGGCGATAAAAAGGGCTATTCCATCGTATCAAAAGTCGATCGTGACTGGCTCATCGCCGCCTTACACCGGATTCAGAAAACGTACCACCTGCCGATAACAGTCCTTGATTACCTGCCTGACAATCGCTGGCAGGAAGCCGCCACGCTGGCAAAAAAAATTGCGGCACTGGGCTTTGTCCCGTGGATCAGTGATGGGCATCTAAACAGCATGGGACGTGGACGTTTGCGCCCGGTGCCCCGAAAAATTCTGGCATTGTATGACGATAAAAAATCCTTATATGATGATAGAAAGGATGACGTTTATCATAGCAATGTCCATCGCCGGCTGGCTGAACCACTGGAATATATGGGGTATCAACTGGTTTACCTGAATATCAACCGGCATCCATTGCCACCCATGAATTTACGTGGCCGTTATGCGGGCATTGTTAGCTGGTTTAGTGGCAGGCCGCTGAAAAAATCAAAACAACAATTGTGCAAATGGTTTAAATACCAGCACCAGAACGGACTGTATATTTCAATTTTCGGACAACTGCCTGCCGCTAGCCAGTGCAATAAATTATTCCATCTTAAAACGGTGAATAACCTCTCAGATAAAAAATTCAGCATCAGCCAGCGGCAAAAATCCGTTGGTCAGTTTGAAGCCAGGTTAAGAATACGCCGGTTCCAGATGCCGACTATTACATCCACCCAGACTACCGCCACACGCTGGCTACAATTCAAAACACAACAGGACACCACTATTGATCCCATTGTGGTTGATGACTGGGGCGGCTATGCACTGTCACCCTATGTCACCGTTGATGGTGCGGATGGCACGTCCAAATGGCTATTTAATCCTTTTGATTTTTTACGTAAAAGTTTACGTCTTGCGGTTATTCCGGCGGTGGATATTAGCACCGAAAGCGGCCGCCGTATTCTGACTATCCATATTGATGGTGATGGTTTTGTTTCCCGTGCTGAGCTACCAGGCACACCTTATGCCGGTGCCGTGATTCGTGACCGAATACTGAAACATTACCGTCTGCCAACCACAGTATCGATTATTGAAGCAGAAATTGGTAGTAAGGGCTTATACCCGAAACAGAGTCCGCAACTGGAAAAAATTGCCCGTTCTATTTTCAAGCTTCCCTATGTAGAAATCGCTACCCATACCTTCAGTCATCCTTTTTTCTGGCAGGTCTTTGATGGTGATTATAATGTCGGCAAGGAGGCGTATGGTTTAAACCTGCCGGTACCCGGTTACAAACTTAATCTAAAAAGGGAAATTATCGGTTCGACTGACTACATCAACAAGCACCTTGCACCAAAAAATAAACACGTCAAAATGATACTCTGGTCGGGAAATACTTGGCCTGTTGCCCGCGCTATCAAGATGGCAACAGATGATGGCCTGCTCAATGTAAATGGCGGCGATACCTGGCCGCTGCCCTACCGTAATTCTATCTCCATGATCTGGCCGGCAGGTCGCCCGACTGACGGCGGCTTACAGGTTTACGCACCCGTGCTCAATGAGGATGTTTACACTAATAACTGGCATGGGCCATATTATGGTTATCGAGAGGCCATCTATTCTTTTAAATATCTGGAAACACCTCGGCGTTTAAAACCCATTGGTATTTATTACCATTTCTATTCTGGCACCAAACTCGCTTCTCTCCATGCACTGAAACAGGTTTATAACTGGGCGCTGAAACAACACCCGATTCCACTTTATCTCAGCCAGTATGCACAGCGGGCGAATGCCCTTTATCAGGCCAGTCTGGCACAACGGTTAGACGGTGGCTGGTCGATTAATACGGCAACCTATATTCACACTTTGCGACTGCCAACAAAAATGGGGTGGCCAAATCTAACACGCAGCCGAGGAATTGCCGGTTACCGCAAAGGTGTCGATGGTGTTTATGTCAGCCTGAGTTCAACCACACCGGTTTTGTATTTACAGCCAAACCCGGATCAACAACTTCATCTGGTGGACTCCAATGGCGTGGTTAAATACTGGCGGCACCGTAAAAAAAGCATTCAATTAAGCCTGCACGCAAATGTTGCTTTGCAATTATCCGTTGCCCCGGCCAGATCCTGTGAATTAAAAGCCGCCCATCACCGCTACCAGAGCCGCACTCAGGGTAACCAGCAAATTTTTTCATTACCAGTAAAAACGCTGGAGAAGGCGACGCTTGTCTGTCATTAGACTCAAAACACTGCGCGGTGACGACTATCGCCGTGAACACCTGGTTAATGTTCCGGCTCTGATCTCAATGGCTGTGGTTATCAGCCTGGCACTGATTTTACTGTTCCCTAAAAAGGCTGTTTTCAGTGATCCCGTTTATACCAGCTCACCCGATGCCCTCTCTATTGCCTATTTAAAGCTACTGCTGAAATCAGACCCGGATAATGCCGAACTGCGCCTCTCCCTGGTCAAACAACTCTATGCCACCGGGCAACTCAAACAGGCAATGAGTGCCATTAATCCGCTGGTAGCCAATGCCCCGGTCAGGATTAAGACGCAGGTTTTCAACCTGAATGTAAGACTGATTGCTCAACACTATTTTGCACAGCGAGGAAAAGCCCGACACACGGTTTTTCTTGACTTACAAACAGCATTCAACCTGGCTCTTAATGCTGCCACCACTTTACCTGAACTCAGAACAGTTTATAGCATGGCGCAACAATGGGCATCATCACCACAACAGCTGGTCATGCTCAGAAAAATTATCGCGCAGACAACCATGCCACAACAGAAAGTTGGCTGGATGCTTAAAGCATCCAAGCTGGCGCTGGCTCAAAACCAGCTTTCTGCGGCGACAAAATGGCTGGAGCAGGCCTACAATAACAGCACCGCCGCCGGGAATAACCGGCCTCGACTGGCTGCGCAGCTATTAAAGACTTTACTGGCAACCGGCAATCCCAATAAGGCATTGCAAAAAACCCCCTATTACATTAAACACAACCCACACAACCGCAACCTTCTGCAGTTAGCAATATCCATTGCACAACAAACCGGACACACTGATTTACAAGATCGCTGGCTAACAATGGCGACCCAACTTGAGCCAGAGAACATGAACTATAACCGCCGCTTAATGCAACTTAAGCTGGCCACCGGACAGTTAAAACTGGCCGCAAAACTGGCCGATATTCGACTACAACATACACCACTAACGACAGCAGAACGCACCCAGATTGCACGTTTATATGAATGGGCTGGACAACCACATAAAGCGCTGAAACAATGGTACTGGCTGGCGATGCACAACAGACAACCAACGAAGGAGGCCGCACAGCGCGCATTGAAATTAGCCATTGGCCTGTTTCATTATCAACAGGCAACCCGACTGTATGAACACCTTGAAAAACAGCGCCCATTAAATCTTGCTGAGCAAAAAGAATTGACTGGTCTGTATTTGATCCAGGGTGAAACAGATAAGGTTAGAAACAGTTACCTGAAATATTTACAACAACACCCACACAGCAAAACTGTCTGGACAGCACTGGCCGGTCTGTATGTCAGCCTGCAGCAATTACCTCGGGCGGCAGCAACCTATGAAACCATCGATAAACGCTTTGGCCTCACTGACAGGCAGTTACTGGATCTGGAAAACATCTACTGGCTATTGGGTGAACCAGAAAAAGCCCAGGAAAAATTACTGGCGCATCGGGTAACGAAACCTGCGGATGAAAATGCCTACTGGAAAGCACGCACCGATATGGCATGGTATCTGGATGACCTTGACCAGATTGATGGAATTTACGACTTTTTACTGTCGCGCAATAAAAACCAGCCGGTTACTTTTTCCATGCTGAACCAGTTAATGCTGTTATATGCCACCGATAAAGATTATGTAAAAAGCACGCATCTGGCCATGCTTGGCTGGCAGCACTCACAGCAGCCACATTATGCGCTCAGCGCTTTAAATTATGCTATCCTGAATGCCAGAAAAACACAGCAATGGCATCAGGCAGCACAGATTGTTCGCCGCATTAATAACAGCAACCACACTTTGGCACTTAAGAAGAACAGCCAATACTGGTTAGCGCTTGCCCGCATTGCTCGGCAACAACAACAATGGCCACAGGCAGTCAATTACCTGCAACAGGCGGCTTTGCTCTCACCCCATAATGTCCAGCCTGAACTTTCTCTGCTGTGGTTACTTATCGAGCGACACAAAGAAAAAAGTCCGCAGCTAAAAACCGCGTTGATCAGCAGCATCCAGCGTTTTGGCCAAAACCCATACCTGCTTGATGCCCAGGCATCGGGCTGGGCCGCACTGGGACAATATGATATTGCGGTACGCTGGTATCGGCGCTCACTGCCAAAACATAAACAGGACTGGCCGTGGCTACTGGATTATGCGTATGCATTGCAGCAGAACGGACAAACACTCGCTGCCTGGCGAGTGCGGCGCTATACTCTGGCGTGGATGCAACGGTATCCCCAGGCTGCCGCAAAAAAACAAAACGGACGCAACTGGAAAACCAGTTATTTACGTCTGGTACGCGAATTTCGTGGCAAGACAGCGGGCTGGATAATGGCCAGAAAATTTGTTGCGGATGCTGCTGACAGTTTGTCTAATAATCGCCAGATGCAACAAAACTGGCTGCCATTACTGACTGCATGGTCACTGGCCGACAACAATGAAGCCCTCAGTACTCGATTACAGGCACAGGCCAAAATATTACAGATCAAACTGCCAGCCTGGCAGCGCTTAAGCCTGGCATTACAGCAACATGACAGCACCACGATTGAAGCATTACTCAACAGTGACCAGCCGCTACCACTGGCAGACAAAATGCAGGCGCTGGCACAGAATGGTTATCATGCCAGGGCATTGGCCTTCGGCCTCTCCCATCTTGACTCCACACTTTCCACACAAAATCTTCAGCAACTTCGTGCCACGACTACATCCATTCGCAGCGAGCAACCCAATGGCATCAAGCTGGGCTTATATGCTGAGCAGTTAGGCGACATAAGTATGTTCGGTCCTCAGTTGCATTATGCCCGTGCAACGGATGACGGTATCACGCTGATTGATACTCAGAGGTTAAGCACCACCGGGCAAAAAAGTCTGCTAAACCACTGGCCAGATGAAAAAAATATACGTTTTACCCATATCAGCTTTACCTCTACAGCCACTCGCAGCTGGTCTCTAGGCATAGACAAACGCATCAATGGCAGCCAGCCTGAATTCGCTTTCAACCAGTCTTTCTCTGTTTACAATGGACTGACTGTCAGGATTTCTGCCGGGCTGCAACAACGCAGTAAAATCAGTGCCAGCGCCTATGAACTGGCCAATTGGAATCACCTTGCACTCAGCAACAGTTATTCATTTGACAGCCGCACCATCCTCAATAGCCAGCTCAGGTGGAATCAGTATAATTCTATCTGGGGCGATTTTCTGGGACAGGGCTTTGACCTCAACTTGAATCTCAATCATACACTTTTTACCCGTACCCCCAAATGGCAGCTACATAGCGAAATACAATGGAGCAGGATTAATACCGTGAAACAGCTACCGGCTAATATTCTGCCCTATTTCACCAGCCCTCCTGATATTAGTTCCGTATTAACCGATCAGTTTGGCCGCATTGGTTTCGGCTCCACGCTACAACATGGCGTACCGGGTATGCTGGCACATCAACTTGGCTCTCCCCACTGGCTACTGGATCTGGACACCGGCTTCCAATGGACGCGTGGCCGCCTCGACTGGGGCCTGTCCGGCGGTTTCGGCTGGCGGATACTGGGTGATGATGAGCTGGCACTCACTGCCAGTTACAGCAACGATGCACGCGGGGCTGGCAACACATATAAAATATGGTTAGGCTATAATAAGTATTTCGGTCGCTAAAATTATACTAATAAACCGATTAATGAGTGAAAAATGCAAAATAGAATAAAACCCGCCTGGCTTTTTTTTGGATGCCTGCTTATTCCTCTACTAAGTGCCTGTTCCGTTGACCAGATCTACCATAATAAAGCCTTAGATAATAAGGCAAACTGGGTACTGTTGCCGATAGTTAACCGTTCGCAGACCCCGCAGGCTGGCGAACGCGTGGAAGCTATTCTGGTTTCTTTATTACGCAGTCGTGGCATCACCCATATCACCCATTACCCCAAAACCCCACAATCACAGATTTTAATGATGCTTGATGACCAGACACGCTATAACAAAGCACTAAAATGGGCTTCAACACAGCAGTTTCGTTATGCCATCACTGGCACCGTTGAAGAATGGCGATATAAAGCCGGACTGGATGGTGAACCGGCAGTTGGCGTGACGCTGCAGGTCATTGATCTACGCCAGCATAAAAAAGCCCCTGCCAGCAAAATAGCCGCCATCGTAGCAAGCGGACAGGAAACACTGCCGGTACTCTGGTCTGCCACGGGTGCACGTACTGGCTGGGGAAGTGAAGGCATTGCTGCTACCACCCAAAAGTTATTAAATAAACTGTTAAATGGGATGGTTTTTATTCAACACAACAATTAAGTGCTGCAAAGATGGAACCCTTTATCTACCGTAACCGGCTGGAACAACTTAAACCCAAGACTGGCTGGCAAGCCTGGTTTGAGATGATACTAATCACGGCCATCACTCTGGGATTAAGTGCCTGGCACCGCCCCAATGACCCCTTTTTTATCCACTCATCATTCCCCTGGCCACTCATGGGGCCTGTAATCGTGGGTTTACGTTATGGCTTTTTCTTCGGTTTTATCAGCGATTTAATCATACTTGCCGTGGTGGCCATCAGCCTGCGACTGCAATGGATAAACCTGACCGCTTTCCCTTATGAGTACGCTATTGGTTTAACCGCAATCGCTATGCTGGTGGGCGAGTTCCGTGATGTCTGGGGACGTCGAATTGAACATTTACAAGGTTCCAATGATTATCGCCAGGTACGTTTAAACGAATTTACCCGCAACTACCACCTGCTCAAGGTTTCGCATGATCGTCTTGAACAACAGGTTGCAGGCGGTGGCCACAGCCTGCGTGAAGGCCTGCGCTCTATCCGTACAAAATTGTCATCTGAGCACAATACGGGTCTGGATACAGAGATTGCACAGGCGCTACTGGCGATGATGGTGGAGTACGGTAACTTACAGAAAGCCGCTTTATTTGCTAGCCAGATAGATAAAAACAACAACCCAACCGAGCATTTAATGGCACAGCCTTATGCCCAGTTAGGCAACAGTGACTCATTGAATCCGAATGACCCGCTAATTCGTCATAGCATTAAGACTCGGAAACTGGTAAGTATTCGCCCACAGGCAGGAAACAATGTCAGCAATCACAGTCAGTTACTCGCCTGCATCCCGTTGATTGATGCAGAGAATCGGCTCTGGGCTGTCGTAGCGATTGAGATGATGCCTTTTTTTTCTTTTGAGAAAAAAAATCTACGCCTGCTCACCATTCTAGCTGGGCATATGGCTGACCTGCTAAACGCCCATGCAACCATATCGTCGGTTGCTGATGAAGACTTTACCAGTCTGGCGATGAATTTAAAACGTGGTTTGCACGATCAGCGCGAATTTGACATTCCCGCCGTCCTGCTCGTTTTTGAAGTTGATGGCACCAATACCAGCGCCCTACAATTTATCGACCTGATTCAACGAACCCAGCGCGGCCTTGACATTATTGTTCACCAGCAGCGTAAACACCTCCACCAGTTAATTATTCTGCTACCATTAACCGATGAACTGGGACTGGCGGGCTATCGCCAGCGACTGGACGATTTAATGAAATCAGAATGCGGTTTAAACCTTTCTACACTGCCACTGAAAACCGCCCAGCATCTATTGCAGAACCAGTCTTTACTGAATCAATTCGTTACACAGAGGATATGGGATGGGAACCGTCTGGCTCAGCATTCTGGCGATTGCCTTTGAGGCCGCAGGTATCACTGCGTTATTTGCCAACGTTGCGATCAACTACCGTCTGCCCGGCTATTTACTGGGTCACGCAATGGCCAGTATGGTGTTTTCTGTGATCCTGTTACAACTCATGCCCCAACGCTACCAACAACCATTTAAACGCTCGGCTTTTTTTCTTTTTATCCTCCAGTTTTTTATTCCGTTTATCGGCAGCATCGGTCTTGGTACCGGCTTAACGCTGGCGCTGCGTCTCCCGCGCAACCGCGCCCAGTCATTATGGAATGAAACCGATAACCCCGACCTGCCCTATCGCCCGACTGAAGTCAGTAGTCAGCCGTTATACAGTCAGGGCGGTCTAATACAGGTTCTCCGCGAGGCCAGCAGCACCGAGAAACGCATTCGAGCGGTCATGGCAACCAAACAGATGAGTAACCGCAATTCGGTCACTATCCTGCAACAAGCATTAAAAGATACCAGTGACGACGTGCGCTTACTGGCTTATGCCATGCTGGATGAAAAAGAGAAAGTTATCAGCGATCAGACTAAACACGCACAGCAGATGCTTGCCCAGGCTGAAACCGAAGGTCGGCAACAGGATAGGATTACCCAGCAAAAATTGCTGGCTGGGCATTACTGGGAAATTGCCTACCTGGGTCTGGCGCAGGGCGGCGTTAAGGCCCACTTCTTAACCCTGGCGACCAGAAGTTGCCAGTTTGTACTGGCCAGTATGCGTGATCCCGGTATCCTCAGACTGCTGGGCCGAATTCAGATTGAAACCGGACACACTGAAGCGGCGAAAGACGCTTTCCTCGAAGCGATAAAACAGGGATTACCCAAATATCAGGTCATCCCCTATCTGGCTGAAGTTGCCTGGCTGCAACATGACTTTCACCAGGTTCAACAGCTGATTGTCGAATTATCAACTAACCCACAACCGATCCACCCGACCTTTCAGGGAGTGATGCAATATTGGCTACCCGCTTAGATAAAAAACCTCTGGCTACCGAAAAAAAGCCCATTGCGGATATCGGACTGATGCTCGAAGGCACTTACCCGTACGTCCGTGGCGGTGTCTCTTCCTGGGTACATCAGATGATTACCGGCCTGCCACAATATACTTTCGCGCTGGTATTTCTTGGCGGCCAAAAAGAAAATTACGGCAAAATGATGTATGCGCTACCGCCGAATGTAACCCATATGCAGGAACATTATTTAATGGATCTGCATCACCAGCATCAACCCGCTCCGCTTGCCGGTAACCCACAGGCATTTGCCGCCATGAAAGCCATGCACAACCAGTTCAAAACTGGTGAGCAGGTGGATATCAAGGTGATGAAAAATGTATTTTTTGAACTCGGAAAGCCCGGTGGCGTTACTCGCGAGAGCTTTCTTTACAGTGCGCAGGCCTGGTCGATTATTACCGAGTTTTACGATAAATTTTGCACAGAACCCTCCTTTATCGACTATTTCTGGTCTATCCGCACCATGCATGCCCCGTTATTCCTGCTTGCAGACATTGCCCGCAAGATGCCAAAAGTACGCATGGTGCATTCTGTTTCAACCGGTTACGCCGGGCTACAAGGCACCATTATAAGCCAGTTATACAATTACCCCTACGTGTTAACCGAACACGGCATTTATACCAAAGAGCGCAAGATCGACCTCGCCCAGGCCAACTGGATTCACGACCCGGAGGATGAAGTCAGTGGCACATTGCACGAAGAAGTCGGTTATATTCGCCAGTTGTGGATTCGCTTTTTTGAACTGATCGGTAAACTCACCTATCAGTCATCTACGCCGATCATTTCACTGTATGAAGGCAATCGCAACCGACAGATTGATGATGGTGCAGATGCGGCGAAAACACAGGTAATCCCCAATGGCATTGCGCTGGAAAAATTCAGCGCGCTGTATCCACAACGCCAACCCGGCGTACCAAAAATCCTGGGGTTAATTGGTCGCGTCGTGCCCATCAAAGACATCAAGACCTATATCCGTATGATGCGCATTATCTGCAACGAATTGCCTGATGCTGAAGGCTGGATTGTTGGCCCTGAGGAAGAAGACCCAACTTATGTCGACGAATGTAAGGCGATGGTGAACAGCCTGGAGCTGAGCGGCAACGTCAAGTTTCTCGGCTTTCAGAATGTAACCGATATTCTACCGCAACTGGGTTTAATGGTATTAACTTCAATCAGCGAAGCTCTACCCCTGGTGATACTGGAGGCCTATGCCTCCGGCCTGCCCTGCCTGGCAACTAATGTAGGCGCCTGCAACGAACTTATCTACGGGATGAGCGAGGAAGATAAAACGCTTGGCGCAAGTGGCGTGGTCGTTCCCATTGCTGACCCAGAAGCCGCTGCCAGCGGGGCATTGTCCCTGCTCACCGATGAAGGCGCATGGTATCGGGCGCAACAGGCCGGCAGGCAACGGGTGGAAAAATATTATACTCAAAAGATGATGTTTGATGCCTACCAGAAGATTTATGCTACGGCGCTGGCAGAAAGTGATCGGCGTCTGACCGAACAGGAGCGCAGTCACTAATGGCTGGTATTGGTTTTGAAATCCGTCGTATCCTGGAGAAAGATACCTTATTCTCCCTGCTGGAAGCCTATGGTTATGCCGGTTTAATCAGTTCAGGGCCCTGGGTGCTGTCGATTCTTGGCGTGATGATGATCGGCATACTCAGTTATACCATGGTCTCACCACAGACCCTGATTGTGCAGTTTCTGGTTTCTGTCACCTACCTGATGGCTTTCTCACTGATGCTAACCGGGGTCTTGCAGTTAATGTTCACCCGCTTTATTGCCGACCGCCTGTTTGAACTAAAAAAAGCCATTATTCTACCTAATATGCTGGGCGCACTCTGCCTGACCACTGTTGTTGCCGGTTGCAGCGGGGCGCTGGTGTTAATATTCCTGTTTGATCAACCGCTGATTTACCGGCTGTTAATGCTGGCCAACTTTGTTGCCCTGTGCAATCTGTGGATTGTGATTATCTTCCTTTCCAGTATGAAAACTTATCGTCTCATCGTCGGCCTGTTTTTTGCCGGTTACAGCATTGCCGTGATCTCAGCACTGGCGTTATCCCTGCTGGGTTTCGGCATGAATGGTCTGTTGTTCGGGGTATTAATCGGCCACAGTTTTCTACTGTTCAGTTTTCTGTTTGTGATTATCCGTGCCTACCCGGGTGAGCGCCTGATTGCATTTGACTTTCTAAAGAGAAAACAGGTATTTATCAGCCTGGCTTTTACCGGTTTTTTCTTTAACCTGGGTATCTGGGTCGACAAACTGATTTTCTGGTTTTACCCAGATACCTCACAGGCTATCATTGGCCCATTGCGCGCTTCTTTAATTTACGACCTGCCCATCTTTTTAGCCTATCTATCCATTATTCCAGGTATGGCGGTTTTTCTGGTACGTATGGAAGCCGATTTTGCCGAGCAGTATGATCTGTTCTATACCGCCATCCGTGAAGGTGACACTCTGCAACGCATCTATTATCGTAAAGATCGAATGATTTATACCGCACGCCAGGGCATTTATGAAATTTTCAAGGTGCAGGGAATTACCGTTGTTCTGCTGTTGCTGTGGGGGCAGGATATTCTCGGTGCCATTGGCATTTCACCACTGTATGCGCGACTGTTTTATATTGATGTGGTCGGGGTCAGTGTACAGGTATTGCTACTGTCGATTATGAATGTTTTGTTTTATCTTGATGGCCGGCGTATTGCGCTGTTTCTCAGCCTGCTGTTCCTGCTCTCCAACGCCCTGTTTAGCTGGCTCAGCATTCAACTGGGCGCATCGTTTTTTGGTTACGGCTTTACCCTGGCAATGGCATTAACCAGTCTGGTCGGACTGGCTCTGCTCTCACGTAAAATGAACCGTCTGGAATATGAAACTTTTATGTTACAGGGGGCATAAAGCAACTAGATACCACAGCGTAGGCTTTTTATGCGACTCAGTATTCAGTTGCTTTCTACCGGATAAAATTACTCATATTTTCAAAGCGGTTCATCCTGTATCTTGTCGCTAACCCGGCCAGGAGCGCATGGAGACCCACTGCCTCCCCCGTCAACTATCCGTAAGGAGCCGCTAATTATTTCTGCTGTAACAGGCAAAGAATGGCTCGAAGAATGACAGCGGGTGCAGGGGGACAACCAGAGATGATTACATCCGGCCTAAGCACTTTATCAACCCCTCCCACTACGGCATAAGAGCAACCAAACTCACCACCATTCACCGCACAGTCACCCATTGCAATTAACCATTTTGGCTCAGGCGTTGCGACCCAGACACGTTGCAAGGCGGCTTCCATATGGCGTGTTACCGGCCCAGTAACCAGTAAAGCATCGGCATGTCTGGGGGAAGCGACAAAACGCACACCAAATCGCTCGATAGCATAAAACGGGTTATTCAACGCATTGAGCTCCAATTCACAGCCATTGCAGGAGCCAGCATCGACTGCGCGTATCGACAAACTTCCAGCAAACCGTTTATTGACGAGTGAGCGTACTTCGATACCCAGCACTTCCAGTGATGCATCCATTGCAATGGTTTCGGTAACAATGCCAGTCTGGCGAATTTTATTGAGTATTTTTAACATGGCTTTTATCTACAGATCATGTCCAGAATAAGAGCCGTTAACCGATTTATTACACACTGGGAAATCCGCCACAATATTACCATCGATTAACTGTTCCAGTGCCGGCCAGTTTAACCAGCTTGGGTCACGAGCGTAAAAACGTGCGACTTTACCGTTAGCATCAAATTGCACATAACTGATAATTTCACCACGCCAGCCTTCTACCATACCAATCCCTTCAGTCCGACTAAGCGATGTTTTCCACCGGCTAACGAGCCTTCCATCAGGCAACTGTTGCAACAGTGTCGCCAGCATTTTTATTGAATGTATAATTTCATCAACACGCACCTGTAGCCGAGTTGCCACATCGCCCTGACTGTAACAGGGAGATTCAACGGTTAAATGATTATAGGGCGCATAGGCGTGATCCCGGCGTAGATCAAAATCAATACCACTGGCCTTGCCCACATAACCCACCACACCGAGCTTTTTTGCCAGCGCCGGGGTCAACAAACCGGTCCCCAGTAACCGGTCTTCCAGTGACGGGTTATCATTAAGCAGCGGGGTCAACGTATCCAGTTCCTGTTGTAACCAGCGGTGTTGCTGTTGCAGCTCAGCTATTTGTGGTTTCGACACATCCACATCAACACCACCGGGAATGACCGTGTCCATTAACAGGCGATGATGAAACAGACGCATCTGGGTGCGCTGCCAGATCTCACGCAACCGCCCAAACTGACTATTCGCAAACGCAAAACCCACATCATTACAGATAGCACCAATGTCACCCAGATGATTCGCTATCCGTTCACGTTCTGCCAGCAGGGCACGTATGTAGATTGCCCGCGCTGGTACCACCACCCCGGCAGCACGTTCCATCGCCATGCAGGCTGCCCAGGTATGGGCCACGGTGGTATCACCAGAAATACGGCCAGCCAGTTTTGCCAGCCCTTCGGCATCACGGCCTTCAGCAATTTTTTCGATGCCCTTATGGGCATAACCCAGGCGTTCTTCAAGCTTCAGGATGGTTTCACCAACGGCCTGAAAACGGAAATGTCCAGGCTCGATAATGCCGGCATGGATTGGGCCCACCGGGATTTCATACACCGCAGCACCCTGCGCCTGGAAAAAAGGATAATCACTGTCCGGCGGAGTTTTTTCCAGCTTATTGCCCGGTCTTACAGGAAAGTTTTTACGCAAAGGGAAAACTTCTTCTGACCACGCCTGGTGCCGCATCCAGCGTCGACCATCAGGATGATTACTAAATAACACACCATACATATCCTGGATATGTCGTTCCGGCCGATTAGCCGCCGGATATGTCGGTGTATGCGAAGGCAGTACCGGGCTATGTAGTTCCAGCGGTGCGCGCACCACCAGATAATCACCCTGCTTTTCAAAGCAGGCGTAAAGTAACAGGGTTTCTTCATCTTGTTGCAACGCCCAGACACCACACCAGCGTATCGCCTGAGCATACGCCACTTTAGCAAAATTCCCCCAGTCCTCAATATCCAGGTGCAGCGTATGTGCCGGTGCCAACACTCTAACCGAACCATGATGCAGGAAAATAGATTCATCTTCACAATGCGCAATCAATTCAGATAACCAGTCAAACCGGCTCATAACACATGACTCCCGGTGATCAGCCAGGTCGCCTGATCAAACCATTTTGACAGAAAATCCGGGATATACAGACCCAGCCACAATACCAGCGCAAGCTGCAGGATGACCGGCCACATATTTGCTCGCACCGGTTGCTGACCTTCTGGTACTTCACCATAAACCATCGGCTGTAGATGCCGAAATAAACCCGCAAAAGCGATGCCCAGGCCCAGCAATAAGGGCAACGTCAGCCACGGATGGCTTTCCATTGTCGCAGATAACAGTAAGAATTCACTGGTAAATACACCAAAAGGTGGGAAGCCAGCAATAGCCGTGGTGCCGATTAATAGTCCCCAGCCGACACTCGGCTGGGTCATAATCAGACCACGAATATGCTCCATGGCCTGTGTCCGGGCAATGTGGCAGGTATGACCCACACTAATAAAAATTGCTGATTTGGTTAATGAATGCACGGTCATATGCAGCAATGCACCAAACGTCGCCAATGGAACCCCTAACCCGAAAGCAAACGTCATCAGCCCCATGTGCTCAATCGAGGAATAACTGAATAAGCGTTTAATGTCCCGTTGCCGATGCAATAACAAACTCGCCACCATAAATGACAACAGACCAAAACCCATCATCAGATAACCGGCAAGGTGAGGATTATGGCCTGATACACCACTGGCAAGCGCGCCATCAGTGAGAATTTTTACCCGCACCAGTGCGTATAACCCAACATTCAGCAATAAGCCGGACAAGACTGCCGATATCGGTGTCGGGCCTTCAGAATGTGCATCGGGTAACCAGGTATGCATTGGGACCAACCCCACTTTAGTCCCGTACCCCACCAGCAGAAAAACAAATGCAATCGCCATAATAGCCGGACGCAGTTCTCCCTTATGTTCCACCAGCACCCGCCATAGCAATGCCTGTTCTGGATTAGGCACGGCATGCGCCGCAGCAAAATAAATCAGCACCGTACCAAAAAGGGCCAGGGCAAGACCCACACCACAGATAATAAAATATTTCCATGCGGCCTCCACTGATTCCGGAGTGCGATACAGGCTAACCAGCAAGACCGTGGCCAGTGTCGCCCCTTCTAACGCGACCCATAACACACCCAAATTATTGGTGCTCAATGCCAGTTGCATGGTAAATAAAAAACTCTGATAGCTGGCATAGTACAACCGCAAACGCGACTGGCTCAAACGTCCATGCGTCTGCTCATCCGACATATAGGCGAGCGAGAAAAAGGCTGTCGTAGCACCGATCAAAGCTGTTAATACAATCAGGTAGACATTAAAGCTATCAATATAAAACTGGCCGTCAATCTGCCCCTGTGAGCCTTGTTGTAAAACCACCCAGGCCAGCCAGAGACTGGAAAAAAACGAGCCAATGGACACTACGACATTGAAATGCCCAGCATATTTATGCTGGCCAAACAGAGCCTGCAAGCCCGCACCCAGCAATGGCAGTAACAGCGTCAGCGTCAGTGCAGTCACTCATCCAGCTCCGAAAGTCGGTTTAATTTACTGACATCAAGTGAATCGATACTGTCACGAATATGGAAGAAAAACACCCCAAAGATTACCGCTGCAACCAGTACATCAAAGGCCACACCAAGCTCGACAACCATCGGCATACCATGTGTGGCAGAAACTGCGGCGAAGAATAGACCATTTTCCATTGACATAAAACCGACTACCTGTGACACCGCTTTATTCCGGCTCACCAGCATCAACATACCCAGCAACACCACAGACATGCTGATCGCAATGGTATTACGCGTAATGGACACCGCCAGCAATTCGACAGGCTGCACCACGTAATAACAGAAAATAACCAGTGCCGTTGCAACCATCAAAATCAAGACTGGATGCTTAACGGTATGTGCTTCCTTATCCAGATGCATACGTTTTACCAGCCGACGTAATAGCCAGGGGATAAACAAAGCCTTTAAGCATAGGGTTAATACAGCAGAAATGTATAAATGGTATTGCCCCGTATCGAAGGCGACCAGTGCAGCAGTCATTGCTACCAGTGCGCCCTGCCAGGCAAAAGCATGAATAATCGCCACAACACGAGTCTGTGCCAGCAAGGCAAATGAAGTGAATAGCACCAGTGCCGCCAGCAATAAAATCGCCTGTTGATACAAAGGCAATGAAGCGGTCACTTAATTGATCTCCAGAATAATATGACTTAATAGACCGATGACTGAAAAGGTCAATGCCAGCGCCAGAAATGCCGGCACCTGAAACAGGCGCATTTTAGTCAGTACGGTTTCACCAACTGCCAGCACAACACCAAGAACAGTTAGCTTCATCATAATGGCAACCAGGGCAATCAGCAGCGAGATAGCATCAATTTGCACGGCTATCCCCCAGGGGAAAAATATATTGGCAATCAACACGGCATAAAGCATTAATTTAAGTTGCGCCGCCCACTCGATTAACGCCAGGTGTCTGCCACTGTATTCGAGAATCATGGCTTCATGAATCATGGTTAACTCAAGATGAGTGGTTGGATTGTCCACAGGAATCCGACCCGTTTCGGCAATACCAACCAGCAATAAACTCAAAAAAGCAAACAGCAATGAAGGCCGCAGCACCAGACCTTCACCCAGTAAGAAGCTGATAACGGTGGATAAATTAGTACTTGATGCGACCATTGCCAGCGTAAATACTGCCATTAACATAGCGGGTTCTGCCAGTGCCGAAATAGTCATTTCACGCGACGACCCCATACCGCCGAATGCACTACCGACATCCAGTCCGGCAAGTGCCAGAAAAAAACGTGCCAGTGCAAAAAAACCGGCTAATACAATCACATCAGCAATCGCCGCCGTTGGTAAACGAACCGCCAGCAGAGGCACCACCACCGCAGCCATTAAGGTTGCCGCAGCAACAATATAAGGTGTCAGTCTAAAAATCGGTGAAGCCTTATGCGCCATCACCACCTGTTTACTAAATAACCGCCGTAAATCCCGATACGGCAACAACAATCCTGGTGAACGACGATTCTGCAACCAGCATTTAACGCGTTTCACCCAGGCAGCAAATAGTGGTGCAAAAACAACAAATAATACCGCCTGGCTTAACGCTAAAAACCAGCCGCTCATGTGATTAACCACAACAATAACAGTAAGGTAGCAAAAGAATACATTAGATAGTGCTGTAAATGACCGGTTTGAATTCGTCCCACTCGACGCACAACTACATGCAGCAGCCTGGCCACCGGCAGATAAAACCAGCGCCACACTACATCTTCTACCTGTAGTTGGTAACGGATTGATTCAGGCTCCAGTTCAAGCTGGCATCGAGGCTCCGACTCAATGCTTTCCTGCAACCGCCAGACAGGGGTAAAAATGCGCTGTACCGGCATGGAAAATGCCGTGGCGGTATATTGCATACGTGGTGATAATGGACCAAAACCACAGTCCCAGACATCATCATGCACTTTTTTCACCTTACCACGAGGCAGCAGCACAAAGTACACCAGCGCCCAGGCCGCAAAAGCCAGCAGAACCCCCAGCAAAACCAACGGCGCACTATAGGAGGCGGTCTGGGCGGAAACCGGCGTTAACCACAACCAGCCTTTGGCCGTGGCAGTCTGCAATTGATAACCGGTAAGACTGTGACTAACCCGGCTCAATGCCGCCACCGTCACTGTCGGAAACACTCCCGATAGCAGACATAATAGAGCCAGAAATCCCTGTGCCCAGACCATCCCTCGGCTGGCTTCACGACTACGCCGTGTCCGCCGCGTTCTCGCCCTGCCCAGAAAAGCAATGCCGTATAGGCGCACAAAACAGGTAGCAGCCAATGCGCCGGTGAGTGCCAGCACGACAGCCGCAATAGGAATAATCGCACGCAAAACACCGCTAGACAGAGTCCCTGCCTGCAACGCAGACTGAAACGTCAGCCATTCAGATACAAAACCATTAAATGGTGGCAGTCCCGATATACTGATGCAGCCAACAAGGAAAAATGCACCTGTCCACGGCATCCGCGCCAGTAACCCACCCATACGCTCAAGGTCTCTTTCATGGCTACGCTGCAAGACCGCACCTGCGCCCAGAAACAGCAAACTTTTAAATAATGCATGATTGAGCGAATGATAAAGCGCAGCAACCAGCCCCAGCACACCCAGCAAAGGCAAACCACTACCAAAAAATATCAGCGAGAGCCCCAGACCAATAAAAATAATACCGACATTTTCCACTGATGAATATGCCAGCAGCCGTTTCATATCGGTTTGTAACAGGGCATAAAGCACCCCGTACAGCGAGGTAATACTGCCTATTGTTAGCACAACAACGCCCCAGCTCCAGTGAACATTCCCAATCAGATCAAAGGTGAGTCGGATAAAACCATAAATAGCCACCTTCAACATAACGCCCGACATGAGCGCCGAGATATGGGAAGGTGCAACCGGATGAGCTTCAGGTAGCCAGAGATGCACCGGTACCAGACCGGCTTTCATCCCGAAACCCAGTAACCCCAGACCAAACGCAATACTTGACCAGGTTAATGTCAGGGGAGCCGCACGCATTGCGTCAAAGGTAAAACCATGACCAAAACCCGCCAGCACGCCAAAACTCAGCAAGATGGCCAGCGCCCCGATTTGTGCCGTCAACAGGTAAAGAAAAGCCGCGCGCCGGTTCGCTGCATGCTGATGCTGATAAGCAACCAGAAAATAACTCGACAGTGACATCAGCTCCCACGCCACCATAAAAACAAACGCATCATCAGCCAATACCACCAGGTACATGCCGGTAACAAACAGGCCGGTAAAAAGTCCCAGCACGGACAGCGGCTGTTTGCCGTGTTCATATCCACGGACATAACCCGGTCCATATAAGCTCACCGTAAACACCACTACACCAACCAGCATTAAAAAGAATCCTGCCAGTGGATCCAGGCGTAAATGCCAGTGCAACCAGGGCAGACCGAGAGCAAACAGAAATGACTCGCTCTTCTCATGCCACAGGGCATAAGCGCCCATACCCGCCGCAAGGATTCCACTTAGACCAAGCAGGGGGAAAACCAGCAGGCGCATAATAGCGGGTTTTTTATCGACAATAAGTGCTGCCAGCGCAGATGCCACTGGCAGCAATAATACGGCAAGCAACAACGATGAAAGGGTAAGCAGCACCTTAAGCGACCTGATTAAGACTTATATCTATCGCTCTACACGTTAAGAGAATATATAAAAAAAATACGCCGCAATTAAACGCGTCAACAGTATAAAAGCGGGCGTTGAGCTTACCTGAATATACCGGCAGCGTAACCTGGATGCGAGGTGTTTTTTGCAGCCATTCCGGGAATAAACAGCATTTATGAGCGAGGTACGTTGATTGGTTATTTTTCACCGAGAAAGTTTACACCTTTAGTATAAATACATGCAATTGACAAAAAACCTGCTCCAGTTCTACGCTTTCGCCCTTTGAGGATTTATGCCCAATTTAGACTATTTCAGACTCATTTCATCCTGGACAAGCCCCCAGCTTGCAAGGTTATAGCTTTAACGGTAGAATGCGTTCCCTGTTTTTTTCGGCCTCAAACTGGCTGCATCAGCTAAAACAATTTACTGGAAATTATCATGAAAGCAAATATCCATCCAAAATACGAAGACGTTAACGTGAAGTGCAGTTGCGGTAATGCATTCACCACACGCTCCACTTACAGTAAGGATGAGATGGTGATTGACGTTTGCTCACAGTGCCACCCATTTTACACCGGCAAGCAGAAAATTCTCGACACTGCGGGTCAGATCGACAAGTTCAACAAACGTTTTGGCAATAAAAAATAAAAGCTTAAACCTGAAGACATCAAACCTGTTGGCATGGCTGCTAACGTGGAAAAAAGGTACGCTTGCGTACCTTTTTTTGTGCCTAACCTTTTTCTTATACCCTGCCAGTGCTGAGGCACAACGCTGCCCCAGTACTCATATTGATCGGCAGGCACGAATAAAATATGTGCATGATGGCGACACTGTCGTTCTTGAAAATGGCGATAAAATTCGCCTTATTGGTATTAATGCACCCGAAATTGCACGCAGAGCCCGATATAGAACAAATAGAAAAATACCCGACAAAGCTGAGCCCTATGGCAATGCTGCCCGTGATTTTCTCAAGCAGTTACTGCCCAAACACACAGCTGTAGCCTTACAGTACGGCAGGGACAGAAAAGACCATTATGGTCGCACACTGGCGCATTTATTTCTCCCGGACGGCAGCAACATACAGGTGTTATTACTCAAAAAAGGCCTCGCCAGTGCGTTAATGATACCCCCCAATACGGACTACGCCCGTTGCTACCTGAAAGTAGAAAAACAGGCGCGTTGCCAAAAAGTCGGGTTATGGTCGAGCAAACACAGCATTTTATCTGGCACCCGGCTAAAATCAGGCGTTAAAGGCTTCCATCTGGTAATGGGCAAGGTGACACACGTTGACAATGATGCGAAGGGCATTTGGATACACCTTAAAGGCAGGTTGACATTGGGCATTCGCCCAGAAAATTTCCATCTATTTGGCATAAGAAAACGCCGAACATTCACTCGATCATTAATAGGAAAAAACCTGTTAGTCCGTGGCTGGCTCAATAAATCGCATCATCATCAACTTTATATGCGCATAAGACACCCGCTCTCTCTGGAGGTGGTTGATAAAAACAGCTGTTTATAAATAAACAGCTTAAATAGACAAATTATAAATAAGCAAACCATACAAGCTGTCCTGGCCGGAACAACGATTTACCTCGGCCAATACCAGCAATCAGTTTCAAAAAGTGCTAGAATACGGCGTTTTTCTACCTTCGACTATTGAGGTCAACTTCGAAGGTGAGTAATTAAAATCCTAAAAATTAACCCTAAAAATTAACCCTAAAAATCATGCCTAAACGATTCAAACAACAGGCACTGGACTATCACTGCCAGCCCAGGCCCGGGAAAATTGCCACCCAAATCACCAAACCCTGCAATACTCCATTCGACCTTGCGCTGGCCTATACGCCGGGCGTTGCCGAACCCTGCCGCTCCATTTATCGCGATGCAAACGCCGCTTACGACTACACGGCCAAAGGCAATCTGGTAGCCGTCATCACTGATGGCACAGCCGTACTAGGTCTGGGTAATATTGGTGCGCTAGCAGGCAAGCCGGTGATGGAAGGCAAAGGCGTGCTGTTTAAGTCCTTTGCTGGCATTGATGTTTTCGACATTGAAGTCAACGCTGACTCCACGGCAGATTTTATTCGAACTGTCAAAAATATTGCCCCCACCTTTGGCGGCATTAATCTGGAAGACATTGCTGCACCAGCCTGCTTTGAAATTGAAGAGGCGCTGATCGAACAACTGGATATTCCCGTGTTCCACGATGACCAGCACGGCACGGCTATTATTATTGCTGCCTCATTATTAAATGCGCTCGAACTTCAACACAAAAAAATTGAAGATGTACGCATCGTTTGTCTCGGTGCAGGTGCCGCCGGCATTGCATCAATGAAACTGCTACAAAACCTTGGCGCAGACCCCAAAAAACTGTTTATGATTGACCGTAAAGGCATTATTCATGCTGAACGTGATGACCTGAACCCGTATAAACGCGCCTTTGCAATTCACACGGACAAACGCAGCCTGGCCGATGCGATGAATGGTGCCGATGTTTTCATTGGCGTGTCCGGTCCCGACCTGCTCAGCCCGGATATACTGGCAACAATGCAGGCACGCCCTGTCGTCTTCGCCCTGTCAAACCCTGACCCGGAGATTATGCCTGAGCTAGCACACCTGACTCGTGATGATTTAATTATGGGCACGGGCCGTAGCGACTACCCGAATCAGGTGAATAATGTACTGGGGTTCCCTTATATTTTCAAAGGTGCGCTGGATGTTCGCGCAACCTGCATTAATGCAGAAATGCAAATCGCTGCGGTGCACGCGCTGGCTCAACTGGCACACGAACCCGTACCCATCGAAGTGCTCAATGCGTATGCACTGGACACTATGACATTTGGCCGAAACTACATTATTCCCAAGCCACTGGACCCTCGGCTCATAGATACCATCCCTCTCGCCGTCGCCAAAGCAGCGATTGCAACCGGCGTTGCACAAAAATTCCCCAGCGAAACCCGCAAAGCCGTCTCCGCATAGTTTATTTCTATGCCTATGCCGCTTTTTTAATGCGTCATGCGCTATATTGACCGGAGCAACGCCAGATCTTTACGCACCAGCGACGCAGATTGATCAAATAAAGCCTGCTCCGCCGTATTCATATCCAGCTGAATAACGTCTTCCACACCATTCTGCCCAAGCACCGCCGGCACACCGATGGCAATATCACTGTGGCCATATTCACCGTCGAGCAAACACACGGTAGGTAATATCCGGCGACGGTTATGCACGATAGCATCAACCATTTCAGCAACTGAGGCCGCTGGCGCATCATAGGCACTGCTATTTTGCCGCAAAGCAAGAATTTCCGCGCCTCCGTTACGCGTTCGCTCAACAATGGCGGCCAGTTTTTCTTCAGCAATAAACTCGCTTACCGCTATCCCCGCAATGGTACAGTGACGCAACATAGGCACCATCGTATCACCATGCCCGCCAAGCACCATCGTACTAATATCCATACTTGAATACCCTGTTTCCAGCGCAATAAAACTGGCCATGCGACTTGAATCAAGCACCCCGGCCTGACCGAAAATACGGTTGCGAGACCAGCCTGTTTTAATGAGGGCATGATAGGTAATAACATCAACCGGGTTAGTCACAAACAGCAGTATTGCGTTGGGGGCATATTTCATCACACCATCAACAACGGTGTCCATAATCGGAATATTACTGGATAAAACATCAGAACGCGACATCCCCGGCTTACGAGGTAAGCCAGCAGTAATAATAATAATTTCTGAGCCACGCATCAGCGCGTGATCAACACCGCCAATCAGTCGAGTATCGTAACCGAAGAGAGGCGAGACTTCCTGTATATCCAGCGCCGCACCTTTGGCAGCACCTGCATGAATATCCAGTAAAACAATTTCTCGGCAAAGGTGTTTAGCTGCCAACAGCTGCGCCGTAGATTCGCCAACGCGACCGGCACCAACAATGGTGATTTTATTCATAGACAGACTCCCAGTTTTTTTAGGCAACATACCATTATGCAGACTATAGAAATAAACAAAGATTCAGCGAAAAAGGCGGTTTTCTCTACTTACTAACAGTACAGATGGGAAGGCTACCTATTGTTCAGGACCGTCAGCCGCAGGGATGCGGATGTCGAGCCGACAGGGATGTATTCACCACGTGTCTTTAACACCGTGGTTAAACCCTGGGTGCTGATTCAGCCCGTTACACAGATAGAAATACCGTCCGCCCCTGAGCCAGCATCCTGACAATGATAACGCCGGCCAGAGACTTATTTTTCGCGCTTAAGTGGCTCTGGCTCCCACCAGACATCCCCTTCTGTCAGCTCACCTTCAATGTCCGAAATTCGGCGCGGCGTATCATCTCGACAGTCAATGCCTGAATGCAAAAGTCGCTCTGGATTACGTCGATCCCGCGGGTTACGACGATCCCGCCAGTGCTTACGTCGCTCGGTGGTAGTAACACTGGTATCTGGTGAACAGGAGCCCATAACCTTAACCCTCTGAGATTTTAAAAAAGAAAAAATTTGTGCTTACTGACAATCACCAGTCGACGCTTTTACTACAGAGAAGTCAATATTTTAGTAATTAGAATTATTTATGACGCATATTTATGCCGCATTTATTACTTCGCCAGGTTAACCTGGATATTTCATAAGAATGTAGAACATTGCACAGCCAGATGAAATACCCAGGCCAAACATCCACTTTGCTGCACTCAATATTAATGATGAAAATCATCCTGAACTTTGCTAGACTCGAACCTGTCCAATTTTTCCACAACTAAAACTGAATTGCTGAGACATCGCTAGTTTGAATAAATTACTGTTATCGATACTTATGATCTGCACCCTGGGGTATAGCAGCGCGTGGGCGTATGATAGACATGCATTAAATACCGGCAATACCCAGCTTATTAGTAGCAGTGATGTGTACATTGATGCAGGCAGCCGTGGCACACAAGCACCGGAACAACAACTGGCGGTTGATACTAGCTGCGATTACTGCAATCACATTGCGGCACATTTAGTGGCCATTTTCACACAAAATAATTATTCATTCAGCGCCAATCAAACCAGCAACCGACTGGCTCTTTCCGAAAACTTCATTTCATTTGTTAGCAGTCCTGATTTAAGACCCCCCCGTACTTAATTTTTGAATATCACCAGCACAGCTGGTTGTGACACATGCCCGAAACACTGTCGGCCGTATGTGTTTGTTGTATTTATTCGAGAATTAAATCATGACGATAAAACTATGTATGAAACCTGGCCTGATTGCGCTGCGCATGATCGCCAGAAGCCTGATGCTGATATCAATCAGCATTACCACACTAAACATTAACGTGGCACAGGCACAAACCGTAGCCCCCACCCCGGCCCTTAAAACAACTAATGCGACTATAACCAGCGCCAGGAAGTCTAATGCAGGGATTCAGCACTGGTTAGATAAAAATGTTGATAACCAGCCTTCGGTACTAGCCGCTAAATCGGCACTTGATGCCGCCAGATTTCAGCTCATTGCTGCCGGTAAAGCGCTGTATAACCCGGCGCTGGAGATTAATGCGGAAAATGCCGAAACCAGGGTTAAATCAATCGGTATCAGCCAGACCATAGACTGGGGAAATATACGTGATGCCAGAACACAAATGGCAACAGCGCAACAAAGAGCCGCAAATTTTGTGCTGGAAAAAGTTCGCCGTAAAGTTACCGTTCAATTACTTGCCGCACTCGCCGAATATCACACGACCACCGCATTAGCCGTATTAGCGGAGCAGGCAGAGCAATTGATGCAGCGCTTTGCAAAACTGGCTAAGCGGCGATTTGACGCAGGAGATCTAGGTCAGGTCGAGGCTGATCTGGCAAAGTTGTCATCGGCTCAGTCAAGATTTAAACGCGCCAACGCACTCTCAGCACAGGCACGGGCAAAACAAAATCTTGCCGTGCTTACCGGCACCATCCATACACATCTACCTGCCTTTATTTCCAGCTTCCCCAACCCACAGTCGGCGACAAAAAATATTGCGCAAACCCTACAGCGGTTACCACAGGTACAGGCTTTAATGGCACATATTGCCGCCTTGCGGGCGCAGGTAGATGTTCGCGCCAGCGAAGCCACAGCAAAACCAACCATTACTCTTCGCGCAGGTAAAGAGAATCAGGACAGGTTACTTGGTATCACTTTGTCCATTCCTTTACAGCTACGCAATAACTTCCGTGCTGAGGTAAAGGTTGCGAACGCACAACTAATACAGGCTGAAAGTGAAACGCAACAGATATATCGCAAACTCAGGGGCAGGCTGCAAATAGCCACTATTACTTATGCCTTAAGTCGCAATGCCTGGTTTAACTGGCAGGCAGATGCTGCCAACAGTTTAAGCCTGCAAATTAAATTACTTGAACGTCTGTGGCGAGCCGGTGAGTTGAGCACCACCGATTACCTGGTACAGCTAAAGCAGACAGTGGAGGCCAAGACCAGTGCCATAAAACAACGTGGTCGCATGTGGACTAACTGGAGCAAATGGTTGCTTGCTTCAGGAGAAATTCAGCGCTGGATCCCAAATAAATCAGGAATAAAACAATGAATACCAAGATGAAAACAAAGCACACAGGCATAACAAACGCTGCACTTTTCAACCTGCTCGTACTTACCTGCATACCTGCTTCAGCTACACAGGAACATAAAACCAACGCCACGCAAGCAATATCGTCGGTAACATTGTCGGCAAAACAGCTAACCACGGCAGAAATAGTCGTCAGTGTTTTACAGCCGCGTCCAGTAACCGAAGAGATTACTGCACCCGGTGAAATTCTATTAAACGCCTATCGAACCGCAACCGTTACACCAAGAGTGCCGGCGCAGGTGGTAAAACGCCTGGCGAAACTGGGCGATATTGTTACCCAAGGTCAGCCACTGGTAACTTTGTCCAGTGTTGATATGGCAACCGCACAGGGTGATCTGTTTATTGCTGAGCGCGAATGGAAGCGGGTAAAGCGATTAGGTAGAAAAGTTGTTTCAGCTCAACGCTATACCGCTGCACGGGTGACACATGAACAGGCAAAAGCACGCGTTCGCGCTTATGGCATGACACAAAAACAGGTTAGCCTGTTTATTAAAAATGGTGATGCTGCAAAAGCTGATGGCAGCTTCCAGTTGCTCGCACCACAGGCAGGCACGATTATTCGCGATAACTTTATCCTCGGAGAACTCATTCAACCGGGCAAACAACTATTTGTTATTAGTGATGAGTCATTACTCTGGGTTGAAGCAAAAGTAACACCAGCGCAGGCAGTGCAGATTAACCCCGGCAGTACCGCCACAGTTATTTATAACCACAAACAGTTTGCGGGAAGAGTTGTACAAATACATCAGGCTCTGGATGAAGATACCCGAACATTGGGTGTGCGTATTGAACTAAACAATCCTGAGGGTCAACTGTACCCAGGAATATTTGTTGAAGTACGCATAAAAAGTCGCGAACTGGATCAGGCATTGACTGTACCTGTTAATGCCGTACTTCGAAATGCAGCCGGTGAACGGATTGTTTTTGTTGAAGTCTCGCGCCACGCTACAAAGGCCGAATTTAAACCACATAAAGTCAACCTGATAAAAGTTGTCGGTGATGTCAGCATTATCAAAGGCATTGCCACCGGCACAAAAGTGGTCACCCAGGGTGCTTTTTTTGTTCAATCTGAAATGGCGAAATCTGGTTTCGCTGATGCCGATTAAGGAGTGAGTCATGATAGATAAGCTTATCAGCTGGTCAGTAAAAAATCGCCTGCTGGTGGTGATTGCACTGTTTGTGCTCATCGTCAGTAGCGTTCTGGTATTACCCAAACTTAATCTTGATGCCTTTCCAGATGTAACCAATGTTCAGGTACAAATTAATACCGCAGCGCGTGGCCTGGCGGCAAAAGAGGTTGAACAATTAATCACTTTTCCTATTGAGGCTGTCATGTATGCGATGCCAGATGTTGAAGAGGTGCGCTCCATTTCTAAAACAGGCTTATCCGTTGTCACCGTTGTTTTTACCGAAGGCACCGACATCTATTTTGCCCGACAACTTGTATTTGAACGCCTGCAGACCGCAAAAGAACAAATTCCTGCGGGTATTGGTACACCAGAAATTGGACCGAATACGTCAGGACTTGGACAGATATACCAGTATATTCTACGTTCGGATGATGCAAAAAAATTTAGCACCATGACCTTGCGCAGTTATAACGACTGGATTGTTAAATTATTACTGATGCCAGTGGCAGGTGTGACTGACGTGTTATCGTTTGGCGGTGAAGTCCGCCAGTACCAGGTTCAGCTTAACCCACAGAAACTACTTGCCTATGGCTTAACCGGCAACAGGGTTATTGATGCGATAGAAAACAATAACCGCAATGCCGGCGGCTGGTATATGGATCGCGGTGCAGAGCAATTAATTATCCGTGGTATAGGCTGGGTGCGAAGCGGTAAAAACGGGCTGCGTGATATTGGCAATATTCCACTAAAAGATGTCGCCGGTACCGCTGTACGAGTAAAAGATGTTGCCACTGTGGCGTTTGGCGCTGAAGTTCGCCAGGGCGCGGTAAGCATGACCATGCGTGATGCAAAAGGTAAACCAGAAGCGCTGGGAGAAGTGGTCGCAGGCATTGTACTCAAGCGTCTGGGGGCAAACACCAAAGCCACCATCGATGGTATTGAATCCAGACTGACGGCTATTCAGGCGGCATTACCCAATGGCGTCACGCTGGAGCCCGTTTACAATCAGGCAAACCTGGTTGATCAGGCCGTTAATACGGTAACTAAAGCCTTACTTGAGGCATTTTTATTAATTATCATTATTTTAATGCTGTTTCTGGTTAATTTGCGAGCAACATTTCTGGTCTTAATCTCTGTCCCCATTTCAATCGGTCTGGCGCTAATGGCAATGGCATACTGGGGGATCTCCGCAAACTTAATGTCGCTTGGCGGTCTAGCCATCGCTATTGGCATGATGGTCGACGGTTCGGTGGTAATGATGGAGCATATCTTTAGCCATCTAACTCATGCGGATGAACAGCACCGTTCACATCAGTCACAGGCAGAAAATGATGATCACCCCTATGATTCCGCTCACGATGCGCACGGTATTGCATTGCGTATCAAGGAAGCTGCACGCGAGGTTGGTCGTCCGGTATTTTTTGCAGTGATGATTATTATTATCGTATTCGCGCCGCTATTCAGTCTTGAAGGCGTAGAAGGCAAGTTGTTTCAACCCATGGCGCTATCCATTGTACTGGCGATGCTGGCATCCTTACTGGTGGCGCTGATTGTTGTACCAGCATTGGCAACCTACCTGTTTACCCGTGGCGTTAAACATAGAAAAGGTTATGTTATGCCACCACTTGATGCGTTGTACCGAAAAACCTTAGGCTGGGCGCTACCAAAATGGAAACGGGTTACGGGTGTAGCACTGGGTTTATTTATCAGCTCTTTACTGTTGCTGCCATTCCTGGGAACAGAATTCGTGCCGGAGCTCGAAGAAGGCACGCTAGTTATTCGCATCACCCTGGCACCTTCATCCAGTCTCAAAACTTCACTGGCTGTTGCACGAAAAATGGAAGCCACATTAATGACTTTTCCTGAAGTAACCTATGCATCCAGTCGAATAGGCCGGGCAGAAATTGGCGGTGATCCAGAACCTGTATCCAATGTTGAAATTTTTATTGGTTTAAAACCGCTAAGTGAATGGAGTAGTGCTTCGAATCGTCGGCAGTTACAGAATCTGATGGAGAAAAAACTATCCACTTACCCAGGGTTACGGTTTTCTTTTTCACAACCGATAGCCACCCGAGTGGATGAATTACTGTCCGGTGTACGCGCCCAACTGGCCATTAAACTGTTTGGTTCAGATCTGGATATACTGGCAAAAAAAGGCCGTGAAATTGAAGCCCTGGTGAAGCAGGTAAAAGGCACTCGCGGTGTGGCAATGGAGCAGATAGGCGGTGAAGCGCAATTGGCAATACGGCCTGATCGTGACGCGCTGGCACGTTTTGGCATTCCAGTCGCGCAGGTAATGGAACTTATCTCGGATGGGATTGGCGGCCGCTCTGCCGGACAGGTAATTAAAGGCAATGAACGTTATGATATTTATGTACGCCTGGCAGCAAAGTACCGCAATAATATTCAGGCAATTCGTAACCTGATATTACAGGCACCTGGTGGTGCCTGGGTTAAACTGGGCGATGTTGCAAACGTTGAAATTGAATCCGGGCCACCACAGATACGTCGTGATGATGTGCAGCGCCGAGTAGTGATTCAAACCAATGTTGAAGGTCGAGATATGGGTGGGCTGGTTGCTGAATTGCAGCGCCAGATTCATAGTGAGATCAGCCTGCCACCAGGCTATACCGTGGTCTTTGGCGGCCAGTTTGAAAACCAGCAACGAGCACAGGCACGATTAATGGTGGTGGTGCCGCTATCACTGGGACTGATCTTTTTACTGCTGTACTTTGCCTTCAACTCAATGGGTCAGGCAGCGTTGATTATGCTTAACGTACCGCTGGCACTCATTGGCGGCATCGCTGCATTATTTGTTTCTGGTCAATATCTATCTGTACCCGGCTCCATCGGCTTTATTGCACTGTTTGGTGTCGCCGTACTCAATGGTGTGGTCATGGTTAATGCCATCAATCAACGTGTATGCGCTGGTGTTGATATTAACCGCGCCGTATTTGAAGGCGCGCTGTCACGCCTCCGACCCGTGTTGATGACTGCATCAATTGCCGCCTTAGGCTTAATCCCCATGCTGCTGGCAACGGGTGTAGGTTCAGAAGTACAGCGACCACTGGCGACAGTCGTGGTTGGCGGGCTGCTCTCCTCCACCCTGTTAACCCTATTTGTAGTCCCCGTTTTATTCAGGTTGTTTTCCAGACGGGTTATAGAAGAGAGTCTGCGCTAAGCAGACAGACATGTGCCGGATGCCCGTGAACACGGCATCCGGGCCAGCGATAAACCGCGGAATAGCCGCCTGTTTTTTATTTATGCAGTTATTCAGGGGTAATATCAACTACCTGATTACGCCCCAGTTTTTTGGCCTGATACATCGCATCGTCGGCATTAGAGAGTAATTTATTCACATCCAGCCCATCCGTCAGTTGCTGGCAATACAGACCAATACTTACTGTGATATGAATAGCCGTCCCATTATAGGCAACCGTACCGTTGTCGATTGACTCACGAATTTCGTGCGCCCGCTGCATACCTATTTTGTTGCTGCAATGCATATAGGCGGCAAATTCATCCCCACCATAACGTGCCACCAGATCCTCCGAACGCATGCCATGTTCAAGCACGCGCGCAACATAGCCAAGCACAGAATCCCCCGCTGCGTGACCATGGGTATCATTAATCTGTTTAAAGTAGTCTATGTCCAGCAGCATCACACAAACTTCATTAACGTCACTCACGCGCTGGCTGAGCACACGGCTTAGGCAGCTCTCAAAGTAGCGACGATTGGCCAGATCAGTTAATAAATCACAGCGTGCCAGTAACTCAAGTCGTTTATTTGAGTCACGCAACTTAAACGTTGCGTCATCCACACGTTGTTGTAAAGAAGCGCTAAGCTCGATGACTTCATTGCGAGATTTTTGCAGACCGGCGATCAGGCTGCGTAAAACCGTATTCAAATCACGAATTTCTTTGGGCGAGTTATTCTGCACCTCTGGTAAATTTCCCAGTGAACCGGTTTGCATCAGTTGCCGACCAGCATTCGCCAGATCATCCAGCGGGCGGGTAATCCAGCGCGAAAGCAACCTGGCCAGAAAAATCGCCAGGAGCACACCAATAAAACCCCAGATGAATTGCGAACGCATGAGGTTATCCACATGTGCCGCGACTTCAGATTCGGGCTGCGGCACCATAATACCCCAGCCGATCCCTGGTACCGAGGCATATCCAGCCACCATATTGGCTTTGATAAAGGGCGAATAAAAGGCGGTAACGCCCGTCTTGCCCGCCATCATGGCCTTCACAATTGGCCAGCTGGATAAGTCTCGGATCTGCTCCATCCATTTTGCATCAGGATGTGCAATGACATGACCAGTCTGGTCGACAATGGCACAATGCCCCTCCTTACCAAATTTGACCCGCTCTCGAATGGCCTCAATATAGTCAATGCGTAATTCGCCTAACAATACACCTTGCATCTTGCCACGACGGTTCAGGATAGGCTCCCCCATAAAAATGGTTGGCTTCTTCGTCAACGGATTCCGCTCAACCGGCGAGAGATTCCACTTGCCACTGCGCCGCGTTCTGAGGTAATAACTGGTCTTCGCAAACTTCTCCAGGCCTGGTGTGTTTTCGGCGGTATGCTTGCCTTGCGCGTCATAAGCAAGCACATGACCATTCATATCCATCTGAACCAGCGAGTTGAACCCCCGCATGGTGTTAATACTCTGTAGCAACAAACTCTGTGAGCCAGTTTTGCCCTGCTTGCCAGCCGCAGCGATCATATGTGCAGTCATAGCCAACATATTGCGGTGATCATTAACATAGGTCGAAAGTGGCACCGCTAAATTTTGCGCCAGTAACTGATGCTTCTCACGAATCTCACGCCAGCTGTTCTGCCAGGCGCTATGGTAAATGTAGTAACCCAGAATGGAAATAGGTAAAACGGCAACCAACACCGTGACCAGCAGCAAAATTCGGGAGACAGGCTGTGCACGCAAACGGTTGATCATGATTAAATTTTTGCTTTATGCAAAACAGTATGAGGGACTGTATAGAAATAGACTATTATTCAGGTTAAAACCATGTTACCTGTATAAATAACACCGGACTCTTCATTAGTGTTAACGTGCGGATCAAAGGGAATACTTACTAACAGTACCGATGAAAAGGCTACCCATGATTCAAGACCGCCAGCCGCAGGGCTGCGGGTGTCGAGCCAACAAGGATGTATTCACCGCGTGTGTTTAACAATAGGTAGCCTTTTCATTTGTTTCAGTAATATCTGCTGTTTCATGTCAAAATAGCGACAACTATTTAACGCAGATTTCGCTTTTTTCAGACCTCTGCGGCAGCTTTATAAATTTACGGGGAAAACTCCAGCAATTCAGAGGCGAGTATGTTTAAAACAGCAAGCATCATTATTACTGCAATTATATTACTACAGGGATGCTCGGCGTCTTTTGTAAAACAAAAACAACAGCAGCCGCCGGCCGATGTAACATCTAGCCCATCAGGAGCCACCGTGTATGCGGGTGCATTAAAGCTGGGTAAAACCCCATTACGCTATAAACTCTACAAAGCTTTTCCCGCAAGCTGGAAGGGCGGGATGTATCAGGCACAAGGTGTGCTTATTTTAAAAATGGATGGCTGCGAAGATTACACGCTAAGGGTGAGCGATAACCTGCTGAAAAAACCCGTATACGCCAAACTGAAATGCACCGGAGTAAGCCAGCCGAAAACCTCCTCATCTCACTGCGGAGCAGCAGCAAGACTAAAACAGATTAAAACATTATACAAGAACGGGCTGGTCACGAAAGCTGAGTACAATGCCGCTCGTAAGCGAGTTCTTAATGAACTCTAATAATATCATGATGGTATTTAACACGACTGTACATGAACTTACACAACCCTGTTAACTATATCGCCAGAAAGATTCTCTACTTCTGGATTAAAACGGATGTCCTGCATTATAAAAATGTACTCAAGCATGCTGATAAAAATACAGCCATTGTTTATGTTCTTGACGACCATTCCTGGGCCAATTTACTGGTACTGGAGCAGGAGTGCGAACGTTTGCATCTACCCATGCCACTGGCGCAGTTAACACCAGCAAACTTTAAATACCGCTGCCGCGTTTATACCCTCGCCAAAAAACGCCCGTTAAAAGCCTGGTTGAAAAATAATACCAGGAATTCTCCCATACTCCTTGGTCTGCTCGGTGAATTAAAGTTTGCACCTGAGCAGGATATACAATTTATTCCAGTAACCATTTTCTGGGGGCGGCCCATTGCAAAACAGAAACACTGGTTGAGTGTTCTATTTTCTGATACCTGGGGAATAGCTGGTCGTAGTCGACGTTTTTTTACCATCCTCTTTAATGGCAAAGACACACTGGTACAATTTTCTGACGCCATTTCGTTCAGAAAAGCAATAAAGCCTTCACTGGATGACGCAACAATCATTGATAATATCCAGCAACATCTATCCACGCGCTTAAATACCATTAAAACGGCCACACTAGGCCCCGATGTTTCGCATCGCCGTACCTTGATTCGCACACTGTTAAACACAACTGAAGTGCAGGCTAAAATAAAAAAATGTAGTGTGGATGATAATCTGTCAGAGTATCAGGCAACCAGACGCGCGCAAAAATACCTCACTGAAATTGTCGCCAATTGCAATTATATTGCCATTCAACTTTTACAACGCACGCTACGTGCTTTCTGGCACAAATTTTATTCTGGCATCACGGTTAAACACAGCAAAAAACTTAATCGGATTGCACGCTCACATGAATTGATTTATGTCCCCTGCCACCGGAGTCATATTGATTATTTACTTCTTTCTTATGTAATTCATTCCGAAGGACTGGCGATTCCCTATATTGCTGCGGGTAAAAACCTAAACATGCCCATTATCGGTTCCATCTTAAGAAAGGGCGGGGCTTTTTTTATCCGCCGCACTTTTAAAGACAATGAACTGTATTCAACCGTTATGTTTGAATACCTTGCTTCATTGATCAACTGTGGGATGCCGATAGAATATTTTATTGAAGGTGGACGTAGTCGTAGTGGGCGATTATTAAAACCAAAACCCGGTATGCTGGCGATGACTATCCGCGCTTTCCTTAAATATCGGCAACGTCCTGTAGCCTTTATCCCGGTTAATATCAATTATGAGAAAATGGTTGAAGGCCATGCTTACCTGGCTGAATTAGAAGGCGATAATAAAAAGACAGAAAACCTGTTTGGCTCAATCAGGGCTTTCTTTAAAATCCGAGGTAATTATGGCCGTGTTACAACCAGCTTTGGCAAGCCTGTTTATCTTAATGACATGCTTAACAGCAAAGCGAAGGAATGGGAAAATGATGCATACAATGACGCGCAGCAACCAGAGTGGTTAATGCCCGTGGTGAAAGCAACCGCAACTAAAATAATGCACCACATCAATCAGGCTAGCCATGTTAACAGTATTAATTTAATTTCAACTGCCTTACTGGCAACAGGGAATCAGGCAATGGATGAAGGTGAATTATTAAGCACTTTGAATCTTTATATTGCACTTATTCATGCGTTAAATTTTTCTGACTATATAACCGTTACCCAGATTAATGCGAAGGCGCAAATACATCGTGCAGAAAAACTGAACCTGGTAAAACGTCGTCACCATGAAATGGGTGATTTCATCTATCTAGATCGCCCAATGGCGATTTTATTGACTTACTATAGAAACAACACTCTTCATCTGTTAGCACTCCCTTCACTTATAGCCTGTTGTTTTACTAATACCAGCACCATCAAACGCGCACGAATACTTCACCTTATTACTGTTGTTTACCCTTTTTTAAAAGCCGAAATGTATCTGGTATGGGACACAGATAATATAGAACAGGTCACCGATATAATTTTAAATCAGTTATGTCAGGCCGGACTTCTGATAAAAAACTATGGCCCTGAGACCTATTCAAAACCCAGAATTAGTTCACTGGAACATACCCGTATCCAGTCGCTGGCAAATGTTATTTCACCCGTACTTGAACTCTATTATATAATATTTGCATTGCTGGCTAACCAAAGCGCAGCAGCGCCAACGCGTGACACACTTGAACACCAGTGTTATCTAATGGCGCAACGAATTTCACTCATTCATGAAATTAATTCTCCCGATTTTTTCGACAAGAAATTAATTTCCAATTTCATTGATAGCTTAATCGAACTTGATTATGTCATTACTGGAAAACAGCATCAGTTAATCATTAGTCAACAGGCAATTGAAAAGGGCCGTAACGCACGACACCTGCTCGACAAAAACATACAGTACAATATTTTACAGATGTTACACGCCACCAATAACGCAGCGCAGTAAAAATTTCTTGTGACATGAACGCAACCCGCTACCTTGCCTGTAGACCTTTTGCCAGCAGCTGACTAAATCTGGCCAGGCCTTTACCTTTATCGGTATTATCCTCCTGACTACGAATATTGACTATCACACTGGATTTTTCCTTATCCAGTACCAGCCAGTATTGAATGCTGTCTGCTACCGTGATGGCCACTTCACGAACTGGCGCTTCAAGGTCACTGTCTTCATCAATCTCCCAATCGGTTGTATCCGTATTTTGATTCAGTTTTGTTGCATCAGTTAATTTTACCAACAGTGTATTCGTCGCATCTGTTGCGCTGATAATATTAATATTCATCCTGTCCAGTGTTCGAATCAGTTTTTTCCTCACCAATGCAATAGAGCCTGGCACTTCGATACCATACTGATGCTGACTCAATGGCTTCGCCTGTAAATTATCAACATGATAACTGGCTACCTTACGCTCAAGCTGTTGACTGGTTTGCTGTGGTTTGCCAACCACAGCGGAGGTTGTTGAGACTTTGGTTGAGGCGCGACTGTACAGGGCGAGCCGTTCAAGCATTTCAATTTCCAGTTGGGGATTAGGCGGCAGATAACCGGTATAAACCGCATCATCTTTAAGCAAAATACCATATGCACTATGATAGATAAACACGCGCGTACCACGATGTTCAGGCAGACGTTGCAGGCGTAAACGAAACCGCTCACGTCGGTCCGGTGCCTGATCACTCAATAAAATAGCCAGTAGAGGATTCTTCTGCGTTTGCACTATCCATTTCGTTTCCATATAACCCAGTTCAGGATTCGACTGTTTTAAAGCGATCCCTTCATGCGCCCAGAAATCTTTTAACCGTGGCCACAGCGCATCCGCATCCGCAGCAAAATGTAGCCAGTACAGCGAACCATCTGATTCAAGTGACACCCCCTGAACCGAAGGTAATACCGTCGCCATCTTTTGTCCGGTTGCAGCACTGGCAGTACCAAATGTAACCAGGAGTGAAAACAACACATAAATTTTATACATAAGGCAGACTCTGATAAAAGCTAATTTATATTTACTGATACGAATGAAAAGGCTACTCATGGTTCAAGACACGCGGTGAATACATCCATGTAAACTCGACCCCCGCATCCCTGCGGCTGACGGTCTTGAACCATGAGTAGCCTTTTCATTTGCACTATTAGTAATAACTAATACAAACGGCCAACACGAACAACTTGATTCAAGGGTTAACAACAAAGCCTGAGCCAGTATGCATGTATCTTATATGAAAAAGCGGCTTACATGAATGTATTGACAGCATGTCTTAATAATCAGTATCCTTTTCACCCGTTTCAGTAACAAGTGGGTCTGAATAATGAAAAAATATAATGTCTATGGGCTAGGTAACGCACTGGTCGATATGGAGTTTGAAATTGATGATGAATTTCTACAGCAAAATAATATTAACAAAGGTGTGATGACACTGGTCGATGAAAATCAACAGCAGGCTCTGATGTGCAAACTGGATGCTTTTGATGGCAATAAAGCCAGCGGTGGCTCTGCCGCTAATACATTAATTGCCGTCAGCGCAATGGGCGGCAGCGCTTATTATTCCTGTAAAGTTGCCGATGATGAGCTTGGTCATTTTTATCTGCATGATCTACAGACCGCCAACGTTGACTGTGATCCTGACGGCAAACAAAAGGGGGGGATTACCGGCAAATGTCTGGTTATGGTCTCTCCCGATGCAGAGCGCACCATGCATACTTTTTTGGGTGTTTCTGCCGAGCTCTCACCCGCACAACTCAATGTTGATGCCATAAAAAATGCACAATACTGTTATATGGAAGGTTATCTCACCACCTCTGCCAGTGGCAAACAGGCAAACATTGAAGCCCGCAAAATAGCTCAGGCCAGTCAAGTTAAAACCGCGCTCACTTTTTCTGACCCATTTGTGGTTGAACACTTCCGTGATGCGTTTACCGAAACCATTGGTGACGGCATCGACCTGCTGTTCTGCAATGAAGCCGAAGCCCTGAGTTACACGCAGCAAGACTCCATTGGAGAGGCTATCAGCAAGATTAGGACTTTTGCCAGTCAATTTGCTATTACTCTGGGCAAAAAAGGAGCGCTTATTTATGATGGCCGCAGACTAATCGAGATTACGGCCAATCCAGTAAAAGCCATTGACACCAATGGTGCCGGTGATATGTTTGCAGGGGCTTTTATGTACGGCATTACCCACGGATATGATTTTGAGCAGGCGGGCCAACTGGCCAGCCGAGCGGCCGCTAAAATCGTCAGTCAGTTTGGGCCACGGCTGAGTGCCACAGACTATCGGGCGATTGTTTCCGCTTAAGGCGCGCTGCAGGATACCAACTTTCGACCAACCGACCACAAATAAACGCACTGCCGGTAGATAATGGCACTTGCACCAACACAAAACCAGACCGCACGGTTTTAGTGCAGAGCCAGCATCTGCATTTCATTTATCCCTACAACTCTAGACTAACCCATTGTTTTTTATTGCGTTTAAATATTGGCACACTGATTGCTATTAACTTATAAAACTGACGCTTACAACGATACAAGAGGTTAGCATGACCCCCATAGGCACCGATGCCAGGCTTAATTTATTTTCTTTTTCCGGGAATATACGTACTCTTCATTTAACCTGGATCGCTTTTTTTATCAGCTTTTTTGTCTGGTTTAATCATGCACCATTACTGCTCTCCATTCAGCAAACCTTTGGCCTGAGCCAGCAGGAACTTAAGGCCCTGCTCATTGTCAATGTCGCGCTCACAATTCCTGCGCGTATTATCATTGGTATGCTGGTGGATAAATACGGGCCACGCATTACTTTTTCCTCTTTACTTTTTGTTTCCAGTTTTATCTGTTTCTTTTTTGCGCTGGCTAATTCGTACCAGATGCTGCTGATCAGTCGCTTTGCACTGGGTTTTGTCGGCGCAGGTTTTGTTATCGGCATTCGGATGATAGGTGAGTGGTTCCCTGCCAAACAGGTCGGCATTGCCGAAGGCATTTACGGCGGCTGGGGTAATTTTGGCTCGGCAGCAGCAGCACTGTCATTACCCACCCTTGCGCTGATGTATGGCGGCACTAATGGCTGGCGTTATGCCGTGGCAACCACCGGTGTCATCGCGCTGATTTATTCATTCATTTACTACAAACTGGCGCGCGACACGCCCAAAGGCGCAACCTATTTTAAACCAAAAAAAACCGGCGCTATGGAAGTAACCAGTAAAGGTGACTTCTTTTTTTATCTGATAATGAACATCCCAATGTATGCTGCGCTTGCTGTACTGGCATGGAAGCTGGGGCCAGATAACCTGTACATCCTTGATGCTTTTTTTACTGATGCGACTTACCTTACACTCCTGCTTCTATATATTTATCAGACCACGCATGTCTGGCGCATTAACGCACAGGTATTCAAAGAGGACATACCAGAAATACACCGTTACCGATTTAAGAATGTTGCCATTCTTGACCTTGCCTATCTGGTCACTTTTGGCTCCGAACTGGCAGTCGTTTCCATGCTGCCGCTATTCTTTAAGGAAACCTTTGATTTATCCATTGTTGAAGCCGGCTTACTGGCATCGGGTTTTGCTTTTATGAACCTGGTTGCCCGTCCCAGTGGCGGTTTTTTCAGTGATCGCTTTGGCCGCAAAAAAAGTTTAACCTTATTAATCAGTGGCCTGGGCCTGGGCTATTTTCTACTCAGCAACATTACCCCAACGTGGCCACTACCTCTGGCCGTGGCATCAACCATGCTCTGTTCGTTCTTTGTGCAGGCGGGCGAGGGCGCTGTGTTTGCCATTGTGCCACTGGTAAAACGCCGTATGACCGGTCAAATTGCCGGTATGGCGGGAGCCTATGGCAATGTTGGCGCGGTTTCATTCCTTACCGTATTCTCCTTTGTTGACGCATCAACCTTTTTTCTGGTCATTGCCTGTGCTGCGGCTGTCACACTGATTGCAGTACAGTTCCTTGATGAACCCGATGGTCAGATGGCTGAGATTATGCCTGACGGCAGCGTCCAGATGATTGATATTTCATAATATTGGAGAAGACCGGCTCCCTGGGTGAAATTTATGGCAAGATTCGGTTATGCGATCCACTTTACAAATTACCCTTAGCCAGAGTTCCAGTAAAGGCAAAAAACCGCGCAACGAAGATTTTTATGGCGCACTCATACCTGAAGATTCCACCCTGGAAAGCAAAGGTATCGCCTGTGCAATTGCCGATGGCATGGGTAGCTGCGCCAACGCACAAGAAGCCAGTGAGCATTGTGTTAAAGGTTTTCTGAATGATTATTTTAGTACCCCCGAAACCTGGTCGGTTAAAACCTCAGGTGCCAAAGTTCTCACCGCTATAAATAGCTGGCTGTTAAGCAATGGTAACAAAGAGCATGTGCATGGCATGGTCACTACCTTCAGTGCTATTATTTTCAAGTCCACCACGGCTCACCTTTTTCACATTGGCGATTCACGTATTTATCGCTACCGTAATCACAACAATAAAGCTGATTTTGAGTGCCTTACCCAGGATCACCGAGTCTGGATTTCGGAGCAAAAGAATTATTTAAGCCGGGCGATGGGCATCGATTTTCATCTGGATATCGACTACCGTACTGTTACCATAGAATCCAGTGATATTTTTATCATGACCACTGATGGCGTCCATGATTATCTTAATGACGCACAGCTTAAAACACACCTTGAAACCTCCGCCAGTATGGAAGTTATTGCCGACGAAATTATTCGTCATGCGCTCAAAGCAGGGAGCCACGACAATGTTACCTGCCAAATCATTCATATTGATAATACCCCCGAACAGGATGCCAATGAAGTTTATAAACAGCTGACACGCCTACCTTTTCCACCACCAATGGGTCCAGGCATGACCATTGACGGTTATGAGATACTCGATGAAATACACGCCAGCACCACTTCACAGTTATATAAAGTTCGCGACCGAGAAAGTGGCCAGCTATTTATAATGAAAACACCCTCCGTAAATTATTCTGATGACCCCGCTTATATTGAACGTTTTTATATGGAAGAATGGGCCGGTAAACGCATCAACAATGACTTCGTATTACATATTTATGAATTAAAACGCCCACGTAATTTCCTGTATTTTATTATGGAATATATTGAAGGCAAAACCCTGCGCCAGTGGATGAAACAAAATCCGATGGCAGACATTGCTGAAGTCAGCGAGATTACTCATAAAATTATTCAGGGGTTACGCGCCTTTCATCGAATGGAAATGTTACATCGTGATCTGAAACCTGAAAATATTATGTTAACCAAAGACAATAACATTAAAATTATTGATTTTGGCTCAGTTAAAATTGCCGGGGTTCAGGAGATCAGCACACCGGTTGAACGCGTTGATTTACTCGGTACAAAAAATTATACCGCCCCAGAGTACCTGTTAGGATCAGAAGGCAATAACCGTGCTGATATTTTTTCACTTGGCACCCTGGTTTATGAGATGCTAACTGGCGAATTACCCTATGGCGATAGACTCACCTGCAAACTTAACTGGCGCACGCTGAATAAAATTAAATATACCAGCGCAATTGTACACAACCCCATGATACCTTTATGGCTGGATGGCGCGGTGGAAAAAGCGGTTAAAATTGATTACCGCACTCGGTATGACACTTTCTCCGAATTCTTTTTTGATCTGACCCACCCAAATCCAGCACTGATGAAACGCTCGATGCCACTACTTGAAAGTAATCCGACTGTTTTCTGGAAGCTGCTGTCCGGTTTTTTATTCGCGGCAAATATCGGCTGGTTACTGTACTTTACTTTATGATACTGCCTAAACAAAAATACAGCTGCATTATTCTGGCAGGCGGTGAGGGTAAACGTGTTGGCGGCGCAGACAAAGGCCTGCTTGAGCTCAATAATAAAAAACTGATTGAACATGTCATTAATGTGCTTAAACCACAGGTAAATGAAATAATTATCAGCGCAAATCGAAATATAAAAACATATGAAAACTATGGCTATAAAGTAGTGCCCGACCGGGCAAATCACTATCAGGGGCCATTAGCAGGGATTGCGGCAGCGCTGCCTTATTGCAATAACGAATGGGTATTTATTGCACCCTGTGATATGCCTCGGCTACCTGCCGATATAATTGACAGACTGGCAGCGGGTACATTAACCGGTAATCTTTGTATTGCTGAAATCGACGCCAGGTTACAACTGCTTCTTTTGCTTAATAAGAAGCTATACACATCCATTACCCACACGTTGAAAAACAAACAGTTAAGACTCATGCAATGGGTAAAATCACAAGCACCACAAATTATACCTTTCCCGCAAAATGCCGCCCTCAAAAACTTTAATACCAAAAATGATTTTACTGCTGCCGCTATTGAGGCTATAGACCACAACAACGAACCACCACAAAAAAAGTAAACTAAACGTCACTTTTATCCCTTACACCCTTGCACCTTTTCTGGTTGCCACTCAAAATACCCTGATGCCACTATCACTCGCTCAGCGCAAACGGGAAACAAACCACATCACCCTGTGGGGGGTTGTAGTAAATATCGTTCTTTCAACGATAAAAATAGTGGGTGGTATTGCCGGACACTCGCAGGCACTCATTGCTGACGGCCTGCATTCACTCTCTGATCTGGCCAGTGACGGCATGATTCTAGTTGCTGCCAAACACGCCAGTGAAGATGCTGATGAAGACCATCCTTATGGCCATGCCCGCTACGAAACCATTGCAACCGTTGCCCTGGGTACCCTGCTGATTGTAGTCGGTGCTGGCATTGGTGTTGATGCCATCAGTCGACTTAATCAGGAAGGTACCCCTCAAATACCACAACTTTATACCCTCGTTATTGCCGCCATTTCTATTATTAGCAAGGAATGGCTCTATCACGCCACAAAACAGGTTGCCTTACGGATTAAATCACAAATGCTTGAGGCAAATGCCTGGCACCACCGTACTGACGCCATTTCTTCAATTATTGTCTTCATTGGCATTAGTGGCACATATTTTGGCTACCCCTTACTGGACGAAATTGCAGCATTACTGGTCGCCTTTATGATCGCGAAAATCGGTATCGATCTGGCTCGCCAGGGTGTTCAGGAACTGGTTGATACCGCGCTAAAGCCAGAGCTGATCCAGCAGATCAAACAAACCATCCTCTCCGTTGACGATGTACGCCAGCTCCATATGTTGCGTAGCCGCCACATGGGGCATAACGCATTAGTAGATGTACACATTCAGGTATCCCCCAGACTCAGTGTTTCGGAAGGCCATCACATATCCGAAATGGTTGAAAAAAAGCTTAAGCAGACCTTTGAAGAAATTAATGATGTGACCGTTCATATTGACCCGGAAGATGATGAAACGGCTGCAAGCTGCTCACAATTGCCGCTTCGAAGTGAATTATTAGTCACCCTGCATCATGCCTGGCAAAAATCAGGCAACTTGAACTCCATCCAGGATGTTACCTTGCACTACCTGAATGGTCGTATCGACATTGAGGCGGTATTCCCACTTACAAACCTGACCTCGATGGATGAAATCAGGGAGATAAAAAAGAATTTTAACGCAACTTGCCAACAACTCTCCTACATTGGTGCTTGCTACCTCAATTTTCGATAATGCGCACTATTTTAGTGCATTATTTTTGCCCATTACATGGATAAAAGCCGTTAAAATGGGGTTTCCCTTATTGGCATGTTTCGTGCAAAATTACCTTCATGTCGAAACAGTCTTAATTGTGTCTTTCAGTTAAAGATTCGAAACAGAGTGCTTCCGGTCCTTTACTGGAGCTAAGCATAAACAGTTCCACCCGGCCTTGTTGGGCGAATATAATGGGTGGTTTTTATTGTATAAATATCGAGAAGAAAGAGGTTTATAAAATGTCTGCAAGTGACGTTCTAAATATGATTAAGGAAAAAGACGTTAAGTTTGTCGATTTCCGTTTTACTGACACCCAGGGTAAAGAACAACATGTCTCTGTGCCTGCCGATACCATTGACGAAGGCGAACTGGACGGTGGCAAGATGTTTGATGGCTCTTCCATCTCCGGCTGGAAAGGCATTAATGCCTCTGACATGATTTTAATGCCCGACTGTGATTCTCAGGTGATTGATCCGTTCTGTGAAGAAGTCACCCTGAATCTACGTTGTGACGTTATTGAACCGTCTGACATGCAGGGCTATAACCGCGACCCACGTTCCATCGCTAAACGTGCTGAAGCCTACCTGCAATCGTCCGGCATCGGTGATAGCGCATATTTTGGCCCTGAGAATGAATTCTTTGTGTTTGATAGCATTCAGTGGACCGACACCATGGGCGAGTCGGGTTACAAAATAGGTTCTGAAGAAGCCGCCTGGTCATCAAATAAGAGCTTTGAAGGCGGTAATATGGGGCACCGCCCCGGCATCAAAGGCGGTTACTTCCCCGTCCCCCCCGTCGATTCACTCCAGGACATGCGCTCAGCTATGTGCCTGGTAATGGACGAAATGGGTGCCAAAACCGAAGTTCACCACCATGAAGTGGGTACTGCGGGTCAGTGTGAAATTGGCGCGCTGTTTAATACCCTGGTACGTAAAGCAGACGAAGTACAGATATTTAAGTATGTGGTACATAATGTTGCTCATGCTTATGGTAAAACAGCGACCTTTATGCCAAAGCCTTTAGTCGGCGATAATGGCAATGGCATGCATGTTCACCAGTCCATTTTTAAAGATGGTGAAAACCTCTTCTCCGGTGATCTCTATGGTGGTCTCTCACAAACCGCACTGTACTACATCGGCGGTGTGATTAAACATGCGAAAGCCCTGAATGCGTTCGCCAATGCTTCCACCAACAGCTACAAACGCTTAGTTCCGGGCTTTGAAGCCCCGGTTATGCTGGCTTATTCTGCCCGCAACCGCTCCGCTTCAATCCGTATCCCTTTTGTTGCTAACCCTAAAGGTCGTCGTATTGAAGTGCGTTTTGGTGACAATACCGCCAATCCATATCTGTGCTTTGCCGCCATGCTGATGGCCGGTATCGATGGCATTAAAAATAAAATTGATCCCGGTGAAGCCGCAACCAAAGATCTGTATGACCTGCCACCAGAAGAAGAAGCTAAAATTCCACAGGTTGCAACCTCTTTTGATGAAGCATTAACTGCACTGGATCAGGATCGTGCTTTTCTGACGGAGGGCGGTGTGTTTGATGATGACATGATAAATGGTTTTATCGAACTAAAAAGCGAAGAAGTTCAGCGCCTGCGTATGTCAACGCATCCCTGTGAGTTTGAAATGTACTACAGCGTATAAGCTGGCTCCAGCCTTAAAATGGCACCGCTAAAAGCACTAAAAAGCCCCGTTTAATGGGGCTTTTTAGTGTCCATTTTACTTTTCCCGGCCAACCAGCACCCACTCTATAATTCAATGATTAAACGGCTAAATTACTAGAAAAAAATATCTATATTGCAGGACTCACGAATACCCGTTAAGCTTAACGAATGCAAAAAGCCATTTTATTCCTGATGCTGTGCTTGCCTTTACTTGCACAGGCCAGCCTTTACAAAGGTTTCGACAAAGAAGGCAACGTCGCTTACTCCGATACCCCTTTCCCGAACTCGAAGAAAATCAGCCTGCCAGCAATATCGGTAATGGAGCTACCAAAACCCAGCGCAAAAGCCAAAACGCCAGCGCCAGAAAAAAAGTCAGCGACGGTTAGCTATACACATTTAGCCATCTCTTCCCCCAAAAACCAGCAAACCATCTGGAACAACAACCAGCTTACTGTCATTCTGGCATTATTCCCCTCGCTCAATACAAAGGCTGGGGACTATATTCAACTACTCATGGATGGCAAAATAATCGTTAACAACAGCGCTAAAACCGCACTTCAAATTGGTTATGTTGATCGCGGTACTCATCGGCTGCAAACAGTGATACGAAATAAACAAGGGAAAGTGGTTAAACGCAGCAAAACTATTACCATGTACATCAAACACACCATCATACATCGCGCAGCACCTCACCCCTGAGTACTGAAGAAACGTTCTCGTCAAACACACTAAATATAGAAAAAAACTTCATATTGCACCATCGTGGTGCAATAATACTGCTATTATTCATTCTCCTGACCTGATGCGCCGAACACCGATTACTTTTGCTCATTAACTTCCCGTAACACCTTGTTTTTAGCTGGTTTTAACTTTGAAAAAAAATGATTACCTGCTTTTTAATCGGCATGGTTTTTGCTTAATCTTACACAAGAGCCATATAAATGAATCAGCCTAATCCCAATCCCCAACAAACCATACTCGATAGTCTGCATACGGCCATTATGATCATCGACCGGCAGCTGCAAATAAAGCACATGAATCCATCGGCTGAAATGCTCTTTCATTTTAGTCGCAACCGGGCCATCAATCGAAAGATAGATCAACTCATTATCAATGAACACGAACTCTACAACCGCCTCAGGCAATCACTGGCTTCCAGCCACCCCTTTAGTCTCTACGAAGCACAATTAAAAATTCACAACAACACGGACATTGCGGTTGATTACTCAGTTTCACCTCTCGAATATAAAACCAGAGACAAATCTTTATTACTGGAATTTTCCCCACTCAAGCATATTCAAAAGTACGCACAGGAAGAAACACTCATTGCTCAACATGAAGCAAGCAAATCGCTGATGCGCGGACTGGCACATGAAATTAAAAACCCGCTGGGTGGATTACGTGGCGCGGCACAGCTGCTGGAACGTGAGCTTGACGAAAAAAACAAGGTCTTCACTCAAATTATTATTAATGAAGCTGACCGCCTGAAAAATCTGGTTGATCGCATGGCCGGCCCCAAAGAAATACCGAACATAAGTGCCATTAACATACATAAAGTTATTGAGCACGTTCGTCGACTGGTCAATGCTGAACTCAAAGAAACCGTGAATGATAGAAAATCAATACAGCTTAACAGCGATTATGACCCCAGCATCCCTGATTTAGCCGCCGATGAGTCGATGCTGATTCAGATCATATTAAATATCACTCGTAATGCCGTTTCTGCAATTAATGCAACGGGGCAGATTGTTTTTAAAACACGCACTCGCCGTAATCGCACGATTGGTATAACCACCTATCCGCTGGTGGCATCCATTGAAATTACCGATAATGGCAGTGGTGTTAATACCGATCTACAGGAAAAAATATTTTTACCCATGATTACCGGACGTGCTGATGGGACCGGGCTGGGCCTGTCTATTGCACAGTCATTAGTGCAGCAGCATCACGGCCTGATCGAATTTACCAGCTACCCTGGCGAAACAACTTTTACCATACTGCTACCAATTCAACACCAAAATGGAGACACCGTATGACCAAGCAACATCATATCTGGATTATTGATGATGATGATTCCATTCGTTGGGTATTAAAAAGGGCGCTGGAAAGCGCAAATATACAGGTAACCAGTTTTGAAAATGCCACCACCATCTTCGAGAAGCTTAAGCAGAATGCGCCTGATGCTATCATTACTGATATTCGTATGCCGGGAATAGATGGCCTTGAATTACTCCAACAGCTCAGCGAGCGATATCCTGATCTGCCGGTTATTATTATGACTGCACATACTGATCTTGACAGCGCAGTTTCTGCCTACAAAGGCGGGGCCTTTGAATACCTGCCAAAACCTTTTGATATTGATGATGCCGTTGAAATTGCCCAGCGCGCCTGTAACCGACACCAACAACTGATTGACTGCCGCCCACCTGAAAACACCCCGGAAATTATAGGCAAAGCGCCCGCTATGCAGGCCGTATTCCGCAGTATCGGCCGGCTTTCAAGCTCGATTATCAGCGTGTTAATTACGGGCGAATCCGGAACCGGCAAAGAGCTGGTTGCCATATCACTGCATAAGCACAGCCCACGCGCTGAAAATGCTTTCATCGCTATCAACACGGCAGCCATTCCAAAAGAACTACTAGAATCAGAATTATTTGGCCATGAAAAAGGGGCTTTTACCGGCGCACAGGCACTGCGTAAAGGGCGTTTTGAACAGGCTGACGGTGGCACGCTGTTTCTAGATGAAATCGGTGACATGCCAGCAGAATTACAGACCCGTTTATTGCGGGTACTGGCTAACGGCGTTTTTTATCGTGTCGGTGGACACACTCCCCTCAAAGTAAACGTTCGCGTTATTGCTGCCACGCACCAGAATCTGGAAGAACATGTTAAACAGGGGCTCTTTCGCGAAGATCTTTTTCACCGCCTCAATGTGATTCGAATTCAACTACCACCACTACGTGAACGTCGAGAGGACATCCCTGCATTACTTAAACTGTTCCTGCAACGCGCCGCGAAAGAGCTCGAAGTTGAAACCAAACACCTCCAGCCTGAAGCCATCAACTATCTCTCATCGCTTAACTGGCCAGGCAACGTTCGCCAGATTAAAAACACCTGTCACTGGTTAGCAGTCATGACACCCGGACGAGCAATTCACCTGTCAGACTTACCGGATGACTTACTCGGAGCACAGTCTGAAACAGAGGTGGCGACTAACAATGGCGACTGGATAAAGGCGTTAACCATAACGGTGGAGCAACAATTACTTGCCGGCCAGTCAGACATTGCAGAAAAAATTATCTCGCGGGTTGAAAAAGTTTTAATCCAGGCTGCATTACAAAAAACCAGTGGCAGAAAAAATGATGCCTCAAAATTACTCGGCTGGGGTAGAAATACGTTGACCCGAAAAATCAAAGAGCTTGAAATTCAGGCAAATTTTGAGTAAGCTTCTGCTCAATTAGAAAGTTTTTAAACGGGTTAACGCCGCTAATCGCCAACTATTTTGGCTGCACCAGCACAGCCATACTAACAGGATGGATGAAACGGATACTGATGGTGTCAGGACACGCTGTCAATACATCCCCGCGGCTGACAGTCTTGGACCATCAGTCTCCGTTTCAGTCATAAATCGCAAGATCGCCATTGGCCGTTGTTTTACTTATAATGGCTTTTTAGCCACCAATACAACACATATAAGCCTGTTCCAGATTTTCACTCTGATGATCATCTTTGAAGCTTTCGGTTGTCCCGGTAAATAATATCCTGCCGTTATGTAATACCGCCATATTATCGGCGAGTTCATCCACATCAGCCAGCACATGCGAGCTAAAAAAAATGCTAACGCCTGTTTTTTTTAGCTGCTGTAACTGCCGCTTAAGCAGAACCCGTGCTTTTGGGTCAAGCCCACTCATCGGCTCATCAAGAATTAATAATTTTTTATTGCTTAGTAGACACACGGCTAAACCAATTTTCTGCAGCATCCCTTTAGACAGCTTACTTACTGGCAAACTTAAAACATTACTGTTCATACCTAAGGATTCCAGCATGGCTTTAACTGCAACATCATCTCGCGGTACACTATGTAAGCGTAACAGGTAAAACAGAAAATCACTGCTTCTCAGGTAGGCTGGCAGGGAAAAGGATTCGGGTAAATAGGCAATGGCACGTCGCGCTGAAACATTGCGATGCGAGCAACCGGATAATTCAATCTTACCGGCATCAATCGCCGTTAAATCCAGAATACATTTTATTAATGTTGATTTACCGCTCCCATTCATACCAATCAGGCCAAAAAACTCACCCTGACTAACCGCTAAATTGATATCATTTAATATGCATTTATCCGCATAATATTTTTTTACCTGCTGGCAGAAAATAGCTTTCATTTAATCATTTTTATTGACTGAACAATCAACTCCACAAAAAATCCTCACTAAAAAATTATGTGGCTTTTGCAGATAAATTTTATCGTTCCCTCGCTCCTGTGTGTGGGAATGCATACGGTAGCTGAAAATACTGACCGAGGGATGGATTCCCACGCAGAGCATGGGAACCAGGAAATTTTTAACCGCGTAGCAGTGACTTGCACGAACTCATTTAAAAGTTTCTAAATACAGCGGCGCAATTGTCACTGGGTGTCTTCATATTATAGGCATTCGGGTTACCAGCCGCCTGGCAGGCAGTAATTTCAGCAGATGAACCCCAGCCAGAACCCGAAGTGCCTAGCTGCATTGAACCTGCCCCTGCGGTGCCATCATCAATTTTTCTATCCAGCTCGGCTAACACATCCGAAGGTATCGCTCGGCCTGAGATTAACTCATGTGCAGGGGCTGTCGCAGTGCTGGCAGATTGTTGCAATTTGCCCCGATTAATCACCATTCCCTGACCAAAACCATTATCCGGGCAGGCTGTAGTGGCACAGGCATAATCATTCAGGGGTATTGATGGGCCTGAACCCGTATCGGGGTAATTCCCTTTGATATACCCGGCTGCCTGCAAATCTGACCACACCAGGCCTCGTTCAAGTGGCGAGTCGGCACCACCTACATCCCCAACCAGACCATTGCCATCACCATTATGTGTAATATTAGGTAAATTCACGCTCGCCTGAGCGTAATCGCCTGGAAAGGCGCGATACCTGTCAGAAAAGCTAAACCAGGCTGAAGTAATGCCATTAATATTGTTATCCAATGCCCGTACCCGTGCCGTATTAATCAACTCCTGCCCTTTTAATACGCCGCCAAGCAATAGACCGATAATAACCAGCACGATAGCGATTTCAATCAGGGTAAACCCTGCCTGTTCCCTGGCTAAAGGTATTTTTCTCCTCGGCATTATTGCTGTGGGAATTAATTTAGCTTTCTGTTTTAATATCACTTTATTCATACATTTCACTCATTGAAACAGCATTATATTTATATACTCTCATCTATTAAGCCAAAAGCAATTATCATACCAATCCTATATAGCCCATAAACCCTCTGTTTGCCTCTTATTTATCAACAAACCTGGAGTTTTATCGGGTCTTATCTGTCGATATTTCAACATCTTGTCGGGCTTTCGTCACTTTCTGCTCTAATATTTTAATTTTTTGCACTAAAAATCTTTTCTCATATGGATCATGTATTTTCCCGTTTGCGATCAAACCACCAACCAGTACCTTCGCCGCTTCCAGCTCGCCCATATCTTCGAGCACGATAATTTTTAAATCCCGCGCCCAATATGGCACTTGAACTGTTCTGGACTGCGCCGCCTTTGTCAGGGCATCTGCATATTTCAACGCCAGCGCCTTATCATTTAATTCATGGCGGGCGACAATCACCGCATGCGCCAACCAGCGCCAGTATCGCGCCGGATGCTGGTTAAATTTTTTAAAGATATAATCCATCATAATGCGCTGCTTGCGCGCATTATGAATGCTGCCGTAGATATGTGCGGCAACCAGCATCGGGTACTGATCTCGTGGATCCAGCTTAAGAATGGTCTCCAGCCACTGGATGACTCGATGATAGTCCAGCTGCCGAAAAGACAGACTAATCCCCGGCTGGTTATCAAACGACTGCAACCAGAGGTTCAGATATTTCGCCATTGCAATCGGCTCGTTTAAAGTCATCAGTTGATAGCTACCTGCGGGCAGAGGCAGCGGCAATCGTTCGGCATGTGCGCTAACGGGTGGCCGCATTAAATGCCAGACTATTTGCAAGACGAGCGCCAGTATCAGACCCGCTTTTACCCACCGAGGCACCTGTGCAACAGGCCGATCTTTATTAAGAAATACGGCAGTTTTCATTACCTTTACACCGCGCATCCAACTAAAAGTTTTTTCGATAAAAATCAAATAGTGCCACCATTGAAACTAAACCAAGATAAAGACCTGTCTGTGCCAAAATTGGCAGCAACATATGCCACTGAGCAGTCGAGTAGGTTAGCCACTGGGTTCGGGCGAACTGACTTAAATCCGGCAATAGCCAGCTTAAAGTAGCAATAAAACCGCCCATAAATTTTTCAGCCACACCAGTCTGTCTGATTATTGGTGCCTCAACCATAAGATACAGTGCAGTAATAACGCGTGAAGCAGTATAGATAATCAAAACCCCCGACAACGCAGCGGGGATCTGATTAAAGCTAAAGAGCATTAACAAACTTAATGCCACGACCAGGGTTAGCTCGAGCCATAATGACAGACACCAGATAACAACCATCTGTGGTTCTGCATAGAGCATTAGCTCCAGACCAAATAGCAGGGTTATGATGGCGGCGATAACAATAAAACCACTTAACTTTCCCAGATAATAACTAACCCGATGAATCGGTAATGCAAGCATCATCTCCAACATTTTATCCTGTAATTCATGAATTGAACTGGACACGACAAACAGGCTAACCAGTAATACCGCACTCAATCTGAGGTACACAGCAAGTAACGCTACCTGTGTTATCCGATGCTCGGTTAACGTCAGAACACCAATGAATTCAACCAGAAAAAATCCTGTTATCATAATCAGCAGTGTTAACAATAATAATCGGTTACGCCGTGACTCTAACAGGGTAAATTTTGAGATTATAGCAATATGTGTCAACATGGGATCTCACATTCAGATAAAGGGTTATTGGGTATTATAGAATTATTTGCACCTATTACTGAAGCGAATAAAAAGCCGACCCATGGTTAAAGACACGCGGTGAATATATCCCTGTCGGCTCGACACCCGCATCCCTGCGGCTGACGGTCTTGAACAATGGTAGCCTTTTCATCTGGACTGTTAGTAATATGCCGTTTTAAAATTAAGCAAATAATTTTTATTGACTAAAATAATAAACTTTTCAGGTATCTTCCATACCTCAAATTATGGCATTTAAATCCGCACAACTATTAGTAAAAAATGAATACCGTATTCTGGGCTTAATGCTATTCAGCCTGCTTGCTGCCATCTCACCTGTGCAAAATAATTTACTGGCTCAAAGTTTATTGATTTTACACTTTGGTCTCTTTTTGCTCTGGCAACCCTTATTCAAACAACAGCAACCTTTTAATCTGCTTAGCCTGATATTGTTAATTATTCTAATTATTGCTTATATCCACTGGTTTAATCCCTGGCTAAATGCCTTCTGGGTATTAGTCCTGCTGACACTATTAACTGGGCGAATTTTTAATCGTGGTTTTGAGCGCGTGGTCTATGGTTACGCTGTTATTATTTTGCTGTTACAGCTTATCTTAATTGTTACACCACAGATTTTCGGCTTATCCAGCCTGTTACCAGTTTTTCAGGCATCTGGTAGTAATATTATAATGTTCAGTCCGCTATTGCTATTATTCGCTTCTGGTCGAGATGGCCCAACTCAACATGTCGATTTCATCCGTGGTTTTCTCGTTGTCCTGTTAATTATTTTTCTCTGCATGGGCAGCGCGCTGGTTTCATTCACCACTGGACAAGCCTATATTCCATCATTAATCAGCAGCATAATTCTGCTTAGTACCTTCTTAATTATTACCAGCTTACTGTGGGCTCCACCTGGTGGTTTATATGGCCTGGCACAACTCTGGGAAAAGTACCTGCTGAATATTGGCGGCCCGTTTGAACAATGGATCAATCATCTTTCGGCTGAGGAAGCCAGAACTTCAAATCATCCAGCAGAATTTCTTGAAGCCAGCCTACAATACCTTATTGACCAACACTGGATATGTGGTGTTTACTGGCAGACACCGTCAAATACCAACATCATAAACCGTCATCTTGAAGGTAAAAAAAGTAAATTCCTAACCTGTCACCACGATAATAAATTAGAAATTATTATTTATACCTATACACCTGTTGGCACTGCATTATCCATTCATGCAAGATTAATTTTACGGGTACTGATTTTTTACTATCGCGCCAAACTACAGGAACAACAGATTTTCAATCAGGCGCACCTACAGGCCATTTATGAAACTGGGTCAAAACTGACGCATGATGTGAAAAATATTCTACAGTCCACACAGACCATGACGCAAATTATTAATGATGATGAAATCGAGATTAAAGCCAGTTTTTCTATTCTGAAGAAACAAATGCCATTATTGAGCCAACGCTTACAGGCCACCTTAAATAAACTGCAAGCCCCGCATACCACGCCCACTCAAGCTGATAATTCTCAGGGCTCTCTTCTGCAATGGTGGCAACAATTAAAGATTCGTTACACCGAAGCTGGTATTAATTTCCTCTGCAGCTTTAAAGACGATTCAAACATACCAGTAGAAACTTTTAATACTGTTGCTGAGAATTTGCTGGAAAATGCCCGAAATAAAAAGGGCCGTGAACCCGACATCCACATACAAGCAGAACTTTTAAACCGCAACAATAAAATTGTATTTCGTGTCTGTGATACTGGCTCACCTTTCCCGGAAGATAAGCGTGTTTTATTATTTCAGCAAGCACTCTCTTCCGAAGATGGCTATGGTATCGGTTTATACCAAAGTTTCCAGCTTGCCAAGCAAACAGGTTATCAACTTGAGCTAACGCATAATAGCCACGGCAAAGTATGCTTCAGTTTAAACAAAGTATGTTAAAGACTTAGGGCAACTGCCCCGCTTCGATCATTTGGCTATATAATACAAATGGTGAGACCCAGATGATCAAGTCATCAAACTGGCCAGAAGACGCATCAGCACTGCTGTAATTTTTGCTCACAAATACTCGGTTTGCACCCACCGTATAAGCCATATTTTCACCCGCTGGGTTGGCACTAACTACCGCCTCTGATGCGTTCTCACCCTCATCAGTATTCGGGGCAACCGTCGCAACAAAATGACTACCATCTTTACCTAGTGACAGCACGACAAAGGGTGCATTAGCTGTTAGCGTGGTCAGGCCAGACGAACAGGCTATGTTTGAAGTACTGTTACCATTACAAATAACCAGGTTCGGCGTTAAAACATTTATTCCCTTTGCCTTTATCTGGCCCGGCATCACAAACGCATTATTATTCGCCGTCGTCACACTATAACGAATCGGGTTGTTCCAGCTATCAACAAGTAGGGTATCTCGATTATACGTGCCATTTAAACCCAATGTCCTGCCTGGTATAAAACCATTTTGTAACACACAACCACTCGCCGTACGCTGCTGCTCACCGCCACCACTTGCCGTAGTTGGGCAAGGTAAATAACCATTACGACTGGCAAATCCAAGTAATGCCGATTTAATTTCTTCGAGTTGTTTTTTTGTCTGCTCACGTTGCGACTGCTCAATACGTGACGATAGCGTGGTAATAAAACCGCCCAATAATATACCAATTACAGTTAATACCACTGCCAGCTCAATTAAGGTAAAGCCCCGCTGTTGATGGTCACCTCGATGATTCACCTGCATAGTTTTACACTCACCGGGTCTGATGCTGTCAGGCAAAACATCGTATCATTACTGGTGGGAGCAGAAGTATAATCTCCCTGACCATTACCTGCAGGGTTAACCACCTCAATATAATTATTTAGTATCTGCTTGGTATCCAGCACGCCGGTATCAATATTTGCAACTGGCGCTTCACGTATCTGTCCGGCCAGTTTCTGCCCTGAATACATCACCACCGCCGCATATTTAGTGCCTGATACTTGTATACAGTTTCCACAGCCAGTAACTTTTGTCTTACTGGAGCTCGCCGCGTAATCAGCAGAGACGGCATAAAAGATATGATCTTTCCAGTTATTCCACATCTGCCGTGCCTGCGCATTTATGTCTTTTAAATCTGCAGTCGCGCCACCAGGAAAAGCCAGCGTTAGATGCTCACACATAAAAACACCCGATTTTAATTTTTTCTCGAACAAGTTTTTATTTGCCATAGTGCCTGGAATAATGCTATCCGCTACAGCCGTAGTAAACGGGTAATGCCCAAGATGCGATATCGCATTATCAACATAGTTACTATTATTTCGATAGTCACCACCCTTAAAATTCAGCGGTGCCGGAAAAGGTAAGCGCCGAGTGTCATTATTATTTGCATACGCTGCCATACATTTTGCCAACGCTTCCGTTAAACGCCGCATTTTATTTGTATCCGTCAGGTTCGTATCATTAAATGCCGCTCGGCGCATAATTAAGGGCCATATTTCGTCACGGGTAATCATTAGCATTTGATCATTGACTACATTTTTTTTTCTCATTGAGGCTATCTGGATAAACCGATCGACTCTATCAACCAGATTTGACATCTTACTATTGTTGATAACTGTACCCGATGGAAGCGTATAAGCATCCATGTAAGCACTAAAATTATTTTTATCATACCCGCATTCCGTATTTGGATCTTTAACTCGATGCTGTCCGGCGAGTGCCTGACCAGCAGAAAAAACAATCGCCACCACTCGATCTTTTGCTACACCACCCTGAATCACCGTGCCATTTCCATCATCCACCTGTAACATACCAAAGCTATCTTCATTTAACATTCCTGCGTTGGGTGAAAATTTGTAAGAACTACTCACTGCATAAAGCAGACAATCACCATTTCCATCTTTAAGTGGCGGCATATCCAAAGATTTCCAAGGAAACCAACCTAACGTATTCCTAAACCGCATCCCGCAACTACCATCAGAAATTCCTTCGATAGTATTATTAATTGCTGGACAGGGAAAATAACCGTACATCCCTGGTTGTTTTGATGACACCAGTGAAACTAGATTCGCCCGCGTCATCGTGAAGGCAAGCAACGCCTGCTTTGCCTGTTTCAAGGCATTTTGGGTAATCTGTTGATGCTGTTGTTTAATCTCTGTAACAGAAAACTCTGATAATAAATAGGATACCGAGGCAAGGATAATAATAATTGTCATTATGAGTAAAATGATGCCCTTCTGTTTCTCAGGTAAACCCAGTTTTTCAGATGAGGACATCATTTGCTAATAATTGCAGTAATTTTATTATGGTGCTTTTATTTCGTCAGCTTTAATATTTTGGCGCAACCAACTCTCACCAGGCTTTAACTTCAGGCGTTTACCATCAATCGTTAATGTCACCTGATCATGATCATTTATTGATTCAGGGTTAACTTTTACACCATAAATATGATTGCTTTTCAGGGTGTTTTTACCATTAATCCAGATAACATTTCTACCTCCACTGCGCTTAACATATCCTCTCAAAATAACTCTATTCAATTTCTTTTTATGCAACTGATTTAATTTATCGCGGCGCATAGCATCAATATGCCTTCTTTGCTGCACATTAGTAAAAAGTTTTTTTAATTGTTTTATATCATAAGCGGCAAATACCCGTGTTGTAGCCAACAGTAGAATAAGGGCTAATAAAAAAAGTTGTAAATTACTTTTCACCTTGTTTACCTGTGTTCAGTTTAGTGCTCTTAAAGGTATACCAGCCAAGCTTACAAAAAGCTTTCATATTATTTATCGTCAACGATGATGTATGGCGTATTTTCTCTATATTACATTGATCGATGGTAAACAGACCTTTCGCCTTCTCAAGATCATTTAATAATGCAAATAGGTCACCCTCATGCCCCATTTTCAAGTTTAGCGTCATGGTGCTTTTAAACACATCTATACCGGGAAAATCCCGTTTTATATTATCCTTGTCCAACTTAGTCTGACTGGAAATACTGTATTTAACCAATGGCATATCGCGCCGCTTTACTATACTTTGCACTGCTTCAAACCAGCTCAATCTTTCCTCTTTACCAACAACTCCTTGCCGCACAAGCCGCATAAAATCCTTCTCAAATTTTTCAATAAGCTGATCACTCTTTACTGAAGAATTTATTTTTGATTGCCATAGCCGCATTGTGCGGCTTGCAGAAAATTTTTCCTGCTTAACCTTATCAAGATACATATAGGATACAAAAATACTTATTAATACGACAGCAATAACTAATATAAACACGACAACTGCTCTGATTAAAGATGGCGGTAGTTTATTGTTAATAAAACTAACCATTAGTTGATGCTCGCATGGTTATTTGTAGCGAAAACATACCGCCCGATTCGGATGTTTTTTTATGTTTTATGTCCGCACCTGATTCAGTAGAGAATTTACTGCTCGAACGCAGGTCAACTGGAATTGTTTTTGCTTCAACGCTTATGATTTGCGGATCCTTTCTCAGCGCTGCTATAATTTCATCAATCTGATTGATTGATTTTCGATAATTCGTTTTAGAGACATCAATCCGTCCTTTAATAATCGCCCGGTTTAATATGGCAGTTTTTTCCGTGAAATTAACCGCTTTATCTTTACTTATCGTGGTAACATGATGTTTACTGTCTGTCTGTACCGGCCACCACTCAATTTTATCCAGCTGAAATTCAGGTAATTTTTTATCACTCAGTATCTGACTCAGATGTATCATAAAGTCCAGCGGTGAAGTTTTTCCATTATGTTTTATTCTTTTCGCCAACTTGACAACAGATTGCATAATGCCTGCATCTTCAAAAAGACCTTCAAATTTTTTAAATTTTACTAAATAAATATTTTTATATTCCTGCGCTTCTGCTTTTAACCAGGCTATTTCTTCTTTATTTCCAAGCGCAGTGGAAATATTTGACTCTGTTAGCAGAAAACCAAGCACAAGAATGATAACGCTGGCCACATACAGTATCGTCGATGCAATTGAATAAAAATAACGATTAAATTTTAGCAATTCTCCGTAATGGCTGAAACTGTAACCCTGATTACAACAAAGCCATGAAAATATACTGTCAGAAAAATCCCCTTTAACTTTGTTTAGTTTTAGCTGGCCTATTATGTTCCGAGTAGAGTGTATAAAAACACGCTGCCTTTCATCCGAAATAAATGCCTGCTGTAGCGAAGTTATTTGCTGATCATTACCAATGATATGCAGATTAACCACGTCATTATTAGACAACAAACCCTGGTTACGTAAAAACAATAAGGTTTTTTCTACTTCTGGTGCAGCATACTCACCAATTCGTCGAGTATCGTTGATGTCCTGATTAATAATAGACTGTCGACTGGAAAGTAATTTCCCATCACAAAACAACGACTGCCTGACATTACTATTTACCTGCTGACTAACCAACAGGGTCATGCCTTTTTGTGCACTTATTTTACTTAACAACAAACGGCTCACTAACGGCAATGTCCAGATACCTGAAAGTGGCACTGCATTCTTCTCAATAATATCTAGCCAGGGCTGAATTAACCTTGGATTTGTCATTGCACCAATCAGCACCTTATCATCTCTGCGTCCGGTTTTTATGCGGCCGATAACTTCATCATAACAATACTGCTGACCTGAACGGTAATAACGATCAATAAGTCGACTAATCACTGCCTTTCTATCTTTACTCCCAACATGTGGAACGGTTTCTATACGAAAATCCTCTTCGATAACATCAATCAGGAATTTTGCCGGGATATTTATTGACTCTCGCAAGTAGTCACGAAAACTGTCAAACCCTGCTTCTGTCGGTAAAAAAGATACTTCCCCCAACAAGACACGCTGTTTCCAGTAAAACACTTTTAATCGATAGCCAGTAAAATAGAATAATCTTTTCAAAATTAAAAACCCACTTTTGAAACAGCATCATAAACTGGGCCCAGCACTGCCGTCATAATCCACATCATGATTAAACCCAGTAAAACCGTTAGCGCCGGCATTAATGTAGGTTCAATTTTATCGATGGCCTCTTTAACCTCACGATTATAAAAATAGCTAACGTTTAATAATGCAGCATCCATTGCACCAGTATCTTCACCCACTTTCAACATACGTACAATCATTGATGGAAACACCCCTAATTTTTCAAAACTTTTGCTAATAATCATACCTTCCGAAATACTAATTCTTGCCTTATGGATTGAATTCTCCAGAACCAGATTATTCATCATGTTTTCTGATATTTTCAGCGCATCCAGTACCGTGATACCAGAGCTGTACATCATTGCAAAGTAATTTGCGAAACGCGCTAATTTTATTTTTAGCAACAAGGGTCCGAATAACCACAGCTTAAGTTTTATCCCGTCAAAGAAATAGCGTATTTTTTTATTTTTTATAATTGCAATCCGTAATCCAAAAAAGATAATTACCGGGAGACCAAAAATTAAATACCAGTAATTAACAAAAGCCTTCGAAACATTAATTAATAACCGAGTATGCCAGGGTATATGACCACCGATATTTTTTATAAATGGAACCAGCTGCGGCATTAAATACATCATCAGAAAAGTGACCACCATAAATACAAACACCGAAACAATTGCCGGATAGATCATGATCTTTTTTGTCTGCGATATTAGCTCGTCCTGCCAGCGAATAGTGTCTGCCAGATCTTTAAGTACCTCGGCAAGCCGTCCGGTTTCCTCACCGACCTTAATTAGAGTGACATATACATTATCAAAAATAGCAGGATGCTCTGCTAATGCCAGCGAAAAAGTTTTACCGCCTTCAATGTCATCGATAACCGCCTGCAATGTATCTGTAAAATGACTGTAATCAATACTGTCTCGAATGTCTTTCAAACTATCAATTAATGGTACGCCTGATTTAATTAGCTGCTCAACATGAAAGGTAAAGTTAATTAATTCTCGCCGGTTAATTCGCTTACCTTTCAAAAGATAACCGGAGACACGGCTTTGCTCCCTGTAACTTAATAAATCAAAACCCATACTACTTAGACGTCTCTCCAGTTCCATTGGATTACTCGCGACCATCGTATCAGCACGAATTTTCCCTTTTGCATCTATGATTTTAAATTTATAGTCTGGCATCGTTACACTACATCCGCTGGGTTAGATCAATCACCCGGGAAATTTCACCAAGTGATGTTTTTCCTTCCAGCACACAGCGTATTGCATCATCCGCCAGTGTCCTGTAACCCGTTGCTTTAGCAACGGCTTTTAACTCACCCAGCGTCCCACGTCGAGCCAGCAGGTCATCCAGTTCGCTACTTATTCTCAATGCCTCGATAATTGCAACGCGCCCCCTGTAACCTGTGTTGTCACATTTGGAGCAACCGACTGCTTCATAGATTTTAATGGGGTTATTAATATATTCGATACCCAGTAATTTTGCTTCTATCTCATTGGCATCTTTTTCTCTCTTACATACAGAACACAAAATTCGAACTAACCGCTGACTAATTACACCGATAATATTTCCTGTCATAATATCGGGTAGAACGCCAATATCAAGCAAACGTGGAAATGTCCCTATTGCTGAATTCGTGTGCAATGTCGATAACACCTGATGACCAGTCATCGCTGCACGAAAAGCCATTTCTGCGGTATCCTCATCCCGAATTTCACCCACCAGAATGATATCCGGATCCTGACGCATTATTGATCGAATACCATTCGCGAAATCCATGCGAGCAACCTCATTGACTGAGGTTTGCCTAATCATATCCATCGGATATTCCACCGGATCTTCCAGTGTCATAATGTTGACCTGTTCAGATTTCACATAATTTAACAATGAGTACAGTGTTGTGGTTTTACCGCTGCCCGTTGGTCCAGTAACCAGAATAATACCTTCTGGGCGTGCCATCATTAATTTTAGCGCAGCCAGTGTGTCTGTATGAATACCCAGTTGATCCATCGGCACAATGCCTTTGGCACGATCCAGCACCCGAAGAACGATATTTTCACCGTGCGTAGTCGGCTGGGCTGAAACTCGAAAATCCACACGATGGCCATGTACCTGCAAACCTAAGCGGCCATCCTGTGGAATACGCGATTCAGCAATGTTCATGCCACACATAACCTTAAGTCGCACAACAATGGCAGACCAGTAATCTTTATGTAAGCTACGAATCTGCCTTAGCACACCATCAATCCGATAACGTAGGCGCAAAAAGCCTTCTTCCGGCTCAAAATGAATATCTGATGCTTCACGTTTTACCGCATCGGCAAGTATCGCATCAACCAGTCTAACCAGTGGTTGACTGTATTCATCTTCAGTTGCATCAAGACTATGATAGTCAACCTCACCCGTTTCAATCTCATGCAAAATACCATCAACAGATAGCTCATAGCCATAAAACTGATCTATCGCCTTTTTGATTTCACCTTCACCCGCCACCATTGGTATCAATTCTATGGTACGTCCCACCAGGGCGTGTATCCGATCAAGAACTAACAGATCGGATGCATTTTTCATCGCAATTTTTAGTTGTAATGCCGCTTCATCAAAACTCACAGGGACAATGGTATAACGCTCAGCCGTATCTTTTAGAATCAAATTTAAGGCAGCGCTATCAGGAACAACCGTCATCAGATCAACACTGGAAAAACCCAGCACCAGGCTCAGTACATCGCGCATAACTGATTCTGAAACAAAACCCAGTGCAATCAGTATTTCACCAAGCAGCTTTTTATTCTTCTTCTGCTCGGTCAGTGCAATATCCAGTTGGTCGGCCGTAATCAATCCTTTTCCAATTAATTCCTGCCCGATTTTTAGTCGTCCTTTTTTCTTCAATTCCAGATCCATCGTTATTTTATGCCTGCCGCATTAATTTTTTTCAACCGCCTCAACACCGCCTGTTTTGAAAATCCAGGATTCGTATTTTTAGCCAGCAACAAACTTTTCTTATAAAACTTTTTCGCTTCACTAAACTTACCTAACTGGTCGAGACTGACCGCTAAATTAAAGGTATATACAGAATTATCCTTATCATTTACCCAGGCATTAAAATAAGCTGACTGGGCAATTTCCCAACGTTTTTGCGCCGCATAAATATTACCCAGAGTAAAATATAATGGCGCAGAACTGCCATTTTTAGTCAGTAACTCTTTTATTTTCTGCTCACTATTTTTTAATAGTTCTGGTTGAACCATGCTGGTCAAAGCAGCAACAGCATCGGGATCATCAGGATTGATCTGTAACAGTTCAAGATAATATTTCTGTGCTTTTCTATCCGCTTTCTCCTGCAAGGCAATGGCACCCAAACCAAGCAAAGCATCGCGATTATTCTTTTCTATTGTTAATACTTTTTTATATAAACTTCGTGCTTCAATAAAGTCATTTCTTTCATATTTGAGCCAGGCATCTTCCAGCAAGGTACCTGTTTGATCGATATTTCGAGTTTTATTTATCCTAATATTTTTAGTGTTACTGAATAAAGGCCGAGCATTATGGTTTTTTCTATGTGCCTTGAATCCAGATAGCGCGTGATTTCTAACTGCCATGCTGACTGGCGAACTAACTGTATTTTTTAAACCAACGTTGTTTACCATTTTTTTTATCATATTTATTTTAACGGGTAACTTTTCCTCACGGGTTATTGTTCTAACCATCCGCATGGACTTGTTATATCTTTGTTTTTTAAGGCTGATATTATCTTTTATAATTTGTGAAAAATATAAACCTCCGGTTATTAATATCATCAAACTTAATAGTATTACTAGCGCTACAAAAATAATTTGATTTTTTTTATAGCCATGATTGGTTTTATAAATAAGCAAGCCTAAGGCTTCGTCAGACACACTGGGAGCACCATTATTGATAACATTATGTTGCTGTTGCTGTTGTTGTTGTTGCTGCTGCTGTAGCGTTATATCTGCATCATCGGCTTCCACACTCTTCTCGTTATATTCTTCCTCCTCCAGCGCCAGCGTTTCTACAACAGCTTTATTTCCTGATACAGACTGTTCATCTGTAATTTTTCTCTTTTCATCTGCGGCTTTTTTTAAAGCATCCAGTAAAAGACTCATGACTTTATCTCTTTTTACACCAGACCTAGCGTGTCAAACTCTGGTTAATGTTACCGTGTCTGAGTTTTTTATCTTTTCCATTCAGATTCATATTCAGGTATTTTTTATACTGACTCAAATCCCCATTAAGACTAGCATCATGGATTACAACTGGCCGAATGAATATAACCAGTTCGGTTTTTACATATGACTGGCTCTTATATGAAAATAAATTCCCCAAAAAAGGTATGCTTGACAGTATTGGCACGCCTTCATTAGTTTTATCTAATTGGTTTTGCATTAAGCCGCCAATAACTGCTGTATCTTTATTTTTAATTTTTAGCATAGTTTCTATTTCACGTACTTGAATAACCGGAATTTTACTGACCACATTTAACGCGGCTAACTGAGGGTTTGGATCATTTACGAAACGAATAATTCTTGAAATAGTTGGGCGCACATTTAGCGTTACCTCATCCTCACTATCAATAAAAGGTGTCACTGACATAATAAAACCAACCGGAACAGTATTTATACTGGTATTAACCGCTGTAGTTGAATTTTGATTAACTGAACCGGAGTTAATTGTCACATTGGTCGTAAAATAAACTTCATTATCGACAACCTTTAATATCGCTGTCTGATTATTCAACGCCATAACTTTCGGACTGGATAATACTTTCACATCACCAAAAGTTTCCAGCGCTTTTAACGTAATGGCCAATGGGTTACCATTCACAGTCCCGGTACCTGCCAACTGAAAAAATGCAGCCGAACCAAAATTAGCACCAAGTACTTTCTGCACACCCCCTCTTTCTAATATCGGCTTATTATTAATAGTGGTAGTTTTACCAAGAACCGACCAGTCAACACCCGCCTGATATTGATCACTTAACTTTACTTCCGCTACAGTTACTTCTATCAGCACCTGTCGCTGCGCACTGCTTACAACCTTATGAATAAATGCCCGAATTAATTTATGTTGTTTTAGTGTTGCCCTCACAGCGATAATGCCGGTTTCTCGATTGACAATAATATTATTATTGGCGGTTTCTTCATTATTTGAAGCACCATTATTCTCTTTGGCGTTATCGTCCAGGATACCTGCAATGTTTTTAGCCAACGTGTCCCAAAACTGATTTTTTGCTTCATTTATTACTTCAGTGCTCGCCTTATTGCCACTTGATCTACCGCCGCTTCCACTACTACTTCCTGCCTGTTTTATACCACCACCCGCCGTACCAATTTCTGTAGAGATGCTAACTTTTCCCTTACTGGAACGCTCGATATTTAAGTAATTAACTTCATAGGTACGCAATACTGGGGTATCTTTTTTTATAATTAAAGCACCCGCTTTGAATGAATAGACAATATCGGTCTGCTCTGCAATTCGATCAAGTATCTTTGGTAAGGTTTGATCAATTGCATTCATCGTGATTTTGCCCTTAACATCATTATCTATATTCAGATTTATATGTGCGTTTCTCGCCATAGAAAATAACACTTCTCGTACCGGAACTTGATTAACCACAACGCTGTAAGTTTCCTGAGGTGGTCGGTTTTGCGGGCGTTTTAAGCGTGGCGCACTGGTGACGAGGGCAGGAATTTCTGCGTTTTTATTTTCATCAGCACGAAGATGTCCTGCTGATCGGGTAGGCGGATTTGTTGCACCACAGGCAGTGAGTAAAATAAACCCACTTGCCATCAGTAGTCTGCTGCAGAATAGTCCATGTGTTATTATTGTTTTCATTATTTATCCAGAATATTTATATTCTCTGGTTATCAGCCACTTTTAAACCCGCTATTATGATATTTTTTTACAAGTCTTTTTTGATCGCACTTATCCGTCTTGGATAAGGTGAACTGACCAACATTGATACAGGCATTTGTTTTAAGGCACTAATCGCACTCTTCTGAGAATTAAATTCATCGTATAGAACGCTATACCAAGAACGCCCATTAACTCTTGTTTCATAGATGTAAATCTTTGAAACAAGAGTTAATGGCATCTTGTGTAAAAAAGTTTCAAGTGCAGACTGATCACTAGTACGTGCCATAAATAGTTGAATACTAAAATGATTATCCCTTGCTCGTGACAACCAGACCCGCGTTGCCTGCTGCCGCTGCACCACATATTTATCTCTATTTTTCATCGCAAGCCTGGCACTGGATTGCAGTCGGTGAGTAGAAAAAATTTCTTTTACTCGCGTTTTATGCTGCTGCTTTTGTTGCAGTGGCGGTTGAATATTTTCTGCTTTAACTTTTGTAGCGATTAAAGACCCTGGCGACTGGGCCTGACCAATGATGAAACCCAGAAATAACACTATGATGATAATAGCAATAGCCGATATTATCCATAAAACCTTTTTTTTTGAATTTTTAGCAGTAAATTCGCTATCCACAGCGGCCGACTTAATGTGCTTAGCCGTAACACTATGACTGCCTTCTGCATAAGCCGCCAACAACGCCTTATCCGCCAAAATATTAATGCGGCGAATCAATCCTGTAGAATATTTTTTTACCGTTGCGGCGGTTTTTTTTGTAAATATATCCGGGCCGCGATAACCCACCGAGCGTAAACGAAAATTAAGGTACTGCAAGGTGTCTTCTGGTTGAAAAGGTGCCAGGTAAAAGCTGTGAGTAATACGTTCCTTGAGCTGCCGTATCGATGCCTGAGCCAGCTTTTCATCCAGCTCCGGTTGCCCAAACAAAACCATTTGTAATAATTTATTCTGATCTGTTTCAAGGTTACTTAATAAACGAATTTCTTCCAGTGTTTCAACTGGCATACTCTGCGCTTCTTCAACAAACAGTACAACCTGTTGATTCTCAGCATGCTTTCTTAACAGATGTGCCTGAATTTTCTGCATTACATCCACTTTGCTCACATCATGACTGACATCAAGCTGTAGCTCATGTGCAATAATATGCAAGATGTTGTCAGGTGAAAAACTGGGATTGGCGATATACACCACATCAATCGCACTATCGCGCAACTGCAATTCAAGCATACGACAAAGCATGGTTTTACCACTACCGACTTCGCCCACCACTTTGATAATGCCGGCACCACTTTCAATGGCGTAACAAAGCGCTTCCAGTACGGCTCCACGTTGCTTACCTTCAAAGAAAAGGCTGGTATCAGGGGTAATTTTAAATGGTGGGCGATCCAGCCCGAAATGTTGCTGGTACATTACTGGCTCCCCAGGGAACCTCTGATTAAGTCTGGGTCGAATAGATTGTGATTAAAATGTTCTGCTTCAAAGCATGGAACGCAGGGAATAGCTGGGCTATTGTGAAGTTTCATCACGCAGAAGCAGGCGGTTTTAATGGTAAGCTGTCGATTCATGACTTAATCAGCGGTTCCCTAGCTTCTGCACTCGACTATAAAGTGTAGTTCGATTGATATTTAGTACCTTTGCCGCTTTACTGACATTGTTTCCGTTCATTTCCAACGCTAGTTGAATACTGCGCCCCTCGATATCGGCCAGCAGTTTATCCAGGTCAAACGCATTGCTTTTTATTTTCTGGATGATGACTTCGTCGCTAATGTTCGCGCTACTACCCAGCAATGCCTGAGCCGATAGCTGGGTTTCAAGTTCAGCACTCAACCGTTCTTTATTAACCACCAGACCTGGATATTTAGTTCCCAGTCGAATCACTATATTTCGCAGCTCACGCACGTTACCAGGATAATCATAACTGCACCATAACGCACGCGCGCCTTCATCAAGTTGAAATGGCGGCACGGTATCGGCATACAGCTTAACAAAATAGTCCAGCATTAAATACACATCGTCACCTCTCACATTAAGTGGTGGGATGTAAATATTCAGAATGCTTAATCGATGATACAAGTCTGCACGAAAGCGTTCATGGCTAACCTCTTCACGTAAATTTTTATTGGTTGCAGCAAGAATACGCGCGCTGGATTTTAACCCCTGTGTCTCGCCTACTCGATAAAACTCACCGCTTTCAATCACGCGCAACAATTTACCCTGCAAAGAAAGTGGTAGTTCAGCCACTTCATCCAGTAGTAAGGTTCCTCTTCCAGCTTCAACAAAAAAACCGTTATGATCTGATGTTGCACCAGTAAACGCCCCTTTCACATAACCAAAAAGCTGGGCTTCAAGTAAATCCTGTGTTATGGCCGCACAATTAATAGCCAGATAGGGTTCATCTTTTCTTGCGCTACTATCATGCAGTGCTTTTGCAACCAGCTCTTTCCCTGTGCCAGATTCACCTTCAATTAAAACCGGAAAGGGTGAATCTGTAAATTGATGAATCTGATTGTTAACCGCCTGCATGGCGACACTTTTCCCAATAATCGTTGGCTGGCTCTGCTGCTCACATTGCCGGTCAATCTCGTGCAAGTGCTGATGATGCTGGAGTCTGGCGAGCAATAATATAGGCTCTGCTGGTTTGGCAATAAAATCAACGGCCCCCATAGCAAGTGCGTGCTGAATGTTAATTTCATCATCCTGGCCAGACAATACCAGCACTTTCATCTGTGGATCCACTGCAAGTAATTCGCGTACCAGCGCAAAACCCTCGTCGGGTTTATGCGGAAAGGGAGGTAACCCAAGGTCAATTAATGCCAGGCAGGGGGGCGTCACACACTCGCTAATCAGCTCAACAGCCTCATGTCTGGATTTAGCGGCTATCACATGGTATTGTTTTTTCAGTAAAAACCCCAAACCTTCACTGATTAAGGGGTCATCATCGACTAGCAATAAAGTCGGCTTATTCTCTGCTGTATTAGATGACTTAAGCTGTTGTCCACAGTGGTAAATGGTATCCGACATCGAATTCCCCAAATTGATGTACAAAAAAGTATAATTATTATTACTCACACTATATAGCAGATTAGCCGCCAACCTTACTGGTTCTTTTAAAAATGCTTTTTAAATAAAATACCTACATTGCAGTATTGAATAGTTACGGTTGCAGGTTAAACATAAAACGTTAGTTATTTTAACCTGAGGAGGTGTTGTGAAAAACATACAGGAACATTTAAAAACGGACCATCAGCGCTGTGATGGTTTTTTTGTTGAAACCGAACAACTGGTTGCTGACGGCGACTGGGCAGCAGCCAAAAAGAGCTTTGAGATATTTTCCCAGGCAATGGAACATCACTTTGCGATGGAAGAAAAAGTGCTGTTTCCTGATTTTGAACGAGCCAGTGGTAGCACTGCCGGGCCCTCTCAGGTAATGCGTATGGAACACCAGCAGATACGTGAGCTGTTAACAGGTATGGCTGCGGCAACAGCTGAAAAGAACCGTGATGACTTTCTCGGCACGGCGGAAACATTGCTGATTCTCATGCAACAGCACAACGCAAAAGAAGAGCAAATGCTCTACCCCATGTGCGACAATCTGCTAGGCGATAAGCGCGACGAGGTACTAAAGCGCATGATAGCCATTCAAGAAGCCTGATAAGGTGGGTACAAACCCTGATGGCGGGTACGAAATGTAGGCGTGAACAGGAATCAGCTACCCCTGGCTTTACCTACGGGTACGCGCTCGGATAAAAATATTTTATGAATAGTGCGACTCTTTCTTTACAGCAAAGCCCACCTCTCTTTGTGCCTATGCGCTACTATCTAACTGCGCCTCTGTTCACCATGCTTGCCGCTGCCGTGCTAATCTGGCAAGGTCCTGAAGTCTTAGTCAGCCGCTGGACACCGTCACTGCTGGCGGCGACCCACTTTCTTACGCTGGGTTTTCTGGCGATGGTAATGTTCGGGTCAGTACAGCAGATTCTCCCGGTAATTATGGGCTCGCCCGTGCCGCGCCCGCTGCTGGTTAGCCGCACCGTTCACGGCCTGATGAGTATAGGCATTTTATTGCTGTGTAGCGGCTTCCTGCTGGGGCAAGCGGTACTGTTGCAGTGGGCAGAAATATTTCTCGGTGCCGGCTGCGGGCTGTTTATTGCGGTAGCCAGTTATTGCCTGAGCCGCGCCCAGTCAGCCCATGCGACTGTCACCGCCACCATGCTGAGCATCGCCGCGCTCAGCATCACCGTGGGGCTAGGACTCTATCTCGCAGCAGGTTATGACTCAAAGCTAACCACCAGCAACCCTCTGCTGGTTAACCTGCATATGACCTGGGGACTACTTGGCTGGGTCGCGCTGTTGATTAGTGGTGTCGCCTTTCAGGTAATCCCCATGTTTCATATAACGCCTGAGTATTCCCGCTTTATCACCCGCAGATTAAGTCCTTTACTGTTTCTTGGCCTCATTGCGTGGACAATAATCACATTTACCACTCATCAGGCATTATGGGCAGGGGCGTTAGCTGCTATCTGCCTCACCGTCTTTGCACTGGCAACGCTGGGGCTAAAACGCCACCGTCGTCGCCGTCTACCAGATATCACGCTGGATTACTGGCAGCTAGCAATGACCAGCTTGCTGCTTGCCATCCTGTGCTGGGTGAGCCGATGGATAATCCCCGAGCTGGTAATCCCCCCCGTTCTGCTGGGAGTATTATTAGTAGTGGGGTTTGCTATGTCGGCGGTGAGCGGCATGCTGCATAAGATTGCACCTTTTATTGTCTGGCTACAACTAAACAACCACCACCTGCTTCATGGACGCATCCAGAACAAGCAGAACCAGATCCCTAACATGAAACAGATCATTCCAGAGGCACAGGCGCGCTGGCAGTTTCGTTGCCATACACTTGCTCTGGTTCTACTTGCTGGTGCCAGCCTGTGGCCCAAAGTACTCACCTATCCTGCAGCACTGGCACTGTTTCTGGCCGCCGCTTTGCTCTGGTGGAATTTGCTCTCCGCGACATGGATCTATCTAAAATTGACGCGTTCCGTCACCACTCAGGAAGATTAAAATTTATCGCTTCCTCAAAAAAACAGTACCTTACACGCCACCGATAAAACCACACTGACGCCAGGCCTCATAACTGACAATAGCAACGGCATTTGACAGATTGAGGCTGCGACTGCTTGCCTGCATTGGGATTCTTAAGCGGTTATCCGCCGGGATGCTGTTCATTACAGCATCGGGCAAGCCAGCGGTTTCAGACCCAAAGAGTAAGACATCCTCCGCCCGATATTCGATCTGGTCATGTGGTCGACTCCCTTTTGTGGTACAGGCGAATATCCGTCGCCCCGCCATTTTGCTTAAAAACGCGGAATAATCTGTATGCTGCGTAACCTTGCTAAGATCCCGATAATCCAGCCCCGCTCGACGTAACTTTTTTTCTTCTAAATCAAAGCCTAGTGGTTCTATCAGGTGAAGCCGACAACCATTATTAGCAATGAGTCTAATGATATTGCCCGTATTGGGTGCAATACGGGGCTCATACAAGGCAAGGTGAAACATAGGTCGATACTTAAGTTTTAAACATCAAACCATCTCACGCGATGATTTGCGACTTAAAAGGTTCTTAACGGCTTTATCAATCGGTGATTTTTCATACAACACCTGATATACCTGCGTCATAATAGGCAGGTCAACCGCATACTTTTTAGCTAACCAGATAGCTTCTTTTGCCGTTTTAACCCCTTCAATCGTCTGTCCAATTTCTTTATACACCTGCGCTTGCGACTTTCCTTCCGCCAATAATAAGCCCATGCGGCGATTTCTTGACTGGTTATCGGTGCAGGTTAAAATCAAATCGCCCATACCGGCCAGCCCCATAAACGTCTCACGATGTCCGCCCATTGTTTCGCCCAGCCGCATCATTTCGGCAAGGCCTCGTGTTATCAATGCCGCACGGGTATTCGCGCCAAAACTCAAACCATCTACTGCACCCGCCGCAATGGCCAGAACATTTTTTAATGCACCGCCCAGCTCAACGCCAATCATGTCATCACTTAAATAGACCCGAAAACGCCCACTATGCAGATCATCACTAATCTGCTTTGCAAACTGGTCTGACTTAGTCGCAACGGTAATCGCTGTGGGTAAGTTTCGCGCTACTTCACCGGCAAACGTGGGGCCCGACATCACTGCAGTTTTATTACAGTGCGGCAATTCTTCAGCAACAATCTGGTGAATAAGTTTCGCGCTGCCCTGTTCAAGGCCTTTACTTGCCCATGCCAACCCTGTATTGGCAGAAAAAAGCGCCGCACTTTTATGCAGAAAATTACGGATAGCATGGCTTGGAATGGCGATCAGCACCCATGAGGGCGAGGCCAGTGTCTGTTCGAGACTTGACACCGGTTCAAGCAGTCGAGGAAACATTGCCCCCGGCAGGTATTGCTGGTTACTCCGCTCCGCCTGCAAACGCTGGATGTGCTCTGGTTCATCTCCCCAGAGCTGGACTTTGTGTCCGGCTCTGGCCAGGTGAATGGCCAGAGCTGTACCCCAGGAACCGGCACCCAGCACACTAATAGCCTGATTTGCCTGCTGGTTCACGCCTTATCTCTCACGTAGATGCCAGCGACTTGAGATATCGCAGTATTCAACTCCCGTTGTCGAACAGTTTGCTGATCACCACGGCTGACTATTTTGTAAAAAAATGGGCTAATCTGACCAGGATAGCTGTTCCGCCCTGACTTTATTATTCTTAATATAGTCCAGTGAGCATCCAGGAACCTGTCCAAGAATAAGTGTCGTTGCGAGGGGAAGTGGATTTGAGGCATATTTTTCGCTATTTTGAGGCGAATAGCACGGCTATTTAACGAAAAATAGCGGGAAATATGACCAAATTCCACTTTTCCGCAGTAGGCGCCCTATTCTCGGACAGACTCCTAGTGTGCCGTATTTTCGCTAGTCTCTGCTGCCTGCTGCTCCATTTGCTGTGCAAATAAAGCGTTAAAATTAACGGGTGCCAGTAACAGCTGGGGGAAACCGCCTTTTGTAACCAAATCTGAAATAACTTCTCGCGCATACGGGAATAAGGTTTCAGGACAATAAGCACTTACCATACCAGCCATATTTTCTTCACTAAATCCTGTAATGGTGAAAATACCCGCCTGTTTAACCTCGACCAGAAATGCCGTGTTTTCCGCTTGCGTAGCGGTTACTGTGATGGTTAATACCACCTCATAGGTGTTTTCACCAATCGACTGGTTATTGCTATTAATTTGCACATTAATTTCAGGTGTCCACTCGCCATTACTAAAAACCTGTGGTGAATTGGGTGATTCCAGCGAAACATCTTTCAGATAAATTTTCTGGATAGCAAATTGTTGATTTTCTTCAGTCATAATAAAATTCTCGCAACCTTGTAAATAAATAATTTTTTGTTTTTCATCTACTTACTAACAGTACAGATGAAAAGGATACCCATGGTTCAAGACCGTCAGCCGTAGAGATGCGGGTGTCGAGCCGACAGGATGTATTCACCGCGTGTCTTTAACCATGGGTAGCCTTTGCCTTCGTTTCAGTAATAAGATGGATGTTCAAAATGCTCTTACCCCTTGATGTGAGAACCCCTGCTTTTTGAATAGTATGGTTTAAGTCTTCATTTTTTTGTCAGTGGCAGACCGGCTTCCGTCCAGTTGGCGATACCACCCTGCAAATTATTAATGTTCGCAAAACCATTGCCCTGTAATATCTTTTCTGCTTTAGACGAGGTATTCCCACTATTACAGTAAACCAGTACTTGCTTATCTTTATATTTGGCCAGCTTTTCCAGCTCGTTTTTAAGTTCTGCGATGGGGATATTGACGGCCTGACCAATATGACCATTACCAAAGTCTTTGCTGGCGCGGATGTCCAGCACCAGAACATCTGGATTATTATTTAACAGGCGAACGGCCTGCGCAGAAGACAATTGCATGCTTCGGCTGGTCTGGTGCTCATATTCAGCTTTTATTAACATCGCCAGTACAATAAAAAAGGCGATAAATAGAAAAAGATTATTTGATACAAATTGGGTAACGTGTTCCATAGTAAAAATTCAGGCCACAACAAATAGTCTGATCAGGCACGATTTAATCACCGGCCAAAAATCAAAGCTAACTTATTGAAAAATAAGATTGAAAATAGTAAAAAAGTAAATTAAAAATTAATGTGCCGAGCCAGCCGAACAGAATACTTCCTGCATCATGCCGATTAAACGCAAAGTACGCGTATCACCCACGCGATAATACACCTTGTTGGCATCCTTACGCGAGGCGAGAATGCCCTTGTCACGCAGAATAGCCAGATGTTGGGAAATATTACTCTGTGATGTACCGACAGAGTTCACTATATCCTGTACACTCACTTCTTTGTCGCCCAAAGTACATAATATTTTTAATCTTAAAGGGTGCGACATGGCTTTTAATGAGCGCGAAGCACGACTAATATCTTCTTCACGCGACATTAAATCTGGATCACTGGGACTTAGAGCCATCTTACACCTCGGTTAATTTTTAATAATATAACGAATAAATGATACATTAATACACTTTTTTTATAATTAAAATAGTTAAATGAAAAAATATACATATTATTTCATATTTTCTCTCTTCATCCCGGCTCTTTTGCAACGTGACCCCCCTATATAAGAAGTTTCTGTATAAAAAGACCTACTGCCTGTTCAACCCCGGCATTTTTGCGATTACTGTACTTTTCGGTGGCTTTCTATTATCACAGAATGTTTTGGCTATAAGAAATAAGGACACCGTACAATATCAGCAAAAACTAAACACGCTGCAAAAAAGCATCGCCAAAGTCCAACAACACCTGAACGGCAGCCGTAAGCATCGCAGTCACGTTATCACCGAGCTTTACCGACTGGAACGCCGCATCAAACAAAACACAAGAACCATAAAAACTTTAAATGCTCGATTTTTAACCATTTCCACCCACCGAAAAAAACTCGAGGCAGAACTTAAACAACTTAATAAGCAACTGGTATCACAGAAGCGACTGCTTACCAAGCAAATACGATCAGCCTATACTATGGGCTCACAACAACAGTTAAAAATGCTTCTAAATCAACAGAATCCAGCAGAAGCAGGGCGCACACAGGCCTATTTCTCTTATCTAAACCGAGCCCGAGAACACCAAATTCAGTCTTTTCTACACACCATTCAACAGAAACGCTCGACTAAAAAGGCATTACACCAGGCCATGCTTGCACAACATAGTATACTGGTTAAACAGAAAAATAAGGTCATGCTGCGACAAATACAACGACTGCAACGCAAAAAACTGATTGTTCGACTCAATAACCGGATTCGTAACCAGGAAAGTACCCTGTCCAACCTGGAATCAAGCCGTATCCGCATCGAAAACCTGCTTAACTCCCTGGGCAAGTTACTGGCAGATATTCCAGCCAACCCCTCCGCTGAAAAGCCGTTTAAATTGCAGAAAGGCAAGTTGCCCTGGCCTCTTCATGGGCCGTTCCTGGCCAGGTTTGGGCAGTCAAAAAATCATGGCAGGTTACGCTGGAAAGGGGTTTTGATCGGGGCCAGAGAGGGCTCTCCTGTCCACGCTATCAGCCACGGCCGAGTTGCTTTTGCCGACTGGTTACAGGGTTTTGGCTATATCACCATTATTGATCATGGCAACGGTTACATGAGCCTCTATGGGCAGAGCGGGCAACTATTAAAACAGGTGGGCGACTGGGTGAAGTCGGGCGAAGTTATCGCAACAGCAGGGGATAGCGGTGGACAACCCCGTAGCGGGGTCTATTTTGAAATTCGAGCACACGGCAAACCCGTTAATCCAGCAAAATGGTGTACAACCCCCATCAGTCATTAATTTTTTAAACAAAAACCTGGAACATACTGGCTAAATAGCGCTCCAAGTATTATTATTCTGCTTTATTTTTTCGAGTCTACCCAACACAAACCTGTCTCAGCAATGTATTACACTTTAAATTGTAACTGTTAGATCTATCCAGCCGTGTAACAAAATCTGATTTATTTCTAACCATACAGACGTAATCCAGCAGAAAATTCACTATTCACTAATAACTGGGCTAAACTCATAACCACTAAAACCTGGAGTATATAGATGAGCAAACAAATTAAGACCTTTCTCGTTCTGGTCTTTGGTATTATCGTTGGAGTTTCCATCTCCCTTACCAGCAATGTCCTGGCCAACAAAACCCAGCCAAGCGTAACCACAAACGGAATACCGTTAAACGAACTACGCAACTTTTCTGATATTTTTGCCAGAATAAAAACCGACTATGTTGAAAAAGTCAGTGATAAAACTCTGCTTGAAAATGCAATTCGAGGGATGTTAGCGGGCCTCGACCCTCACTCCAGCTATCTCGATAAGGCCCAATATCAGGAATTGAAAATCGGTACTACTGGCAAATTTGGTGGTCTTGGTATCCAGGTCGGAATGGAAGACGGCTTTGTTAAAGTCATTTCGCCTATCGACGATACTCCCGCATTTCGTGCCGGGCTGAAAGCGGGCGATCTAATCATCCGATTAAATAACAAACTCGTCAAAGGCATGGGCTTAAATGGTGCTGTTAAAATTATGCGTGGCAAACCAGGCACAGACATTAAGCTGACCGTTATTCGTGAAGGGGTCAGTAAACCATTAACCTTTACTGTCACCCGTGCCATAATTTCTGTAAAAAGCATCAAGAGTCGCATCCTTGAGCCAGGCTATGGTTATATTCGTATAACCAACTTCCAGTCAAAAACAGCGCGTGACATGCTCACCGCCATTGCCAAACTTAAAAAAGAGAATAAAGGCAAACTGAAAGGACTGGTACTCGATTTACGCAATAACCCGGGTGGCGTTTTAAGTGCCGCCGCTGGCGTGGCAGATGCGTTTATCAATAAAGGCAAACTGGTCTACACGAAAGGCCGCATTGAAAGCTCGCATTTCGTGTTTAATGCCAAACCTGGCGATGTTCTGGATGGTGCACCGATGGTAGTGCTAATTAATGGTGGCTCGGCCTCTGCATCTGAAATTGTTGCGGGTGCCCTGCAGGATCATCATCGTGCGATCATTATGGGTAGCCGGTCCTTTGGTAAAGGCTCTGTTCAGACCATACAGGAATTACGCAGCGGTGGTGCAGTCAAAATTACCACTGCACGCTACTTCACCCCATCCGGTCGCTCAATTCAGGGTGAAGGCATTACCCCAGATATCAAACTGGGCCACTATAAAGTGACCAACTCGAAGCTGAACTCATCATTACTGCTTAAAGAGTCCGACCTGAAACACACGATTAGCAATCCAACCAAATCACGGAAAGCTATTCGTGCAGCTGAAGCCGCAACGGAGAAAAAAGAGGCTGCGGAACCTCAGCTAAAAGCAACACAGGACTTTCAATTATACGAAGCGCTAATCTTGCTTAAAGGATTGACGATTGCTGGTAAAGGCTAATTTATCGATAAGTGCCTGTGCACCAGTCAGGCACAATAAGAAAAAAGGTATAACAAATGGTTTGTTATACCTTTTTTATTGTCTGAGGTATGGTTTACATTATGCGCTGCCAGCGTATAAAAATTCAGCCTTTATCTGCGGGGCGTTTCCACACATTCTCGCTGCTACTACTCATAGCCACATTATTGTTCACCCGCCCTGGTCACGCAGGGACCTCTTACTACGCCAGTATCATTATTGATGATCTGGGCAACAACCTGCATTATGCACAACAAATTATTAACTTACCCGCGCAAATAACACTCTCTATATTGCCGGAAACAAGGTATGCAACAGTAATCGCAAAGGCAGTAAAACCGTCGCCGCTAAAATTGCAAATGAACAGGCTATTGCTAATATTACCCGCGATGTTTTTCTCGGCCCGGAGAATCGAGTAAGCACCATTAAAACCCAGTTCAACCGCTTTATGAAATTAGTCCAGAAACGCGGTTACGGTTTAGCAATCGCCCACCCGCATCCGAAAACAATTCGATTTCTGACCAAACATTTAAGCGAACTAAAACAACATGGCATACAACTTGTGTCCGTTTCCAGACTCATACAGATACGCCAATACAGGAAAAAAAGATATGTTACATGCACTGGTTCCACTTGCTCAGGGCTGCGAAGAACTGGAAGCCATTGATCACCACGCTATCCACATCACTCAAAATGCGGTGGAAGTTGATGATCATATCGTCACTTCGCGTGGCCCCGGAACCGCGATGGGTTTCACATTAACCCTTATCGCGCTACTGATGGGTAAAGATAAGCGCGATGAAGTCAGCCAACAACTGGTTCGATAAACACAATAATCTTTCTAAATAGGAGAAATAGACAATAATTTCAATAAGTTAGATTACAACTTCTATATCCGTAACAATTATGTTGTTATATTCATTCCAATTTTAGATAAAATACCTGATCATTTTACTAGGTTATTACAGGAAGAGACTATGCAAGCAGAAATTAATGGCAAGATTATCCAGCTCAGTGAAGCCGGCTGGTTAGAAAATCTCGATGAGTGGAGTCAGGAACTCGCGGTTGAGGTTGCAAAAAATGAAAAGATTAATGAACTGACTCAGGCACACTGGGATATTGTTAATGAAGCACGCCAGTATTTTCTGGATAACGGCATCGTTTGTGAACCACGCTCATTCTCAAAAATCATGAAGAAAAAATATGGCAAAGATCATTCCGATCAAAAATATATTTACTCTTTATTTCCAACTGGGCTAATTAAATGTGCCAATAAAGTCGCAGGTTTACCTCGACCTAGAGGCTGTAGTTAAAATAATAGTTGGCAGAAAAATTCTACCCGCAATAAATTACTGCCAAGTTTTTCTATAGTTTACCGGTAGTTTTTTGCAGATTATCTTTTAACTGCTTTTGTTCGCCTTTATAATGGTTAAATTATTCATTACTAACATGGCGTAACAAACATGGATGCTGCTGCACTCAACTGTTTGCAACATACCTTTGGCTATGCTGATTTTCGTTTTCAGCAGCGTGACATTATTCGGCATGTAATTAATGGCGACGATGTTATTGCTTTAATGCCGACTGGTGGCGGTAAATCACTCTGCTACCAGATACCCGCGCTGGTTCGGCCGGGGACAGGCATTATTATTTCGCCGCTGATTGCCTTAATGCATGATCAGGTTATGGCGCTACAACAACTGGGTATCCAGGCCGCTTATCTAAATTCGACACTGGAGGCTGCCCGCAGTCGGCAGACAGAAGAAGATTTTATCCACGGCCGCCTGGATATGCTGTATGTCGCACCGGAGCGGCTCAATACAGCAAGTTTTCTGCGCCTGCTCAAGCAAGCTGACATTTCTTTATTTGCCATTGATGAAGCGCACTGTGTATCACAATGGGGGCATGATTTTCGCCCCGATTACATTCAACTTTCGCTGCTACATGAACAGTTCCCTGAAATACCACGTATTGCATTAACCGCCACCGCAGATGAAACCACGCGCAATGAAATTCGTCAGCGATTAAATCTCGAACACGCCGAGCTTTTTTTATCCAGTTTCGACCGCCCAAATATCTGTTATCAAATCAGTGAAGGACAAAACAACGCAAAAATGGCATTGTTACGTTTTATCCAGAACGAACACGAGCACGATGCGGGTATCGTGTATTGCCTGTCACGAAAAAAAGTTGAAGCCACCGCGCAGTGGTTAACCGACAAAGGTTTTATCGCGCTTGCGTATCACGCGGGACTACCGACAAAAATCAGGGCGGAACATCAACAACGTTTTCTAAAAGAGGAAAGCGTTATTATTGTAGCCACCATTGCCTTCGGTATGGGCATCGACAAACCTGACGTACGCTTCGTTGCCCACCTGAATTTACCTAAAAGCATGGAAGCCTATTATCAGGAAACCGGGCGGGCGGGGCGTGACGGCTTACCCTCCGATGCCTGGATGGCCTATGGTTTACAGGATGTGATTATGCTTAAACAAATGATGGGCGGATCAAACGCTGAGGAACAATTTAAACGTATTGAACGTCAAAAACTTGAAGCGATGTTAGGTTTTACCGAAATCACCAGCTGCCGGCGTCAGGCACTACTCAATTATTTTGGTGAACACCTCGACAAACCCTGCGGTAACTGTGATAACTGCTTATCACCCGCAGATACCTGGGATGCCACCACCGCCGCACAAAAAGCACTGTCCTGTGTTCACCGTACCGGGCAGCGCTTTGGTGTCACCTATCTCGTTGACATATTAACCGCTAAAACTAGTGAGCGCATTGAACAATTTGGCCATCATAACTTAAGTGTTTTCGGTATTGGCAAAGAGTTTGATACCAGGCAATGGCGCAGTATTTTTCGTCAGTTAATCTCACGGAATCTATTGACTGTCGATATTGATGGATTCGGCTCACTGCGCCTGACCGAGCATTGCCGCAAAGTATTGCGTGGCGAAGAAACTTTATTACTGCGTAAAGAAAGTCAAAATACCCGATCATCGCGCAAAGGACGCAAACCTGATCGCTCTGAAAGCAACGCCAGTAATTCTCTTTGGGAGGCTCTGCGCGGCTGCCGCAAAAAACTGGCCGATGACAATGACGTGCCACCGTTTGTTATTTTTCATGATTCCACACTGGCAGAAATGCTGGAACGTCAACCCGGCAATCGTGAACAATTTTCACGTCTCAACGGGGTGGGTGAAAATAAACTGGATAAATATGCAGCGGCTTTTTTAAGTGTTATTAATGATCACATAAACCAGCAACAACACGGGACTACCGACACCGTCACTGAAAGCTTACTATTATTTCGTCGTGGTCTGGATGTAAATGGCATTGCGACTCAGCGTGAACTTAAAATAACAACCGTTTATTCTCACCTTGCCAGCTGTATTGAGCAGGGTGAGCTTAAACTCGAAGATGTCGTCAATTTAAACAAACAGGATCTCACTATTATTCATGAAGCATTTTTAAGTCTTGATGACGGCACAAAAAAACTAAAACCGGTCTATGATGCGCTAGACGGTATGTTTGATTACGGCATATTACGTTGTGTACAGGCAGCGGTACACTGAACGTGCCTTTTTTATTGCGCTTTAATCTCTCTGAACAAGCAGCAAAAGCAGGCTGGCATTAAATTTTTCGAGTTATGTGGCTGGTCTGGTTTTAATGTTCACCAGCGCCACCCCGATCAGTATCAGCAATATACCCAGACTACGCTCATACGATAACACCTCACCAATTTTATCCCAGTAAACGGCCCCCAGGTAAACCAGGATATAGCTCAAGCCCAGCATCGGATACGCATAACTGATCTGATAACGTGTCAATGCCAGCAACCAGGCCAGCATTGACAGGCCATAGCAGGTAAAACCACTCAACAACCATAGCAGTATTAGCTTATTTTGTAGCACAATTCCCAGCGCTGAAACAGAGCCAGAGCCAATATTTAACAGTCTAATATCCAGCAAACCCGCTTTCATTAACAGTTGTGCTGCCGCAGATAACACAATACTGCTGATGAGCAATAGAACGGGCCGGTAGGCTTTCATGTCTGCGCCAACAGGCTAATACCGGCGACAATAAAAGCAACTCCCGCCCAACGCCACCATGAAATGGCTTCATGTAAAATATAACGCGCTGCCAACAGTACCACGATAAAACCTGAGCTAATAAAAGGGAAGGCTTTGCTCACATCCATGTCATATAAAACCACCAGCCACAACAGCAAGGCCGAGCCCAGGCAGACAACTGCGAGCATTATTTCCCACTGAAATAATGCTCGCATTGTCTCGTTTAATGTTGTCGCATTTTTTAAGCCTCGGTCCGCACCCAGTTTCTGTAATACCTGACCGCAGGAGGTCAGTAAAACAACAATAAAGATAATAACGTAGTCCATTATGATTTTACTTTTTCCACCGGAATCGTCCACAACACAAAACGTCCCCAACGCACTGCCGTTGCCTGCGATGGTAACATTGCTTTCATTTTTTGATACCCATCCGAATGTTGCACAATAACAATTGGTTGTTTATTTACATTATGCGTTAAAAACTGCTTGAACTTATCCCCCTGAAGTAAGCGATATTTAGCATCTGCATAGGATAAACCGTAGTTTAATTCGCCAGGTGAAGTCATATAAACATCGCGGCGATGAAAATACCAGTTAACCGCATGAATCAGATTATTGTCGGCAACCAGAAGGGTTTTCGGCGTTACTCGATATGCGTTTTCCAGCAGAAATTTACCTGGCATTTTGCTTTCCACTGTTCGCTGCGGCAGTATAAATTGTGTTACCAGCATAATGGGTACCAGACTAAACGCGTAACAACTTAATTTCTTACCGACCGTTTTAATGTAGCAACTGATGCCTGTCAAAACTGATGCCATTAAAAACGCCGCACATAATAATAGCCATTTCCAGCTTTCATCGTTATACCAGACGGCTTTACCTACTAACCTTGTCTGTATCAACACGATGTACAATGTAAAGCTGCATAATACAAAAATACTTAACCAGGCAGCGTATTTAAACCACCGCTCACCTTGATCAGTACTTTTATTACTTAAATATCGCTCCAGCCCCAGACTCAGAAGAATCGCGAGTGGCGCAAGACAGGGAAGGATATAGGTGGGTAATTTTCCATGTGCAATAGAAAAGAAAATAAACGGTAATAACAACCATAATAACGTATATTGCAGCAGCGCTTTTTCCGTACCACCCATCGACTGCCGCGATTGCCATAATCCTTTTGCCGCCGTACCCAGCTGAGTTACCCACGGCCAGGCTAACAAGGGTAAAAACAGCAAATAAAACCAGACTGGTTCCTGATGCTGGGCATGGTCACTGGCAAAACGTTTTATATTTTCCTGCCAGAAAAAATAGTGCCAGAAATCCGGCTGCTGCAGATTTATCATTATCGCCCAGGGCAGAACCAGCATAATTGCTACCAGTGCTGGCAGCCAGCCTCGACTGAACAATTCTTTCCAGCGACGCTGCCAGATGACATAGGGCACGATAACCATGCTCAGCAATGCAAACGCAAGAAAACCCTTGGTTAGAAAAGCCGCGCCGGTAAAAACACCCATTAAAATAAGTTCAAAAATGCGTTTGCGTTGATTCTGTTCGCGATGAGAAAAATAAAAGGTGACAAACGCCAGCGTTAACAGCAGACTAAAAACACTATCCAGGGCATTATAACTCCCCATAAGAAACACGCCGAACATGGTCAGGTAGACTGCCGCTGCCGTCAACGCTGTTTTTGCTGAGCGCCCGTTGTAGACAATTAATAAAAAAATGGCCAAAGCGGAAATCCCCGCGGACAATGCGCTGGGTAATCTCACGGCAAATGCGTTTTCGCCAAACATCTTCATGCTGGCGGCCACCACCCAATAACCCATTACGGGTTTCTCAAAATAGCGCAACCCATTCAGTGTTGGAGAAACCCATTTCCCAGTATCCATCATTTCGCGTGGAATTTCAGCATACCGAACTTCATCAGGAATCATTAACGGGCGCAGGCCGAGCGGTAACAGGTAAATTAACACATACAGTAGCAATAAAATAAACGCATAAATACGCCAGTTAGTGCCTTCTGTGGAATTATTCATACTCTGCTATTTATCTGCCATTAAAATCTGCCATTAAAAAATTAGGTGGCGAGTCCGGTTTATTCTTCATGATTTACGACTGAATGATCGACTACTGAGATTATCATTGCAGCTTACTGCCCCTGTCTGCCGACCCAGCCCTCACGGCCATGAAGTGGGGCGGGATTAATTATACCTGATTTAATTTTGGTAATATCATCCGGCAACAACTGTTGCAGTGGCACAAAATGAATCCCACGCTGTTTTGCCTTACTTAGAAACCGATCAAATAAATCCGCGCAGACGAGACCCTCTACCTCGGCATGAATGGTTAAAACATTCAACTGTTCAGGTTGAATTAAACCCAGCAGGTAAGCGTTATAATTTTCCACTGTAATGCCGTTTTTACCAATGACCTCATCATAAGTCGGGAGTGTCACGGGAATTTGTGGCGTACAAAGAGCCCCGTCTATAACCGGACGAAAAATACTTTCACCTCGACAATCTGTATTATAGATAAAATCAAACGGCTGTTTTTCTTTTACTACCCGTGTATCGGCTTTCCAGCCAGCGACACCAGAACAGACTGGTGGCCTGCCAATAATAGCCGTTAAGGCAGCAACACCACGTTGAATATCCTGGCGCACTTCCAGCGCAGACATTGCCTCCATGTGCATCTGCCAACGGTGGTGATCCCAGGCATGCAAGCCCGCTTCGTGACCAGCAAGATCTGCCGCCCGGATGGTTTTAGCAAGGCGTTTACCAATATTCGGGCCGGGCCAGAAGGTGCCGCGCAGCAGAATATCCCAACCATAAAGGCTGGCTGCTTTTGAGCGTAACATTTTTATTAAAAAAACCGGTTTTAATAATCGCCATAAGTGCCGCCCCATATTATCCGGCCCAACACTAAATAAAAAAGTGGCTTTTACATTATGCTTATCAAGCAGGCGCAATAATCCCGGCACCCCATCGCGGGTGCCACGAAAGGTATCGACATCAATCCGCAGGCCAACGGTGATTCCGCTGTCATTCAAGCCACTTAACTCACTTTGGTTGAATTAATATAGTCCTGCAGGAAATAATCCAGGGTTTCATCAATCGACTGATCCAGCATTATTTCTGGATGCCAGTCTAACACCTTACGCGCATTTTCGATGCTGGGGCGGCGGTGCTGCACATCCTGATAACCATCACCGTAATAAGTACGACTTTCTGTTTCGACCATACCGGCAAACGGTGGAAACTGATTTCGTAGCGGGTGGGCTTCAAATTTTTCTACTAAAATCTCTGCCATACGTTTAATACTGGCTTCATTGTCCGGGTTACCAATATTAAATATCTGGCCATCACTACAGCCGCCCCTGTTTTCAATAATGCGGAACAGGCATTCAACGCCTTCCTCAACATCCGTAAAACAGCGTTTCTGCTCGCCACCATCAATCAGTTGAATCGGTGTGCCTTCTACCAGATTTAATATTAACTGGGTAATCGCACGCGAACTACCAATGCGGGCAGAATCCAGCGTATCCAGGCGTGGACCAATCCAGTTAAATGGACGGAACAGGGTAAAAGGCAGGCCCGTTTTTTTACCGTAAGCCCAGATAACCCGATCCATTAACTGTTTGCTGGTTGAATATATCCAGCGTTGTTTTTCAATCGGGCCGGTAATCAGATTCGAGGTGTTCTCATCAAACATTTCATCCGTGCACATACCATACACTTCAGAGGTTGAAGGGAAGATAATACGGGTACCATACTTGGCGCAGTAACGAACAATGCGTAAATTTTCCTCAAAGTCGAGTTCAAATACGCGCAGTGGATTACGGGTATATTCTATCGGCGTAGCAATCGCAATTAACGGCAGAACCACATCACATTTCTTAACGTGGTATTCAATCCATTCGCGGTGAACAGTAATATCGCCTTCATGAAAATAAAAATCCGGCTTATGCAATAAACGCCTGATCGCACTGCTGGACAAGTCCATACCATGTACTTCATAACCACCATCTTGCAACAAACGCTCAACCAGAAAATTACCGATAAAACCATTCACCCCAAGAATTAACACTTTGGTTTTATGATTGGCTGAAGTTTTTTCAAATTTTGGCCCCAGACGCATATCCTCAACCAGATTTAAATTTATTGCCAGTTGTGTGCCAGAACTAAACACGCCACCTTGCTGCTGGCCAAAATGAATACGCACAACACCCTGTCCACAGGCAATATCCAGTGGTTTGGTTGATAGAATTGTCCCTGGTTGTGCATCACTTTCCTGTGCCAGCGCCTCTACTTCCCAGACCAGTAATTCACGTTGCCCCGCATAAGTAAACGCACCTGGATAAGGTTGAGTGACAGCGCGCACCAGATTATGAATCTCACTGGCAGAACGGCTCCAGTCGATGACTCCGTCTGCTGCTGTACGACCACCAAAATACGTTGCTGCAGCCTGATCCTGCGGAGTTAATGTAAGCTTGCCATTTTTGATGCTCGGTAAATATTCATCCAGCATGGAACTGGCCGCTTCAACCTGTTTGTCGATTAAAGTTTTTGCGGTATCGTGGGGCTCGATTGCGACGGATTGCTGACAGACAATATCACCATTATCGGTGTTAACTGTCATCGCATGCAGGGTAACTCCCGTTTCTGTTTCCCCATTGATTAACGCCCAGTTGGTTGGTACACGGCCACGATATTTTGGCAGCAATGAACCATGCAAATTAAAACAACCTTTGCCTGGAATCTCCAGCAGCGCCTTCGATAACAGGTCACGGTAATAAAATGAAAACAGGATGTCGGGCTTCATTTCACGAATCTTTTCTAACCATAATGGATGATTAATATCATCCGGGGTATAAACAGGAATATCATGCCGCGCCGCCAGCTCAGCAACCGAAGCAAACCAGATGTTTTCATCACTATCATCCGCATAGGTAAATACTGCTACAATCTCAAAACCGTTACGCAGTAGCGCTTCTAGCCCTGCGCACCCCATATTATGATATGCCGCTACAATTGCTCTCATAGAACCCTCTTAAAATATATAAATGATTAATTAATTTTCACTGTTAGTTTGGTGATTGACGGCAGTATCAGGCACTGCGTCTGTCACCTGTTGGCAACCAACAACCTGATGCACAAAATATCGTGGTCGGGCGCGCACATCATGATAGATACGCCCGATATATTCACCCAGCAACCCCATCGCCAGCAACTGTACACCGATAAAAATAAACAGAACCGCAAACACGGTGAACAGACCTTCACCCGCCCAGTGTGCACCGTAAACAAGCCGTGTAACCAACAGCACGAGACTGAAAGCAAAACCTGACAGTGCCAGCAAACCACCCAGCACACTTAACAGCCGTAATGGAAAAGTGGTCATGCTGGTGAGCAAATCAAACTGTAAATTAATCAGTTTCATCAAGCTGTATTTGGTTTCATCATTGCTGCGGTCAGCATGCATTACATTCACTTCACAGGTCTGTCGAGCAAAGGTATTGGCCAGTACCGGTATAAAAGTACTGCGCTCATGGCAGGCCAGCATCGCGTCAACAATGCTGCGATGATAGGCGCGTAACATACAGCCATAATCAGTCATCATCACGCCGGTGGCTTTCTGCACCGCTTTATTAATTATTTTTGAAGCACTACGGCGAAAAAAAGTATCCAGCCGATTCTGCCGCACACTACCCACCACATCACAACCCCGCCTGGATTTTTCCAGCAGCTTGGGAATTTCTTCCGGTGGATTTTGTAAATCTGCATCCAGCGTCACCACAACATCCCCTTTTGACTGTGCCAGACCTGCCATAACCGCTGCATGTTGACCATAGTTACGGTTCAGCAGAACACCGATTACTTTACCCTTGTGCTTATTAGCGGCCTGATTAATCAGTTCTGGAGAATGGTCTTTACTGCCATCATCCACCAAAATAATTTCATAGGCACAATCGAGCGCCTCACCCACCGCAACACAGCGGTTAACCAGTTCCTGCAAATTGACTTCTTCGTTGTAAACCGGTGCCACCATTGAAACCAGTTTTAAATCGATGGTTACATCTTTGTTCAATTCGCTATTACATAAATCATTCATACAGTCAGGTATCTCATAATTAGCCAGGCTATCTTATTTTGGCGGTGCCAGTATATCTTTAATCACTGCAATCACACGCTCCACATCTGCTACGGCCATATCGGGGAACAGTGGCAATGAACAGATACGCGCTGAATTCCATTCAGTGTTACTTAACTCCAGCGTGTTTTCTGCCTCATTACTGCTCGCTACGGTATTCTCGGCAGTGGTGGCAGCGTAATATTTTTCTCGATAATATTTCTGTTGATGCGCGGCACGAAAATGTAACCCACTGCCTATCTGCCGTGCTTTTAGTGCCTGCATAAAATCATCACGACTCATGCCAACGGCTTCAATATCGAGCCGGACTATAAACAGATGCCAGCAGTGCAACATGGCGTAATCAGGCACATCCAGCGGTTTAATGGCGGCCATATCCGCCAGTAAACGCCGATAATGCTGCGCCAGTTCAGTGCGCTGCTGATTGAGTGTCGGCAGACGTTTTAACTGCCCCAGACCCAGCACCGCATTCATATCTGGCAAATTATATTTGTAGCCAGGTGTAAGCACTTCAGCCTGCGGCGCGCGGCCCTGAGTTTCGCGGTCAAAGGCATCCAGGCCAAGACCGTGAAAACGTAATTGTCTGATCTTTTCCGCCAGTGCTTTATCATCGGTACAAACCATACCCCCTTCACCGGTGGTAATATTTTTTATCGGGTGAAACGAAAAAATCGCCGTACCGACATTACCCACTGACACGCCTTTATATTCAGTACCAATCGCATGCGCCGCATCTTCGACCAGTTTTACATGGTAACGTTCAGCCAGTTCTCTGAGCGGCTCCAGATCCAGCGAAGCCCCTGCATAATGCACCGGGATAATCAATTTTGTACGTTCAGTGATCAACGGCTCAATCCTTGCCGCTGTGGTCATTAAGGTGTGTTTATCTACATCAACAAACACTGGTTTCGCGCCGCATAACTCAATCTGGTTGGGCGTGGAAACCCAGGTCATGGACGGGGTGATAACCTCATCACCTGGCCCGATATTGAGCGCATGCAACAGCAGGTGCATTCCTGCGGTTGCCGAAGACAGCGCGATTGCATATTTTGCCCCAGTCAGCGCACCAACAGCGGCTTCCAATTCGGCATTTTTTGCACCCGTGGTAATCCAGCCGGAGCGCAGCACGTCGGCAACAGCAGTAATTTCAGCGTCCGAAATAGAAGGCCTGGACAAGGGCAGAAAAGGGCTGTTCACGAGATTGCAGGCATAATTTAAAGCGCTTCGATGTGTTGTTACGTACTATCTTGTTATTCGGATACTTGCACTCATCATTTGTGCTCGATGATTAGCGCCATTAGAAAGTGCTAATTTTACACTATCCAGGCACTATCATGCACCCCTCCAAACTGCCTATAGTATAGAAATCATTCCGATTAGACCTGTTTTGCCCGCTCAATCATGGCATTAATCGCCTTTTCCATTTGCATCTGCACTTGAGGCAGATCTTTATTTATTAGCTGCGACTCCACAACTACCGGTTCGCCAACCACGATCACAACTTGTGTGAATGGTTTGGGTAGCATGAACTTATCCCACGAACCGAGATACCAGGCGTTTTTAGTGGCGCAAGCTATCGGTAACAGTGGCGCACCGGTCATGCGTGATAACATGACCGCCCCAGGTTTAAATTTAAACCTGGGGCCGGTTGGGCCATCCGGCGTGGTCACTGGCGAAACCCCCTGCCTGACAATGACCTGATACATTTCCCGTAATGCCTGTGCACCAGTACGGGTGGACGAACCACGAATCACTCTGGCACCTCTGGAGGCAACAATTTTAGCCGGGATATCCCCATCCCCTGAGGGGCTGATTAAAAACCCCACCTTCAAACCGCGTTTAAGTTGTTGCAACATATACCAGCCACAAAACAGATGCTGTTGATGCCAGTATACGGGAATCACCGGTTTGCCATCGGCCAGCACTTTATCCATATTGACCTGACCAACCACCTTCACTCGACAACTTAACCAGATAAAATTAACCAGTAGCCAGACAGCCGGCTTTAACAGGGCAAAACTGAGTTTACGTTTAAATGTCAGCTGACGTGGCTGCTCCTGCATATTCGACCGAGTTGTGAATGGCCTGGCCACATCAACCACTGATTCGCCAGTCTCGACTTCAGTTTTACCCGTTCTCGGTTTATCTGCCGTGGGTTTTTTTTCGTACGGATTTTGCATCATAATGCTCTGTTCTGTTAAAAAAATGGCGACCTTAAATCAATCTCTCGGCCAACAGACTCTCCTGACTTAAGTGTTTAATGTTCAATTCATTTAATGCCGCTGAAGTCGCCAGTGAAATCGTGAATCGTGAATCAATATCTATCGCTCTCAAATACCAGCAGTTACCACCAAACGACACGGTTATCGAGGCTTCATGTAACCGTGAACCAAGCCTTTTAGCATCACCTGTTTCCACCTCCCGCATACGTGACAGCCCGGCAGTATCTGCGGCTTTAACGACGGCTTCCTTGATCGACCATAACCGGAAAAAGCTTTCTGGCTGTTGCTGAATCTGCATTAACTCATGCGGCTGCATCACGGCTTTGAATGCCAGCCGTTTTAAAGGTCGAATTTTCTCAGCATCCACCCCCACTTTCAGTTGTCGACTGGCAACCACCAGAACCAGATTATCCGAATGGCTGATATTGAAATCAAACCCAGTTGTTGACGGCCAGCAAGGTTTGCCCTGTTTTTTATATTCCAGTTCAGCAAGATCAAAGTTATGTACCTGCAAATCCATTGCACACTGCTTTAACAGACGCAGCCCCAGCAGAGAGCTATCCTGATCTGTTTTATGTAAAAGCCGCAGGATGGCCTGCTTTTTTTCTCCCGAAAGCGCATTTAACCAGCACTGACGTAATTTTTCATTAATTACCGAGTGATTTTTATCGCCACCGCGCCAAGTGTAATATAATCTAACCTCATTTTTCTGCGTTTCCATGTGACCCACATTATGAATGTAACCATAAAAAAACACTATTATGCCTGATGATAATAAATCAACAACGCCTGTTTCTACACCCCCAGGCCCCGATGAAGCAGTGCAGATTGATATAAACCTGCAATCACAACAGCTCATCAGACAAATGATTCAGCGTTATGGCGATATATTTCGACTTCATGTCCCCAAACGCAACCATGATGCCTGGGTGGTAACAAACCCCGATGCGATCAAACATATTCTGGTTTCTAACCATACAAATTACCACAAGGGGACTGGCTTCGAACGTGTAAAAATGCTGCTGGGTAATGGCATTATCGTCAGCGATGGTCCCTTCTGGCGACGCCAGCGCACGATGATTCAGCCCGCTTTCAGTCGCAAAAATGTTCACCATATGTGCACTATGATGAAAACGGTTACCCAACGATTAATTCCCCGCTGGCAACATAAAGCTGAAAGCGGGGAGGCCATTGATATCACCACCGAAATGAGTCAATTCGCCCTGGAAGTGATATTACGCGCCTTAATCGGCGACGACCTCGAACTGCTGATAAAAGCACAGGGGGAAAATCCTTTTGCCTTTTTAACCAAAGACACCACGCGGGATCTGGCCCTGGCAATGAAATTTCGCCAGCTGATGCCGTTGATTCAAGCGCTCATCAGTCGGCGTCGGGAGAATAACGAAACCCACTATGATCTACTATCTTCGTTGATGCTGGCTACCGATAAAAGTGGCAACAGCATGACCGACAGGGAGTTAATTGATGAGATTATGACGATGATTATCGCCGGCCATGAAACCTCGGCAGGCACATTAAACTGGGTCTGGTATGAAATCTCCCGGCATCCTCGCTGTGGAGAAAAATTATTTCACGAAGTCGCAAAATATGTGTGCAAAAACAGCATTACGGTGGCTAACGTGACCAAACTCCATTACACCAAACAGGTCATTAATGAAACCTTGCGACTGTATCCACCAGTCTGGTTATTCTCTCGCAGAGCGGTTAATGACGACACGGTTGCTGGTTATTATTTACCCGCAAACACAGATATTTACCTGTCGCCTTTTTTCACCCATCGCAACCCGGCGTTGTGGGAGCAACCAGAGGAATTTAATCCTGAGCATTTTAGAAATGATGGCGTGGCACTCAAACATAAATATGCTTTTTTCCCTTTTTCGGCCGGCTCAAGACGTTGTATCGGTGAATACTTTTCCTATATTGAAATGCAAACCCACCTGGCTATATTAGCGAACCGCTTTACATTACAACCTGTTCCCGACCAAAAAATCGAATTAGACCCTGGCATAAACCTGCGCACCAAAAACAGTATTATGATGACAGTAGCCATTCGTCAGCCTACAGGCTAAAATTTACACCCTGTCTTCCTGCAAGATCAATCAAACTAACAAGCAAATAACCCATGACTTTTCAAACGCTCACTCAGGCACTTAATGCCCATGCCAGCAACGACTATAGTATCAACTATTTACGCAGCCAGAGCGATGAAGCAGATGTCGGTTTTGCTGATTTAAAACAACGCGCACTGGGTATTCTATTTAATCTGCAACAACACGGTCTAAAGGTCGGTGACGAATGCATTCTGCTTACTGACAACAATGAATTTTTTCTGGATGCTTTCTGGGCCTGTTTATATGGCGGGATTATTCCCGTTCCAGTCGCCGTTGCCAGCAATGACGAGCACCGTTACAAATTGTTGCGCATCTTCAATAAACTGACTCATCCACAACTTTATACGGAGACAAAAATACTGCAAAAACTTACGGAGTTTTGCACCCTGAACAACCTGCCAGATGCCGCAAATGAACTGACACAGAGCTGCTTTCTTATTGAATCAATCGAAGATATTTCTCAACCAGGCAACATCCATACAGCCCAACCTGAAGATACCGCATTTATTCAGTTTTCATCCGGCTCCACCAGCGAACCGAAAGGCGTGGTGTTAACGCATAAAAATATTCTCACAAATATCAATGCCATCATAAAAAGCGCCGCTTTCACTCCCGCAGACCGAATGTTCAGCTGGATGCCACTCACTCATGACATGGGCATGATTGGTTTCCACTTAACGGCAATTGTTGCACGCATGAACCACATTATTATGGATACCCGTATTTTTGTCCGCCGACCTTTATTATGGCTAACCGTCGCCAGTGAAAAGCAGGCAACCATTCTGTGTTCACCTAATTTTGGCTATAAACACTTTCTTAAAGTTTTTGAAAGCAGAGGGATAGACCCGATTGACCTCAGCCGTGTACGTTTAATCTTTAATGGCGCAGAACCTATTTCTATCGCTATTTGTGAACAGTTTCTTCAGACAATGAAACCTTTTGGCCTCAACGAGACAACCATGTTCCCCGTTTATGGCCTGGCTGAAGCTAGCCTGGCGGTTTCTTTCCCTGCGCTTGAAACCACCCTGCAAACAGTGACAGTTAAACGTAATCAACTCGGCATTGGTGATACTCTCGAACAAATTAAGCCCTCAGATGAAACCATAACCCTCGTACTGCTTGGCAAGCCCATTCAGGACTGTGAAGTACGCATTGTGGGGAATAACCATACTGTACTCGCAGAGAAGCATATCGGTCATATCCAGTTAAAAGGCGATAATGTCACCCGCGGTTATTACCACGATGATGAAATTAATCACGCACTTATCAGCGAGGATGGCTGGCTGGATACGGGGGACTCCGGCGCATTTGTAAACGGGCAACTGCTCATTACTGGTCGTGTTAAGGACATTATTTTTGTTAATGGACAGAACTTTTATTCCCATGATCTTGAAAATATTCTGCACCAACTCGATGGACTTGAACTCGGTAAAGTTATCGTTGATGGCGCACGTACCTCAGCCAGTGATGCAGATGAACTGATCGTTTATATTTTACACCGTGGTGATATTGAAGATTTTTTACCGACAGTACGGCAAGTGCGTAAAACCATAAACCAGACGATAGGTATTGAAGTAAGTCAGGTAATCGCGATTAAACACGTCCCCAAAACCACCAGTGGTAAAATACAACGCTACCTGTTAACTGAAAAATACATAAACGGCGATTACAATACTATTATCGCTGCAATACAATTATCCATTACCGCCACACAACCAGATGAATCGCATAATGCACAGCCAGATAACATTGCCACACATATTAGTGAAATTTGCCGCGATACCGTTACTGATAAAACGATTGGCCTTGATGACAACTTATTCGAAACCGGTATCAGCTCGCTGGCACTGGCAGAAATTCACGAACAAATTGATCATTATTACCCCGGTAAAGTTGAAATTAATGATTTATTTGATCATCCCACCATTCACCAGCTTGCACTCTTCCTGGAAAGTAAAATCAACCCATAAAAACCCTCTGGATAAGTTTTGAAAAAACCCGAACCACTCCCTGAAATTGTCGCAGCTATCGACCTTGGCTCTAATAGCTTCCATATGATTGTCGCACGTCTGGAAGAGTCCGGGACCTTGTCCATTATTGACCGATTACGTGAAAGCGTCCGTATAGGCGGCGGCCTGAGCAAAAAAGGCAAGCTAAAAAAAGTGGCACAGAAGCGGGCATTCTCCTGCCTTGAAACTTTTTCACAGCGAATCCGTGACCTTCCCGACTCAGCGGTTCGTATTGTTGGAACCAATACCTTACGTGTCGCCAGCAATGCCCGCGATTTTGTACACCATGCCGAAACCATACTCCAGCACCCCATCGAAATTATCGCCGGTCGGGAAGAAGCACGACTAATCTATCTTGGTGTTGCCCATGGCCTTGCAACGGGTGAGGGTAAGCGTCTGGTCATCGATATTGGCGGCGGCAGCACAGAATGCATTATCGGGCAAGGCATGAACCCACTACACCGTGAAAGTATTTATACCGGCTGCGTTAGCGCCGGCAAAAAATTTTTTCCGCGCGGCTACATCAGTAAATCAGGAATGAAAGCAGCACAAATTGATGCTGCGCTAACGTTATTACCGCAGGCATCAAAGTTTAAGGCGGGTAACTGGGATGAAGTGATTGGTTGTGCTGGCACCGTGCGCGCTATCCGCAACATTCTACATGAAGAAGGCTGGTGTAATAACGGCATTGAGCGTAAAGCACTGCATCAACTGCGCGATGCCATCGTTCATGCTGGCCATGAAGACAAGCTTGAACTAAAGGGTTTGTCCGAAAGCCGCCGCCCGGTACTGGCTGGTGGTCTGTCGGTATTACTCGCCGTTTTCAATACCCTGAATATTGAGCATATGCTGGTCTCTGATCAAAGTATGCGTGAAGGCCTGCTGTATGATTTAGTTGGCCGCATTAACCATCAGGATGTTCGAGATGCCACAGTTGAAGCCATTATCAAACGCTGGGCCGTTGATAAAGAACAGTCTATTCGAGTCACACATACGGTGGAACAACTCTGCCATCAGGCCTGTCCACAGTGGAATATTGAAGAAGAAAATTTTCAGTATTTAATTAAATGGGCATCACAATTACATGAAATCGGGCTTCAAGTATCACATACACAATACCACAAACATGGCGCTTACATTCTTCGCAATGCTGATATGCAGGGTTTTTCCCGTCAGGAACAGGCGCTACTGGCAATCCTTGTGCAAAACCATCGAGGTCGATTTCGACTTGAAGAATTTGACCAGTTAATGCAACCTTTCGTAATACCCGGCAAGCAACTATGCATCTTGTTACGCCTGGCGGTTTTAATTCACCGTGGCCGTACCAACCGCACGACTCCAGAGCCAGCTATAATAATCAGACAAAAAAATATACAGTTAAAATTTCCACCTGACTGGCTGAACACTAACAGCCTGACGCTTGCCGACTTAAACAAAGAGGTAAGTTATCTAGACAAGGCTGGTTACACGCTCAGCTTTAATGCGTGATCAACGAATCTAGTCCACAGGAGAGAATCTTATGCAACAGACGGTCAGCGACAAGAACAGACAGAAATTACAAGCAGCGCTTGAAACGCTTTCCGACCCTGAGAAAGTGCTATCTTCACCTGATATTATTTCCAGCAAGGCGCTATTAAAAATTAATTATGAACTAGGCAATTACCCTTACCCTGAAAAAATCAGTACAAGGGAATATGATCATGAAAAACAGCTATTACAAATCGAGTTATTAAAGGTTCAAAACTGGGTTAGAGAAAAAGGCATTAAAATTGTCGGTATTTTCGAAGGTCGAGATGCTGCGGGCAAGGGTGGTGCCATCAAACGGTTTACAGAGCACTTAAACCCCCGTGCGGCTCACGTTATCGCCCTGGAAAAACCCAATGAAAAGGAACTGGGCCAATGGTATTTTCAACGTTATATTCAGCAATTACCTACGCGTGGCGAAATGGCATTATTTGACCGTTCCTGGTACAACCGTGCAGGTGTAGAAAGAGTAATGGGGTTTTGCACCCCGGAGGAACATCTTGAGTTTTTACGTACCACTCCGCAACTTGAGCGGATGCTGGTAAATTCCGGCCTGACGCTGAGAAAATACTGGTTCTCAGTCAGCCGCCATGAGCAGATACGGCGCTTTCATTCGCGCAGCCACGACCCACTAAAACACTGGAAGCTCAGCCCGATTGATCTGCAATCACTGGATAAATGGGACGACTATACGGAAGCCAGAAAGACCATGTTCTTCCATACAGACACTGCTGATGCACCCTGGGTCGTGGTTAAATCTGATGATAAAAAGCGCGCACGTATCAACTGTATGCGCCATTTTTTACACAGTCTCAACTACCCGACGAAGGACTCAACGATTGTTTATAAGCCAGATGCCAGCATTGTTGGCTCCGTCTCCTCGCTCTATCGTAAAAAGGAAATGAAATATGTATAACCATCCCACTACTGCCACGTTATTACTGGAACAGATAAAAAGGATATCCATCCTGTTAGTAACTAGTCGTGATATGAACGCGTCCAATATAAATTAACAGCAAACCATTTGCAGAACAGGAAATCGGTGTTATTGTAATCACTCCTTTTGCTTTTAATATTAACCTCACAGGTTTCCTCATGTTCTCCAGGCTAAAGTCCATCTCTGGCAACAATAATAAGTATCTATTCATCCCGAATAGCATACTTTTTCTACTCCCTGTCTTGTTTATAATTAACCTCACCGCCTGTGTACACACACCTAAAACTGAAACGACCGTCGCTATTTTCAAAGCAGAAACGCTCCCGGATAAAAATCTTTCCGGGCTGTATATTTATCGACCGCCAACGATGACAAACTGGCTTTATGCAACAAAAATAACCATTGATAACAATGTTATTTTACCAATCAAACCCGGGCAGTTAAAACATCTCAACCTAAAACCTGGACAGCATCAAGTCAACCTGCTTACAGCCGATGAATTTAAGGGTAAACATAAACTTAAAGTGATACTACAGAGCAACAAAAACTATTATCTGCGTATTGCGACAACGCTAGACCTGGAACAAAACGGTAACTATAAACCCTATAAAAGAAGCTTTAATTTACAGCAGGTAAGCGCAATAACCGCAATAGCACAAATTAATAAATGCTGTTATTCAAAAATAAAGCCTGGTAGAAATAAAGCCATAGCGAGAAAGAAAAACGATACGCAAACAAATAAAAAACCTGCTTTTTCAGTTGATAAAACAGAGAACCCATTTTCACATTAATCGCTACACGTAATGGCATAAATGAAAAAACCACTCGGTAATCTTTATCTAGAACATTCAACAGCAGAGATAAAAACATGTTAACCGGTATATTCGTTATATGGCTAGTCACCGCTATCGGTCTTGGTCTTACCACCTTAATCGTGCCTGGTATAAAAATAAAATCCACCACAACTTTATTAATTGCCGCCATTGTACTGGGGTTAATTAACTCCTCCATACGGCCGGTACTTTGGATTCTTACAGCACCATTATCACTCTTAACCTTTGGTCTTTTCGCCCTGGTCATCAATGCTTTAATGATTATGCTGGCATCCGCTATTGTACCTGATTTTAAAGTACGCGGGTTTGGCAGTGCACTACTTGGCGCCATTGTTATGGCCTTAATCGGAATAACCGGATTTATTCTGCTCCAAATAATTGCTGGTGGTAATATTGAGTGGTACAGCATTGAGCGAACTTCACAGTTTTATTACTGACCTGATAGCCGTGAGTAGCCCGTTATTACACGCCCCCTGTGTTTACAGCCATAGAACAGTATGATCTACTTACCTCAATCTATAAAAGCAAGAAATGGTTCTCTTTTTAATGCTGTTCTCAAACAGGAAATCTGCGCTTTAGATCCAAGCTTACTGCCTTTACAACAAGGCTTAAAGTATAGCAATTATGCAATATCTGAAACCTTATCTATTATTATTTTAACAACCACAACTAACACTGATCATCTATCAGTAAAAGCGGGATTATTTTATTCGGGTATTACCGCCGGCTGTAACTGTGCCGATGACCCAACGCCCATTGACCAGTGCAATGAGTACTGCGAAGTAATATTTCTTATTAATATATTTACTGCGGCAACAACCGTTAAACTAATTGACTGATCACCGCCGGCATGATAAGTATTTATTTATCAATTAATTGTTGAATAATTTTTTCTATTTTAGGCTGATCAAATTCTCGCCCACCAATAGCACGATAGCGGACCATGCCTTTTTTATCAATTAAATATGTTGTTGGTATACCCCGAACACCAAACTGTTTTGCCACTTTGCTTTTTCTATCCAGCAAGATGTTAAAGCTTGGGTCTATTTTCAACTGTGCCGTATAAGTAAAAATCTGATCTTCGCCTTCCATTTGATTAATCGCCAAGACGGTAAATTTTTTATTTTTCAACTTACTATACAGGCGTTCCATCGAGGGAATTTCTCGGCGGCAGGGGGGGCACCAGGTTGCCCAGAAGTTCAACAAAACAACTTTTCCTCGAAAACTAGACAGCTTTATTTTTTCCTCATCCATATTTTCTAACTGAAAATCCTTGGCCATAAAAGGTTTTTTTAGCGGTGCTAAGGTGCGGCTTAATCTTGGTTGTGCCCATGCTGTAGAGAACTGCAAACCAAACAGTAACACAAAGGGTATTAATACTATTTTCATATAAGTACTCGCATTAATTTTTATCAATCTTAAAACTGGCAGGGGCACACCGTAAATTTTTTATTACCCCTGAGTGGGGGACACCATCAAGTTTCCAATTATAAAGCAGATCAAACACTGTGTTTCGAGGAAGCTTTATCGTAGTAAAACCCTGTATCCAGTCACCTACATTAAACACACCTCTATCTGCCAGCAATGTCCATGAAAAAGCAACGCCCGCTTTTTTCCATTCTTTCAACCATTGTGTTTTAGTCTTCACTGGATATTCTTTGCCATCTTTAGTTCGGTAGCGCCAGTCTGCTACGCGATAACTCATCTGCTGCCTGGGGGAAGTGTTCCTTAATATTGAGCCAAAAACACAGTAACCGGCTATACGCTCGACCTCTTTTTTAGGTAAATGATGTTTTGAGTAAACCGCACGCACGAAATCAGGAATGAGTTGTATCAGTTCGAGACTAAAGCCTTTATCTTCAACCTTCCATTTTAACAACCCACTTGCTTTATTTCTTTCCACACTAACACTATTTGCCATGCAAGGTGTTATTGTAAAGTTGGTTAACAGGAGCACCGCAATACCTGCATTACAAATTACAACTTTCATTTTTTGCAACTTAAACATTCTTCTCTTACCTTTACTGTGAAATGTACCATAAAATTAAATTTATGGTTTTAAATTACACTGTTATAATTTTCAAAACAGGTTCACTTTCACCCGGGTTGTCATTAAATCCTGACACCAGTAATACCTTTCCTCCCAGTTTAGCCAACTTACACTGCTGACTAATTTTTCTCACCATTTTTTTCCAGTCTCGGGTATCGACTTCTTCAATCATTACCGGGACAACACCCCAATGTAACGCTAATTTTCGACAGGTTATTCTATTGGAAGATAGCCCCAGTAATGGAGCCATCGGCCTCACTGAGGAAAGCACATTCGCCGTGATACCACTTCTGGTTGGTACTAGAATGCCCTGCAGACTTAATTCCTGTACTAATGTGCTGGCTGCATGTGCGATGGCTTTCCGTGTTGAAGGTTTTTCCGCTGAGGAAATTTTCCCAGCTAAACCTTCAATAGTATTCACTCTAAACTGGTGATTGGTCCACTGATTAATTTCTACTTCTCGCAAAATTGTATCCATCATCTTAACGGTTTTATATGGGTATTTACCAACCGCCGTTTCTGCCGACAACATCACCGCATCAGCACTGGATAGCGCTGCATTCGCAACATCACTAACTTCTGCCCGCGTCGGTCTGGCATTTACAATCATGGATTCCATCATTTGAGTTGCAACAATAACCGGGCGATTCCACACCCGCGCCATATTGATTAATGTTTCCTGTATCAAAGGCACCTGCTCTGCAGGTAATTCAATACCCAGGTCGCCTCGGGCAATCATTATGCCATAGGATTCACGCATTACCTCTGTTATATTTTCTATCGCTTCAGGTTTTTCAATTTTTGAAATAACAGGAATTTCCATGCCTTTCCTTTTCATGTAATTTTTTAACGTCCGTATATCTTTCCCTGTACGAACAAAACTTAATGCCACAAAATCAGCACCTAACTTCATCGCCAGAGTGACATCTTTCTTATCCTTAGCGGTAAAACTTGAAACTGAAACCTTTGAGTCAGGCAGATTCATGCCTTTATGTTCCTTTAATATACCGCCATAAATAACCTTACAGATAACTTCCTTACCCGTTACTTTTTCTACTCTTAGCTCGATATTCCCATCATCAAGCAGAACCCTGTCACGCGGCCCAACATCTTTATACAGGTTCTTATATTGTGATGTAATAAGATTGTTTCTGCCAAGAATTTTACTGCAGCTAATCGTTACGCTCGCATTTTGTTTTAATGTAATTTCACCTCTTACAAATTCTCCTACCCGTATTTTAGGCCCGCAAAGATCAATCAATATTGCCACTTGAGCATCCATATGTTTTTCTATTTTTTTAATGCGCTCAAATACTTGCTGATGTGACTCATGATTGCCATGTGACATATTCAGGCGAAATACATTGACTCCTGCCTGGATTAACCGAGTGATCATTTTTTCTGAATTAGATGCTGGGCCAAGTGTTGCTACAATTTTTGTTTTTCGCCATTGTAACGCGGGAATTCTTTTGTCTTTTTTCATCGTTTCATACCGTCCTTTTAAAATATTCTACTTACATCAGGTTGCTCAATCATCATCTTACTAACAGGACGGATGAAACGGATACTTATTATTCAAGACCGCCATCCGCAGAGATGCGGGGGCGAGCTTACATGGATGGATTGACAGCGGGTCTTAATAATAAGCATCCTTTTCATCCGTTTCAGTAAATTAAGTACACGCCAGGAACTTTTTTAAACCCTGCCATTTCCTTGAATGGAGCCCTGACGCTACCTCATTACGGCTCCATTCCTGATAGAAGTTTTCTATCAGCTCTTGACTACTGACTAAATCTGGGTACTAATATAACCAGTGGATTCTGAAATATTGACCTTTTCTATGGTCAGGAGCAGCTAAGGTTGTGAATATCGAACCATCAAACAACAGCAGAGCGATAAAACTTAAGTCCTTCTCGGTTGAGTCTATTGTTAATTCGGCTACGGCGACTCCCCGCCGACCGCCTTCTTCAGGTGCAAAAACGTACCCTGAAACCATACCCTACAATGGCGGTGCTGTCACTGTGACGCCAGACTTGCAACCCCGGTTTTTATCTGCCGGTGCTGAGCGCACCTTTGCCAAAGAGCTGGATCAATTTATGGCTCAACTCAAACAACTCGCCAGCAGTGCTGCGGCACTTTTTGTTGACCGCCACCATAGAATCGTTAACAAAAATTATCGCCATTTATTGTACCCTGAGTATGTTTTTGATTATAACCATGCCCTACACCATTGCGGGCTGCCTGATAATTATCTCAATATTAACGACTATTTTGACCTCTATGTGAAGGTGATGTTTCATGAATCCGTTAGATTAAACGAACGGCTTCAGCCAACAGTATCTATTCACAGCTTAAAAGTTTAACCAGCTTTATTTGTCTTTATCAACCTGGAGGATACCAACGATGAATGTTACAACTGATAAATCTTTTCCCAATGCACCTTCTGACTGGAGCATCGATGATGCAAAAGTTATTGCTGATGATCTAGGTGTTACCTTGACAGAACATCATCTTGAAGTAATTCTGGCACTACAGGAATACTACTCAAAAGTGGAATTTAAAAATTTACGTCAGATCAAAGATGC